>OBHX01000002.1_pt1 | contig 318862 bp, 261 predicted proteins | sample 1519331 | NCBI WGS metagenome assembly OBHX01 (sample SAMEA2602897, study PRJEB22501) | metagenome
AGCTGCCCGTGGCGAAGAATCCGTGTAGGAATAATATCTTCTTCATGCTCTAATCTTCAATGTCTTGTTTACTTTGTGTCTCTTCTCTTGATTGGTCCGGAGTGGTTGCCTCTGTTGAGCTTGATTCCGTGCTTGTTGAGAATGCGGAATACGGAACTTCTGCTTCTGAATCCGCTGGCTCTCCAGATTTCATCAATCGGATGTCCTGCAACATAGAGGTTCACTACAGTCTTCTCTCTGTCGAGCTTCTGCATCTTGCTGGCAGAAACAGGAGGCAGGGACACAATCATCTTCTCCTGCAGCTTGATTACATGCTCTGCTGATTTCCTGAGAGCAAGGACTTCGTCGGGCAGGGAACCCATCATTACTAACACGTCAGATGGCTTGGTTTCCGGAAACAGGATGTTACTGGAGTCAATCCGGTCGTGGATGCTGATGATGCGAATGACCTTGACCCGGCAGAATTCCAGGAATATTGCCAGTTCACGACTGCCACGCAAGGCGTTGGAAAATTTCGGAATCACCAGTTCATCGCCTCTTTGCAACGCTGCCATCAGTTGTTTCCACAGCGGTCTGTGGCGTTCGTTATCATCACTTTCCTCGATGATTCTTACACAACCGAACTCGTTCATCCATTTGCGGTCTTCTTCCAGTTTGTCATACTGGGATGTAGCCATGATGTAGCCTACTTTTGCCATATCAAAATGTTTTATTGACTGATAACTTGATAGTTATGCACCTTTTTACGGCAGGATAACACCTGCTCAGGCACGATTCTTCTGCAAAGATACAAATTATATTCAGAAATGGATTCATACTATTTGGTTTTGTTGGGTCAGCAGACTGGATTTAACCTAATTTATAAAATTAGGAGCACTCCTGCAAGAATCATACTGCAAAGAGTATGAAACATAAAATAACATAAAGTCTGATTGTAGTGTCGTTAATGTGGAATTTTATCTGTATCTTTGCACGCAAAAATTTTCAATTACATGCCAATGGATAATAGGAATACAGTACAGTTGAACAGTTTTGTCGGTTGCCTCGGTAACTCTTCTGCAACAGGTCTCAAAAACCAAATGAAAGAAAGTAAAGCAAGTGAAAGAAAAACAACTCAGCAGAGTTTATTCTTTCACTTGCTTTTTTTATGTGCCTTACTCATGATCACCTCCTGCAGTGGAAGTCGTCAATATGATTTCAAGTCTTCTGAAGATGCCTTGAAACAATACCAGGCTTTCTTTCAGACAATAAAAGGGCATTCAGACTCTGATTCAGAGCATCTTGCAGGTTTCATCAACCAGTGGCACGAGTATGGAGATACCGTCTTGAACTACATCAGGAAGGATCCTTCGTTCAATGCGCACAGTGGACTTTCCATGAAGTATGATCTGATTTCAGACTCCATCCGCACAGAACTGCTGGGGATGACTGGCAACTGTACTTTGAGTGATGTGGCTTACGTGAAGCTCCACACCTCTTTATATAAGGACAACAAGGAACTCGGCTCCTTGAAGGAAAATGCCTCCAAGTTCTTCGCTACCTTGGAAAAATCGCCTGCCTATGACCTGGAAGTTCATAGAGCCTTGGCCAACTACTCCAAGTTCCTGCTGAGCACTAAGTCGCATGGCATCAAGTCAAGAAAGGAACTCGTGGCGTTCCTGCATGAAGAAGACCGCCATTTCCGCACGTTCCTCGCCCATATCGACGAATGCTCATCCATCGGAATGACGGAAATCACGAACCATACGGCAGACATCTGCTCTGCCATCTACAAGTCTGCTTCCAGGAACAAGCTCCCTGCTTCTGAGACCCTCGTGCTCATGTCGATGCGAACAGACCGCCGTCTGATTCTCAACGCCCAAGTTTGCCGTGACGCTTTGAAGCGAGGAAAAATCAAAGATGCCATCCAAGCCAATGCCTATCTCTGGATGATATTGCAGCCTTATCTCTCGATGGATGCGCTTGCCATTACCATGCTCACCCCGGAGCAGGCTCAGCTGATGACGGACATCGCCAAGGATTATCCTGCCATCATTACGAGACTTGAAGGCAAGCACCTTGTCAACAAGGAAGTGTCCAATAAGATTCCAGTCCAGCTGATGCGTCTTTACATATCAACCCTCTAATCTTTCATTATCATGTTACAGGAAGCTATCTACAAATTCAAGGCATCCGGCCCCATGCTGTTGCCAGAGCTGATTGACAATTATTGGATTGGCGAGATAAAGGCATATGAAGATTATGCTATTCTTCCCTACGAAGTTCATATCCCACAGCCTATAGACAAGGTGATTGATATGTTCGAAATGAATGCCGACCTTGCCATTCTCTACCATCTGGAGCCATCAGTCCATACGGTGTTCGGACATGAATGCTGCGCCTACTGCTATCCGGTCACCGAACGGATGTTCAAGATCAACTGCAAGACTTCCGCCGATGGACTCATCCACGAGTTGAATGTGACGATTTACAACTCCATCGAACTCATGTCGGCAGATCTTTTTGAAGACCTCCGTCTGCACGAGCGTCGCGGCACGTTCCGGGCTAAGCGAGAACACGTACAGATCATGAATGATTTCAACTGCGGTCTCTAGATGAACAAACAGACGTATTACCTGATTGCAGACATCATACAAAGATACAGAACATGGATAATAGTTAAAGATACGGAACTGCTGGTAGAGATGAGAATCCTGCAGGATGGGGTGTTGAAGCCCCTGTTTTACAAGGGACTTTCGCTCCAGAGTTACAGAGATCATTACTCTTTCAGAAAGAAGCGAACCTGGAAAATCAATGAATACGACTTGAACCAGGGTCTGGCAGCTCTTTGTAGAAAAGATCCGAGCGCCAAGGGTAGAGTAGAGAAGGGCACTCTCACCCGGCGTGATGTCGAATACATTATAGAGAAAGCATCCTTCGGAATCATCAAACTTGAATTAAGCGATTATGAGTACTAAACGAAAAGTATATACATTCTATATAATAGCCATCCTGGTAATGGTGCTGGTTCTGATGCTCTTTGATTTAAACATCATGGCCAAGGCGATTGTCGGACTGATGATAGTCTTCTGCATCTTCGTAATGCGAAGCATACAGACGGCTTACCAACTGCCTGATGATATCGACCCTGATACGATGCTCCAGATAGAGCCTCATGGCAAATCGACTGTAGTCATGTCCACAGAGAAGTTAGACCACAATTCCAATGTGGATCTCTATCTCCGTCTTCTCATCGAAGCTGATGAAGAACTGGCGAAAGACCCTACCATAGACCAGATGTCGCCCAGTTACAACATCCAGTTAAATAACAGAATTGCCGAGCGACTTGAATCACTCGACAGAGATAAAAACAAGTAAAATAAAGAAAATTATGATACAGATATTAACCCTCATCCGGTTCGCTTTTCCCTTCCTCTTGCTGACAGCGTTCTTCTGTCTCTACAGAAAGGAATATGGATTCATGAAGCGGTTTATGTGGAAGATGGCCATGTTTCAGAACGTAAGAAATCTCTATGCCTACCTGGTCGTACTGATGCTTATCTTCATCAACTGGTGTTGCCATGTCACGGCTCCCAATCTCTCTGTAGTAGTGTCAACACTCCTGACCCTGGTGCTTCTGAACAGAAGAATCGCAGAAAGCACCTTCCATCTTTTGCATGAGAGGAAAAGACTGTGGTTCGCCACCTTGCTGCTCTCGATGGTTTGCTACGCCTTACCTTATATGAACAGCATGTCCCTGTTCCTCTTTACCGTCAGCGTGGCAGCAGTCTTCTATCCATCTGAAAGAGTTCTTCTGCTGAAGAGCCATCCTGAGGCCATCAACAACCCGAAGAATCTGCTTGCGCTGATTATCAGAAATTACTATTAGGTGCCACCTGCAACTGGCACAGAATCATATCCACTTGCTCAACATTCCAAAATCAAAAATGACTCAAATGACTCATCATCACAATCAACAGACACCCGAAGCTGACAGATGCAGAGGTGTTGACCGTTCGTTGCTGGAGTTTCTGAAGCCGAAAGCAGAGGAACGTTACAGCAAGCTGGAAGCCTACTGCGACCTGCTTTCGAAAGCATCCTCAGGAGCCTATCAGTCTCCGGGAACCGATGGAGCCCTCCAGCTGTTACCCAGTCAGTTTGTTGCCACCATTTCCGAACTTGCCCGTCAGTGGCAATGGCAGCGTGCCACGGTTCGCCAGTTTATCTCCGGACTCACCAAACTTGGTCAGCTTTCCGTAGAGCCATATTCCAAGAGCTTTATCTTCTCTGTCAACCTGGAGCAACGTCTCTCTCTTCTTATCGAGAGTCCGGACGACATCCTCGACTTCTGCGCCATGCAGTTCATCCGCTTCATCAAAGGCAGAGCCACCGCCAGGGAAGTGGCCGATTCCTACAGCCGTTATTACGACTTGAAGATGAACATGGCCAAGCAGGAAGGATATGGAGGCCTTCCTGCCAGGCGTGTACTCAACCAGCAGGCCCAGGTGTTTGATTCACTGGCAGTTTCCATCCTCCGTTATCTCAATCAGGAGAAAGAACTGCCTGAGGAGCTATCAGATTCTGTGAGCCTGCTCTTCGGAAAAGACCATGTCTGGGACTGGCACAAGGTGATAGATTCTCTTGGCATTCTGGCTAAAGCCATCAGTGGCAACACCAAGCCGAGTTATATGGACGAAGTGGCAACCCGATACTCGAAAGCGGAGATAGTACTCCTGGATTGCATCTTCGAGCACTACATCTGCTGCTCCGTATCCAACTACTATGTGAATCCCCCTCGTCCTCTTACTGAGGCCAGGGAGCCATCCGAAAAGGTAGCACCTGCGGAATCTTCCGACGATTAAAAACAATAGTCATATTCCCCCTTATTCCATGCGAGGCACGCTGATGGCGATTAGGACGCCCGTTAGCACATCGCTGAATGATTTCAAGCAACGTGAGGCAGCGTGCTTGCACGTGCCACTTTTTTTTCAGTCTTGGGAAGCCTAATACCCCCGACCTACTAAAGTAGTCGGGAGGGCTGACCAGATAAACAGCAAGCTGGGTCAGATTTCCTTGTGTTGCCAAGACTGAAAAAGGCTCCTAGAGTAAGGACTATAACAAAGAAAAACGATATGGGAACATCATCAAAACAGGTCATGGACATCAAGGTTACCAAAGGCCTTGCTTCGGTAGGCAACGAAGAGTTGAGAGACTGGACGGAGAAGGGATGGAACCAGGCCATGCGTGAAGGCAACTACGACCGTAGTCGTGAACATCTCAACTTCGAGATCCGTCCAGGTGGCATGGTCGCCCCGATAGACAAGAGCCGTCCGCTTACCAGACGCATGGCAGAAAATCTCGCCTCACGTGGCATTAAAGACCCCAACGAGGGATTGGCAGAACCACGTTTCCGAACCGTGGTGAATTTCATCTTCGGCGGTTCAACGGAACGTATGCGAGAGCTTGCCTTTGGCAATCAGAAGGTAGATTTTGAAAGCAAGGGTGGTAACGAGCATATCCGTAGAATGCCCGAAATAGAAAAGTGGGCACAGGACATCTACCGCTTTGTGGCAGATAAATATGGAGAGGAAAACATCGTCTCCTTCATCGTCCACTGCGATGAGAAAAATCCGCACGTCCACTGTGCGCTTCTTCCAATTGATAAGGATAATAAGTTCGCCTTCAAGAAAATCTTCCATGGTCAGAACCGCATAGATTACAAGAACTATCTTCTTGCCCTGCACGACGAACTTGCCAAGGTCAATGAGAAATGGGGACTTACGAGAGGGGTGTCGATAGCAGAGACTGGAGCACGTCACCGTTCTACTGAAGAGTATCGGCGATGGCTTGCCAACGAGTGCGTGACACTCGAAGCCCAGATGCTGAACACCCGGAAAGCCCTCGAAGATCTGAACGTGGAACTCTCCATCGCCCAGAAGAAACAGAAATCCTTCACCTCTATGATAGAGAATCTGAAGGCTGAAATCGACCGCCTGGAAGCAGAACTCAAACCGTTGAGAACCTTGCAAGCCCACAGCGACAACATCAGTGCCGACATCGCCCGTAAGATTCAGAGCCTTGAACAGCAGAAGGCTTTGGTGGAAGACAAACTGGCAGATAAGGAGAAGAAGCTTTCTGAGACTAACCAGTTGCTTGACACCCTCCGCAAGGACAAGGAAGAGATTGAGAAGCAGGCCAGTGAACTGGAAGACAAAGCCAACCAGTCTGAACTTTCCTGGGCGCACAACATGAGCTATCATCTCAATGGCGTGATGCTCGACACCATGGCACATGAGTTTGCCATTCGTTTCCCGAATCTCCCAGACAGCGTGAAACTCGATTTCGACGGCACGCTTCTCTGTCAGTTGGCTGAAGACGGAAACCATGTCGTCAAGGTAGCCTTGAACCTCGTGTGCGGTTTCGTGGATGATGCCACGACCATCGCACAGACACATGGAGGTGGAGGCGGCAGCCCTGGCTCTGGATGGGGCAAGCGACCGGATGAAGACGATAGGGAGTGGGCAAGAAGATGCCTGGCAATGGCACGAAAGATGTGCGCTCCGTCCGTCGGAAGAAGAAAGAAGATGTAACACCATGCTCATTTGTTTACGCAAGTAATCAATCATCAAAGACAACAACATGAGAAAGAAAATATTATCAATAGCAATGATGTGCCTGGCTGCAATGACAGCTTCGGCACAAACTGCCAGACAGAGTTCTGACAGTCTTTATATCCAGAAATCATACAGTCAGGAGCAGATGCTCATGCCTGTAAATCCTACATATCTCAAGCATGTAAGCGAAGCAGCCAACTGGGGTAGAAATTGGTTTATAGAAGCAAAGGGCGGGGCTTCAGCTTTTCTTGGGACGCCCATTGGTTGCGGTGACGTGTTCGACCGTGTCACTCCTCTCTTGCAGATAGGAGTCGGCAAATGGTTCACGCCCGCAATCGGTGGACGAATAGGATTTCAGGGACTCAGCTTCAAGAATGCAGAGTTCCATACGATGAAGTATCAGTTTGTCCATGCAGACTTTCTGTACAACATCACCTCTGGCATCCGTCAGAATGAAAGCGGAATCCCTCTTTGGGATGTGATTCCCTTCGTAGGTGTCGGCATGATTCATAATTCCGACTGGATCAATAACTGTACCTGCCAGGGCGGTTCAAGTGGCAGTCATCCGTTTGCTTTCACCTATGGCGTGGAAGCCCGTTACCGCATCAGCGACGGTGTTCATCTCGTAGGAGAAGTGAGTGGAATGCTGACCGCCAGGAACTTCGACGGCATAGGAACCTCTACCAAGTTTGGCGACAACATGATTTCCGTATCAGCCGGTCTGTCCTTCACGATAGGCAAGACGGGGTGGAAGCGAGTAGTGGATGCAACTCCTTACATCGAGCAGAATCTCGCCCTCCAGGATTACATTGCCTACATGAGGGATAAGAATGCTCATCTGGAAAAGCGACTTGCAGGAAATGACGATGGCAAGACCGTCTATCCGAAAAACAGCTACAGTGGTCTCAACTCCCTCCGTGCCCGACTCTCGATGAATGGCAACAGCAAGCAGGGTGCAATGGGCAGCGGTGATGGCAACATGGCAGGCAATGCTGATGGCTATCGCCCAGATTCCCTTTCATCTTCTGACCACCTGAAAGTAAGCATCGGTGTTCCGGTGTATTTCTTCTTCAAGCTCAATTCCGATAAATTGGTTGACAAGTCACAACTCGTAAACCTCGATGACATTGCTAAGATGGCCAAGCAGGGAAATTTGAAGATTAAAATATCCGGTGCAGCCGATAGTGCTACTGGTACTCAGTCTGGCAACCAGGATCTGGGTAAGCGCCGTGCCAAGTTTATAGCCAAGGCACTCATCAAGCGAGGTGTAGATAAGAGCCAGATTAAAGCCTACAACTTAGGCGGTATAGACAAATATGCGGCGAATGAGGCAAACCGATTCACAACCGTTGTCTTGCTGAAATAGGCTGAAACGTGTATTCATGAATACGTGAATACATGTACACATATATACATAATATATACTGAACGTAGCTTTTGAGAAAAGCACTAAAATTCTTCTCTCATACATCAAGGGGAGTTTGCTCGTGATGAGTAAACTCCCTAATTTTGTTTTTAGGAAAATACAGAATTGTACTGGATGTCAGATATTTATTCTTGGGTATCATTTGAGTATCACCTTCAGTATCATCTTGGGTGCCATCTTGAGTGCCATCTTGAGTGCCACCTTGGGTGCCATTACATCATTTCTCTTTACCTCACCCTTTACCTCACCCTTTACCTCACCCTTTACCTCACCCTTTACCTCACCCTTTACAAGTGACACCTCTCCTTACCAAAATATAGTCTCATGAAATTTTAATTTTTCATAAAAAGAACATTATATGATACTTTTCCTTGTTTAATCCAAAAACATTTCTTATCTTTGCACGAAAAGTACAATATAATACACTACTTGATATGAAAATTCAAGAAGTAATGAAATTGCAGCGTAAGGCCTTGGGGATTACCCAGCAAGACCTCGCAGACATGTCTGAGATAGCCATTTCAACCTTCAAGAAAATAGAGAGCGGTAAAGGCAACCCTTCTCTATCAACGGTTGAAAAAATCATGGATATCCTTGGCATGGAGGTTAAATACGAGATTCGTCAAACAGTTTAAATAAAGTAAGTTATGAGAAAAGCTATCGTTTATTGCCACGACATAGAGGCTGGACTCTTAGAGGAAGCTACTCCGGGCAGAGGTTATACCTTCACATACGACAAGCAGTATATGATGAATAGGACCCATGATCCTGTCTCACTTACCATGCCTTTCAGGGAAGAACCTTATCAATCTGATTATCTATTCCCTGTTTTTACCAATATGCTTCCAGAAGGAGCAAACAGAAAGATAGTCTGCAGAAGTTGGCGATTGGATGAGAAGGATTTCTTTGGACTTCTTCTGAAGATAGCAACCTATGATACGATAGGAGCAATAACTGTAAAAGAAGTAGAATCATGAAAGAATTAAATCATTGCCCATCCACCCTTGCAGATGGGTTTTCCACTTATTCTCCTACAGCTTGCAAAAAACTGTTTGATGGTCAGAAAGTGTCGCATTTGCTTGATTTTGAAATAGATGAAATCAGTAAGACATCAGAGACCATGGTTGCCATGAGACGTATCTCTGTTTCTGGAGCTCAGGAGAAATTTCCTGCAGTGATAGAAAATGGAATCATCAGAATCTCGCAGACGGATGAACGTTCTCGCTATATTCTGAAGCCGGCACCTTGGGACAACACGCTCTATACCAGGAAGCAGATTCCTGCCAACGAGCATCTTACCATGCAGATAGCTTCACAAGTATATGGTATCATTACTGCAGAAAATGGTCTTTGCTTTACCCCTCATGGTGATATGGTATATATCACTAAGCGGTTTGACATAGCCAAGGATGGAAGCAAATATCTCATGGAGGATTTCGCTTCTCTGGTTGGTAAGAATGAAGCCGAGCAAGGTACTTATTTTAAATATGATGGATGCTTCGAGGATATTGCCTTTGCAATAAAACGATATATTCCAGCCTGGATGATAGCCATGGAACGTTTCTTTAAGTTGGTTGTATTCAATTACATCTACGGCAATGGAGACGACCATCTGAAAAACTTCTCTATCATGAGAATTGGCGAGCATTACCAACTTGCTCCCGCCTATGACCTGATGAACACCTGTCTCCATATCGAGGGCGATGACCTGGGTTTGAATGGTGGTCTTTCTCTGACTCTGGAGAAAAGTGATGTGTATGAGCGAACAGGACATCCTTGCCGTCTGGACTTTGAGAGATTCGGAGCGCTTATCGGTCTGAAGAAGAAGCGTATAGAAATGATTCTTGACTCTTTTTCTGTCTTGCCTGACGAAGTAGAGCATTTGGTCAACAATTCTTTTTTGAATGACAAGCTGAGACGTACCTATTTACGAATAGTCAAAGAACGAATTCAGAGATTCAATCGTAAATCAGAATGAGAAATATTTTGGTTAGGAGAGGTGTTTATCCATGGACAATCTCCCCTTAGCCAAGAAAAGATTTAGGAAGCCCTACTGACAATAGTGTCCGCAGTGCGGACACTATTGAATTAAAACGATTATATGTTGGTTATATCTGTATAAAACGTGTTATTGAGGGACACCTTGGGGGACATTTGAGGGACACTTGGGGGACATTTATCTCTGACAGTTGTATTTTTCTGTTTGCAGATTTTGTTTTAAAAATGAAACTGCAAACGGAACTGCAAACAGAATTGCAAGCGATATTGATTGGGCTGTTTTTTTATTTGTTTGTGTTTCAGATTGTTAGCGTAATTCTTGTCTGTTTTCAAAACCGTTTTCATTAAGCAATTTCTTAATTGAAATCTTGGGTGACATCTTGAGGGACATTGAGTGACATTTTTATAGATTCGGTAGGAGGACACTCGTTTTTATTGCTGTTCTTACAATACTGCTTAAAAGTAATTCCCCATATTTATAACATCAAAAAAGACAGCCAACAAAGTGACTGTCTTTAATTGAATGGGATAAATTATCGTCCTCGATGGTAGTGCTGCTCTTCTTCCTGAGCAACGACCTCTTCTTTTTCCATTTGCTTGGCAACTTCCTTTACGTCGTCTGTTGCATCCTCTGGGAGACCGTAGCGGATGATGTTATCCTTGATTTCCTCTGCGCTTACCTTGCGCATCACATCGTATGTGCCTCCAACAGTCGGATTATATACCACAGCATAATGCTCATCCTCAACAAGGAGGTCATCGCCACGGTATTTAGTTGGTGAGAGATTGATTTTGGAGAGGTCAGGAGCATCACCTTGGTCGTATTCCTTAGCCTCAGTAAGGAGTGCATCGTAGTTGCCGTCATTTTTGAACTTGTCGAGACGGTCTGTAGCATCGGTAGTCTGGAGATACGCCACTGATGCGTAATACATCATTGGAGCTTTCTCCTGCTTCTGCTCAGCCTCTTGACTTTGTTCCTGGTCTATTTTCAGCTGCATGGCATCGATATGCTGGTTGATCATGTGAGAAGCCTTCTTCACATCGGTAAGCGTAGTCTTGATGAACTCAGGCGATTCTTTCAAACTGTCCAACCAGTTTTTCAGATAACTGGCACTGTCTTCCTTCAAGTGCTTGGTCATACCGAAACGCTGGGCCACCAGAGCGGCACTCAGTTCAGCAACAAGTTCCTCACGGGCATATTCTGCGCTTCCGAAAGATGCAGGTTTCAATCTGCCCAAATGGTTCTCTGACCCCGTAGAGTGAGCCATCTCATGTCCGAGATTGGTGTAGAAGGACTCTCCATCCTTGAACTGGCGTTTCTCAGGAATGACAATCTCATTCTTCGAAATGCTGTAGTAGGCATTGTCACCATAGACAGGCTTGATAGGACAGATCCATCCGTTTTCCTTGATCATCTTATCCATGGCAGGGAAAGAGAAGTCATCACCCTGATTCAAAGGTCTGTTCACTCCTGCAGCTGCCTCCAGTTTCTTGTAGAGTTCCGGACGAGCCTCCTGCAAGTTGGTTTGCGCCACATTAAACACATTGTAAACCTGCAATTTAGGATATACGCTATACTCCTTGCGTCGCTCCTCGGACATCAGGCGGTAGTCATCGTATTTGATTTTCTCCCTTGTCTCTTTGTTCACAACGGTGAAAGTCGTGATGAAAACAGGGAAACTCTTCTCGCCTTTGAGGATTGTCACCTGGGGCAAAGCTTCACCATTGTTGTCCTTAACCTGCTGTCTTTTTCCTTGCTTGTCCTTATTGAAGTTCAGACCGGCTACTCTGTCAAAGGTGCAGAACACAGGCAACTTATATCCCTGTTTCTCACAGTGCATCATGAGCATCAGGGCATTCATGCCGTTATACTCACGCCCCGACAGGTTCTTAGGCCATGTCAGGGAGCCTTCAGTGAACCAAGGCTTCTTCCAGTCGTTCTGCAAGGTGTTGATTTTCTCAATCATCATCTCGGCAAACTTGTCCAAAGCCCGGTCTTCACTGCTACGGCCATCTGTATTATATTTCTTGTAATCAGCCATAATCATTCATTATTGGTTGGTGGATGCTGCTTTCTTATCCCATGGAGTAAGCTCGGTGATACGGCAAGTGAGGTCGAGGCGGTCGTTGTAGGCTCCCACCTGCAAATCACCCTTGGCATTGATGCCTGCCTTTGCCTGTACCCAGTCTGCCTTTGTGGTGTCGAACTGCATGAAACGAATCCAGGTGTAGGCATAGTTGTCACCGTCCTTCTCGCTGCTGTAGGCAGAGAATAGGGTATAAGGCTTGCCCTTCTTGTCGGTCTTCACATCAACCTGCTTACCGATGGTTCCTCTGAACTCGATGGTGCCGGTGATTGCGTCCTGGCTTCCAGCATTGAATGTATTCACTCCCGAAGCCGAGAGATTGAGGTAAAGCGCATCGCCTTTTTTATGGAATTGGAGAACTCCTGCCACCTCGATACGGGAACCTACAGGATAGTTGACCAGTTCTGCCTGGTTGTCACCATCCTTGGCTACGCTGATTTCTACAGTCTTATTGATACCGGTCTTGGCTTGAACCACTACGTTGATTCCAAAAGAGATAAACTGCTTACCTTCCTTGTTGGCACGCATCTGTGCCTGGCGACACACCGTGCCGCATACGGTTACATTACATTTAATCATAATAAACTTAGCTTATTGTTTTACTTCATTATTTGATTTGAACAGATTCCTGTCTGTCCTGCTGATTGTCAACGCCTTTCTGGTAGTTCTGTGACATCTGCTGAGATACTGTCGCTGCCTGGATGATAGAGGCAACACCTCTTCGCTTGTCTTCATCGCTCAGATTGGCATTGCCGAGCGTCTGCTGGAACTTTGTCATTTCTGCCTGGGTCATTTCTCTTGTAAACTGGACGGTTCCGTTATCTACATGGAGATAAGGCTTGCCATCCTGAATGTTCACGGAACAGGCTTTATAAGAGGGAAGGAGCGAGGAGAGGTCGATGCTCTTGCTGACAACCGTGTCGGTCACAGTCTGCATTTTCTCTTCTTCGCTCTTGTTGTCTATCTGCAGGGCAAGTGCCATGAGAGAGGTGAACATGGTCATAGCCATCTCAATGACAGGGTCATCGCCTGGCATTTTCACTCCGCTGTCCTCAGATGACAGAAGCTTCTTCATCCAGTCTTCAGGACTTTGTGCTGTGTCAGTCACTTCGCCTTGTGAGGCAGGATTGCTAACCTTGTACTGAGCGGTGATGTCCTTGCCGTTGTGGAGAGTCTGCAACTGGATGTTTCCCTTTTGAGAGATTTCAGCAAGATACGCAGCAGGGTCTATATCCCGTGCCTTGCCATCCGCAGAGATGCTTTTCACCCCAAAATGCAGATGCTCACCAGTGGTTCTGGTTCCCGTATTGCCAGTCACGCCCAATCGCTGACCGGCATTTACAGTGTCGCCTGTCTTGACGGCAATGCTGCTCAGGTGCATGTAGGTACATTGATACTTGCTGCCGTCATTTCTGTTGTATTCTACAGTTACAGACAGTCCACCTGCAGTATTCGGATTGTTGTTGACCTGAGTGACCTTGCCCTTGTCTTCCGTTGCCAGTACATTGTCATGCTTGGCTTGAATGTCGATGCCCTTGTGCATTTGCGTGTTGGCAGGATTGAGCGGATCTTTTCTCATACCGAAAGGTGAGGTGACGAGCATAAACTCGTTTCTCTTCAAGGGATAGGAATACTTTTCGCTCTCCGCAGGCTTTGAAGAACTCGGCTTCTGGCTGCTTTGTTCTCCTTGCTGACGTGGATTGGCTTCGGTACCGAAGGATTTTCCTTGCGATTTCATCTCCTTCATGACCATCTGGTCATACTTCTGCAGGTTGTTCTTCTCGATGATGCTCTGAAGACTTGAAGCGTACTTCTTGTTGGAGGCATAACCGGAGTTCTGCAGTCCGTTTGTCCATCCCTTGTAGTCATCGGGGGATAGCTTGAAGAGTGAGCTGTATCTCTTGTTTCCCTTCAGAAACTGGGAATGATGCTCATATGAGTCGCCAACAGAAGCGTATTGACAGAACTTCTCGTTGGGACGGTCATCGGTATATACGAGGTACTTGCCTCCGTTCTGAACCCAACCGGAAGTAGCCTTGATGCCGAAATGATTGTTTCCCTTTCGGGATAACTCGCTCTGTCCGCTTGCACTCTCGCAGATACCTTGTGCAAGTGTGACAGAAGCAGGTATGCCATATCGGCGCATCTGCTCCATGGCATACTCTGCATATTGTTCTACATATTCTTGATTCCTTGACATGATGATTACATGTTATCTGTGTATTCCTGATGAATTGTTCTGTTCCTGTTGAGGGTTCTCTACCTTGGAGGGAGAGATTTCCTCAGTGGTACGTTTTGGGGCTTCCAACTGGTCGCAGATGGCAACCCGTTCTCCTGCACGGATGAGTTTTGGCAGATAGGTGTCGAGAGCGTGGTATGGGAAACCTGCCATGGCCAGAGGCTTACCTTCAGCATCCTTGGTATGGGAACTCTTGGTAAGTGTGATGCCCAGGATTTTTGAAGCTTTCTCTGCATCCTGGCTATAGGTCTCATAGAAGTCACCACAACGGAAAAGTAGCACAGCATCAGGGTGTTTGCCTTTTAGCTCGTAGAATTGCTTTAACATCGGAGTCATTGCTACAACGGCAGCCTTTGTCTCTGCCTTAGTCTTCTCTTCCTTTGCCTTTTCTTCCTTCTGCTTCTGCTCTTTCTTTTCTGGAGTTTCCTCTTTCTGTTCCTCCGTAGCCTTGTCTTCCTCTTGCTGAGCGGTGTTCTGCTTTACCTCATTGCTCTGGGCTTCCTGCTCCGATTTTTCAGTGCCTACAGCTACCGCATCGGTCCGGTCTTTGCGCAGTACATCGGCAAAAAGACTGGCAGCAAGGTGTTTCTTGTAATCCTGCATGTTCTCGGCGAGCCACATACGTTGCCACTGGGATGGTGAGATCTCACGAGGTTTGAGCTTTTCACCATTCACTGTAGGCATACAGAGGATGACACTCGGCTGATTGTCCGTCTCTTTGGTCTTGAAGATGTTGACACGTTGGATTTTGTCCACTTCTTCGGCAGGAACGTTGCTCTTGAAGAGGTCAACCTTCATTTCCGGCTTATTGGAAGCTTCCATGTAGTATTTCTGTGCCATGTCCTGACGCATAGTGTCTGAAAGCTCCTCGTCTCCTTGCTTTACTGTGGTGAAGAACAGGTTGACATCGGCCTTGTCTGGATATACGCTGAAAGCCTTTTCATTCTCAGGTTTCAGATAGAGAGCCCACTTGCCTTCATCGTCTCGCAGCATCAGGATCTTGTCGAAGTCCACGGCTCCAGAGCGTTTCACTGCATCTGAGACATCAAGCATGGTGATGGTCTCCAGGCTCCAGTTGTTGAGTCTGGCAACAGAGACTGCCTTGCCGTCAAAGAAACTGTCGTCAGGACGGTAACCCATGGAACCATCAACATTGTAGAAGGTGACGGTTTCATAGCCTTCCTTCTGCAGGGCATGTTCGATACGACCTTTCTTCATGCCAGGGATGTCGTTATCCATACCTAAGGATGCACCTTCTGGAAGGACTACATCGGCCATCTTTCCCTCTGCATCCTTTACGAGGACAAACTCCTTGGTGGACTTGTTGGGAAGGGTCTTGATCTCGTCAGCCACATAGTAGTGCTTTGGAAGGATGCTCTTGATGGCATCTGCCTGATTTCTGGCTGTCTTGCTGTTCAATTCAACCTTTTCACCACGTTCTGCCTTGTGGAGCATATCCACGGCATTGTTGACATCCCTCTCCAGTATATCAATGAGACAAGGGTTCTCTTTCAGTTCTCTTGCCCAATAGTCGGTCATAGCCATGCTTTCCGGGGAGAGTTTGGCTGAGATTCCCAATTCCTGGAGTTTTACGGCGGTGGCAACCTCTGTGACCAGACGTTCCTGCTTCATGGCATCCTCTGCAGAGACCTTTCCGTTCTTCGTTACCATACCTTCACGAGCCAGTCGCTGCCCATGGCCAGTGGCTGTAACAAGTAGCGATACTGCATCACGGGCATAATCCTCATAGTGTTCGTAGGAAGATGCTTTGGGCAGGAAGACAATGTCTCTCTTGCTGTCGTAATGTGCTACACCGGTAGAGTCACTGCGGATTTCGACCATGTTCTCACGTGCTTTTTCCAGAAGCTTTTCTACACCTTGGCGAATGGCTGTGGAGGCTGACTCTACATCCTTTCGGTCGTTCAACCTGCCATATTCCTGGACTGTTGCTTCAAAGGCACTCTTGTCAACCATGGGTAGGGTAGTCTGCTCGATATTGAACAAGGCTCTTACTTCACGGCTTCTGATTCCTTTGTAATCTGCTTGCTTGTCTGAAGGGAGAGTCTGGTAGTCTGCACGGCTGATTTTGTCCTCAGGGTTGTGCTTGTTGACATACTCGTTCCAGTTGTACCAGAGGAACGGTACTCCTTTCTCTTTTGATTGAACAGACTCACCACGTTTCTTCGCTTCCGAAAAAAGCGTATATTGGTTGGTCTTGTAGCCGTTTTGAGCGGCGTGCATTCCTAAGATGATGGCATTGAAGGCTGATACCTGCAAATGCTTCTGGTAGAGTCCAGGAGCCTTGCGGCCGTTGTTGTCCAGCCAAATGCCCTTATCTTCCTTGGCTTTCCCGAACGCCTTGGTGAACAGTTCCACCTGACGTTCTGCAGCCATCTTTTCTTGCTGATTCTTTTCTGTCATGGATATGATGTTTTTGTGATCATTGCTTATAGCCAAGAACTCCAAGAACCTTGGTCTCGGCTATGGATTTGATTTCCCACTCTGTCACACTGCTGCTCATGTGCTGACGTAGCATGCGGTCTGCTTCCTTTGTCGAAGGAGCATTGACGTAGATGGTCTGTGGTGAGAACTTCTTTACGCCAGTGTCTTCATCCTCAGTGACAAGGGAGACAACGGTCTTGTACCAGTGGTTGCCTTCATTCTCGTCTTCTTTCAGAATCTCCGTGATAGGTTCACGTGAGATGGCCGTGATGTCGAAGTCTCTGGTACCTATAAGCTCTGTAGCAGCTTTGGTGGCACGTTTCTCTGTCTCGGTGAAGCTTTCGGCATCTACCAGGTATTCTTCACTGACTTTCTTGTTCTTTCCGGTGTCAAGGGCTTTACCATATTTGACACGGAACTTATACCAGTATCTTTTCATCTTTGTTCTATGTTATCTTTGAGCAAGTGGTCTCTCGATGACTGTCTGTCGTTCGCCAGCCTCGTATTTTTCGGATGCAATCTGTCGCATCTGGTCATTCTTTGCCAGCACAGCATTGGCAAGGGTACTAAGAGGTAATGCGCCTTGCCGGTAGGCATCCACAACTCTTTCAGGAAGAGCTATGGTGCAGGGCACTCTGTCAATGTTTGCTATCAGGCAGTTCGCTCTTATCTCCGGATTCTGGATACGTGCATTCAGAGGTTCTTCGGGATAGATGCGATAGTTTACTCTGCCACCAGCCTTTTGCGGATGATCCTGTGCCTTGAAGTTGTCCAAGGCTTCATGTCCTGCCTTATTGAGAAGATTCATGCCTCCCATGCCTATGAGCACCATTTTGAGAATCGGGTTCTTGACAAACATACCTGCAACAATGCTTGCAATAGGCATCATGTTGTCCTTGATATTGATGGACTTGGTCTTACCGGTGAACATGCCAACGAGCATGTCAGGAAGCATGGCCAATACATAGCCAAGATTATGGCCTATATCGCTGATCCCGTTGAGGCCGAATGACGTGAGAAGCCCTTGCCAACCGTTTATGTTAGTCTGTTCTGGCTGCGTGTTGTTGGCTTCACCTTCAGATTGGTTCACTCCTTCTGATGGTTCTGTTTGCTGTGCTCCTTCCTCAGATTGTGGCTTGTTCTGCGGTTTCTGCTCCGCTTGTTTCTTCTTTTCCTGCTGCGTTCGTCTGTATTCATCCTCCTTTCCTGGTGCAATGATCATGGGAACATCGGAGCGGTCATTGAGTTTATCACCAACATGGGTGACGAGCATGTCGCTTCCAATCCATGTGGCGGCTGTCTTCAAACCACCTCCCAATCCTCCCATACAGGCAAGGTCGGTTACTGAGCCAAGGGCAATACCTGCATTCTTTTCCCAGACCGATGGCTTATACCGCTTCTCTGCTTCTGAGTCTATCTTTTGCTCCAATGGCGATTTTGCGACTTCCTGCGGTAGGTAGAAGATGGTACTGGTGGCAGCCTTTCGGATGATGTAGTCGATGGATGATTTTGGTATTTTGTCCTTTATCATCTTGTCGATCATCTTCTGTTCCATGGAGGCATTGACTGAGATATGCTGTCGCTTCAACTCTTTCTTGACCATCGCAATATAGTCTTCGGTGGTCTTGGATGTCCATTTGCCTGTGTATTTGAGGGTGTCATTTTGCGCCTGCATGGATGCCATACCTCCGTCAGGTCCAGCTGCTGCTGCCATCAGACCTGCAAACGAATTGGAGTTTGACCGCAACTCGTCTGCAAGCTTGTTCTGTAGGTCATTCCGAACTTTATTCATAATCGGTATGACCTTAGTATTGAATATTTTATCCTGTTTTGACTCTACCATAGCTTTATGTTTACAAGTTTAATTGGTTGAGGATTTGTTCCCTGGTCTGTTCGATGGCGTTGTGATAGACTTCCATCTGTTTCGGGAAATATTCCTCCAGCCATTCGTCCTTCTCGATGTTATCGTTGATGAACTTGATGGCCAGATTTCTTTCTATCTCAATGGCTGCTTCGCCTTTCTCGCTGTTGTTGAACCAAGCCTTAGTCCACCATCTGATTCCCGACTTGTCGGGATAGACGCTCACCAGGCGTGGAATGTCGAAGCTTTGCACATCGATGTCCAGTTCTGCCAGTGGGTCAACTATTCCGCTTGTCGCTATTGCCCGGTCTTGTGCTTTTTTTTTTCGATGGTGCTCATACTCGACAGAAAGATCTGATGGCGCAAAGCGAGATAGTTGAGGAAATCTCCAATAAGGAGGTTCTGTACTCGCTCGGCTATTGGAATACTTCTTGATCCCATTCCCAATGGATTCGCCATGGAAGGCAGGGTTTCATAGAAGTAATTCTTCATGGCCGACATGGTGAAGATGTTGCGAAGTGCAAGTTCTGTATGCTCTGGTAGGGCATAGATGCCTTGGCTCATGTCGCTCATATAGTCGGGGAAGAAGCGCATCATGAGGTCTTCGATCTCCTTCTGGTCTTTGTCATACATGGTATGAACATCCATATCAAGAGTGACGAACTGAGGTGCTGCGCCTGGCTTGCCGTTCTGTTCCATCACTTTCAGATTGCTATAGATCATGGTGAGGAACTCCAGTGGATTGAGTTCTTCCCCCTTGTATTTGACTTCTACATGGAGGGAGTCGGCACTGACGGCGATGACTTGCCCTGCCTTTACCTCTTTGCCGTAGTTGGCAAACACGTTGCTCAGGTGGGCATAGGTCACTTCATAGTCACCGTATCGGGTAATCTGGTAGATGCCGTGAATAGCATCGTTGCCCAGACCTGTCACCTTGCCGGTAGCTACGGCAGACAGCAGGTAGTTCCTGACCTTGAAGTCAACTCCATGATGGAAAAAAGACTCTCCAGTATGCGGATGTTTCTGTTTGCCGTAGCCCAGGGACATGGTCACTTCTCCGTTTCTTTCCTCGAATGGCATGCAATAGCCACTATCGGAATGTAGTATCATTTCTTGTGTATAGTGCATTGTATAATACTTTGTTATAGTGTTTGTTATCTTCGTCTGCTTACAGTATTGGTTTGTTCTACTTCTTGCAGCTTTTCTTCTTCCTTGTGGTTGCTTGCCTTACGGTCACTGTTGCCACCAAGTAGGCTGCTTAGATTGGCATTGTTGCCTATCATCATCATTCCGAGAACGGCTCCAGCTATCTTGCCTAACCATCCGAAGCGACCGAAGACGAGAAGGGCAGAGACTACAAGTCCTACAAGGCTAAGGCCTGAGACGTTGCCTTTGCCTATGTTGCTGAAGAAGTTTCCGAACATGTCACCGCCATGACCAGAGAACATGGCTCTAAGGAAGCCAGACATACCGCTCCACTTGGAATCCACACTGCTGATAGCACCGTTTACGTTGTCCGAGAGTCCTATAACGGAATCTTTCAAGTCCTTCACGCCATCGCCAATCCCAGATACAGTATCGCCAATTTTCTTGGTGGTGTCTTCTCCTATGACGGCATCGCTGACTATGCCAACAACGCTTTTGTCCGTGGTGAGCTTCTCCCAACCAATGTAACCGAGACTTCCTCCAACCACTGCGCTTTTTGTGGCAGTACCTACGCCTTTCAAGGTCTGCTGAGGATGAAGCACAGCACTGCCCACTGTGTGTGCAGTTGCACTGGTCATCCTTCCTCCCAATCGGAGAGTTGATTTTAAAAATGAACCCCAACCCATAATGCTATGTATTTCTAAAATATTGTACTGTTATTTGTTATCTGATTATATTGAACCTTTACTTCAACGTCTTGCATTCCTTCGCCATCGTTCTTTACATCGCTGTACAATGGTAGGTTTGTCCACTTCACTCCTGGCTCCATAGTCTATCTCTGCCCATACGTCTGACAGTCTGGTGTACTTCACTGCCCGTATCAACCGTTTGAGTTTCTGGTTCATCAGTTTGAGTTTCGGTCGTATGCCAAAGACTATCTCCAGTCGCTGCTTCTCTGTCATCTTGTTATTAGAGAGACATACCTGCCTAACGTCATTGACTATCTCGACACTGCTCATGACAAGTTCCCGATAGAGTTTGTTGCGATTGGAGGACAGAGCCACGGCAAGAGCATTGGTCGTCTGATGGCTGAGCTGGTGGCTGTAGGTTCCGAGTTGTGCCACGAGACGGTCTATCTCGTGATAGAAACCATAGATCTGAGCTGCATAGCTGATGATGCTGTTGAAACGGTCAAGATAGTTATTGAACTCCTTCTGTAGGTTGGTTGTACCTTCTACTTCTTCCTTGATCCATATATGACCTGTAGATACAAGTTGCATCATCTGTTCCTGCTGCTTCAACTCTTTCTTGGCTTTGTCGGTATATTGGAATATCATACCTGCCAGGACAGGGTCATTGCCCTGGGCACGGAGAAAACTCCCATCCTGCCCATCAAAGGGAAGGATGAGAGAAAAGAGAAGTAATATGAGAGCATAGAGACGTTTCATAAATATTATCCTGAAATAAATCTTTTTTTATGGTGTTACAACTCTGGCACATCTGCGACATCTGCCAAGGGCTTGACTGGCTATCTCGGCATTGTTCCGGTCGAGCATTCCTGCCGTGACATTGTTCCAGACATCGGCCATGGTATAGTATCTGATGCTTAGACATAGCCTTGACAGCTTCTTGTTGAACTGTGCCAGACGGTCGTTCAGTTCCCAGAGGGTTTTGCTTCGTTCTGCACCAGTGAGCATATTCTCATTGCCACCTTTGGCTATGGCATCCTTTAAAGTGGTATATACCGTTACGAGCTCTGTGGCAGTCTCTATATAGAGGTTATTCATGCTCGCTGTCGCCACAATACCCTGTGGGTTGCTTGCAATAGCCTTTTTCAGATTGCACAAGTTGATGAAGATCCTCACACCGTCGTCATAGAGCGAGGTGCAGGCTTTCAACGTGGAAGCATAACCCGATGCCGTTTTCAGATAGCTGTTATACTTCTTTTCCCATTTGTGAATCTGGGAGAACTCGGCTGCGATGGTGTTCTGCAGGAATGCGGTCTTCTGCTGGTCTTCTATCTGGCTTTTGATCTGACCGTTGATAAGCTCGTTTCCCTCAGCCAAGGCTACATACTCCAATGGATTGCTGGAGGCAACCTGAGCATAACCTATAGCTGGCAGTAGCATCAATGCCAAGGTAATGGCTGCAACAACCTTGCTTCTTCTGTTATCTGTTGGTAATTTCATATATGCCTTTTCTCTTTTTGTTGTATTCTACACGTTCACGGATGATTCTCACAACGTCCAAACTTTCCTTCACACCGTAGATGTCGAGTTTGGGATTGGAGCGGTCGCCGCTGAATATCCATACTGTCTTCAATCCGAACAACTGTTCCAGAATGTCACGGTTCTCGCTGAAATCCACCACTCGGTACAACTCGATGTAGTCACTGGTTCTGGTCAGCACTCCATGCTGGATGATGAGTTGTTCAGAGGTAATGATGTATCTGAGTTTATAGAGATATAAGCATCTATAGAGCATGATGCAGGTCATCACACCTCCAAGTACCACGAAAGGCATTTTGTAGGTGATGCTGTCGTGACCAGCAACAAGGAACAGGGCACAGCTGATGATGAACGACATCCCTTGCGAGATGATATACTGCGCCCAGTGAGGGCGTAGGGTGATGATGTTGTATCGTCTGATTGGGTCTGCCATATTCATTATCGTTTAAATCCATGATGTTTGTTTTCCTCGTTCTCTTCTTGCCGTTCAAAGGTCAAATCCACACCGTTCTCGTCAAATGCGGTCTCTACTACGTCCGTCATAGAAAACGGTTTCTTATCCAAAAGCTCGTCATTGAAGTCCTTGTAGCCTTCCGATGGCTCTTCCCGAATAATCTTCACGGGAGCGAGGTCTTGGTCTTCGTGCAGGTTGAGCTTCTGTAGCAGTGCATCCTTGAAGTCCTTGAATGCTTTGTTCATCTTGTCAGCAGCTTCCTGCTTGTCTTCTTTACACAAGAAGGGAGAGTAGTGATACTCCAATGCCTCTTCTTTTGCAGAATCGTAAATTAGGTAGAGCTGTTTGAGTTCTTGGGGTAGTAAGCTGTAGTTCTCATCATTGAAACTTAGCAGTTCCTTGATGGTTCTCGGCTGTTTGTCGAAGCTTTCCATGAAATCCCTCATGTCAGCTGGTACATTTCCTGGAGCTACAGGACTCTGTTTGCTTGCTATATCCTCGAAGTTTGCCACAAACTGCTTTCCTGCCACATCCTTGTCAAAGCCAAGGTGGAAGGTGGCTTGTGGTGCAGCTTTCAGCAATCCCTGTATCTGCCCATAGCTTGGGTTACCTCCAGTAGAGACATAGACTCCAGCTTTCAGATCCTGCCGTCCACGCTGATCCAATCCTGATTCCTTGCGCATCTGCAGTTGGTAAAATGCCATGGCATCGTATGCGCTTTCAAAGACAAGTACGATACGGGCATCCTGGAGTGCCGTATTCTTGGGACTTGCCATCCATAATCCTTCGCTGGCGTTGGTGCCCGTAGCCATGCCTTTTCGGGCAGAACCGTCCTTTCGTGGATAGCCTCTTTCCTCTAAGCCTACACATTTGTCAGGTTGCCCAGGGATGTGCATGGGGAAGGAGAGATTCTTATAGGTGCTGCCATCTTTTGCTGTTTTCGATGCGAGGAAGAAACTGTGATGGAAGGCACAACGTGTGGCGAAATCAATTCCTCTTGACTTGAAGAAGGCGTAGAACGGCTTCTGTGACTCGAAGTCTTTAGGATTGAAACGGTCAATCTTGTAGTCATTGATGTCAAATGGCTTGCTGTTGACTGTTGGATTATGTACTTCCAGATTCCGATGTTCTACCGGGATGTTTAGCAGGCGTTGGCAGACCTTATGGACAAGGGCTGATTCCTTCATGCCATTCTTGTACTCCTTGAAAAGGTCAGGATGCTCCCAGATGAAGGAGGTAACAGAGTAGAGCTTGATGGTTGGCGGCTGGAAACAGCAGTTCTTGTTGGGCATGACAATGTACTTGTCACCACTGATTCTTTTTCCGTCGCTGCCCAGACGTACATACGCAGGATAGCGCAAGCCATCACGCTTGTAAAACGTGTAGCCTGCGTCCTCCAATACGTCCTTGATGTTAAGACGGTTTCTGTAGTCTGCAAATGTCTGTTCGTCTGTCATCTCTTGAATGTGAATTGTTGTTTATCTGCCATGACCTAAGCCTACACCGTGTTCTCCTGCATTGAGTCCTGCATCGAAGGCTCGTGAAGCAAGGTCTTGCGGTGAATCCACGCTGCCCTTGAAATAGACATGTGGCCCATGGGCATGGTCATGATGGTGTTCTACGAATACTGCCGGTGCTGGACGGTCTCTGCCCAGTTCGCTCATCACGGCAAGTCCTGCAAGGAGAGCTCCTCCAATCTGAGCCCCGATGTTCTTGCCTTCTCCAGGGATGGTTTTCATATCCACCTCCTTGAAGATGTGGGAGAAGAGTTTCATGCGGTGGTAGTCATCTATAGCCATGAACTTGTCATACTGCTTTTGGGTAATCTCATGGCTGATACTCTCTCCATTGATGACGGCGGTCATGCGATACTTGGCGTTGCCTTTCTCATCCTTCTGGATTTCTCCCTGCTCATTACGCACTGGTTCAACCTTGATGTCATCAACCTGAACCTCTCTGCCATGCTTGCCTTCACGGAACCATCCCTTGCTTTCGTTCTGCTCATACAGGCTGTTGCCATCTACATGAGCAACACTGCGGTCTTCTGGCTCGATAGTAATCTGGTCGCCATTAGATGGGAGCGACTGGTCAATCACCATCTGCTGGCGGTTGTTGAGTTCAGCCTCTATCTCTGGTCTGAGCTTCAAGCTGATCTGCTCTTTGGAATTGAGCATATCCATCGTCAGTTTGTCCTGGAAATCGTTCCTGATGGCATTGTTGATGATGTCAATGCGGTTTTGGACAGGTACTTGCTTGATGGAGTTGTTGGTCAACTTCTTCACCTCATCCTCTGTGAGGTCATAGACAAAGTCCTGCTTGGCAGCAGTGGACTGAATGGTCAGGGTCTTGTTGGCTGCATCTACGATGATGCCGTGAGACGAAAGACACTCCTGCCATTTGTCATTGCTGAAATAAACCTTGGAGGTGATGAGCTCGTTGTATGGCTTGGCAGGTTCCTTGGGGCGAGGACGAACCACTACAGGGGTAATGACTGATTGCAGGTCTGCCAACACATCCTGCGAAGGTTGCTGTACCATGTTTTGCTGACCACCTTTATAATAGAAGCCATAACAGCCATTTTGCAACTCGCCCGGCTTCATTCTGCCATCAGGACGTTCTGGTACGATTGGAGCACCCTGCATGAACATGGCTCCTCCAACTCTGCGCATGTGGAATCCTTCCTGGCATCGTGGAGTCCAACCGAGGAATCTTCCGTGATATGGATCCATCATCATGTGGGCATGTCGTTTGTTCCAGGGAAGTCTGCCGTATTCGCCAACGCCTATGCGGTAGCCGTGAAGTCCCATGGCAACACGGCCATTGGCATTTCTGGCATGAACGAAGTCACGTGGCATGTAGAAATCGTTCTTCACGAGTTCTGCCACGGTATTGTAGGCTTGCTTGTTGACTGAGTTTGCTCCCCAGTCAACCAAGGCTCTGTGCTGCTGAGCTGTGATGGCATAGGTCAGCAGAGGGGAATCGTGACCTTGAACGGCCAACTGATAACCTTCTCCTTGTCTGATGATATGTGCTTGCATACCATTCTTTCTGAGAATCTCCTGAAGCTCAGGAGCCAGGTCTCTGCCTACTGGTAATGCATTTGATCTGATTGACATATTCTAATGCTGTTTATTGATTCTGTACTGTGTGATTATTCGCCAGCTTCAATCTGCTCGCCCTTCCAATCGACAAATTCCTCTGCCGACTCCTCATTGACAATGAGATCCTTCTCTTTGCAGAAGGCTGTGTATTCCTCTTGCCATTCAGGGGAGTGGTGGTTGATGTAGTCAAGCCAGCCATATTCTCCGCTCTGGACTTTCTCCACGAGCACGTCTTCTGGATAGTACTTTACATTTGCCATGAAATCTTGTTTTATGGGTTAATACTTTGGGTTATCGCTGCATCATGCGCATACCCAGTTTCTTCTGTTCATTCCACATCTCTTCGGTGTAGTTCTCTTCTGGGATGTAGTCGAGATTGCCGTCTTCATCCATAGTCCAACAGCCGAAGATGCCGAAATTGAACTTATCCCAGTCACGCTTGGCTTCTCGCTTCCAGACAAGTTCGTTGCCTGCTGCGAAACGGATGCCGGTGTTGGAGTTGAGGTCGATACCGATAGATTGTTCCTCGTCATCCTCTACGATGGTAAGGATGTCACCATTCTGCAACTTCTGCATCTCTGCACCAGTAAGGTGGTAACGGTCTGCTACATACTGGATGTTTCTGCCGATGACCGGGGTTGGAACACTGAGCACCTGCTTGCTTTCAGGATCAAGCTGGAAGAAACACTTACTGCCGAGTTCCTTGCCAACCTCGTTGCTCTCCAAATGGCCGACGATAGGCTTACCTGCAACAAGGTTCTTCTCCTGCTGCTCGTTGAAGAGTTTCAAGTCTAACTCATCGAGTTGTGGATAGAAGAGCACATCAACGCCACCTTCGGCTGTTCTTACCAGGCTGAACCTGGTTCGTGCCTTGACTTCCTCACCATCATCGGCTGTGATATGAACAGGCAGGACTGGCGACTTGCGGCCATTGTAGATGTTCTGGAGGACATCGGTTGGCAAGTCGTCAATCATTGCCTGGGTGAGTCCGAAACGTTCAAGGATGCCATAAGGCATCTCGTTCTCATCGAAATTGTAATTCATTTGCTTCTGTTTTATTCGTTTTTTATTTGGTGGCTGACCTAATGACAGGTCTTATTCAGACTGCGCTTAAAGCCAAACCGACAACAAAGTTACATTGTAGATATAGAAGAAGTTAAACATGTACGTTAGTATCATCAAAGTTTTATAGATAGTTATGAAAATAGTATGATTATTCTTCTATTATCATACTATAAACATAAATAAAGTTAGATATAATAGGGAAGTGGTTGCATCTTTCGTGTTGTTGAGCTGAGTCTGATTACCTTTGCAACATGAAAGCAATAAAGACACTCATATTGATACTGACAATGATGCTTACAAAGACTCCTTCACATGCCCAATTCAATACGATTGGGTATGTGAAGAAGCATAGTATATCTAAAAAGAAGAGTCCACAAGAAACAACTCATGTTGCTTCTGTGGACTCTGTGATGAAGGCTGATTCTCTGCCTCCTGATTCTTCCCAAGATGTTCTCCCTTATCTCAGGGTTTCGTTTCCGTTGAAAAGCATTCAGATCAATTCAAGGTTTGGAATGCGTAATCACCCGGTGAAGCACAAGACCATCATGCACAATGGCGTGGATCTGGCAGCCCATTACGAGAAAGTGTTTTCCATGTTTCCAGGAGAAGTGACTGGCGTTGGTCATGATAATCGCTCAGGTAAGTATGTCACAGTTAAAACTGCTGGCTATACCATCAGCTATTGCCATCTTTCTGCATTCTGGGTTACAAAGGGGATGTTTGTCAATGCAGGAGACGTGCTTGGAGTTTCTGGAAGTTCCGGCATGTCAACTGGTCCTCATCTGCACCTGACAACAAAAAAGGATGGCAAGGTGTTTGACCCTGTCATCCTTCTGAAGTATGTTCAATGCATTACAAAGTAATGCTTGATTAGCATCATTGTTTCTTGCATTTAACCCAAATAGATTCGTCACCAATAGACATTTTCATTTCTGATACTGTAGAAGTCGCAGAAATGATGGTGTAAGAAGCAAATAGTTCACCCTCAACATATGTGTTTAGTGTGTTTCCTTTCAAAGACCATGTTCCACGACCAGTTCCGAAATATCCTGAGCCGTAATAAGAACCGTCAGCATTGAATGTGGCGTAAGTCTTTCTGAAAGGCCAATCAACATAAGTGCCAGACTCAGATGTCTTTACTGCAGTCATCTCCCAGGTTCCTACAATCATAGATTTATCATAGTCTCCATTGTCATCATCGTCACTGCTGCATGATATGAATGCAAAAGATGCTACCACGAGGGTAAGAAGGAAAAATAAATACTTTTTCATAATGTTCTTGTTATTTTGAATTTACCAATTGTCGTTTTCATTACCAGATAAGCCATTCTTGATGCACTCCTCAATCTTATCCATTACAACATTAGAGTAGGCGTGTGCCATGACAAGTGCTTTGCAGGAAGTCTTCTTGTGAGAGTCCTTCTTAGCAAAAGGATAACATTTATCCAGTGTCCAATTCTGATCAGAACGGGTAGGGATAGTGCCTCCCATTGCACCCATCCAACCGCCACCAACGGCAACATTGACAGAATAGAATGGTACTGTGTAGGTAACACGAACCTTATTGTCCTTTATATCACATTTGATAACAGGGCGTAAATTAACGTTGTAAGCGTTAGTACCACCTGCATGTTGTGCAATACTCTCTACAAAACCCTGTGCGATGATTGTTCCCAATTCCTTGTCATTCAATTTGATGACGGAGTTCGCATCATTGAAAGTTGCGGTGAACCAATAGTTAAGCAACACATAAAGCTGATCTTTGGTCTTGCCTTCAGCAGGGATTACCTGAGTATAGGTGATGGCATTGTTCTTATCCAATGTCAACTGGGTACCGAGATTGGTTGCTGCATCAACCCATTTCTCTCCATACTTTTCTTTTGCGTACTTTTCCAACTCATCTGCTCGCAGAATTTGAGCATCTACCGCACTGCATACAAATAATGCAGCAAATGCAACTAAAATAAACTTTTTCATTTTTCTATATTGTTTTGATATACATTATTCTTTTAAAAATCAAATCCAAGTTTGACGCTAACAGACTCTGTATCATATGTAGCAGGCTTGCGAGTATAACTCATATCATATCTGCTATTGAAACGTTCAAATGTTTCAAATTCAAGTTTCTCAGCAGCATATCCTACAAATAAGCTAAGTCCCTGTTTGCTATTCAGAGCATATCTTACACCCAATGAAGCCATCACGTATAGACCACCATTATTGGTAACAAACGTTCCTCCTTTGATGTCAAAGAAAGGCGAAATCTTGCCTTTCGTGAAATTGCTGCGGAAGTTTGCGAAAACCGGAATATCTACTTTACTGTCTCTTACATCAAGTGGTATTTCCATATCACCAGTTTTGTAAGATGACATAAAATGCAAGCCAGTACCAGCACCAAGGAAGATATAAGGATTCACTTGATAGCCATGTGTTGTGTTGACCTCAAAACGACCAAAGTCATAGTCACCGATACCAACAGAATAACCTGCGTCAACATGGCCTTTATAGCCAGATTGCATACTTTGCGCATTGCTATTGATGGCGAAAGCCATTGTAGCTGCTAAAAGAATTGCTATTTTCTTCATAACCTTATAATATAATAATGTGAATAATCCATTTTCATAAGGTGACTACCAACCGCAATTATCGTCATAGCACTCATCATTCTCGCAGCCTTCATACTCATCACGATCGCAATAACTACTATCATGATTGTCTTCGTAAGAACAATCATGGTCGCAGCAACAGTCATCATAACCATCTTCATAGCCACGAGCATAATTTTCATGGTCTGAGGTATTATTACCAGCGTTGCGATGCGCTTTCTTTTGGCTGTTTGAAACGCCGTTTGAAAATAAAAAATCGAATAGTCCCATACCTTTTCCTATTAATGTTTAATTTCTGATGCAAAGGTATGAAAGTCTTGTGCAGTCTATCTGCACGATAAAAAGATAGTGCATATTACTGGATAAAAAAAGCAGAAAGAACTGTTTCTTCCTGCTTAAATTAGCTGTTTTGACCTATTATAATTGCCTTAATGTATCTACAAAGAATGCTTCTTTTGCTTTCATCTTTTCACAGAAGTCTGCATAAGAAGTGGACGTATGACAAATCTCAATACCTAATATATAGAGTGATGCAGATGAGTCTTTCAATCGTGATTTTGGAATTTTCTGCTGTTTCTCAGACAAAGGAGCTATAAAAACTCCTTTCGATGCCTGTAAGTTAGTGATGTATGTGATTAACTGATGAAGGTCATTACGATTAACTTTTGAAACTTTTTCATAACTTTCAAGCTTCTTGTATTTTGCATCAAGAACAATATCATCTTTATAGAAATCTGGATAACGGATTCCACTATGATCTTCAAACAAATAGATGCCACCTTTATGTTTCTTGTTCTCTGGATGCTTGAACCCCTCTTTTTGTAGAATGGTATTCAGATACTCTTCCCAAAGCCAAGCTCCATCAAACAGAATACCGCAAATCTCCTCATCAGTTTCTCCGTACTTTACTTCTTCCATTCTAAGAATTTGTAAGCATAGGCATTGCAGGGGCTGGTATTCCGTATAGTAAGGATGACTCTTATGTCTAAGGTTCTTACCAATAATTGCACCACGCTCATTTTTATTATATGAAGGAGTTAGGGAAATTATAGATTTTACATTGTCTATAGTTTCCTGGTCTAAACCTAATACGGATTGACCATATCTCTTTGACTTCATAAACTCAATTGTATGACGGATTAACTCTGTCATGTCATTGTCATAGGTATATTCACGAGTGGAGTATGCCACATTTCCTGCAAACGGAATGTTTTGGGCAATATGGCGTCCCCAGTCAATAGTACCTTTTAATTTTGCATCGTTATGTTTGAAGTTCTGATACTCTCTGTATATGCCCTGGCGCATAGCGTTCCTTAGCAAGTGAGGGAACATAAACATAATAAAGTCAAATACATCCTCTTTTTCGTTGTTGTGATTAAGGTCAAAGAGATTGAATGAAAAGACCTTTTGAAGCATGTAATGTAAGAGATAGTCGTCGCGTCCTTCGTCAAAGCGGGATTTAATTTTTATCTGCAGGTTTCCAACACCGATAAACCCCATCACATTTCCTGTGGTAATACGTACCTTTTCAGAGTCACTTGTATTTAGAATGGTCATAACAGAAGCTTCACCGACTTTATCGTCAGAATCCTCTATACTATAGGGAAATATTAGCAGATTCTCATTTTCATGACATAATTGAGCTATTGTCTTGTCGGCAATAGGGAATAAAGCTGAGACATCTTTACGAAGAAATATCCCAGCTTTCACCTGTCCAATATTATTGTCTGTTAAGTTAATTCTCATCGACCAATTCGTTATCATTAATATTTGAGTTGCTTTCTTTGGTATCGAAGTAAGCATTTCTCAACTTCTCCATGATTTCTTCTGATTTGCGGAAACCACGGATATATTCTCGAAGCAATGGTTCGATATTCATATTCCACAGCTTTTCAAAGTTTCCACCATTATCATCCAACTTTAAGAAGTATGATGGTCCAACCTGGTAGGCAGGTCCAAGCCCTTCAATCTTGGATATCTCATTATTCAATCTTACCATAACATTCTTTGCCTTAGTGGCACATTCGAGTTTGTCGAGCATAGATTGTGTATCTTCTGGCTTTATTTCCTTCCAAGTGAATCTGCGACGCATAGCAAAGTCCATGCTCTCGATACTACGGTCTATATCATTCATTGTACCAAGAATGAATACGTTTTCAGGAATATAAAATCCTTCTGTAAATACATCAGTTTCAGGGACAAGGTTCTGATATTGAGTCTTTACTCGTATATCTTTCTTGCCTCTATAACCAGGGTCTATGGCGTAGAATAACTCTCCAAATATTTTTGAAGCCTCTCCACGATTGATTTCATCAATGATGAAAACAAAATCTTTTTTGACTACGTTACTTGCTGTTAATGTTGAAATGTTCTTTTGTTTGTACACTTCTTTAAGTACAGCCCAGTAAGCAGAAGCATGACAACCTCCGATAGCATTCCTTACAGCATCGCTAATGTTTGAAATATTGTTCAAAGCCTCTGTTGTAGTAAATACTTTTGCAAGTTTTGCTAATCTGTCAAAAGAAACGGTATAAGTACGATTACTACTAGTTCCAGGAGTTTTCAGTTCTATATTATTAAAGTCTGTAACCTTAACCACCTCCATGGATTTTCCGTTTGTTTTAAGCTTAAATTCATTCAAATCACCATTATTAATTTTATCGATAACTGTATTATATTTATCATTCAGTGATTTTTCTTCCGATAACTCAGTGAGAGTTTTTTTGCTGTCCTCCAAATTCTTGATAGCTTTTTTGCAAAACTCTTTAAAAATACCATCTTTACGCTCAAATCCCATCTGTCCATCAGATATCATAATAGGTCTCAGACCTTCTACAAAATCAGTATAGTCGTAAGAGGGATGAAATTGCACAAAGCACATTTCGTCCTTACCACATCCCATTTCTCTTGCTATGGCCTGAGCCATAAAAGTCTTACCGGTACCAGGAGCACCAGTTAGAACTAAGTTCTTGCTTTCTTTAAGCAAGTCAATATATTTTTGATACATCATAGTGTTGTCTATTTTTGTTTCAACAAGATCATTTTCATTATCTTCCTTGTCAGTATCTGTATTTTTTAATAATGTCCTATTATAGTACCACAATACCGTTTGGGCTGTAAGTGGCATACTTTGAATACATCCATTATTCTTTATTTCGTCATTGATGGACAAAATCAATTCATTCTCTTTCTCAATCTCTGGAATAACGTATTGATCCAGTAATTCGTAAAAATGAACAAGCTTTAGACCTGCCTTTCGTGGCTTAACCTCTAAAAGTTTACATAAATTCTTATATACGTCATTTTTATAAAAAGTATATTTCTGAGGATTATGGAATGCTAAGAAACAACTGATAAGTCGCTCATCACACATTGCACTCGTATGATTGGTAAACTTTGCTTTGATCTTATCATCCCATAATGTTTTGCAACTTTCAGTAAAATTTTCTACTCTTTCTTGCAGAAGGATGTTTTCATCAAACAGTGCTCTAAAGAGTTTTCTATACTCTTCAGGTTCATATTTCGCAAAATTTCTAATTGCGGTAATCTGTGAACTAAAACATAGATTCTTAAATTCCAGTGAATTAATCTCTTTAGAAAAATCTACAGCATTAGGGTCTGGGTGTCCATTTTGTCTGGACACCAATTCCCATTTATATAATTCTTCCAAATTAGAATCACCATTTAGTCCATATTGGATTTGGTGATTCTTGAATAATGTAACTATATCTTTTAAACTCATATTTGTTCTTTCTGATTAAAATTCCTCCAGAGAACTCTACATTATCAGTTCTATAAATTACAATTAGGGCAGCCTTTTGGTATTCATTGAATACCGTGGCTGCTCTGATATTGTGTTATGCATTTTTGGTCTTCATGAATGTCGCAGTAAACTCCTTACACTTGCGCATGTCCTGTTTTGATGATGCAATAGAGTAGGGACTATACTTTTCAAACATGTCAAGACCACGTCCAAGTGTAATTGTCCATCCTGTATCTGTTTTGATACATCTGTCATGGAAGTCTCTGAACTTGTATGTAAACTCAATGCCATAAGAAGCAAGGTCATCCTTGATGTCATCAAGCTTGTCAATCAAGTCTGGTATCTTGTCTTCCTCTTCATTAGTGAAAAGGTTCAGTTTCAAGTCATCCACAGGACGTGTGTTGATAAGCATCAGAGCAAACTCCATGAAGTTCTTGATTTGCCATGAAGCACGTATATATGGATCTTCAACGGTTATTTCCTTTGCTTCTCTCATATAAGGTGCAAATAACTTCTCATAACTTACGCCTGTTTGTCCCATTCTGAATGACATACTCTTTTCTTGTAGAATAGGAATGCGTGGACGTTTGGACGGGTGCTGATTCGAACCTCCCTCTGCATTGGCAACTACAGTAGATGTCTCATTGTTTTCTGTGGAAGTTTCAGCTTCTTCTGTATTATCTTCAGTCGTTGTATGTTCTACTACCTGATTGCTTACTTGTTCCAATGTCTCTATGCTCACTTCGAAACCAGTTTTCAAGTTGATGTACTTGAACTTTGCCGGCTCTGCCATGAAAGTTTCATCAATCACATAGAGCTGATCCTTCACACGTTTACGACCTTCTGCAGCAAAGTCAACCAACTCATAAGCCTCCTGGTCTGTCATCTTACCATCAGGATAGATAAGTTTCATCATGCCCGAGAAAGTCTTGCGGATAGCAAGGTGGTCACGCTCTGAGAGTGAACCGTCAAACTTCGCATAGTCATTCAACACTGCAGTTCTGTCATCATTGCGCATTTCGTGAAGCACGGCTGCAATGTAGTCTGTTATAAGACCATATCCCTTGGAAAAACTGTTCTTCTTCAACATCTTGATTTCCCAACCAGGATTATAGAGATGAATTCGGTCGAGGAACGCACCCTTGATGAATGATGTAGGAATGCTCTCAAACAGATGGCTGTTCTTCAACATGTATGGAACAGTATGTTTAGTATTACCTACGAAAGACATGGACGCACTTGCCTCGTGCGTTCCCTTACCACGGTTGAACGACTTGTTGGCAAGATAGTTCTGCATCGTGTCGATGAGCACAGCATCCACATTACGGCCTTTCTGCTGTTCAAACTCATCCCATGCCACAACATCCCAATAGCCTACCAGTCCGAGAATCTCCTTGTTGCCCTGGATTTTCACGAAAAGTCGGGCAGAGGTTACGTCACCACCACTGACAAGCACGCCATAAGGAGACAGTTCCTGGAATACATGAGACTTACCTGTTCCCTTTGGACCCAATTCCATGAAATTGAAGTTGTTCTCAACATGAGGGAGAAGACGAGCCAAAGTGATGAACTTCTCACGGCGGTTCATAGCCTCAGGGTTCAGACCCACTGTGTGCATCAGAAAGTCAATCCACTCCTCTGTAGTGAAGTTTTTACGTTGGTCGATATATTCCTGCAGGTCGATATTTGAAATCTGGATAGGCTTCAATGTCTGGATTTCCCATCTCACCTTGACGCTTTCACCACTGATATAACCGATGGTTACGATGCACCAAACGCCATTGCCACTCAGCAATTTTGGGTTCTTACGCACGTAGTCTGTACCGATAGGCACTCCTGTCAATCCCAGATTGGCAAATGTTGCCTGGTACTCATCGTTTTTCTCGTTGAGCACAACGGTCACTTTGTCGATGATGCGATGTCTGCCGTTCTCACGTATGATACCTTTTACTGATTCTGCTTCAGCACGGTGAACATAGTTGTTTTGGATAACTTGCTTCACTTTTTCCAAACCTTCGTTGATGATTTCTTCATCATCACTGGCGCAATACTGCCCCAGCAGGTATTCCAACACGTATGTAGGAACAGGCAGACCTCCCTTCACGAGGAAAGCCAAATCCTTTCTTACCACTTTGCCTATGAAGGCATTCATTACTTTCTGTTGTAAATCCATATGCAGTATTCCTTAAAAATCTTGTTCTATCATTGTATTGTTCTTCACTGTCTCACGCACAAGTGGGTTAAGTTTGTCATCCACATCGTAGATTCTAAGCTGTAACATACTTGCATTGACAGATTTATTCAGATTGAGTGTCACTTCAAACACGCGATTGTTCAAGTTCGTTGCATCAGTGCTATTCAGTGTCACTTCCTTCTCCTGGGTTACAGGATAGTCACCATTATAAATACAGCAAACCACCTTGCGTTCCATCACGGTCATGCTTACTGCTTCCGACTGTATCATCTGGAACTTCAAGCGGCTACTCACCATATTCAGGTTGTGGCTCATCAGAGCTACGCCCACCTTTTCTGTCTTGTTTGTTTTCTTACGCACGCTCTTAATAATAGGAATAATCATTTCCTGAAGCGATGCGCCACCATGAGCAAAGTTGTAGCCACCCGGTGCAGCCAGGCGGTTGGTTCCGATAGGAACTGCAACCTGTAAAGGAGTGGTACTCTTGATGGAAGATACCTTGTCAAGAGGGAATTTTACAATATCCTCAAAAGTATCGTTGCTATCTGTAAGATAGTATCTTGTCTTTTTCTCTATAGCAGAGTCTGTAATGCTATGCTTGTCCTTATCTTCAAACTTCATATCATTATAGAGGAATCCATGATCTGCAGTAAGAAGTACATTTGTTACATTCCAAGTTGCATGCAGACGTTTTATCAATACTGTCAGTTGCTCAATGGCTTTTCTGCAAGCACTGATTACCTCAAACGGACTTTGTGAATGTCCGGCTTCATCTATCGTATCATAGAAAATATACACCAATGGACGTTTAAAGAGTTCACGCATGGATTGTGCGTCGCCGTTCATCACGTCCTCATAGCGTGTACAGATGGCTCCTTCCCGATATTTTCCCAAATGTACCGTTCGCTGGTCTGTAGTTGTCAGCATGGTTCCATCCACCATCATATCTGTGCCATTCAACTCCAGCGAGTGATGAGGGAGGAGGGCAGGCTTGCAATATTTTGTTTCCGTAGGGAGCATTGCCTGGTATGCATCTATTGTAGCTATATGCTTTTCCTTTGCCAGTTCCTGCATCAGTTCCTTTGCCACCTCATATCTCAGCGCATCGCATATGATGACAACCTGCTTTACGCTGGTATCTGACTCATTCTTGTAGAAATCCTCTTGACGCTTTAATCCGGTTTCAGTAAACCATGCGCCCTTTTCCCTGACGCATGTCAGCCATTCGAGGTTGAGTACATTAGTAATCTTGGCATATTCCAAATCCAACTGACGCTTGGCTGAACTCAATGTCTGTTCTATAGGATTCTCTTTCGTAATCAGTTCGTGGTATGCTTCAAGAGTACGACGATAGTAGAGATCTACAAGATAGAACTCTTCTGTATATTTCTCAACATACTCCTTGGTACTATTGAGTTTCAGCGTTCCAAGACCTCTTACCTGAGCATAGTATAAAGCCGACTGCTCTATGAATCGGATTGCAATCTGAATGTCACTATCTACAGGAAGCTTCAAAGACAACTCACGCATGCGGTCATTTACCTGCTCTGGGTCTGCCATCAGCTTTTCTTCTACAATCTCTTTTAGTATTGGCCAGCAGAGTGACTCTGTAAGATAGTAGTAGTTGGCATCAATACCATAGATATTGATGATTTCCTCTTCCTTGATGTCCGCTGCCAAAATAGTCATCGCTTGGGCAAACTTCTCTGAGAGTTGGCGGTCGTGTGTACCCAGCTCATAGATTTTGTTCACCTGGTCAAGCACTACAGAATTGCTGATTTTGTACTGCTTATAGGTGTCTCCCGGTACTGCGTCTAAAAGCTGAGTGATGCTATTGTACTTCAAACTCTCAGCCACGTTTTTCATCTTGATGGCAGCGTTAAAGTTAGGAGTTAAGCCGAAGAGCTTATCCAACTTTTCCGATAAAGCCTTTGAAGCATCAAAATTCTTGCTGAGCTTATACCAGAAATCTGTACGCTTCTTCTCTTCTGCTATTCCATCCAGAATAATCATCTTGATAATGAGCTGTTCCCATTCCTGCAGCTTCTTCTCGCCAAGATAATTGGAAATGAAGGCACGGCAAACCATATCCTCACTGAACGATGTACTGTCAATATGTCCATTGAGGATGTTGCTCACCTTAGAAGACATAATCTCACCAATGTTCTTCTTTACAAAGCTACGGAATTTCTCAGGAAGATTATACTGCTGCATGAAGCTGGCATAGTCTTCTTCCTTATACTCCATGTTGGCTTTCAGCATGTCAAGTAGGGGGAAACTGAGCTGCTGCTCCTCAGTATGTGGATATACCTGTTCTGGGAAGAGCAGAACCACATGCTTGTCCTTCCAATCGTTCTCGATGGCATACTTGGCATTGAACCACGCACCATCAAACACCTTATATATATAGTCGTCATTCCACTGCTTCATCTCATCCAGTTCGTTCTGGATGATGTTCATCCTGTCGAAAATGAAGAGCACATGAAGTTGTGGATTGCGCTCAAAGTAGTTATATATTCTATCTTGTACCATATTTTTTATCTAAAACTTACAAGTATTTCATTAAATGTTTTTTATAATTTTGTGAAGCATGTCCTTCCATTATAAAGCATTTTAATTTTTCTTTATAGATATTATTCTTAAACAATTTTGCTCCTATTTCTTCATCAAAATCCAAAAGCCAATTAATATTTACTTCTTTTGGCTCAGGATAATCTAACGGGGAAAGGAAAAATTGCAGGCAATTATTCTCTTTTGCAAGTTCATCAATATATCCGTTTAGCTGTTTATAACGAGAATCTTTCCTTATTTCTGCAAGAAGAAAGAGCGTTACGTCTCTTAACTTATTCTTGTCTTTTTCTAACAGAACTTCAAAACGTTCTACAGGAAACTTTTCTATTTCATTATGCTTAATGAAGTAAATGAAATCATGCAAATTTCCAATATTCGACAAAGAAAATTCCCGTATTTCATTCCGCAATTCACCTGTAACAATCGAATACAGGAAACTTATTTCTGTAGCGATATTCTCTTTATTTTGTAACTGTCTATATTCAAACTCATCATAAGTAATATTGGCATCATGTAGAACTTTGACGATGTTATATATGCATTGAGCATATTCTTGATAATCGGAAGTTGTACAGATTAAATTCCACAACAATGTTTTTGCAGAGACTTCATCAGGAGAATAGTTTGATAAAATATCCTCTATTATGATGTTGTCAAACTGCAATGTGCGATTTTGCGATTGATACTTAATTATCATTTTATATAAGTCGTCTTTATTTATCTTTTCTTCCTTAGATTTACTCAAAAGAAGTAAAAGATTATTAAGAGGATTATACAAGCGATCTGTTTCTCTAAAAACTTGTTTCTGCTCTTTTATCAATCCACTAAGGCATGAATTAATATATTCTATACCGTTATTGTCGAATTTTAAAGAACGTATTTCATACCCTTTAAATATAGCTTTAAGACGTTTGTTGTCTATGGTGAAAATCAATGATTCCAACATATTTTCATCTAAAGCCGTAATTTTAGTACAATGTCCAAATCCTCCGAACATAGTTGCAGATGGAGTCGCAAAACTATTTAGAATACCTATTGCGTTGTTTTCGCAAATAGATTTGAAATATCCATTGTTATCACAGATTATATAGTTCGCCCAAGAAAACATAGATTCTCGTTCGTACAAAGACATAAGTCGTACTATATTACTATTTATAGAACAACCTCCTTTCTCTGCCGACTTTCTCTGCTGATATATTTCTTCCCGTAATTGTTCAGTACTTATAGCATGGCTTCCAATAGATCTGAATGATATCAAATCTCGAAAGATCTTCTTAATTTCTGCATCTAATGGTAAATTCCCCAAAATAGTATCTAGACTCTCGCTTGTTGCTAATTCTATTTCTTTGTTAACATTATATTCATTTGAAAGTACAAGTTGGAAATAAACTCCATAACGTATTGACCACAAATTGTATCTACAGATAAAATACAATATATATTTTTGTCTTTCCCAATATAATGGTAATAAATTGGCATAGATACGATATGCCTCTTTGTAGTCACCCAACATATATAATGCATAAGGTAACTCTAAATCTTCAATGGTATAAGTCGTTTGTCGAGTTCTCAATCTTTTCAGTTTGTTACTTACTTCTGCAGACGCAAAACGATGAATATAATATAATGTAGGACAACCTATATACTTATTAACGTTTTGAAGATAATTATTATCTATAATTTCTAAGCCGTCAATCTCATAAAGATAGTTGTAGTAGGCTATCTTTAAAAGCTCTCTAATATTTATAGTCGGGTGCTTAATAAGAAAATTTCTTTTTGATACATTTGTATTCAGTTTTTCACCCAAATCAATAAAATATTTTAACCCAGTTTGAAGTCCCTCAGAATGAGTGTTCCATGACATATTTTCGTATTCTGGAAAAAAATATTTTAATCCATCACCAAAAGATTTCAATTCACTAAGATATGGCAAGATACGTACATAGAGATATTGTGCCAAATCTTTTTTCGATGTGGCACAATAATTTATAATTGCATGAAGAGCCTTGTCTGTATATAGACCTATACCTGACAGAATATTTGATGAGTATGCAGCATCATTAATATAATCAAGTTCTTTTTCAGAGAAATGCAAAATGTTGATGCCTTTTTCCTCAAAATATTTTTTTGTTATGTCATTTGGCTTATCATAAGATAACAGATAGGCTCTTTGCATATTCTCAGAAAGGATATTCTGCAATTCGTTCATTATCATCTTAAGATTTAAGTCTGCAAAGGAGAAACCGACGAACAGCACTAATTTACTTGCAAACAGCGATTGTACAAAAGCTCTTATCAGAGGAAAATTATTTTTATAGTCAAAATAATCTTTCTCGGTAAGAACTATATTGTCTGTTGCGTAATCTCCATGCATTTTCACCAAACAATGTTGGTTTTCCATTTGCGGAATATCCTTGTCTTCCCTTATGATATCATATTGCTTAAATTCATTGGCTAATTCTTGCTCAACCAAATCATCATAGTTCGTTGTGATAATATGACAAGGATTGAGTGCAATTATACTTTTATGTAATGGATTAGGAACTGCCTTGTTATATAGTAAAACATTTTTGATTTTGTCCATGTATTCCTTATGTCCACGTGAATCCTTATACATCTGTGCTAATTTCAACACATCACTTTCTTTGCTTAATTCACTTGGAAGTTCGTCCATCATAGAACTTATCAAATTATTCCACGTAGGAATGCCAGAGTTTTGTGAAACTCCAGCACCTACAAACACAACAAGTTTATTTGTTCTGCTTGCTTGTTGTATTCTAAGTAAATTTGCTATTTGTTGATTATCCATTACTAATTTTCTGTCTATTTAATTTTCTGTAATATATCACCGAACTTGGCGTAGTTAACAACCACGCCGTCATCGAGGTCGAAGCTGATGGCTTGCTCGGCTACTACCTGCAGGCGCTCGTGGTATTCACGGCACTCGTCGAGTTGCTTCTGCAGAGCCTGCAGCTGCTTGGTCTCTTTGGTAGAGAGCTCTGCACGGCGAGCATCGAGCTTGTCGATTTCTGCCTCCAGATGTTCGATGTAAGGGAGAAGATACTTGGATCTTACTCGCTCTGCGGTATAGGCATTCATACGATGCATGTAGGCGATGACCTGGAAGGCTCCCTTCTTGGATGAGAACAGCCAGTAGATAGGGCGGTTCTGATACATCTTCTTATGGTCTTTCCAGAAGTCCTTTACGAAGTATTGCTCCACGGTCTTGCCGAGGCATTTCTCCACGTAGTTCAGGTTTGCCACATGCTCCTCGTTGCCCAATGCCACACGTATGAAGTCGGCAAAGCGAGCTGAGGCGTTGTCAGAGAAACCACAGTCGTTTGACATGAGTGGCATGATGCCGTCGTCGTCTATTTCCCATTGTTCACCCTTATATTCGTAAGGAGCAATCTCATCATCGGTTGGGTTAGGGTGGGCGATGTGGAGCCCCGGCTTGTCAAGACGATAGCGTCCGAGCATGCAGCCAACAGCATAGCTGATGAGTTGCTTCATGATAACATCATCCTGCCACTCCAAATAAGAATCACCCGTGACAGTCAATATAGCTCCGTCTGAATCTGTGAATATACTACCATCATTATCACTGAGACTATACTGATCTGTTATCTTTATTTCTCCCTGCTGAAGGATAGTGATTTCGTGCAATGGAACATCAGGAGTCAGCTCGTCTTGCAGGCCATAGATGTCGATGAACTGGCGATTGAGCTCTTCCTCGTTCTTATGCAGCTGCATAAACTTGCGCTCCCACTTTGTCTTGTATTGCTCCATGCGCCATTCCAGACTGCCTAACTGTGGGGCTGCCGGGGAGAGGCTGATATGTTCGCCCGTCTCCTCGAAATGCTTCTCTATCTTGTAATCGATGTTCTCCGTAAAGGTACCTGCATCGATGGATAAGAGCTCATTGCAATGAAAATCCCAAGAGGTTTCGTGAGCATCCCAGTCGAGTTTGCTGATAGCAATGTTCTGCTCAACAATATTGTTAATTGCTTCTATAGTTTCTGTTCCTCTAATAAATGGAATTTGTATAATATGCCCTGGTTTAAAGTCTAATGTTGGGGATATATATTTTAAAAACACCATCGATGCATTAGAGTTGATAAGACCAATTACAGAAAGTAAGTCTGTCGAGAATCCCATAGATCCCTTAGAGTCAAATAGAAATCCCTTAGGGGAGTATCTGACCGAAATGCTACCGCTACTGATTGCAGACCAAGTTGCTCCTTGTTGAAGTCCATAGTCTCCATTATAATTATGAGATCGAATTCTGCCTGTTTCTGTATCAATATTGTTTTTTATTTCATATCCGTCATTTTCGTAATTAACGATAAGGTTGTTTAAACCAAACCATTTTCTCGAACCACCTCCTTTATTATAAGGATACCATTTGTAACCATCATCACAGGAAGTTGCATTAAAAGAAATTTTATTAAAATCAACTTCTTCCCAAGTGCGTAAAAAACGAGGGTTGTCAGCTGTTGCCATTCCCTCCCTTGTAATCATTACATCCGAAATGAAGTAATTATTATCATGTATTAGTGTTATTGTCTTATCAGAAAGCCAATATCCGAATGGGGAACCTGGAATCTTCTCAAAGTTCATCTGCTCCACATTAGGATAATAAATACGATTACCATCCTCAGAATATGGGAGTTCAGTAACATCCTTTGTATATTCCTTGAAGTTGTATTTAAAGTCATGGTTAGCCAAAGTCTGCTCAAAGAGCATACGAAGATGGCTTTGCTCAAACTCCTGGAAAGTACGTTCTACTAAGCGGAAATAAGTACCAGTAGCATTTGCATTGCTGGTATTTTTGACAACTGCAGATGATGCTCCGAAGTCTGCACCAAATACACCACGGCTAAGATGAAGCAAAGACTTAATGCTTTGATTCTCAATTATATTTTTACGTAAACCTTCAAATGTACCAAGGAACATCCATGAAGGAGGTATAATAAAAGCGTACTCTCCATTAGCTGAGGTACGTTGCCCCATCATTTCTACAAATACGGTTGCAAGGTCGGCCTTGCCATCCTTATACTCATCCTTCACATACTTGCTCAATACGCCATTCATGTTGCCACCGCCCATGTACGGAGGATTCATTACAAGAGCATGATACTTCTCAGTCAAGGCAAGAATCAGTTTGAACGCAGCGATTTGGGTACGTACTTCCTCTGGTACAATCTCCTGATTGCACCAGTAATCTGTTGTCTGCTTGATAAGTAGGCGTGTACTCTCGCTGATGTCGAACTTCATGATAGATCCAAGCGAGTCGGCATCTTGCATAAGGTCGAAGCAAGCGATAATCTCTTCATTTTGCTGGTTGGAAGCCTCGCCTTGGAAGTAAATATAGAGCATGTCCTGAATAGAGTCTTGCGCCACTCTGTTCCATGGTTTAGGCATCGTGAGCACATTAGGCATGCAATGCGCATCGGCAAAGGCGGCATCCTTCTGGCAAGCTTTCAACAAAAGGGCAAAAGTAGCCAACTGCTTAGCACGGGTGTCGAGGTCGATACCCGTAAGGTTGCAGCTAAAAATTTTCTCTACAGCCTCTCCACGACCATAGCCTTCGGCAATATAAAGGTCATAGAGCAGGTCAAAACATTCGTTGAGAATATGACCGGAACCACAGGCAAGGTCTGCTACTTTTAAGTCCTCTAATTCGTTGTACTTCAAGGCAGTATCATTACTTGGCTTTTCTGAAGGTTCAACGAGGTACTGCCACTTCTTTTGCAGCTGAGTCTCGTACGGATTATTGTCCAGATAGATTCTGCCTACGGTGTTCTGCACCATGTATTTCACAATCCAGTTAGGGGTGAAGATCTGGGTGGCTGCAGGAATCTCATCTGCCTCGAATTTGCCCTTTTTGGCAAACACCTCGTCCTTGCGCTCAGAGATATAGAACTGGTAAAGCCATCCAATCAACTCAGGTGACTTGAAATCTTCATCTGTGATAAATTCTGTATGGTTGAGCATATCTACGAAACCGCCTTCTGCCAGGATGTTGTTTGGCAGAAGCAGCGCGGTGTAGTCGGCAATGCTGCCGAAACACTGGTTAATGATAGGGTTGTCGTGGCACCAGGCTGTGATGAGGATAGCAAACTGCTCTGTCACCTTAGTGTCGTCATCGAGAAGTTCCACGAGTCGCTGGCGCAACTCTTCCTTCATTTGTGGTATGCGTCCTTGACGGGCTTCATCCACGATGACAGGGGTGCGTGCAGCATCAGCATACGCCAGAACTGGGCTGCAGAGATTGTTCTTCTGCAGGATTCGGATGGCACAGAGACGGTTGAACCAGGTGTATGCAGCTTCCTCATACACCTCGCTGATACCCTTCTGCTGAATACGGTTATAGAGGGACATCCACTGGTAGTAGAAGCCCTCTGTTTGTAACTGGTCATTCCAAAGTGAACCGCCCTGCATAAGTTGTGGACGATGCTCTTCAGCTACATTGCCTTTCTTGTCGAAGCCAAGCGTAGTAATCTTGGCAGCAATACCGGCTTTCAATATATTTCGTGCTTCGGTAGCGAAGCGTTTGATTCGATTTGTGTCCATACTTAATCTTTAGAACATGATTTTTTTATTTGATAATCATGACACCATCTTGGTCAATAAGCAGCTTTTCGAGCTGCTGTCGCAGACCTTCCAGGTAACGTTCTATATCCTCCGCATTCGTTATAGGCAACTTTGTCTTTGTCTGCAAAGATGCCTTGCGGATGCGCTTGTCAGGAGTTTTTGGTGGTTCTGGTTTACCGTCTCCTTCACCTCCTGGAGGCAGAGGAGGGTTATAAGACATAATCTTATCCACCTGCTCCTGATAGAACGTATCTGTATTGGCATTGTTCTGCAGTACCAGAATATTGGTTGGAGTGGTCTTGACACGAATAACGGTTTCACGGTCAGACAGTACGCTTTCTGGAACATGCTGTTTCTCGGCAACCTGCTTCAGATAGTCGAATATTTCATTATAGGCTGCCTTAATCTTCTCACGGAGTTCATTACGTACACCATCCAAGATACCTGATAACTGGCGTTGCAGCTTGATATAACCACGAAGACCAGATATTGGCCATGGGTCGTCCTTCAACTTACTGAAATCGGTTACCGCCCCCTGCATCTCCATCGGAACGAATGGGAAATTATACTGGTTGTTGTCCTGGAACTGGATAAGCTGCTTGTATGTATCAAGCTGGTCGTGTGTGAACTGTACCACCTCCTTACACTTATCAATGAGCACCTTTGCTTCATCCTTTGCTGCTATGACGAGGTTGAAGAACTTCAGCGGATCACGCTCGTTAAGCCATGACTCGAAGAGGTCGATAGCTTCACGGATAGGCTGGCAGAACTGGTAGCCTGCTATCTGCTGCTCAATATCCTTATAACCCTTGATGAACTTGGCAAGACTGCGGTCGCTCTCTATGTCTCGGCAGGCACGGAAGAGCTGGGTACTGTCTGTGGAACTTGGTACGGCAGAAATACCGAAAATCTCTTTCCATGAAGCAATGAAGTTTTGAATCACCTGTGGAGAGATGACCTTAGCCTGACGCAATGTAAACTTGTTTGACTCGCTGACTATGCGGTTGGCAACTGTTGATGTCTCTACATTAGGATTGTTAGCGTATGAGTAGTCACGGTTGTGGCGACGTACCAACTCGTTGATAATATAGAGCGTGCAGATATTGTCCCATCCGTATGGAGCCTTGGCAAACTTGGCAAGCACATCAGAAACGTTTACCTCAGCAAACTGCTTGTTGAGGTAAATCTCCACTTCATGCTCAGCATCCGTAAGCACGGCATTCATTCCTTCGTAATCACCAGGATTAACATTCCTGAGAATAGCCTTCTTCAACTGCTCCGTGGTGCGAGGCATGCTTGGATAATCCACCAGGTTCGCCTTGGTATAGATGCCGGAAAGATGCTTATCCATCGCCACACGATAGCGGTCGTTGCCACGCTTCTGTCCCAGTTCGGCTTCATCAATCACGCTGAGGCCGGAGATGATAGGGCAGGTGTCGAGAATCTTCTCAAACTCCTTTCGGATGATTCCATCGTAAAATTCATTGGCACGTTTCTCAAACTCATCGCGTGTCTTTTTGTTGTCCTCGCTTGTTACCGGAGTAGCCATGTAGCGGTTTGCCTGGCAATACCAGTAGAAGGCATTGTACAGACGCTTGTTGTCACGATATTGAGGACCCACATAGTAAACCATGCGGTTGACATTGCTGTTCTGCAAAGCCAACTGTTCGGCAGTTTCATAGTCAGCATCCATCACGAACTCTACCTGCACATCAGGATTGTTGCTGAGGAAGGTACGCTGCTTGATGGTGAGACCCACGGAGAAACTGCGTGTCTTATACTGCTCCTTGTTGCGGAGTGCCGTAATGTAGCGGTTGAAGATTTCCTTCAGCTGCTCTGCCTGGGTGTTATTGTCAACCACCTGACTCTGAATGAGCTGAGCCACCTTCATTTCTTCTTCACTATAGAAAGCGTAGGTTTCTGGAGCGCCATTCTTGCCCTGTTCACGACGGATGATGTTGTTGTCGCAAAGGAATTCTATTACCTTCTCTACCTCGTTCTTGATATTGAGGCGAGGAGTCTCCATATCGTTGATAAGGAGTGATGTTACATTATCCAAGGTTGCAGGGAAGACCAGCTGGTCGGTCTGCGAAATATTACAGATCATGAAGAGAACATTGGCTACTCTTACGGCAAGACGGGTGCGCTCAGGGCGGTCGGTCTGGTAGGTGCGAGCCATGCGCAAAGCATTATCCACAGCCTTTTGTCCACGAGCCTGCAATCCTTCTTCGAACATATTGTTATAGAGTTCGTCGAAAGAGATGAACTTGCCCAACTCTGCATCTGCATTCGTCTTGGCAGTAGAGTGAATCACCTTGATGATGCTTCGCTCGTTACCCTTTACCTCCTTGGCTACATAGCCGAGGTTGAGGAACGAGTTGAATACCTGCATAATCAGCTTGAACTGATAAGGCACAAAAGGATAGTAGTCCACGAAATCATCTTGTGTTTCGTAGCTACTATATGATGTTGGCAGTTTGAACTGAAGGTCGAAACCTGCCTTATATTTATTGTAGAGGGCAGCAAGTTCTGGCTTCACTTCCTCTTTCTTGTCGAGAATACGCTTCTGGGTGATTACCTCTGGCTGTGTGCCTTTCAGGGAAACCTTCACTTCGAAGCGTCCCTTAATCTTGCCTTCCTTATCCTTCTCTTCTGCAATGTGGCAATCGTCCATAATCTCAGAAAGGTCTTGCTGTGCAGTACAAGCCACCCACACCTTATTGTCGCAAGCTTCAGAGAGTTTGGTGATAATCTCCTGGAGGTTGAGATAACGGTCACGTTCCTTGTTGATGAACTGACTCACCTCATCGGCAAGGAGAATCAGACGGTAGTCATCGCCCTTATCTTTCAGATAGGAAGCCAGTTCCATACCGAAGCGGTCGATGCTCATATTGGTGTCTCGCTTGATGATGCGCTCACGGATGCTATCTACAGAGAGGGTAGGGGCAAGCTCTTTGGCAATATCCAACACCCAATCCAGTTCGTTGTCAATCAAGTCGGCAGCCATACCTGGGTCGTTCCAGTCGCCACCTTCCTCAGCAATGCGCTCCTTGAAGGCTTCGAATACGCCTTTCTCGGCAAGAGGCTTTTCCAGGTTCTGTGCCAGGGTGATATTGAACTTGTTGAAGCCACGCTTGCCGTTGAACTCATTCCAGAATACGTGAAGGAAAGCCTTCTTCTTGTCTGTAGAGTTGTCGTAGCTGGTTTCCAGGTTGAAGATGCAGGTGTCGATGGTGGCACGCTTCAGCCAGTTGGCGATGGAGAGCAACTCTTCGTAATCGAAACTGAGGTTGTGTTTCTCATCGAGTGGGTCGATGGCTTTTACGGCTGCCAGAAGGCGGCTTACGGCTCTCTCGCGGGTAGCAGGAGTAATACAGTAGTCGAGGTATTTCAGGAAGTGAGACTTTCCCGAACCATAGTAACCGTCAATCCAGATACCCACATGGTCGTATGGCTTGTTGTTCTTGATGGCATCGAGTATGCGGAAGAGACCATTGATGATCTCATCCGTAAATACGTATTCATCTATTTCTATTCGTTCTGTCTCTGGGTCAAACTTGGTAGCACTGACGGCAGGATTGACAGCACGTTCGATTTTGTTAAAATATAAATCTCTTAATTTCATGATTTGCTCTTAAATTGATGTTTGAAACTCGTCGTTCAGAACTCTAGCCCGGTAAGTATGGTTATCAGACAAAGTATCGAACAGACGGAATGAATTCTGCTCACGGTGGCCTGGGTAGAAGACAATAATCTTGTAACTATTGGTTTCGTTGTAGTTCTCATAGAGAGCAAGAAACTCATTGACTCTCAGATAGGGGAACATACTGCCGATGCCATAAATGAAAACGTAGGGACGCTGATATTGGTCCTTGATATGGGTATGAGCGATAATCCGTTGCTGTATGTATTGCATGAACTCTGGAGAATGTGCATTGCGGGTCAACGTGTCCTGGGTGTTCTTTGCCTTTGACGGATCTGCCTGCTCTTTCTCCAACTGGTATTTCAGCATGGACGGATGGCGAAGGAACTTCTTCTGGTCGAGAAAGTTGCAAAACTCCTCAAACAGATTCAGCGTAAGCACATCCACGTAGTTGACAGGGCGAATGAGATTCGCCTTGAACTCCTGTATCTGCCGGCGGATGTCGTACTCCTTCTCTGCCGGATATTGGTAGATGAAGAAGTTGTAGGTAAGGTCGCCATTCTCCGTGTCCTGGAAACCAGGGGTGTTCAGTTTATCATCAAGTTCTTTTATCGTCATATCACATTGATTTCTTTATGTTATCTATTTCGTATGGCTGCAGGAGGCTGGCTTCCAAGAACCATGGTTCTCCCTTTGCCAAGTAGTAGTCGTAATTGTTGCAGACCAGGGAATGAAGACGGTTGTCATTGGTCAGCATTCCCACCTTTCTCAGGATAGTGAGATAGACTCCTGCCACCTTTCCCTTCGTGGTGTCACTCCATGAGTCAACAAACTCGTCTTTGGCAGAGATTTCATTGAACTCCATCATGAGGTCTTCCTTGTCTATGCTCTTCGAAATACTGTTCCACTTGCGCATGGTTACATTCACGTGGAAGTCGAAGCAGATCTTGTATGTTTTGAGCATCACATAGAACAGAGCGATGACCTTATCACTCTCACTCATTTCCTTGAAGTCATTCCAGAATGATGGAGGCATGGTTTGAAATCTGCGTCTGATTTCTGTTATGACCTTCTTTCTGGAAGTTTCTGCATTGATATGCAGCAGATTGTTATTAACCTTCTCTTCTTGGAGCAGTTCTTCACTGTTCTCAGCTTGAAGTAAAGGCAACAGGGTGAGTGTCTCTTCAAAAAGAAAGCCCCCACCTGTCAATGCTGCTGTATATGGACTATTATTCTTATTCATTATTATTAAATACTTTTGCAAATGTAATACTAATCGGTGCAGTCTATCTGCATTTCATCATAATTCTGCAAATTACGACGTAGACTTGCCAATATCTCTTGTTTGAAAGGCTCTGGTCCGAGCACTTTAACGTCAAATCCAAACGAAAGTATCAATTGCGTAAACTCGTATGTAGGTCGTACTTCAACAGCCAGAATGCGATTTTCTGCATCTACTATTTCCTGCGAATGATGCAGGGGCTTGGACACGATATAGGGATATTGCTTTTTGGAGAATTGAAGCAGAACCCTAATCTTTTCAACGTCTGATGGCGGTATTGTCACACCGAACACATCATCGAAGTAGTGTTCAAAATCGACCTCTTTATTTGGTATGTATGCCACATCTTCCTCTACATTGAAGTTCTGTATTCGGTCGAGGGCATAGTTTGATATTCTGTCAGCCTCGGCATCATACGCCATAAGGAACCATCGGTTGTTGTACTGCTTGATGTACCAAGGATGCACAACAACGGTGTACTCCTCATCGCAATTCTTATAGTTGCGATACGTGATTCTTACAGCTTGATGGCTTGTAGCAGCATCTATGATGTCAGGCAGTAAGTTCAGTCCCCTGAGATAGGGGTTTTGTTCAAAGCCAATCATGTTCTCCTGCTTGCCTCTAAGTCCAAATCGCCATTCCAGGTTGGAAATGACTTCATCCACCCATGCGTTGCTTGGCAATCCTCTGAAACGCCTGAGAGTGATGATAACAGAGCGAAGCTGTCGTGCTTCATCTTCTGTCAGTGGTTGGGCATTGATGGTAAAGTCAGGATCACGGTAACGATAATAAACCCTTCTGCCATCTTGCTTTCTTTCAAGCGGCACACTCCAGCCTGTTTCACTTTCCATGAATTTGATGTCCTCAAATATCTGTCGCCGGCTCACTCCTCCTACGCCATTATAGTAGTAGATGGCCTCTTCGCACTTGTCGATGAGGTCTTCCATGTAGTATCTGTGTCGTCTGTCTCGAAAGCATTTATCGAGAGTCTGGTAGCGTATAGCTGCATTCTTGTTTGTTGGCATACTGGGTTCCTTTTACATTATCGAATTAAATCATTGACTGTGACTCCAAGACACTTTGCAATCTCAACAAGATTCTCCAAATTCGGTTGTGCATTGTTGGTACACCACTTGGAGATCGTTGCTGGATCTTTACCTAATTGTTCAGCGAGCCATTTGTTGGTTCTCTTTTTTTCAGCTAGAACAACTTTCAGCCGGTTCAGGTCTTTATTTTCCATAATTGCTTATTTAATGTTTCTACATATGCAAAAGTAGTGTTTTTATTCGAAATATCATAATAAAATTGGAAAAAAAGAGGTTTTACGCTCAAAAAAATGATAAAAACATCAATTTATGTCCAAGTATTTTGTATCTTTGCCCCAAAATTGGGTGTTTAAGGCATTCAAGAAGATTTTATCGATTTTTATTTTGAGATGCAGATAGGCTGCATAAATGAGATTTACCTTTGCCAAAGAATTGAGATTTTTAATAAACAATGATATGAAAAAAGCTCAAATAGAATATAATTCTAAAGGCAAAATTGCTTCATGGGATGCCAACAGATTAGTGAGGGAATATATAGGCATCGCCTGGATGACGAATGACACGATTCCTTTTCAAAACCTTCCTTGGGACAGCCAGGTAAGGATTCGTAGGGTAGCAGCTGTAATAAGTGGTTATCTCGATTACAATTTGAAAGAGTCGGATCCATTCGAAATCATCAGCCTTGTATTCTCAAATTTCGACAACAGAAAAGTTCTGTCGGAATCGAATATCGATGTGTCGGACTTTGAGCAACTCAAAAAGAAGCTCTGTGAAGTGTCCGATGAATCATGGCGAATGGAACATCTGCTGAAACAATTTCAGCTAAACGAGGACAGAGAGCAACTTCTGAATGTTCTTCTTCGTTATAGAATTGCTACGGAGGAATTGGAAAATACTTTCTCTGGTACTTTGGAAGCACGAACAGGAGCATACATTGGTACAAAGGCTCTTCAAGGTCTTTACAATTCCAAGCTCCAAGAGTGCAACAGGAGGGTAGATGATATGATAGTTCTGCTTTTAGGCAGTACTTTCAAAAGAACATTTACGGAACGAGAATTGATTGAGCATTACAACTATCCAACAACAACGGATGATGAATTGCTCGATTGGCAAACAGATAATTTATAAGTATGAATACAGAAGATAATGGAATACTCAGATAATAATAAACAAATAGCTCAGGTTCTTTATGATAAGATGAAGACTTTGCCAATAGGCACAGAAATGTCCGTTTCGGAACTGAGTCTTATAGCATTGGAAGAATATCAAGCAGAAGATGGTTTTCCAATGTTTGATTTGTGGAATGTCATGAATGCTTTGCGTTATATGATGAACAAGGAAAGAAAATTGCGTATGGACTTCACTAAACATGATTTTCTTTGTGAAGGTCTTCCATTCCATATTCCTTTTGTTCTGCTAAAATGGGGACAACGTATCTATACCAAAGAGGCACGTGTAGCAAGAAGTTTTGCTAAGGAAAACAGCTTGTATAGTGTTAAGTTTGTGTGCTATCTCGATGAAAAATGGGTGTTTCGCATTACAAATGAACCTGGATTGGTGGTTGATCCTGCATATCCTCCAAAATATATAATTGTAACAGAGGAAGGCGAAGTTCGATTCTCTACTCCAGAAGAAGGTAATGATGTTTATCAACTAACAAATGTTCTATAGCTTATGATTGGTGCGATAATTGGCGATTTGGCAGCATGGACGTATGAAAATGATAAAGATACGTTTTGGAAGCAACTCATTTCTGAAGATTGTGAGAAGATTGAGTTGTCGGTGTATGGTCATGCCTACTTCCGAGCTGCAAGCAGAAATGTTCTTTATGTCCCTGAGCAGGATGTAAGTATTATAAGAACAAGTGAGGATTTATCTTTTAGGGAGAAGTTAAAGGTAAATGGCCAATGGTTGATGTGGCAACTTATGTGTGCCTGGCACGATAATTTAGAAACACCAAGAGATTTGGAAGACATTTCTTCTACAGACAAGGAAGAAGGGTATGCTCGTATGTTTGTCATTGGTCTTATTAGATGTCTGAGAAAGGGAATGACAAAAAGTGAAGCTTATCATTCTGTTGATGCTTTTGAAAATCTTAGTAAATCTTGGGAATGGAAGTCTTACCAGCAGAAAGCAACTGAATGCAATAACAGATATAGTATTTTGTCTTGTGTGTTCCGTGCATGGGATTCGTTTTATCGTGGCTTTGACTTTACATCTTCGGTACATAATGCAATGAAATGGGAAGGTGACAGACATCTGATAGCCATTATTACTGCGTCTTTTGCAAGTGCGATGTATGGTTGCAAGTATAACCTTATCAAAAAGAAGTATGCAAAGGATGGAGAAATAACATATACTTTTGATTTGCTACAGATAGGAGAAAACTTTGGCTATCATCATGCTTTATGCAATGAACTTATTGGCGATTACTCTAAATACAGAACGTTTTATCCTAAAAACATGGCATTGACGAATGTAGAGCGTCATCATTGGAAAGATACAGCAAACCTTTATGAGTATATATTTTTCTCAGAAAGTCAGAAGCAATCGATTCTAATGTGTTCACCAACTGGATGGGACAACCGATATGGATTATATCTTGACGATGGTTGGATGTATGTGTACAGAAGTGGTTGCCTTATTGGTCGTTTCCAATTGAAAGAAAGATCTGAAAAGTGGCATATATCAAATACACAACTTGCAGGAGAACGTTCTTGGGCAGAATTTTGTAATGCTTTATCTTGTGCATTGAATGAAAGTTGTCATTTAATAAACCTCCCGATACTTGCTGAAATACAGACTCGTGCATCTATGTGTAAATACTACCAAGGCGAGAAGGATTGTCCGTCTGAATGGAAAGATACAACGAAAGGAAAATTTTGGTATGGGGAAATGAGATTTTGTACAGGTCGTATCAATATCAAAATGTGGTCTGAACTTGCAACTGAAACTATCGAAAGTTTAACGAGCGAGGCTCTGCAATTTGCTCAGTCAATGTCTGTTGAAAAATTAGGTATGGTTCTCTACATAGAAGCATTATTCCAAAAGTGGTGTCCTTACGATGATACCAAATGGATATTTGAGTATTAAGGAGTTGGTACATCTTCAAGTCTCATTATAAAATGCTCACATTGTGGGTCATTAAGAAATATACAATAGCGACCACCTTCCTGCTTGTGTGGACAACGACATAGGATAAGGTGGCCGTCTAAAGCTTTGCTATGCCAATCGTAACTGTTAGCACAATCCTTACAATGGTAGATTGTTACAGTTGCGATTGGCTTTGTTTGTTTCTTTCTTGGTTTGGGCATAAATCAATCTTTATAATTATGTTATCGGCGAAGACTTCTGGTTTCTTCTCTTTGTAGAAGAGTGTCGTTCATCGCAAATGAAGTAACTGTTCCACAGCCAAGTGCTCTGATAGCTGCCTTAGAGGTATTGCCTGTATCTACTACATTGTCAATGAGATAAGGTGTACGATTCGAGGGTAAGTCTTTATATCTGTAGAACCCCATATCTTCGACTGAAAGCGTCTGGCCTCTTTTCTTGGCATCATATTGTGAGCCTCGCTCTATGCCACGGAGGGCTTCAACGATAGGGAGGTGAGTGTATGACGAGATAGCTTTTGCCAACTGCATGGTCTGTTCGGCTTTGCCATGATGTCCTGGGATTGGAACGAGAACCGCATTTTGTGGTAACAGCTTTGCTATCTGTCGTGCAGCATAGTCTATGGCATCATTGTCTCCATCTTTCAGTTTATGAGCTACCCACCGGTTGATACCATCATAATATCTACCAGTGGATAGGAATGTAATACCATCTGAAACTGTTTTGATTGGTTCGTTTTCTGTCATGGAGTAAATAATAACATGAGTTCTGCATAACGTCTGCGCTCAATGGAAGGGATTCGTTTCCCTCGCCAATGGCAATGGTTCACATAATCGTCTCTGATGTTCCGATTGCCTACTTCGAGTTTCTTTAAAACAGAACTTTTAGGGTATTTGCCTTTATATCCGGTCACCTTGTATGGTCCGATATTATATGATAATGCAGCAAGGAGTAGGGAGTCTTGACCATAGGAACGAAACATAGCGCATAACTCTCTGAGGTCTTTACGAAGAAGTTGCTCTGCTTCATATGTTGACATATTAGCTGAGTAACGTTCTCCAGGTCTGAGCTTATGTCCATAACCTACATAAGGATAGTCCTTAGCTCGGTGCATGCCTTCATAGAACCTGATACAGCATACCGCACGCTCGAAAGGTGGCAACTCGAATATGGATGCCGGTGTTGATGCCGGTCGCTCTGTCGGCATTCGAGCCTGGACATTCACAACCAGGCTCAGTGATATAAGCAGGAATAATATTATCTTTCTGAAAATCATTTTATCTTGAATTTGTTTATCTCGTCAATCATATTCTTGACATCGAGGTTTACACTTACGAAATTCTGATATAGGATTCGCTCCTTGGCATCCTTGGATGGGAAGGTGTAGAACTTCGGTATCTTGTAGTTCGCATAGTCAGCTTCTTCCTCAGCAATCTTCTTCATGTCGAAGTCTGTCTTGCAGTAGAACTTAGAAGTCTGGAACTCTGCTGACTCCTGGATATTCATGCTGTCACCGCGTCCGGTCTTAGTCTTAATGAAGTCACGGGCAGACTGTCCACATATCCAACCAGTTGGCATGTCTGAGATCTTACTTGCAGGAACAAGGCTGTCCATGTTCTCATTGAGATTGATGGAGGTCTTGTCACGGTCGATAGTTACACCTTTCTTTAACTGAACTACCTTTCCGAAGATGTCGTTGGAGAGCCATTCCAATGTCTCTTTTGCTCTTGCTGAACCACTCACTACGTTACCGACTGTGGTGATAACCTTCTGCATACCCACCTTGCCATAGTCGGATTCAAGCTGTGGCAGCTCCTGAAAACCCAGAGCCACGCTAACCTTGTTGCTTCGGGCAGTACCGATAAGTCGGTCAATCTTGTGGAAGTAGAGCGTAGGCAACTCGTCCACGATGATGCTGACAGGTATGTTCTTGCCCTGACCGGTATTGACACGGGTAACGAGACGGTTCAGAATCAAAGCATTCAATGCACCAATGATACTTTCCATCTCTGGGTCGTTGGCTATGAGCAGATATGACGGATTCTTAGGATCAGACACCTTCAGGTCAAAATCATCACCATCCTTATGGAATATCCAATACGACTCCTTGGTAGCCAATCGGGAGGTATAGACACGGAGTGTACCAATCATACCTTCCAACTGTTCCATAGCCTTATTCTTCATGGCAGTCTGGAAAGGACCGAGGAGAGGAGCAACCTCTGGATCAGTTTCTAAAACCTCAAAGATAGTCTGGTAATCGAGATTAAGGAACGAAAGGATATGTGGCATGTCACTGTACTTGCCCAACCAATACTCTGGTTCCACCTCTCTGCCGGTATGGTCGAAGACTCTGCCAGTTGGTTTCGGACGATGAGTCTTTGGCTCTGTTGTCATCTCAGCAATAAGAGGATTGCCGTTCTTGTCGTATGGCACCTTCTTGTAGTTGACAAAGAAATAGATACAAGCTGCCAGGAAGTTGACCGCTGATGTTTGGAAGAACTGGTCGCTACCGCCACCACCTTCCTTCTTACCTTTCTGCAGAGACTCCAACAGAGTTTCTGCCGTTTCACTGGCTGCAGCAAGGTTGCCGATGTATTTTTGCTGAATAGGATTCACACGTCTGGAGTATTCCACATCCACAAAGTTGATGATATTGAACTTGCATCCTTGTGGCACCTTCCCGGCTTTCTGGTTTATCTTGTAGTGATAATACAGCTTCTGCGCAAGAGTCGGGAACTTGTAATCATATACAACCATAGCAAACCCCTTGGCACTGTGCTGGCGGATGAACGGCTCGATGATGGAGAATGTCTTACCGGAACCAGGAGTACCAACTACCCATGTTCCACGGAAAGGATTCACGATATTCACCCAACCTTTGCGGAACTTGCCCTTATAATAATAGCGCATCGGGATGTTTACGCTATACTTGTTCTCCTGCAGTTCCTGGCATTGCTCAAATGACTCGTTCTCGAAGTTGAAACGGTCTTTGAGCAATCCTTCCTTCAGGAACTTGGAGATATTGTCAAGGGCAACATGGATGCAGATGGTACCAAGAATAGAGGCAGCCATGTAGAGCCAGATGTTCAGACTGATGGTATAGAACCTCACATCCATACGATGACCAAAAAGCCATATAGACAGTATGGTGACGAACAGTCCACCCACCAACGGATAGAACACCTGACGGCGAGCATCAAACTCCAAATGTTTCTTGTTTCGGGTGCCAATGCAGGTGATACAGATAAGCACGATGGTAGCAATCTTGCTCCATACGAGGTTGCCATCCATATAGATGAACCACCGCTTTACACGGCTATGTATGTCACAAACAATGCCACCCCAATAGTCAAGCAACGCTGGGTCTATAGCATACTCAAAGAACTCCACTATCAATGATAAGTATATCAGACAGCGGAATATCTTATACATGGTCTGTAATTCTTTTGTTTCCTCCATGAAACCTTATTCTTGTGTTATAGTGAATATTTAATGCTAATTATATAAAGTGATGATAGGACGGACTTTATGTGCTTGCGTTTTTGGTGTTTCTTGAATTGCTCCTGAGGCTAACGAGTATAACCAGGCTTTGGCTGTTTCCTGGTCTTTAACCTCTGTCGATGTCCAATACCAACACTCATCCGGATTGTCTGGAATCACATCGCCTCCGCACTTGCGAATATACGTATTAACCGCACTACGTGCTTGATACAAGAGTTTTATCTGAGCAACTGAAGGGATGTAGGCACTCTGACCATATTGCCACATGTCAAAAACTGCTGAAGCTGCAGGCGAAGTTCCAGTGGAATACATAGCATGAGTATTGCCATTGCCATCAAATGCAGCAATATCAGCTGATGTGTTATGCTTCATTCCGAGAGAGTCAGAATAGGCAAACGGTTCAATGTCCTTTAGATAGACAGCATAGCCTGTGCCTTGTATGTTCTCGTTCTGATTCACATAGAACACCACAGCAATAGGAGTCTTGTTTTGGGACTTAACTTCCTCGAATCTTACGACTTTGCCATCTGTACAGAGGATATCGCAGGTCTTCATTGCCGTATCAGGAAAGTCTCGATGCTCATCGCATGAGGCAAATGCTACTGCCATGAGAGTAGTACAAATGATATTTAGTATCTTCATTGTTGCTATTTCTTTAATGTGGGTATCTTGAATCCTATCACGATGCCAGTGCGAAACAAGTCTTCCCGTTTGGGAAGAGTGAGGTCACATTTGGCTTGAACAAACAATCCCCATCCGTGACGAAGGGCAACGTTATGCTCGTAACCGACATGCAAGCCACCGACAAACTTGTCTGTGTCACTGCCAGCACTTGCGCCAATACGGAGGTTTCCGTAGTTGTTCCTTCCTCTTGCCACACAAGGCTTGTAGGCTGCGCCAATTCCCCATGTACGGTAGTTGTTCCAAAATGACTCAGGACAGACGTGTCCGCATGATGCGCATTCATCCCATTTGATGTAACCGTTGATGAAGTACTCCCAAGAGTTGTGGTAGCGTGTTTCATGTTCCCATGAGATTGTTGCATCCAAACCTCTCTGATACAAAGCACCTACACCTACGGATATGCGGTCGCTATGGCTCTGGGCGAATGATGAGCCTGAAACGCACAGTCCCATCATCAATGACAATATGTATTTCTTCATCGTCTTATTCCTCCATCATTAAATATGAATTGAATGAGTCGGCATACAGAACATCTTCGTAGTCTATATCCAGATTGATAGTTCTTCCGCTAATCTGCTTCTCTGAAATCTCAATAGTCAGCACCTTGTCGTTAGGGAATGTCATCTTTTTCAGGACGAGAACGTTTCTATAACCATATTTGAAGGTCTTGGACTGGTCAAGCACCATAGCTGGCGTAAGCTCAATCATCTGGGCATTAGTTGCCTTGGAAACCTTCTTGTCATTCAGTTTGATACGCATCTCATCAATATCAAAGCGGATATTGGTACGGTTCTCTATGCTGAAATCAATGAAGAAGTATTCTCCTACAGAGTAGATGTTGTTCAACCTCATGGTCATTCTGTGCTGCTTGGTGCTCACATTTCGTATTTTTGCCGATGAGTTCCATATCTTTCGGGCATATCTGGTCATATCCTCAGTACTCATAGATACAGAAGGATTATGGTATGGAATCTTCTCCGAAGCAAGAATCTGTTTGTCTGTGACTGCTTCCTGCATTCGTGTAGTGTATATCAGAGCGTACTGGGTTCTGTAACGCTCTGTAACTATCGTCACAATAGCAAGGATGTCACCATCTGCATGTACGGCTGCACCTTCCTTGGGTTTCAGACGGATGGTATTGTTGATTGGCTGGTCGCCGACCACTGCATCTGTAGATATGTCAACGAAGCGGACTGGCTCAGAGGCGGTAATGACTGTTGTGACATTCTCATTGATGGTAAGCTGCTCCATTTCCTGATACGTCTGTTGTGCCATGGATGGGAGGGAGGCTAATGCGCATACTACCAATGCGCAGATTTTCTTGATAGTCTTCATAATCATATATGTCTTTATTATTTTTCTTTCTGGTTTGAACGTGAATTGATGAGATACACAAATGTTCCGTATTTCAGCTTGGCTGAGTTCTTCTTGATGGCCTTGCTGATGGCGTTGCTTGTCTTCTGAACGGCATTGGTAACGGCTTGTGCTCCCCAAGATGCCAGATTGCCACCTCCAGTAGATGTACTGTTGGTAAGGGTTGAAGTGTTGCTCAAAGCACCGCTACCAACATCTTTTGTGGTCTCTCTGAACTGGCTGCTTGGTACATATAATCCTTCAAGTCCGTCGGTATCATAGAGCGAAAGGTTTACCTTGACGATGTCATCATCTACCATGATACTCTTGACTGTGCCCTTGACACGCTGTGAACCGAAGCCGCTCATGGTGGCATAGATGTAGGAGCCTTTATGAATGACGGCTTCATTGATGACAATATCATCGAGCAGACGAAGTCGTACCCTTGATCCATCCACCGCCTTGATGTTCTCGTCTATGATAGCCTTGATAAGTCCAGCTTCCTTGTCATTGTCACACAGGGTGTTGAAGTAGTCGGAAGTAACCTTGACCTTCTTGACGACCTCATGCGGTTCATCATCGGTCTTCTTCTTTTCCGGAATTTCAACCTTTCCTTCCTTGGCATCGCCCGTTTTGGCAGTTACTTCGGCCTGCATGGATGGGGTAGAGACCTGCTGAGCCTGAATCCTTGCCTGGGCAATGGCTCGATTGAGTTCTTCCATCGCCTCCTGCTCACGCTGTTTGCCACGAGCTAAGCGATCATTTTCTGCAGAATTGTTGCCTTTGGCGATTTCCTGGCCTTTCTGTGCGCTCTCCTGTAGCTGCCTTTGCATCTCAGAGAGCTTCTCGGCTTCCTGGGCTTCCACCTGTTTACGTTCTTCATCTGAGTACTTTGTATCATACTCTTCCTTGGTATCTTCTTCATTGCGTTCAATGTTTCCTACTGCTGAATAATCGTCTATCTTACCGTATGATTTGAGCATACTCTCATACTTGTTACCAATACCGTCTCCCTTCATTTTGGCATCAGGCAGGTCTGGATTAAGATACTCGGTCGTAGTGAGACCATCAGGAATCTCAGCCTTCTCCGTATGAAAGAGGTCAATGACGAAGTAGCCGACAAACAACAGAGGGAAGTAAATGATAAGCGGTATCATATACTTGGGCTGTTTCCAGTTAATCTTTTTCAATGCGTCCATCGTTATCTATCTTTTCGTTATTATTCTTTTGATTATCTCTATTCATGGCAGGATGCGTGGTGTAGGCATTTTCAACAGCTTTCCAGACTTTGCTGTGTCGCAGACGCAACATCTGCTCTTGCCTTTCCGTAGCACTTTGTCTTGACTGTTGATGACTATACACCACTACCAACCTGTAGATGTTCAGACCAAAACAGAAGATTATGAAACCAAATACAAGGTAGAGGAACAACAGTTTATGGTCATTAGCAAACAGTTGTACCTTGGCTGCAAGCACATCAAGCTTCATCGTCTTGGCAAACTTGCGTCCTGCCTGCACCTCAGTCTCATATCTCTGACGATATAGAGGATCATCTTTGTCTGGCATCTTTTCACCGATAAATATATTCTTCCATCCCATATCAATATGTCAGTTTGGTCTTTTGTTCTATATCCTTATTGAGAAGGGTTCTCCAGTTGGTGATGAGCAAACCATGTGGGTTGTTGTCTGTACGGGGAACACGCTTCAAATGACCTGCCGTCACAAGTTCTCTGGTAAGAATGCTTGTGCGTCGCTCAATACGCTGTCTGCCATAGTAGGTGAACTCCATCTTCTCCTTGTCGAACTTGATACTGTCACAGAAGATACTGAATACGGCACTCGTACCCATGATGTTTGAGTAGAAGCCTTTCTCCTTTAATGTATTGTACTGCGCAAGACCCGTTTCATCGACCAGATACATGGCTTTATCCATTGTATATTTGATGTACTTGTCATCTGGCGCAAGAGTGAAGAAGTAATGGTGGAACATCTCCACATGACTCTTTGCTTCCACATCGAGCGTTTCTTCCATGGTGCTGCGCTGTACGAGAATAGGAACATTGCCATCCAACACGTACACTTTCTGATGAGCATCTGAAACCATTTGCTTGGCTGTCCAAATGCTGGAGATACAGATGATGATGCAGCCCACAAGGAAGAGTGAGCAGATAATCATCACCAACTTGATTTTGTTTTCGAGATTCTTTATTACCATACCTTATTATATATGTATTATTTGCTGTTTACATCACTTTACTAATCATGCCCTGGGTTGAAATCTTGGCTTGCTGTGCCACACCTTCACCGAAGTTTCGGGTAGAGAATGCTGTGTCGCCCTCAGGAATCATCCATGCAGCAAGGTCTGGAACGAGGTTCAGACATTTTAATGCTACAATGCTTGCTGCCATCAGATAACCGGCTGAGAAGAACGAGTTCTGCAGATATGCTGCCATCGTCTGCTCACTTTCCGTAATGGCTGTAAGGTTCTCCACCTGAATGCAGAGCACTATATCAAAGAGTAAAAGGACATAAAAGCCCACGAAGTATAGCATTGCTCCATAGAAATGTACCGTGAGATAACGTATCAGCCACTTTGCCCAGGCTCCTTCCCATTTCGGCAAGAGAGAGAATGCCCATTGTATCGGACCGAATATCGTCAGCATACCCAGGAGTATCTGTTGGCAATAGATAGTTGCCCACCAGCCTATACGGAAGACTATCAATGCTATGAGCATAATCACCTTGTCTATGCCTACCACCGCACCAGCTGTGAGTGATGTGAACCAGAGCTTCGAAGCATCAGTTTCCATGTTTGTCACTTCATCCACACCAGCCTGTTCCATGGTGGACTCTATTAGGTTTGGATCCGATGTGCCAGAATGGGCTACGTCAGCCTGGGCTTGTAATGAGTTATAAAGAGTATCACGTGTATAGATGAGCTCCTGGACTTCTTCAAACTTATCCTCAATCTGTGCGGACTCAGCTTCATACAAGTCGTGGGTGTATGAACCTATGCAGTTAGGGATATAGGAGAGAAAGTCAAGTACACACCAGCTGCTGCCGTTGTTTGTAATGCCGGTATCTGCAGGTGGGTACCACCAACAGAGGATGACACTGACCACAAGAGGCTTGAACAGCTTCATGATGTCTATCGGCTCATGCTTTACCATCATCTTGTAGGCCATACTGCCAGCTACGACTATCGAGAACAGCGCAGCCAGAGCCATACACATCTGCAATATCCACCAAAACGGACCTTGTGAGCCTGTGAACGTGGCATCACAAAGGAACTCGTTGGTCTGGAAAATCACATCATCAATCTCCTGTTCGAGGATCTTGATACCGAAATCGGAAAGGATGTTTGAATCTGCCATGTTTTATTGTCTTACTATGTTATTTTCGTCGGAGTCATCAGTTCCTGAGCCTCCGGAGTTATTTCCTATATTCTTTTTGCCTGCTTCACGCCATCGGCTGATTGCTGATGATGCGTGGCTGGCCACATTGTTTCTTCTTTCAAGTCGAGCAGCAAGCAAGGAGGAGGTCTTTCTCTTGTTGCTTAGTTGGACTAAAAAGGAGATAAGTGTCTCATTCTGTTTGGTAATGTCATCATAGATGGCAAGATACTGCTGCTTGCGCTGGGCATTAGGCATATAGGCATCCTGCATCTCCTTGATGGCGGTCTTATACATCTTGTAGTATTCTGTCCATCGTGTTTTGTCAGAAACAGAACCACCAGCGCTTACTATTCGGTCAATATTCGCCTGAAAGTCCGAGAGCTTGGAGTTGATCTTGTTTCCTTCTGCAAGCCAGGCAATGTCAATCTGCCGGTCTGCAATGTTGAGTGCTTCGATTTCTGCTCGTTGGGTAAGGGAAGCTTTGATGCTGTCTGCAACATCCACCTGCTGGTATGCAGAGACTCCTGCCATGGTTCTGAAAAACTGCTTGTTCTTTTTTGCTGCAGACTTCTGATAGCTGTTGTGTAAGGCATCATAATAGAATGCAGGAGTGAGACCACCGGCACCAATCTCCTGAACCGTAATCTGATTCATCTTGGCTGCATCATGGTTGTAACTCACATAGCCTTGGGCTGATGCGTTAAAGCATAACGTCAAGCCACATAGACAAAGTGCTGTCCGTGAAGAGATTAAATGTTTCATATTCATTGAGTTTTTATTTATAATCCTAATAGCCTAAATATCCTGCGCCTCTCCATCGTCCAAAGGCATCACTTATGATTTCCTCCTTGCTCTTGGCACGGTACACCTGCTTTTTCCAATAGCCTATTCTCACTTGGATATATCTCCATGTTTCAAAGTATGCCTTGTTGAGATGCTTGTTGATGTTGTCGAGCGAGTTGTTGATGTTTGTAAGAATGAGAAGCAAGTCTGACGTTGAACATGCCGCAGCTCCAGTAGCATATAGCAGCAAATCACTTACAGACCTATAGAGATTGTCGCCTTCATCTGCAATCTTAGCCAAAGCCTTGGTGTTGATGGTGATGATCAGCGTATCGGTACTCATGATGTTTCCTCTTTCCAGGCATTTCTTCCTGAAATCATTTAGCATCTTTCTATAGTCACCGACTTTGTCACTCACATTCTCATAGGTGCTGTACACATTGAGACTGGTGCGGAGTGACTGGTACAGAATATCAATCACATCAAATGCCCTGGTGTACTTATCCAGTTCCTTGTTGATGTCCCTGAATCCAATGTTGGCATCGCCGCTGTAGTCATGCAGCAGTTTATTGCTTGCCTCCAAGGTGGAACGCACAAGCAGCAGACTGCGCTGTTGCTTGTGATCTTTGATATAGGCCTCGATAGAAACTGCATCAAAACCCACCTGAGCCTTTGCCACCGAAGGCAAAAGGGTCAACAGACAAATGAGTATTGTCAGTATCTTGCTATTCACTGTATTCTTCTTCATCGTCATCATATTTTCCGTTATAACTATCTGAATGTCCGCTATCAGCTGCATGTCGCAACCATCGTTTCCTGCACTTTTCTATAAGCGTCAGTCTTCTGCCTTGCTCGTCATTCAGTGGGGGAGCGACACTTCTCAGAATGTCTATGATGGAATGCTTGTAATGCATCATCTTCTCCAATGACACCAGATCGGCAAATATCTTGGTGAGACGGCTGTCTATCTGACGTGCAATCTCCAGTCGGTCACTTGACCAGAGCAAATGATAAGTATCATCCGTATTGTCTGATTCCACAGGGCTACTCTTGGCATATTCAACCGTAGGGTCACAGTCTGGATAGTCACGGGCTATCTCAGCAAGTTTGGCATTCACTTCTGCTGCTTTCTCCTCATCGGTCTTTGCAGGGTCGAGGTTTACCACAGCCACAACTTGCGTATCGCTATATTCCGTGGTCAGAGTCCATGAAATCTGCACGATGGCACGGTGTATCTTGATACCCATGAAGTACTTGGGCTTTCTTGCTATCGAGACTGTTGCCTTGAAAGTGATGACACCATTGATATTAGGCATGGAAGCAGTACGAACGAAAGTATTACCTTCCCAAGCCCCCGAACCATTCCAACTGAGATTATAGGCAGTCTTGCAATCCTGCATGATGGCAGGTATGCGGTAATAATCATCTGTCACGGCATTCTCACCATCAATGGCCTCTTGCTTTGCCTTTTGGTACTGGGCAAGTTCTGTTTCGGCAGTGCTTTTATCAGACTTCAATGCTGTGATGCGGTCTTTGTTGGCATTGTACTGTTTACGATACCTCACAGCATCATTTACATTTGAATTCTTGATTTTTCTCAGAAGTTCCGAATTTTCTGCCTCCAAGTTTGTGATTTCTGACTGGAGAGAAGCTATTTTCCTCTCTGTTTCAGCAATCTTGGAATCAATCTCTGAGGTGTTGACGCTTTCATGAGTGACACTAGTGGCCATGGCACACTGCTTGGTGTGACCATTCACGCTACCTCCGCAACTCGAACACTTGTATTGGGTTGATGCTTCACCAAGTTTGGTGCCACCATGACAGGTTACACTGATGGTTGCAGTTTCACATCCTGCAATCTTCTTGGCATCGGTTGTCTGATAGTATCTCTTTGCATCATTTGAAAGATAGTAGGTGTAACCTTCCTCGTTATCATTGAGTTCTTTCAGTCGTGCATTCAATCCGGCTTTGAACGTGTTCATGTCCATCGTGTAGGAATCAAAGACATCCTCATAGGCAACTTCCTTTTTGTACCAGCTCTTTGAAACATGAATCTCGTAGGCATAGGCTTTAGCATATTGACCACTTTTCTTCTTGCTGAGAATATAGCCTGACATATAGTAGGTTATGCTATAATTGAAGCCGTCATTCGAGTTGTTATGTTGCTGAACATCACTTCGACTCCAACCTGCGTGGCTTTCTGAGTTTCTCAATGCAGCTTCTCTTTCTGCCGATGTTGGAGTATAGTTTTTGTCCTTTGTGCTGATACGATACCAGTGATCACCTTTGATGATGGCATCATTGTCTGTTGGTGGATAGTAGTCACACAGCTTCACATTACCAGCATCAACTCTATAGATATACCATCGCTGGGTGTAGTATTGTCCCATTCCTTCACGGGCATAGTCTGTTACCCAGGAGGTCAGATTGTAGTTCGATAAAGAGAAGAGATTTGCAATGCTGTCTCTTCCTCCAACGAACTGCAATATTGTGTTTCCGGCATTGGTTGGCAGACTGTTGTAGAGACCATAGACATTTTCTGCAATCTCTATAACGCTGCTTGTCTTATCCATCATCGTTCCACTGAAACTGCTGTTGCCAAGAATGGAGCCTACTGCATTGCCTGCTCCAGCAGAAGCAAGATTAACTCCCATGGCATACAGGTTATCAATGTCTTCCTTCAGATTCTCCTTGGTGAAGTTGGAACCGAAACCTGAAAAGTTGTCAAACATCGCTTCCCAATCCACGTTTCCCAACTCCGAGAGTTTCAGGATGGCAGCCAATTCCTGGTTAATCTCCAGAAATGCTATATCCTTGAACGAGAGGGTGCTGTTGGTGACGATTGACTCGAACTGATAGCAGAGAGTCTTGGTCTCTTCACATACCTTATATAAATAGCTTCCCCAATAGAGAGCATTCTGTGGACTTTTGAGCATCATTCCAGCTACAGTCCATATCTTCGGCATGATCTTGGCCGACACCATGTTGTAGATACGGCGGTAATAGTAGTTCTCCGTCGCACTTGTCCATAGTCCCAGATGGGTGAGGGCTTTGCGGTCAAGGAACTTAGAAGTGAAGATTCCTGCCGCTGCCACCTCTGCCGCCTGATAGTGATCACGTATCTTAGCTACCTGTTCGGCATAATACGCCTCAGTAGCTGCCTCTGTTGCAAAAGCGGCTGTCATTGCTTCTACAGTGCGCTTGTCATAGTTAACACTGTAGTACTGTGCCATCGTCGGTACTACGGCACAGAGATAGAGAGTAAGTATTATCAGATAGCGTTTCATTTGTCTGAAAATTATTGTTTATGACTTGTTACATATACTCATCAAATTTCCTCTTGGGTTTGAGGTTCAGCACATGACCAGTCTGGTTCACCTTCTGGGCAAATGGCAGGGATTTGGTGATTCCTGACAGTTCCCAGTCTCGGCAATAGGCTTCGATGGCATGCTGATGGTCACATTGCAACTCTTTCTTGTAGAGCTTCAAGGCTTCCTTCTCAGCTCGCTCGGTGGTATAGGTCATATAGCACTCGTGAGGTTCTTCTACACCAAACACGCCTCCGACACTTCCTCTTCGGATAAAGACTTCTCGGAAGAAGCTTCTGCCTTCCTTGTTTTCAAGGCGGTTGATGGTGAAGATCTTCTTGCAGTCCACATCTGTCAAGCCCAGGATTGCCTTGATCTCGTCGAAACGTTCACGGAACTTGCTCTGGTCAAGCAGCATCACCACATCAGAGTTGTTGATGATGGCTTCCTTCACGATAGGACTTCCCACGATGTCCTGGATCTCCTGAGTAACCACACCCACAGAAGCCCAGAACTTACGGGCTGTCTTGTAGAGGTATTTGATGTACTCTGCCATCATTGGCGAAGCAATGGCTTTCCATGCCTCTTCAATGACAAGCACCTTGCGGTTTTTCTTGATACGCATCTTCTGAATGAAAACGTCCATGATGATAAGTGTAACAAGAGGGAAGAGGAGAGGGTCATCCTTGATGGAGTCTATCTCGAAAACGATGAAGGTCTCATCAAACAGCTTTGTGTCGAGGTTCTCATTGAGGGTGAGCTCATGGCTACCGCCCTTGTAGAAGTCCTTCAGCAGATAGTTGTAGGATGCCAGGTCGATTCCTGCCAGGTTGTTCTCCTTTATAATCTGAGGAATACGGACTTTACTGTACTCGTAGAATGTGTTGAACGACAGGTTCTCTATTTGTTTCTTCATGAAGTATTCATCGAAGTATTCCGTGATAACCTGCTCTATGAGACGGTCTTCCGTCTTGGTGACTTCACCTTGGGTTCCTTTCCAGATGAGCATGACCAGATTTTTCAGGAAGCCTATCTTCTCGATGTTCAACTCCTCACGCTTGATGGCAAAAGGGTTCATTGTGATAGGATGCTCGTCTGTGTAGCTGATATACTTGCCACCAACATATTCGCAGAGTCCTTCATATGAATTACCGGTATCAACCATCACAACGTCGGTATTCTGTTCCCACATCTGACGGACTACACTATTCATGTGGAAGGACTTTCCGCTTCCAGACGGACCGAGGCAGAAGAAATTGGAGTTATCCGTTATCTTGTTCTTTCCTTCCTTACCACTGATGTCTATGGCAACAGGCACACCTTGGCGGTCTGTATAGTAAATCTTCAATGGGGTTTCCTCACTATGCTGAATGCGCTCTTTGTACATGAGACAGGCTGCTGCATCACTGAGAGTCAGGAAACGGTCATACTCTGGGTTGGTGGAGTAGCAATTTCCAGGGAATGAGTTGACAAACAGCTCCAACTGGTTGTAGGCTCTTTTGCTGATATGAATGCCCAATCGGCCAAAGGAGTTCTCCAAATGGTTGGTACATTTCTGAATATCAGCATCTATAGGTACTCCAACGACAAGGTTGAAGTGAGCATATACCAACTGTTTGTTTTCTCTTGCTATCACATCCTGTACCTTCTTGATGTCCTCCACGGCTATCTGGTTGCTTGGATTTGGCATACTGGCATGACGGTTTTTCTTCTTGTCGAGTAGGGAGAGTTCTCTTTTCTGGTTAGGAATGAAGAACATTTGATTATACACAACTACATCGGCAGATGGAATGCTGTCAACCAATGATACCATGTCCACTGGCATCGAAACATTGTTCACCTCAATGTTGGTGAAAGGACGGACTATAGATGGTGTGCTGACACAATCAACATCAACAAGGCTATAGACCTTGCATCGTTTGTTGCCCATACAGATAGACTCTTCATCGACTTTGAAGTTGGTCATAGACACAACCTTGCCATTGAAGTTCATGGAGAAATAGCGGTCAACGTATTCACGTGCTGTATTTCCGTCCAGGTAGGAGGCTTCCACGCCAGAGTCCTTCAACTGGTCTTTGACCTTGCGAATTTTCACCATAAAGTCACGCCATTTCTTGCTATCAAAAGAGAAGATTCGGCTTTTCTTATTCTCCTGGGTGATAATCAGATAAGTCTTGCTATCGGTATAGGAACGTCCATTGAAATACTTGAAGTAAGACTCCGACAAGAACTCATGGTTGTCATTGCTCTCATCTTGGAACTGTTTGCGCACGAAGACATCCTGCTTATGAATGGCATAGCCTTCACCGAGGGTCTGGGCAAGTGCGGTGACAAGATGATTGAACTCATAGTAGCTGTCTATATTGGCAGAGTACTTCTGCACCGGGTTCTCCATCTTCAAGATGGCTGAGTATTCGCCAGTCTTGGTGTAGAGCACGCCAATGCCATCCACATCCTCAACAGAGAAGTAGATGTCCTGAAAGATTTTCTTGCGCTTTCCTCCGGTTCCAAAGGCAGAGACTGAGATAGCCATGCCTATGAGTATTGCTACAAATGCTATGATTACATATATGATCATTGTTATTTGCTCTTTTATCAAATGAAGATAGGCTCATCCTTGCGAGAGGGTGAGCCTACCGATTTACACTATTCAGATTTCAACACACTTGCTCATTTGTTTACGTTTGAATTTTGTTTGATTACATTCTATGCGAACAAGCATAGATGAACACACCATGCTCTTCCTTCTTGGTATGCAACCCTTTCTTCTGTTTGAAGAAGATGAGAGCAGCTCCCGAACAGAGGGAAACAGCAAGAACCACAAGACCAACCACAAAGCCGAGGATGCAATATGCTATGATGAAGCCGAGGATGGCTCCACCAACGGCACAGGCTGCCCAGGTGATATAGCGTCCCTGGAACCCCATGAATTCAAGGGGCTTTTGGAGTCCCTTGAACATGGGATAGCTTACGTACTGATTTTCGTTTACTTCTCCTGACATGATGTATTCTTTAATGCTTGAACGATAGATTAGAGGCCGAAGAACAAAGGCAGAGCCTGGGCTGCAGCAACGAGGAAGATACATGCGCCAACAACCATCATGATCTTCTTCTTGACATCCTGCTCCTCATTGTTCATAGCGATGTAAACGCTGATAGCACCCACAACGGCAACTACACCGGCAATGGCGTAGCAGAGCTTAACCACAAAAGGTACATACTTGGCAATCTCCTCCGTCACAGTTGCGAGGGCATCTGTTCCGGCAGTGTAATCACCAGCTGCGTTCTGTGCATAGGTCGCCAATGTTCCACAGAAAAGGAGCATGGCGAGCGTCTTCATACGCTTGGCACTGAAAAGATTCTTTGCGAAATTCTTGATTTTCTTCATTTGATTTCTTTTGATGTTACTTAAAAAATTACACTCATTTATCTCTCCTGCAGGTTGAGATGTTTTGTTATCCTATCTTTTTTACCTTATACTATATTGTAACCGAAGAATGCAGGGAACAGGATAGTTGCTCCTATCATGAAAAGGCAGGCTCCAATCAGCATCATGATGGATTTGGTTACGTCACCTTCGCCAGTATTCATCTTTATATAGATTTGCAAAGCTCCTATGATGGCTACGATGGCAGCTATGGCATACACCAGATAGACTACATAGAGCATCATTGTTACCGTAAAGTCATGAGCATTGCTCAGAGCGTCTGCCCCCCAGCTATAATCGACACCTCCGCATTTGGCTGATGCCAACATTGGCTGGAAGAGCATGACACCTATTAACATTATGGCAAACAAAAGATTGTGTTTACAGCTTATCTCTGGCATTCTTCTTTTCTATTTTTCGGGTGTTGTGCTTATTGTTGAGATTCTGCATAAACTCATCTGAGAGGTAACTGCATTGTGGCACTGGATCTATGTGCTCCAAAATCTCATCGTTCTTCTCGTTGAGTTCTTCACTGGTCACGGTATGTGACTGTGGCTGCTGCGATTGCTCTTCATCTGAAGGAGGTTGCGGATATGGCACGTTTCCTGTCGGGTTGACAACTCTGAGTCCATCATCCGTGATTTGCTCTGTGAAGGTCATGTCACCCTCGTCAGGACCCTCGTTGCGTTCTTCGATTGCAACTGGCTGTTCCTCATTGGTCAAATCACCTACATCATAGGTCTCTTCTTCTGTTTTCTTTTCATCCTTCTTTCCATGTAGGTCTAATGTGATCATTACTGCAAAGTACACTACATACACAAAAGTGAGGACGAGCGCAAAAATTACGAATCCTGACATTTTCAATCTGAATTTTATTTGTTATTTTTATTGTTATCATACTCGGAACTTACATCCGACAAGTCGGCGTATTTCCCAAAAGCAGTGCAAAGGAACATATATTTGTGCGATAAATGAAAAAACAGAGCTAAAACCGTTTCAGTCTTAACACAGATTATAAAAGAAGTATGATAATATTTCAATAATCATACTATAAAATAACAAGAGGGCATATAAAACAAAAAAGGAGACCCTCTCGAAAGAGAACCTCCTGATTGGTCAGTGATATGGCATTTGGGACATTATTTGGGTGGTTTGATGATACCATTGATTACATCATTAACATCTTTGTAGTTGACGTATCGATGAGATTCATCTATCACTTTCTCCGGATAAGCAACTTTTATCTTCTCTACAGTCTTTGCACCTGCATCATCGTTGTCCAGATAACAATGTATCACGGTATATTCCTGCAGGTATGGCAGCAGAACCTTGATGTTACTGACAGAGTTGAGAACGAGGTAGTCGCATTCATGTGGCAGGCAAAGCTCATTTCCTGTTATCCATTTCTTGATACTGGCATATGTCAGCATATCAAAGAAACCTTCAAAGATGCAGCATTCTTTGTGTGGCTCGTTGTTTGGCCTGATGATTGAAATCGACTTTTTGCCGATGCTTCGTTTGCTGTATTTGTTCCTTGCTTCCATTCCGCCCTCGATATTCTCGAAGGCTATGGCATAGTAACTCTTGTCATAGATACGATAATGTACTTCCTTGCAATACTCCTTGGCTATGTCATAGTCTATTCGTCTCTGCAAAATGTAGTCTCTGAGATAAGGATGACTGAGCCCAACAATACGCTCAATGATGGTGTTGGCTTCTTTTGCCTTCTCTCGCTGGGCAACCTGGTCTTGCTTCCAGGCCTCCTTTCTCTCATTTTCCTTCCTTTGGGCTTCATAATCCTCTGAATATTGAAGATGATGCTCCTTTATCTTCTGCTCCAGATAGGTCAGAACTTCATGATTGTTCCAGGAAGGATTCATTTTCTGAACCAGATTGATGAGATTGCCACCTTCGCCAGCTCCAAAGTCATTCCATAGATTCTTCTTGGGACTGACATTGAATGAAGGCGATGCCTCAGTCCTAAAAGGAGACTGATACCAATAGTTCTCCTTTAATATATAGACATGATGATAGCCCTGTGATTCCAGGAACTGCACAATGCTGACTGATTTGATTTCTTCTATAGTCATGTTGTTACATATTTTATGGGCACATATTAGTTTAATATATATATACCCGGTTAAACTTAAACTTATAAACTTACTTGGACGGAAACAGAGTAGGGTGATAATGGTAGCCGTCTTTCTCTTTTGTTATCAACTTTCGTTCATTGAAAATCTTTAGCATCTCCTTCACGGCATTATCACCACGTTTGTAACCTTCTTCGGCATAAGCTTCACCCAGAGCCTTTACCAGATCGACGTATCTCTGTGGGGTACTCTTGGAGAAAATCTTTTGAAGTACCATCGTATGAACATCGTCAGGCAGAGAGGTGAGCGGCTTGTCTTTGGGCTTGACAACGGTGATGTGATAACCGACATCAAGGACAGGCAGAGAGTTATCGTCAATGTGGAATGCCCAGCTCGAAAACTCTTTGTCTCGCATGTGCATGGGTCTTACCTCACTGATATTGGCATCCTGCTTGTTCTTACTGATAATCAACACCGTTTCTGCCTTATTCTCCAGCTCTGTACCAATATGACCACGAGTATTGTTGTCATTCTTGTTTAGGTGGAGCACACAATGAATATGCAGATCATACTTGCTCGTCCATGCCATCAGCATCGTCATTACGTCTGTGGACTCCTTGGCGTTGTTAATGTCGTACATGAGATCTCGCAAACCATCGATAATGACAAGTCCCACGCCATCAAAAGTTCTTAGCGCATAATCTATGAGGGCTATGCGGAGAGTAGGGGTGAACTCCCTTAGACCATAGAATTTGATGCGCTTGTCTTCCTTGTTAAGACTGAGTCCTGCCAGTCGGTAGATTCGCTCAACAACATTGTGGCAATGATAGCGACTCTGCTCCGTATCGAAATAGAGAATTTGTCTCTTTCCTTCTGGAAAACTTGCCCGGTAGTTGAGTACCGTCGAATTGGTTAACGCAGCTGCTACCATCGCCGTGATGTTGAATGTCTTTTTACTCTTTGCCTTACCTGTTGATGCGCTGAAATTTCCGAAAGTGGCAATGGTACAGTCGCCGACCCATAACACCTGGGGTGGTACGGGCGGTTTTTCTGAAGCTTTTATCTCTCCTTGTCTGAGATACCTTTCCAGTTCACTGTCGTTGAAAGCACTCTTGCACAGCATGCCTACTTCCAAGGAACTTGCTGCAGACTCTTCTTTCTCACTTTTACTGTTTCTTCCTCTTGCCATTGCTTCTTTCAATTTGATTACTACACTTTGAGGGGTCAATCACTATCTCAGACTTTTCCAAGAGAGCCGTCAGTTGGACATCAGAATAAACTCTGGTCTTGTTTTTCTTTCTGTCTTTCATAACGCTTCTCTATTTGTTGGCACTGTCCTTTCGTGCCGGGGTGATATGGTTGTTGCGCATCCATTTCAAAAGCTCCTTCTTGTCGAAATAGATGGTTTTGCCCTGTGGCTTGTAGTGAGGAATCTCCATGTTCATGGTGAGCTTGTATATCTGAGACTGAGAAACGCCAAGATATTCAGCGACCTCGGTGGTGGTGAGCATCTCTTTGTTTGAGAAATATCTTTCCTCAATCTTTGAAAGACGCTCGTTAAGTGCCTCAGGTTCTACCGAAGTGAGTTCCTTTACTCTCATTTCCAAAAGTTCTACTCTCTTGGCAAGTATGTTCATGTCAATTTTACTATTTCCCATTTTCTTTATACTTTTAATGTTAGACAATAAGGGGGCTACCCCCGAAACTGAATCGATTCGGGGGCAAAATTACCCCAATAAATTCTAATACAACTGACCTTACTCCTGACACTCAGAAGTGTCAGGGGGGATGTAAGGAGATTTTTCTTTTCAGTTGTTTAACTTACTTTACTTCATCGCATTTCTTTCAGTTGTTTTGCAAAATCCAGAAACTCCCCACTTGGGAACTTTGCTGATGAAGCCTTCAGTTCACTGAGTCGGCTGCTGATAGCACCTCGTTTGGATGCCTTTCCCGTACTCTTAGGGGTGAGTAGCTGATTGTCCGCAATAAGTGATACCCAGTTGTGGGGAATCATCTTCTCGATAGACAAAGCATACAGCAATTGAAGTACCTGTCGCATGTTGACTACAACCAGAGATTCATCCAATGCACATTTGAAGAATCCGTCCATCGTTTCTTCATCGATACCATCTACAAAGAAATTCGACTCATTGGCGAATTTCGTAATGAGTCGAATCTGTTCTGGAGTGAATGAAGCAAGAATGCGAGGGTTTTCAACCACAACTTCAATGTGGTTGAACTCATAAACCATTGTTTCAAAGTCTCCTTTCTCAAATGAGGACTTGGTGAAGTACTTGGTGACAAGGTCTTTTCTGGTAGTAAGCAACTCATACAAGCTGAATACATGCTTGAAATGGTTGCGGACGATCTGCTCCTCGGAAGAGAAGACCGGCAGGTGATAGCTAACAAAGTCGTTGACATATCTGTCATACAACTTGCCATCGTTAAGGATTTCCAACTTGTACTGCTCGTAAGCAGCACGATAGAGTGTCCAAAGTTCATCTTTGGAAAGCTCAATCTCTTGTTTTGGACAATGATCTGAACACTGTAAACACAAAAAGAGAGAGCACAGAGGAATTGTTCTTCTGACTCATATTACTTTTTGTTAATGAATAAATTTGATATACGCCTACTTAATGAAGCAGGCGGAAATGTGTATTTTACTTGACGTTTATTTGTTATGTAAGTCATCATTTCAGTGCAAAGATACACCAAAATTGTGCAATCTATCTGCATTCAGTATAAAAAATAACATCAGTATGATTATTTAGACTCTTCTCAAAAGAAAAGCCTACATTAGGGAATATCCAATGTAGGCTTCTGAATTTTAGGCACTTATCTATCCTTTCAAATTCTTCGTCTTGGTCTTTTGCTGAGTATCTGATTAATCTCCATGGTGCTGATTGGAGCCTCTATCTTGCAGCCAGATTCTAACCATTTGATAAGGTCATCCCTAAAGAAGGTATATTTCTTACCCTTCTGATTGACAGGGATTTCGCCGTTCTGTATGTAAGTGTACATAGTGGATTTCTTGATTTTAAGAAACTCACAAGCCTCCTTCACATCCATTGGAATATGATCTGATAGGGAAGGTCTTTTAGTCCTGCGTACTTCTTCTCGAATCAGTTCCATAGACTGGTCAAGAAGATCGAATCTTTTTAGAATCTCTGACAATACTTCTGGTATGTCATTGAATGTTATTTGTCTTTCTTCGTTCTGCATATTGAAAACTTTCTTTATTTCTGATGATGAAATTGATAATCATTGTAATCGGGTACATCTATCTCAATTACGCATTTGCCCTTCTGTCTTAATGTACGTCTCATGCTTTCCACTTCAACATCCTGAAGTTCGGTAGGGAAACATAGCTTTATGAAGGTTGCTCGTTTCTGACCGCTCCAGCCAAGGCGTTCTCCAATATTCCAGGAATAATGCCTGATGTCGAGAGTATTCAAGGTTCCATTTGTCTTCACAGGAACAATACATGATTCAGGAATGTCGTACAGTTTGATGTTCTGACACAGTATCTCCAAGTACTCATCTGTCATATATGGAGAAAGAATTGAGTAAGTGTAGTCTTTGACCGCATCATATTTTGAACTTTCAAGACTATACTGCCTGTTGCGATAGCGTTCACGCATTTCTTCCGCTTTCTCCACATCCGATATGGATGGTTCGCTTGAAGAAACAGTATTGTTTATCACGATGTCTCTCACCGCTTGCGGCTTACGTAAGCACAAGAATGTACAGACTATGATGGCAAATGATATATAGTAGAATATCATCGGCAAAGAGAAACCGAAATCAGAGTCGGAAACTGTCACCATCAGGTTAGCAATCGCTCCATGTATTCTTGGAGCGACTACTACCATAATGATGGTGAGCATATTCGAAATGAGGAGAATCAAGAAGTTCTCTTTTAACTTTTTAATCATTGCAATTGTTACTTTTTGGAGTTTTTGTGTCTGCAAAGATATAGAGAATCTTGCTATTTCCTGCTATTTCGTATCAACAAAATGCGTCTCTTAAACACTATTTATTATTCTGTGTTTCAATGCTTTAATCGATATTTTATTTTCTCTTGTTTGCCGTATTATAATCTTATTTTCTCTTATTTGCTTTTGGGCACATCTTGCTTTCTGTTGGCTTCACATCGTCTTTCACGTTCGTTAACGTAATTCTGCCTGCTGCCTCACGTGTTTTTGGATTTGCGTGAGAAGCGTAGATCTGCGTTGTGCTGACATTCTTATGGTTGAGCAGATGCTGAACGGTATAGATGTCTGTACCAAGTTCGAGCTGCAACGAGGCATACGTATGACGGAAGCAATGGAAGGTGATATGCTTTTCGATACCGCACTCTTTTAGCCAGTTCTGCATCACACCATACGTCATAGTACGTTTGAAACCTTGGAAGATATATGTTCTGTTGGTCTTTGGATGGATTAGAGCATATGCATCATCGCCAATTGGAACCTGGGTCTGGCATTTTGTCTTCACACAAATGAAATCCAGATAATATCCACCATCAGCATAGCTACGGATATTCTCCCATTTCAGTCTAAGGATGTCGCTGATACGGAGACCTGTAAGACAGGAGAATAATGCAGCCTTTCGAACAACCGGAATAGAACATTCAGTGGCATACATTCTTCTAACTTCCTCCAATGTAAGACTTTGCTTCACTGGCGTTGTACATGAAATGTTTTCCAAAAGGCTGGCAAGATCATCTGTCAGCCTTCGCTCACGGTATGCCTTTGTCAAGACCTGCTTGAACACATTCCAATAGGCTGATGCCGTATTTCTGGAAATGGACTTCTTGATAACATGTCCACCTCTTGATGACACTTTAGTATCAAGGAGATATTCCATATACTTGTTACAATAAAGAACATCAAGCATCTCAAATGTACATTTGCCTTTACAGAACTTCTCGAAATGCTTGTAGGCTGCATCACACTTCACATAGTTGCGATTGACCATATTTCTGAAATATCCGAGAAAGTCCTCCTTCAATCTGTCACGGTTGAAGAAATCATACTTCTCATCGAGAACATCAATGTACACCTTACAACGAATAGCTTCTGCCTTGGCGAGAATCTTGTCGTTGTATAGCTTCTGCTGCTTGTTGGCAGGATCGGCATAAATGTACATGCCAAGTGAGCGACGGCGTATCAACTCCATGGTCTCTGGGTCTCTATATCCTGGCCAGAAGTCCAGGAAAAGTGACTTTGTTCCGTTGCGTCTGTCACGCATACGGAGCTTAACGGTTTTACATACTTGCATAATATAACTGATCTTTGAATTAATAAAATTCGGTTGCAAAATTCCTAAATGATACTACATTGACAGCAGTAAAGAGAAAGTAAATCATACTATTCTGTATAATCTGTTTTCAAATCATCATTTTTGAAACGTTTTTCCATGAGTCTGTCGAATTCTTCTTTTCTAAAGAACATGAATTGCCCCTTCTTTACTTTAGTGACTTTGTAATGCTTGACGTAATAATGAACAATATCCTTTGTCATTCCATACTTCTTCATAGCTTCTTCTACGGAATAGTAGCGTTCTCTTCCTTCGAAATATCCAGTCTTCAGAGCCTGGATGTGCTGCTTCGAATAGTAGGTTACTCCATATTCAACTTTTGAAGGTATCTTATGCCTGTGAATAAATGAACGTACTGCGTCATGCGTCATCTTGTAGGTATCTCTCATCTCTTCAGGAGTGATCCAGTCATTTATATCCGCATACTTATGCTTTTGATTATACAGGATGTCAATGGCCTTCTTCTCATAGAAGTTGAAATTTTTAAGAGCTATTTTAGGAGTATTGTTCTCTCTGGTCATCACACCGACATGCTTGATGGTAATCTTGAACATTTCTGCAACTTCCTCAGTAGAGTAATATCCTTCTGGAGTAGGAGGACATACTCTCTCCTGTGCCTTTGCTTGGAAGATGACACGTTCTGTTCCATCCAGGTTCTCAACTTTCTTGGTGTTGCCCATTCGCTGTTGAGTAATCTTGTCGAAGTCGGTTCTATAGATCATCGTGAACTTACCTCGCTTCTCTGTCCTTACATCATAATTTTTAAGAGTGTAGCTAATCTGATCCTTTGTTAGGCCATACTTTTCTGAAATCTCTTCGTAAGTGTACCAGTCCGGATCTACCTCATTACCTTTTTGCTTGATACTATCAATATGTATCTTTGAGTAATAGGCTTTACCATTTCTGTTTACCCTTGGTACCTTGTGATAGGTTACAAAACTCATAGCGTTAGTTCGAGTCATACCATACATCTCCATCACCTGATCCATTGTATAGTAGTTGTCGAGATCGATTTCTTCAAGAAGGTCTGCAAACTTTGCATCAACTGCCTTTTTACTGAAGAAGGTGTTACGTCCTTCATAAACTTTTGGAATACCCATACGGTCACAACGTCCCCATACGGCTTTACGACCGATGTGATATTTCTCCATGATTTCACGAAGAGTATAATACTCCTGCTCTTCCTTGATTTGATATTTTCTCTTCTTGTATGGTGAAGCTTCATCGAACATCTTATCTATGTCTGATGTTCTAACAAAAGTTTTGTTTCTAATTTTTATAGCTTTAACAATACCAGTTTGGAAATATCTATATACGGTAGCACGGCTTACACCGAATAGAACGCCAACGTCTTTCGGGGTAAGGAATGCCTTTTCTCGCAAGGATTTTATCTTCTCTTCCTCACGCAAAGCTTCGGCACTTTCACATTTCTCATTTTTCTTCTTTTCGGATTCTCTTTTCCGGAAAGCGACACGTTCACAGCGTCTTGAACAGTATTTACTGGTCATTTTGCTGGCAACAAACTCCTTTCCACAGACTCCACACACCTTAATTATTCTCATTTTTACATGCTCTTTTTGGTTAATGAGGTCGTCGATTTTGTCTCAGACTGTCTCACATATTCTCAGTATTTCTCACGAGGTGCCAAACATGAGAAATGGTCGAAGGATTGAAACTGTCTCATTTTGTCTCAGAAGGTACCAAAACATAGATTTTTTCCTTTCCATTTTCTCACAGAATTGAGGGCCACGAATGAAATTTGAGCCAAAAATACACCAAAATATTGGTTTCAGCAAATTACAAATGGAATGTGTTAAGACGAAAAAAGCCACCTAAGTAGGTGGCTTGCAAGCAGTTATAAAAATGTTCGTTTTAGAGCTGTACAGGGGGTTACTTTCCGATGCAAAAGTGCTTGAAGATATTGTTTAGCGTTTCCTGGCTACTGATCTGTCCGCCAGTGATTTCACCCAGTTCTTCCAACACCATTTTCAGGTCTTCGGCGACGATGTCGCCGCTCATGCCCATTTCCATCGACTCCAATACTCGGGAGAGGGAATCATGGGCACGGAGTAGGGCCTCGTAGTGGCGGGCACTCGTTATGATGACGTCGTTCTCGGTAATCTCAGGAATATCAGCGGCTTTTACTAATGCCTGCTCCAGGGATGAAACATTCTCGCCTGTGCGGGCACTGATGAAGAGTGGGGCTTCTGATTCACTGGAATCTGAGCCACAGGAATGGGTGAATTTATCGAACGCTAGTTTATCATTCTCCAGTTTATCCATCTTATTAAATACCACCAGCAGCTTCTTGCCCTGGTTCTTCAGCTTCATCTCTTCGATTTCTGAGGCTGACGGCTGATCATCCAACAGCCAGATTACTATCTTCGCCTCTTCCATCTTCTGGAAGGTGCGCTCTATTCCGATGCTCTCTACCACATCATCCGTCTTGCGGATTCCTGCCGTATCTATAAAGCGGAAGGTGATTCCGTCGATGAGGGTGGTGTCTTCGATTACGTCTCGGGTGGTTCCATGAATGTCGCTCACGATTGCCTTCTCCTCGTGGAGCAGACGGTTGAGCAGGGTGCTCTTGCCCACATTCGTCTTGCCTACGATGGCTACGGCTACTCCCTGCTTCAGGGCATTGCCGGTTTCGAAGGAGTGGGCGAGGGTGGTAATCTTGTGATTGATTTCTTCGGCTAGTGCCTGGAGTTCGCTGCGGTCGGCAAACTCCAGTTCTTCGTGGTCGCTGAAGTCGAGCTCCAACTCTAGGAGCGAAGTCATCTTTAATAATTTTTCGCGAAGGAGGGAGAGTTCGTTGCTGAAATGGCCCTTCAGTTGGCTGAGCGCCATCTTGTGGGTTGCCTTGTTGGTAGAGGCGATGAGATCAGCTACGGCTTCTGCCTGAGAGAGGTCCATCTTGCCGTTGAGATATGCACGACGGGTGTATTCGCCCGGTTCTGCCTGGCGACATCCTACCTCTGTAAAGCGATGGAGAACCTGCTGAAGAATGTATCGGCTGCCATGACAGGAAATCTCGGTGGAGTTCTCGCCTGTATAACTGTGGGGTGCACGGAACACGCTCACCAGTACATCATCGATGGTGTTGCCATCCTTATCCTTGATTTCGCCATAATGCAGAGTGTAGGGCTTGGCTTCTTCCAGGGATTTGCCGTTGGCAGACTGGAAGATTTTGTCGGTGAGGGTAATGGCGTCGGAGCCACTGAGTCGGATAATTCCGATAGCACCGCCGGCTGGGGTTGCCAGGGCGCAGATACATTCTTCTTGATTCATTTTTTTATTGTTTAAATTCTATCTAATACAACCTTGATGAGATTGTCGATGGTGCTCTTGTAGCCGGTGTTGGCGCTGAGGGCACGGCGGTTAGCGATGACCATGCAGCAGGTTAATGCCTTATGACCGAGGAGAAGGGAAAGACCGGCGAGGGCTGAACTCTCCATCTCGAAGTTGCTGACACGCAGACCGTTATACTCGAATGCTTCAATCTTCTGATTAAGTTCCGGGTCGGCAAGTGGAGCACGGAGTTCGCGGCCCTGAGGTCCGTAGAAACCGCCACAGGCTATGGTGATTCCACGAACCATATCATCGCCGGCTATCTGGTTGAGCAGTTCCGGATTGTTGTCTACACAGTATGGGTTGCCAATCTGGTCGTTCCATTTTACCTGGCGCTTGAATTCTGCCTCTGTTTCGAGGTCGCAGATTTCGTTGCGACGGGCATAGAAGTTGATGAGTCCGTCGAAACCGATGCTCTTCTGCGAGGCTACGAAGGTTCCAGCAGGGCAGTTGAGCTGCAGGCCGCCGCAGGTTCCGATGCGCACGAGGGTGAGCGTGGTGTGCTCGGGTTTCTCGGTGCGGGTTTTGAAATCGATGTTCTTCAGCGCATCGAGCTCGTTGACTACGATATCGATATTATCGCATCCTATTCCGGTGCTCTGCACAGTGATTCGCTTGCCTTTATATGTGCCGGTGATGGCGTGGAATTCCCGACTTGAAACTTCGCATTCCTTCTCATCGAAATGGGAGGCTACGAGGGCTACGCGACCTGGGTCGCCAACGAGGATTACTTTATCAGCCACTTGTTCCGGGCGAAGATGAAGGTGGAAGCAGCTTCCGTCTTCATTGATAATCAATTCTGATTCTGCAAAATATTTGCTCATGGTTCTTTTGATTTTAAGTTATACATTATTTATATTGGGGCTTTGCGCCCCCTCTGTGTTTAAGATAAGCAAAGATACGAATAAAAAATGAAATGCGATATTTTTTTAATGATTTTAAACAGTAAAAAAACACGAAGGGCAAATCCCGAAAATGGAACTTGCCCTTCTCTTTCAAATCTCTCTTCTTTTATATCTAGTAAAGACTGCCAATGAACGGAGCCTTTTGCCGGATATTCAGATATGGGTAAACCCGGATGAGGGGTTATGAATTCATAGAGAGCAGGAACTCGTCGTTGTTGCGAGTATGCTGCATATTCTTGTGGATGGTGCTCATCGCCTCGATAGAATTCATGTCGGACAGATACTTGCGCAGAATCCACATGCGGTCGAGCGTTGTCTTGTCCTGCAGCAGATCGTCGCGACGGGTAGACGAAGAAATGAGGTTGACAGCAGGGAAGATGCGCTTGTTGCTGAGTGAGCGGTCGAGCTGCAACTCCATGTTACCGGTTCCCTTGAACTCCTCGAAGATGACTTCATCCATCTTACTACCTGTATCGATGAGGGCAGTAGCGATGATGGTGAGCGAACCGCCGCCTTCGATGTTACGCGCAGCACCGAAGAAACGCTTAGGCTTCTGGAGAGCGTTTGCATCCACACCACCGGTGAGCACCTTACCAGATGCAGGAGCTGTGGTGTTGTAGGCACGGGCGAGACGGGTGATAGAATCGAGGAAGATGACAACATCGTGTCCGCATTCTACCATTCTCTTAGCCTTCTCGAGCACGATTCCGGCAATCTTGACATGGCGCTCTGCTGGCTCGTCGAAGGTAGAGGCGATAACCTCTGCATTCACGGTGCGGGCCATGTCGGTAACCTCCTCAGGACGCTCGTCGATGAGCAGCATCATGAGGTAAGCCTCAGGATGGTTGGCTGCGATGGCGTTGGCAATATCCTTCATGAGGATGGTCTTACCGGTCTTAGGCTGAGCCACGATGAGCGCACGCTGACCCTTACCGATTGGCGAGAAGAGGTCTACGATGCGGGTGCTGAGATTGGTGGTGCGGCGGTCGCCACAGAGATTGAACTTCTCATCAGGGAAGAGTGGGGTGAGGTGCTCGAAAGGAACACGGTCACGAACCTCTGACGGGTCACGGCCATTGATCTTGATGATGCTGGTGAGCGGGAAGTATTTCTCGCCCTCGTGAGGCGGACGCACCTTGCACTCGATGACATCGCCAGTCTTCAGACCGAACTTCTTGACGAAGCTGGATGCTACATAAACATCGTCCGGTGAAGAAAGGTAATTGTAATCGCTGCTGCGCAGGAATCCGTAGCCCTCTGAAATCACTTCGAGCACACCGTTGGATTTCACGAGATTGCTGAAATCGTAGGCTGGTGCTTCCTGCTTGTTCTTGGCTGCAGGGGCAGCAGCAGGTGTGTGCTGGTGAGAAGTCTGCGGAGTGGTAGGACGGTCGAAGATATCGACAGTAGGAATGGCAGCCTGGTCTTCGATAGGAATGTCGACTACCAGGATGAAATCGGTTCCATCGCCCGGATCACCCTTCCAGGTTCCGTCTGCATCGAGTTCTACCTTCATACCTTCAGTATAGTGGATAGGAGCTGACTCCTGTTTCTTATCGGTTGCAGTTTTTTCAGTAGCTTTTTCCTTTGCCTCCTCAGCTGGAGCCGGAGCTGCTGCCGGAGCCGGAGCTGCTGCGTTCTGTGCATTCATCTTAGCCTGGAGCATCGCCTGCAAATCACCGCTGATGTTAGCGCTCTCAGCGTTTCCGGCAGAGAACTGCTCTTCCGGAACGGCAACTTGCTCAGGAGCAGTCTGCTGGTTATCGGCTGTTGCCTCTTCCTGCTGTTCTGCCTCAGTAGCAGCCTGCCGGTTAGCCGTCTCCTGTGCATCTTTCGCCATCTGCGCTTCTAGCTCGGCTTTTACCGCCTGATGCTTTCTGATGGCAGCTGCTCTGGCTTCTGCAATGGCTTCGAGTTCAGCCTTGCTTCTTCTGCCGCGGTGTTTCGGGAAGTTGGCAAGTACCTGAGCCTCGATGTCTTCGCCTGATTGGTTTAGAGTCTGCTTCTGGGCAGCTGATTGTAAACTCTGCTCTGCCGGGCTGAACTGGATTTCTTCCTCAACCGCTGGGGCTGGGGCAGTTTCGCTCATAGCCTGAGGAGCAGTCTCGCCGCCGTTAGGACCCAATACCTGGTTCTTCTGCACGTCGAAATTCTCTCCTTCATTACCGTGTACGGAATAAACACGGTCTTCTTTCTTGGTTGCAATGCGGGTGCGCTTGCGCTTAGGGGCTGCTTCAGGAGCTGGCTGTTCCGCCTGGGCGTCGAGAATGGCATAGACGATAGTTTCCTTGTTATCGCTCTTCTTTACCTTGACTCCCAGTTCCTTGGCAATGTCCTTCAACTGAACGACACTCTTTGCTTGTAATTCTTCTTTGCTATACATATATTATATATTGTATATTAATGATTTTTTTCTGAAATGTCGCGTTTCTGAATGGAAACACGGTATTGATTGATAAATTCGTGTGCAAAGATAATTAAAAAATTTGTTTCTGCCAAATATTTTGCCTATCTTTGCACAAAAAAAATAAAAATGGCTAGTCAAATACCCTATTTAGACGTTCAAAACCTCACCAAACGCTTTGGTGCACAGGTTCTTTTTGATAATATTTCCTTCTCTATCGCTGAAGGACAGAAAGTGGGACTCGTGGCGAGAAACGGCACGGGAAAGTCTACGCTCATGTCGGTGCTGATGGATAAAGAGGGACACGAGAGCGGAGACATCATCTACCGACGCGACTTGAAGGTGGGCTATCTGGAGCAGTCGCCGCAGTTTGATCCGGAGGAAAGTGTGCTGCAGGCGTGCTTCAATCATGAGGATGATCCGGAGAAGGTGCTGAAGGCGAAACAGATTCTCACCCAGCTGCACATTACCAACCTGGAACAGCCGATGGGACAGCTCAGCGGCGGACAGCAGAAGCGAGTGGCGCTGGCGAATGTGCTGATTACGGAACCCGACTTCCTGATGCTGGACGAGCCGACCAACCATCTGGACCTGGAGATGATAGAGTGGCTGGAGGGTTATCTGAACCGCGGCAACAAGACCATCTTCATGGTTACGCACGACCGATTCTTCCTGGACAAGGTGTGCAATACGATTCTGGAACTCGACGACCGCACCATCTACACCTACCGCGGCAATTATGCCTATTATCTGGAGAAGAGGCAGGAGAGAATGGACAATCTGAGAGCCGAAATTCAGCACTCGAAGAATCTCTACCGCAGGGAACTCGACTGGATGCGCCGTCAGCCTCAGGCTCGCGGACACAAGGCAAAATACCGCGAGGATGCTTTCTACGAGCTGGAGAAGGTGGCGAAGCAGCGCATCGAAGACAGGCAGGTAAGGCTGAAGGCTTCTACCGTTTATATAGGTTCGAAGATTTTTGAATGCCAGTATGTGAGCAAGGCTTTCGATGACAGGGGACAGAAGAAGGTGATTCTCGACAACTTCTACTACAACTTTGCCCGCTTCGAGAAGATGGGTATTGTGGGTAATAACGGAACGGGAAAATCGACCTTCATCAAGATGCTGCTGGGCGAGGTTCAGCCCGACAGCGGCAAGTTTGACATCGGCGAGACGGTTCGCTTCGGCTATTTCTCGCAGGAGGGACTGAAATTCCGTGAAGACCAGAAGGTGATTGACGTGATTACGGAGATTGCTGATTATATAGATCTGGGCGGCGGCAAGCACATGACGGCTTCGCAGTTTCTGCAGTTCTTCCTCTTTACGCCCGAGGAGCAGCACAACTACGTTTACAAGCTGAGCGGCGGCGAGAAGCGCAAGCTTTACCTCTGTACGGTGCTGATGAGGAATCCGAACTTCCTGGTGCTGGACGAGCCGACCAACGACCTTGACATCCAGACGCTGCAGGTACTGGAAGAATATCTTCAGGATTTTGCGGGTTGCGTCATCGTGGTGAGCCACGACCGCTATTTCATGGACAAGGTAGTAGACCATCTGCTGGTTTTCAAGGGCGAAGGCGAAATACAGGATTTCCCAGGCAACTATACGCAGTACAGGGAATGGAGCCGGATGCAGGCGAAGGACGAGGCGGAACAGGCGAAACCGGCAAAGAGCGGAAATGCAACGGCAGAAAACGACGGAGCTGGCACGGCCAAGCGCGACGCCAATTTTGAGAACAAGCGCAAGATGAGCTACAAGGAGAAGCGCGAATATGAGCAGCTGACCCAGGAAATAGATGCGCTGACCGAGGAACAGAAGAAGCTGGAAGAGGAACTCTGCAGCGGAAATCTATCGGTTGAGGAACTGACGGAGAAAAGCAAGCGCCTGCCTGAAATCAAGGATGAACTTGATGAGAAGGAAATGAGATGGCTGGAACTGGCTGAAATGCTCTAGACTTTGAACTTTGAGCGTTGAACATTGAACTTTATGATTAGTTGATGTGCGGCCGTTAATAATAAATATTTATAAAAGAAAAATAGAAAGAATGGAAATTAAGAAATCAGAATTTACAATATCGGCTCCACGAGTGAGCATGTGTCCGAAAGATACGAAGGCTGAATATGCTTTCATTGGCAGAAGTAATGTGGGAAAATCGAGCCTCATCAATATGCTCTGCAACCACAAGGGTTTGGCTAAGACTTCAGCCACACCGGGTAAGACGCTGCTTATCAACCACTTCATTATCAACAACGAATGGTATCTGGTTGACCTTCCTGGCTATGGTTTCGCCAAGCGTTCGAAGACCGTACAGAAGCAGCTGGAACAAATGATAAGCAGTTATATTCTGCAGCGCCAGCAGTTGGCTAATGTCTTTGTGCTCATCGACGTGCGCCACGACCAGCAGAAGATAGACCGCGAGTTTGTAGACTGGCTGGGCGAGAGCGGCGTTCCTTTCTGCATCGTCTTTACCAAGGCCGACAAGTTGGGTCCGGTCAAGGCTCGCATGAATGCGGAGAAATGGATGCATGCGCTGGAAGACCGCTGGGAAGCACTTCCACCTTATTTCATTACCAGTAGTGAAAAGAAGATGGGACGCGACGAGGTGCTCGACTATATTGACGAAATCAACAAATCGCTCGCCGGAGAATAATCTTTCGGGAGAGAATAAACCAACAGAGAATGAAACAGATTAATTGGGGATTTATCGGCTGCGGAGAAGTAACCGAAAAGAAAAGCGGACCGGCTTTCAACGAAGTGGAGGGTTCGCAGGTGGTGGCTGTGATGAGCCGAAGCGAGAACAAGGCACGCAGCTATGCTGAGCGCCATCATGTGCGCAAATGGTACACGGATGCATCGGAATTGATAGAAGACCCCGATGTGAATGCTGTTTACATCGCCACGCCACCTTCTTCTCACGCCATCTTTGCCATCATGGCGATGCGTGCGGGCAAACCCTGCTATATAGAGAAACCGCTGGCAGCGAGCTACAACGACTGCATCCGCATCAACCGCATCAGCGAGCAGACGGGTGTTCCCTGCTTCGTAGCTTACTATCGCCGTAATCTTCCTTACTTCCAGAAGGTGAAGGAGATTATCGAGAGCGGAACCATCGGTAACGTGGTGAATGTTCAGGTGCGCTTCTCGGTTCCTCCGCGCGATCTCGACTTTCAGAGCGGCAAGGAAATGCCTTGGCGACTGCAGCCGGATATTGCGGGCGGCGGCTATTTCTACGACCTGGCTCCTCATCAGATAGATTTGCTCCAGAATCTGTTTGGTGTGATTACCCGTGCGCACGGCTATCCTGCCAACAGAGCGCATCTTTATCAGGCTGAAGATACGCTCTCGGCGTGCTTCTTCTTTGAGAGTGGAATTCCGGGCAGCGGAAGCTGGTGCTTCGTGGGACATGAGAGTGCGAAGGAAGACTGCATCGAGGTGATTGGCGAGAAAGGTTCGCTCTCATTCTCGGTGTTCACTTACCAGCCGATAGAAGTGATTACGAGCGAAGGAAAGAACTTGATTACGGTTCCGAATCCGCCTTATGTGCAGCTGCCGCTCATCAAGAGTGTGATTCAGCATCTGCAGGGAATAGGAAAATGCGACTGCACCAGCGTTTCGGCTACGGCTGTCAACTGGGTGCTGGACCGAGTATTGTGGAAGAACTGATTTTTTACAAAATCATCATCAGGATTAGAGCGTAAGTTATGAAGAGATGTTTCTGTATAGTAGGATTTATCTGTTCCCTTGTCTGCACTTCGGCAAGGGCAGGGGAGTCCGTGGATTCTACCATGCTGGGAACGCTCTTCAACAAGACGATGTTCATGTCCAATTCCCAGGACAGCCTCGTGAAAGAGCGCCATCGCAAAACCTTTTTCCATCAGGTGGGAGATGTGTTCACCCGGTTCTTCAGAGAATTCAACAGTACGGATTCGGCTTATATAGAAGACCAGCATTACAATTATACGGTGATGCTGCAGAACACCAATACCTACGAGGAATATACGCTCAGAAACAGCGAAGGACAGAGCATTTCCTTCTCGCCTGATCCTTCTTACCGCCTGGGGCCTTATCTGGGCTGGCGATGGGTGTTTCTGGGTTATACGTTCGACCTGAAGCACATTAATTTCAGGAATAACCACACTAATAAAAAGGAGTTTGACCTGAGCCTCTACAGCAGTCTGCTGGGAATAGACCTGTTCTGGCGCCAGACGGGAAATGACTATCATGTTCAGCGGATGAATCTGGGTGAGCACATCGATTGTGCCCCTATCCGCAAGGCTCCTTTCGACGGTTTCAAATCGAGCATCAAGGGATTCAATCTTTATTACATCTTCAACCATCGCCGCTTCTCTTATCCTGCCGCCTATTCGCAGAGTACGGTGCAGCGGAGAAGTGCCGGTTCCATGCTTCTGGGAATCGGTTACACGGAGCATGAACTGGAGGTGAACTGGGATAAACTGACCAATCTTGTAGATGAAAAGCTGAATAAAAATCTGACAAACGGGGGAACGCCGGAAGCCAAGATAGACAGTTCGCTGATGTTCAGCAAGGTGAAATACAGCGATGTGAACGTAACCTGCGGCTATGCTTACAACTGGGTTTTCGCCAAGAACTGGCTCTTCAACGCTTCGCTCTCGGTAGGTGTGGCTTACAACCGCTCGAAATCGGATAATGAAAGGGAACATCTGGACATTACCAACTTCAGTTTCAAGAATGTGAACCTGGATGGAATAGGCCGCTTCGGTATTGTGTGGAACAACACGCATTGGTACGCGGGCGCCAGCACCATCATCCATTCCTACAACTATAAGAAAAAACAGTTTTCTACCAACAATTCGTTTGGCTCACTCAATATTTATGTGGGTGTGAACTTCGGCAGGAAACGTCATCATTAACATATAAAAAGAGAAGAGATGAAAATATTTACGAAAATGGCAGCTGTCGTGCTGGCTTGCGTGCTGGCTGTTCCGGGAGAAGCCAGGGTAAATGTGGTTTATCAGCGGCAGGACAGTCTGCGGATTGTAGGACTGCTGCAGCAGGCAAGGGCGATGAAGAAGAAACCAGCCAGTTGGATGCTTTGGTTCGGCAAGCAGATGGCGGGCGTTCCTTATGTGGGCGGCACGCTGGACCGAACGAAGGAAGAGGTGCTCATCGTGAACACCCGTGAGCTGGACTGCACCACATACGTAGAGATGGTAACGGCGCTCACCCTATGCGCCAAGAAGAATGAGACTTCTTTCTCGGCTTTCTGTGAACATCTCCGGAATGTGCGTTATGTGGGCGGAGAGGTTTCCTATGTGAAGCGCCAGCATTATTTCACGATTTGGATGGATGCAAACGAGCGCGAGGGAATCGTGAAGAATATTGCGCCCAATCCTCCTTTCTCGGCCGTTCAGACCGTGAACATCAACTGGATGAGTACGCATGTTTCGAGCTATAAGATGCTTAAGGCTCATCCGGAATGGAAATCGGGAATCAGAAAACTGGAACAGAGTGTGAACGGCAAGCGTTACCGTTATGTTCCGAAGGGTAAGATTGCCAACACGGCAGTTTTCCGCAACGCTATTCATGATGGTGACATTATCGCCATCATTACCAACAAAAAGGGTCTCGACACAACCCACATCGGTATTGCCTCCTGGCACAAAGACGGATTGCATCTGCTCAACGCCAGCAGCATTCACAAGAAGGTGATTGATGAACCGATGACACTTTATACTTACATGCATAAACATCCGGTGCAAATAGGAATCAGGGTTTGCAGAGTTCAGTAAAAAAATATTAGAAAAAGAAAAGATAAATGGAAGAGAAAAAGAATTTTGAAGCTGTCTTCAAGGAAGATCTTTATCAATATCTGCTGGGTATTGATAAGGTAGACGCTCATTTGCCGGAAGCTCCGGATTTGGAAGAGCTGTGGCAGAAAGTAGGCGAGAGTTATCTGCCTGATGCGATTCGCGAGTTTGCCAAATATCCTACGGTTTCATTGGGTTGGATCATGTATGTAGGAATGGCGCTTGCCAAGTATTGGGATGAGGATTGGGAACTCTACAGCAAGGTAGAGAATCATTATGAATATCTTCGTGACAGAATAGATTTCGACCACATGGATGATTACATCTGCGAAAAGGTTCTGCTGCTGAATGAGGAAGCGCATAAGGCTGTTACGAATGTAGTGGCAGAATGTGCTTCGCGCTCTTACAGCAAGCTGATTCATCTGAATCTGCAGCCTGGAAGCGAGGAAGCCTTCCGTGGTTTCGTTGCCGCCCTTCACCAGATGTTCCTTATGGGAATAGCCGTAGAGCTTAAAATGCTGGGGTACCACATGACTAAAATGTAAAAGAAAGTCCGTAGGCGTTCTGTTAAAATGCCTACGGACTTTCTTACTTATTACTAAAATAATTACTTCACTTTCTTGAGATATTCTCCAGCGCGGGAATCGCCGAGTTCCTGGGCTTTCTTCAGGTTCTTGATGGCCTCTTCCTTATTTCCTTTCTCCTTCTGGAGCAGTCCTAAGAGAAGGTAGCCGTCAGCATATTCAGGAGCCAACTCTATGCAATGGGTGGCTGCGCTGATTCCTTCATCATAACGCTTTACACGCAAGTCGAGACTTGCCCATTCTGCAAAATAAGTAGGCTCTTTAGGAGCCAGGTAACAGGTGCGGGCAATATCAAGCAGGGCTGGCTGCCACATGCGTAACTTGGTTTCGCATTGGTAACGGGTGTAGAAGAAGGCTGGCGAAACAGGACGGGCAATGGAATCGTACATATTATAATCCTGAATAGCGCGGCGGAATTCACCCTGCTCCTTCAGAAATTCTCCACGTGCCAGATAATAATTCGCAACCATTCCGATCTTGTTTCCAACGCTTACCGCACTATCGAGCAAAACCTCAATCTCCTTGGCTGGAGCCTTGAGATTCTTCTTAGCCTGGGCAGCCTCAAAATAGAGTTCGCCGCTGAGAAGTGAAGTATTGGTCAAATCCATTAAAGTATCGTAAGCTTTCTGATACTCACCCTTTACAAAATTAATCTGCGCTTCCTGATGGCGGTAAATAGGCTGAGCCTTGATTTCGTATGCCTTTTGAGCCTCAGCTATGGCCTTATCAAGCGTCCAATCCTTATAAACAGAATCGCCCTTGTAAATAATCTTCTGATAAATCAGGTCGGCATAGTTGGAATGAGCCTCATCCTTGGCAGCCGATTTCTTAATGCCTTCTTCCATCAGTTTGGCAGCTGCATCATATTCGGCCTTATCCGTCAGATAAGCGGCTTTCTCCTTGTAACCGAAGGCTGAAGTTGGGAATTTGCTGATAAACTCATCGCTATATTTCGCATACTCATCAGCTGTAGTCTGGCCTTTCTTCAGAGTCATCATCGTCATCGCTTCGTTCTCTGTATCAGGAAGAGCTGTACGGATGGTGGTTTCGCGAAGTGCTGCATCAAGACTCGAAAGACCGGTTACCTTCAGCTGCTTGGCGTAGTTGGCGTCGATGGCCGTAACCTGACCATTGCTGTGCATCAGACCGATGACCTGACCGTTCTTGTTGGCAAACGGACAACCTACTGCATTTTCGGGAGCACTATTCGAGAAGATGTAATAGTTGTACGTAGTCTTGAACTTCTCTACGCTGCTGATGTCCTCCTGCTGGTAAGCCGGCTTCTTGATAGAATATGGAACCAGCCAGACCTTGTCGCCAGCAGCCGATTCCTTGGTTGCAATAGGGGCAGCAACTGTAGAGGCGTTGATGCGGAATTTAGCCACATCGTAGAGTTCGTCGGCTCCCATGATGGCCTCAACAGGAATCGATTTTCCGGAAGCGTCAACAACGCTAGCCTTTACAGCTCCGACAAATGGCTTGAAGGTGCTGATAGCCGTTCCCTTGTTGTCGATAAAAACACCTTGGGTAGAGGCGATAATGTCGCCTTTCTGATTGAAAGTAGTCAAGGTGAAAACGCTCTTAGCCAGTTTCTGGACCGAACCCGGCTGGGCATAGAGGGACGATGCTCCGAGCATCAGTCCCATCATGATCATATTTATTTTTTTCATAATCTTATTTGTGTTGCTTGTGTTTATTGAGCAACTCCTTAGCATTTGCCAGGGCAGCAGGCGTAATGTCGCTTCCGCTGAGCATCTGGGCGATTTCTTCTATACGCTGCTGCTCGTTGAGTTCCTTCATGTGAGAAAGAGTTCCCTCTTCGGTTTCTTCTTTCAGAACCTTGTAATGATGGGTTCCCATGGAAGCAATCTGCGGCAGGTGGGTGATGGAAATAACCTGACGGTTCAAATTGCCCATCTCTGTCATGATTTCCGCCATCTTTTCTGCAATCTTACCGCTTACTCCCGTGTCGATTTCATCAAAGATGATGGTTGGCAGTTTTACGGCGCCGCTGATCATAGCCTTCAGAGAAAGCATGACGCGGGCGATTTCTCCACCGGAAGCAACCTGACTCACCGGCTGGAGAAGCGTGCTCTTGTTGGCGCTGAACAGGAAATTGACCTTGTCAACACCATCAGAACTGAGCGGCTTGGCGGAGAATGAAATTTCGAAGCGGACATTTGGAATTCCCAGAGGAATGAGACGTTTCTTCATTTCTTCTTCTATCTTTCTGGCCGATTTCGTTCGGATGGCAGTCAGTTCACCAGCCAGCTTTTCAGCCTTGGCAAGCAGAAGGGTAACTTGCTTTTCCTGTTCTTCTATGTCTTCATCACCATTATCGATGTGCTGTAGTTGTTCGTTGATTCGCTCGCGAGTGGCGATGAGTTCTTCTACATTTTCCACATGGAATTTCTGCTGGAGCGAGTAGAGGTGGTCAAGCCGGGAATTGATGGTTTCAAGCCGGTTCGGGTCGAACTCTATATTGTCAACGCTTCCGCTTATTTCCTGGGCAATATCCTTGAGTTCTATATAGCTGCTCTGCATTCGCTCAGCCACCTCTTTCACATCCGGATAAACCTCCTTGATGTTGTCAATCTGCTGGGCTGCATTCTTCAGTTTGTCGAGAATACTGCCGTCTTCGCCCGAGAGTGCATTATCTGCCTCATAGAGCGCAGTCTTAATGTCTTCAGAATGGCTCAGGGTTTCTGCTTCCTGTTCCAGTTGCTCAAGTTCGCCTTCCTGCAGGTTAGCGTCATCCAGTTCCTTAAACTGGAAGCGCATGAATTCCTCGTTCTCCCTGTTCTTTGCGATTTCCGCTTTCAGGTCTTCCAGCTGTTGCTTAGCCTTTTTATAGTTCTTGTATTCGGCAAGATAAGCCTTCTTCTGCTTTTCATCGTGGGCAATAATGTCGACCACGCTGAGCTGGAAGTCTTCCTTCTGCAGCAGGAGGTTCTGGTGCTGCGAATGAATATCGACGAGCTGTTCGCCCAGTTCTCTCATCTTGCTCAGGGGGACGGGCGTGTCGTTGATGAAGGCACGGCTCTTTCCGGCAGCAGTCAGTTCGCGGCGGATGATGGTGTCTTCTGCATCATAATCAATATCGTTAGCATCGAAGAAATCCTGCATTCCGTATTTTGACAGGTCGAAGTGTGCTTCAATCACGCATCGGTCTCTTCCTGCCTTGATGGCCTTGCTGTCTGCACGATTGCCCAGGAGCAGTCCGATGGCTCCGAGAATGATGCTCTTTCCGGCACCCGTCTCGCCCGTGATGACTGAGAATCCTGGATAAAGAGGAATGTCCAACTCGTCAATCAACGTGAAATTCTTGATGTATAATTGCTTGAGCATAATTTCTTATCTTATTGTTTTAAAGGAACTTAACCTACCTATGAAGAATCTTTGCTTTATCGTCCGGGAAGTTGCCTCGAATCATTCTGCATGTAGCCTTATTCCTTGATTTTGTCCCAATATGAGTTTTGAGAAGGATTAATGGAGAAGAGCAGCTCATAAATGCTTTCTTTCTCTTTCTGAGTGCCATGTTTCTGATAGATGTTAGCAAGCTCGTCCTTCTTATAGTCGGTCCAGATTTGTGGCAGCAGACTGAGCGGTCTGTCTGTACGTGCCTTCTTCAGATCCTGGAGCAGGGTGTTGGTGATTTCAGTTCTGCCTCGTTCCACATTATTCGCCATTTCATCGAGCCCTTTTCTGTAATAGTTGTATTGCAGCATTCTGAAAGGCTCCATGGCTCCGTCGAGATAATCGGAAATAATGGCGAACCGGTTTCTGTTGTCACTAAACGCTTTCCAGCCCGGAAAATCCAGATTCTGGGCGTTGTTGGTGAGGTTCATGCAACGTTGCAGAATGTCTTCACCACCTTTAGGCGCAAAACTGTCAAGATCTAAACCGATGATGAGGTAAGCATAGTAGGCGAGCAGAGCCGTTAGCTGGTTGTCAATCCGCTCTTCGGTAAACTCCAGCTGGTCGAACTCGGCAAACTTGAACGTGAAGTTTTCATCCACATTATTATATAAGGTGGACGTATAGGCTGAATTGTAGACGGGACGGTTGGCCTGGATGAGCGCCTTGCAGGTAAAGATATTCTGGTCTTTATCATACTTGCTTACCGTGATATTGAAGTTGCACACGATGCGCTCGTTCTTCCTGAATTGAAGATTCGTCCATTGCCTGTCGTTCACAAACTGCTCAAGAGTTTGCTGCAGATTATCGAATATCCGGTTTTCCGTGCCCTGAATCTGGGCATGGTTGATGGTAATCTTAGCCTGTAACTCCTGAGCGGCTGATGTGATGGGGCTACAAGAGATGAGCCAGCTCGTTGATAATGTCACGAGCCACTTCAGTTTTCGGTTTCTTCTCATATTCTTTCTTACCCTCTTCAGAAATAATCGTTATCTGGTTGTCATCCGTACGGAATGTGGTTCCCGGATTGCGAGTAGAGTTAAGCACGATGAAATCGGCATTTTTCTTTTTGCGTTTTTTCTGTGCATTAGCCTCTTCATCGTTGGTTTCCAGGGCGAAAGCCACAATTCTCTGATGTTTTTGTTTCATCTTGCCAAGGGCTGCAGCAATATCGTGAGTAGGGACGAGGCGGAGTTCCAGATCATCTTTCTCGCGCTTGATTTTCCTGTCAGCAATCTCGCTTGGCTTGAAATCAGCAACAGCAGCACAGAGAATGGCTACATCGGTTGAGGCAAAAGCTTTAGTGGCAGCCTGATACATTTCCTCGCAACTTTCTACATCGATGCGATGAATGGCTTCGGAACAGCTGAGCGAAACCGGACCTGCAACCAGCGTAACCTCAGCACCACGACGGCAGCACTCTTCAGCAAGGGCAAAGCCCATTTTGCCGGAAGAATAATTGCCGATGAAACGTACCGGGTCAATCTTTTCGTAAGTTGGTCCGGCTGTAATCATGATCTTCTTGCCTTTCAAATCGAGCTTATCGCTTTCTTTTTCCTTGCAGTTTTCTGATGCAGCTTCATCGGTCTTCGCATTCTGCTGAGCCTGTTCATCGAAGAATCTGTCAAGGCATTCTACGATAATATCAGGTTCTTCCATGCGTCCCTTTCCTTCCAGTCCGCTTGCCAGGAATCCCACTTCGGGTTCTATGATGTGATTTCCATAGCCCAGAAGTGTTTTCATGTTGGCTTGGGTAGAAGGATGCTTATACATGTCGAGGTCCATGGCTGGAGCGATGAAAACAGGCGCTTTCATCGACAGATAGGTTGTGATGAGCATGTTGTCAGCAATTCCGTGAGCCATCTTTCCCATGGTAGAGGCTGTGCAAGGAGCGATGAGCATGGCGTCGGCCCACAGACCTAAGTCTACGTGCGAATTCCAGGTTCCATCGCGCTGCGAGAAGAATTCGCTTACCACAGGCTTATGCGTAAGAGCCGAAAGGGTGATGGGAGTGATGAACTCCTTTCCTGCAGGCGTAATGACCACCTGCACTTCGGCTCCGCGCTTGATGAGACCTCGTATGATGAGGCAAGACTTGTAGGCTGCAATAGAGCCCGTAATGCCCAATACGATTTTCTTTCCTTTTAACATGAATTTTTCTAACTGTTAAGAAATAAATCCGAGTTTCGCAAGGTTTGTTTTTCAACTGCTTGCGAAAGTCCGGTAACAATTATTTTCCCATTCTCTTGTTGAATTCACGAAGGCGGATGCGGGTAAGCACCTGCTTGGTATTATTGGTGAAATCGCTTCCCAAGACCCATGTAAAATAACCCGGGTCTTTGGTCAGAATCTCAGCCACATCCCATCCTTTGTATTTACCGAAGTTGAATACTTCGTGCTTCAAAGGATTTCCGTTCTCATCGTTTACAACGTTGCCCTGGGCGTCTTTTACCTCTTCCCAAACGATGCGTCCGGCGAAATCTACATTATCCTTTTGCTTAGAGAAATCGGCAAGTTCATCCATATTGTTGTTGAGCACGCGCTCAGGTTCGTCCTGCACGCCTGGAGCATACTTGTCGAGCTCGCCCATGAGCACGCGGTAAGTAGCCTCTGTATCCTGATCTGCACGATGAGCTTCGAAATCTTCCTCCATCTTTCTGCCGCAATAGAACTTGTAGGCAGCAGCCAGGTTACGGCGTTCCATCTTCATGAAGATGGTCTGCGCATCGATGAGACGGCACTTGTTGAAATCGAAGTCGATTCCAGCACGCAGGAATTCTTCTGCGAGCATCGGTACATCGAAGTGGTTGGAATTGTAGCCTGCGAAATCGCAACCTGTAAATTCCTTCTCTAATGTAGAAGCCAGCTGCTTGAAGGTTGGTGCATCTTTTACATCTTCGCTGCTGATGCCTGTAAGGGCAACTACTTCGGCAGGAATCTCCTTGCAAGGATTTACATAGAGGTTCTTGCGGTCTTCAGTTCCATCAGGCATTACCTTGATGTAAGAAATCTGTATAATACGATCCTTGATCATGTCGAGACCGGTTGTCTCCAGGTCGAACACGATCAGAGGCTTTGTCAAATTGAGTTTCATTTTTGTAGAAATACTTTTCTTTTTGTTGTTTCAGAGAAAGCCCGTGCTCCTTTAGTCGTTAAGGAGCATAGGCATGATGAGCATCAGAATATCTTCGTTCTCAGGCTGTTCTGCTGGTACGATGATTCCGGCACGGCTTGGGTCTGCCAGCTGGATGATGATGTTGTCGCTGGTGAGATTGCTCAGGATTTCCATCAGACTGCTTCCCTTGAAGCCGATGCTGATAGGAGAGCCGTTGTATTCGCAAGACAACTGTTCCTTTGCAGATGTTGAGAAGTCAATATCCTCAGAAGAAACCTCGAAACGGCCTGACTCGATGTGGAAACGGATGAGCTGGCTGCTCTCGCTTGCAAATGGCAATACGCGGCGCAAAGCACTCTGCAAGCCTCTGCGGTCTACTGTAACCTCGTTAGGATTGTTTGGAATGACAGAGTTGTAGTTAGGGTAGCGGCCATCAATCAGTCTGCATCTCATAACGCCGTCAGTAAACTGGATTTCTGCGCTTCGGTCATCAAACTTGATGATAGCGTCGTCGCCGTCCTTGCTCAGAATGTTCTTCAGCAGAGAAGCTGGCTTCTTAGGCAAGTTGAATGCTGAAGGAGATTCGCTCTTGATAGTGAAGTTCTTGCTGCGAACCAGTTTGTGACCATCGCTTGCTACGATAGCGAGAGCATCTGCTGTCAGGTCGAAATAAATACCGTTCATGACAGGGCGCAACTCATCGTTGGCTGTAGCGAAGAGCGAGCGTGAAATGTTGTTGATCAGCATTTCTGTAGGCAAAGAAACGGTGGTGCAAGCATCGTTCATGCTCTGTGTGCGAGGATATTCCTCTGCGCTCTGACCTGTGAAGTTGTAAAGACCGTTCTGGTAAACAATCTTGATGGCAACGGCTTCTCCGGCAGTATCCACATCGAAGTGAAGAGGCTGCTCAGGCAGTTCCTTCAACGCATCGAGGATAACGCGGTTAGGCACACAAAACTCACCTTCTCCATCGTGGTCGGTAAGAGCGAGTGTACTCTTGATGACATTATCACTATCGCTAGCCGTGATGCTCATTTCACCGTTAGCAACTTGGAAAAGGAAACAATCGAGGATTGGCAACGAATTCTTGCTTCCAATCACTTTTGCGAGCATGTTGAGCTTGCTGCTCAATGCAGAACTTGATACTGTAAATCTCATGAGTATTTTATTTAAATTTTATTTTGTTTTCTGTTTCACCTTAATTTAATTAGGCAATATCACCTAATTGAGCACAAAAATACAAAAAATATCGCTGATAAGCAAAAATAATTGGAGAAAAGTTCTAGTTTTTGAACTATTTTTAGTAATTTCGCAGTCAGAAAGAAAAAAACACCCTTTAAACAAAGGAAAAACTTTAAATATTATCATATGGAATTACAAGGAAAGGTTATTGCCGTTTTGCCTGAAAGAAGCGGCGTCTCTGCAAGAGGAGAGTGGAAAGCTCAGTCGTTCGTAATTGAAACCCACGAGCAGTATCCAAAGAAATTGTGCTTTGATGTTTTCGGAGCAGACCGTCTGGCTCAGTTCAACATTCAGAGTGGTGAGGAACTCCTGGTTTCTTTCGATATTGATGCTCACGAGTATCAGGGCCGTTGGTTCAACAGCATCCGTGCCTGGAACATCCAGCGTGTTGACCCTAACGCCGTTGCTGGTGCTATGGGCGGAATGCAGCCAGGTGCGTTTCCTCCAGTAGGTGCTCCTGTAGCTCCTGCTCAGCCAGCAGCTCCTGCTAATGGCGCAACTGCAGCATTCCCTCCAGTTCAGCCTGCAGCTCCTGCAGCAGAGGGTGGTAGCGCAGATGATCTTCCTTTCTAAAAACAGAAAAGTAAGATAAAAATAAGAGCACTTCGCCTGAGATTTTCTTCTGTCTCGGATGAAGTGCTCTTTTTTTATTCATAATCTTATATTTCTCTTTATTAACTGTTTTCTATTCTCTACGTCTCTTCTCAAAGAATTGTTTTGAAGCGGCGAAGAAGAGGAGAACGGAAGCTGCATTTTCTATAGCAACCATCCAGAATGTTCCGTTGTAACCGAAATGTTCTGCCACAACTCCGCCTAGCAGACAGCCGATTCCGAAGCCCAAATCCCAACCTGTAAGAATGCTGCTGTTTGCCGTTCCACGCTGGTTGTGACGAGCCACATTAATAAACATGTTGAGGAAGGCTGGGTAAAGATGACCGTTACCCAGGCCGATGAGACAAGCCGAAAGATAATAGGCTACCGGGTGCTTGACGGCAACAAAGATGATGAAACCAACAAGCGAAAGCAGCATTCCTTCGGCCGCATTCTGGGTAAGTTTGCCCTGGCTCAAGGCTTTTCTTCCCTGCAATCTTGACAGGAACAGACCCATGGAAAGAAGGGCAAAATAAGTGCCCGTTCCGCCCGTAATTCCGAGTTCCTCCTTGCTGTAGATTGCGAGATAATTGCTCAGAACGCCCCAGCAGAAACCGAACATGGCGATGTTGATGGCAAGGAGCCAGGCACGCGTCAGGAAGAAGCGGTCGAGAGAAAGCTTCTCCTTGTTCTTAACGATTTCCTTTTCGGGGAGGCGGATGGTTCCTGCAATCACAACTGAGGCAATCGCCACGATGAAAGCTATCCAGAAGAGAATCATGTAACTGTCTACCGCATTATGGAGATAGATTCCGATGGATGGAGCAATTGCCATGGCAAAATTGTTGCTCAGTCCGTAGAGTCCGATTCCTTCATTTCTCCTACTTGCCGGAAGAACGTCGATGGCGCAGGTGCTGTTGGCAACCGTTACGGCTCCGAACGGACCTCCGTGCAGGGTTCTGCAAATGGCAAACATCAGGATCGTGCTGGCTGCAATATAGCCGGCAAAGAAGATGGCGAAGGCCGAGAGACAGACCATCAGAACCTTCTTGCGCGAAAAGCTGTCAACCACATATCCGCTGAACGGACGAATGATGAGGGCGGCAACCGTATAGCCGCTCAGTACAATTCCAATCACATCTTTCGTGGCTCCAAAATTTTCGCTCAGATAGAGAGGGAGCAAAGGTGTGAGCAGATAGAAGGCGAAATACAACAGAAAGTTGGTAGTCATCACCTTGATGTAGTTTGCATTCCAAAGTTTCTCTTTCATCATTTTTTAGAGTTTATCCTCACTTTTAGAGTTTGTCCTCATTATTAGAGTTTGTCCGCCAGCCAGGCGTCGATGAGTTTTCGGGCGATGGAAAGTTTCTCAGGGAGAATAGGGAGATTCTCTTTCGTGAACCATTTACCACGAGAGAGCTCTTCTTTCTGAAGATGAATTTCTCCATCTACATATTCTGCCGAGAAGCCAATCATCAGACCGCTCGGATAAGGCCAAGGCTGGGAACCGAAATATTTCAAGTTCTTGATAGTCAGTCCGGTTTCTTCCATTACTTCACGATGAACCGCCTCTTCCAAATTCTCGCCAGTCTCAACGAAACCAGCCACGAGACTGTCGAAATTTCCCTTGAAATTGCGAGCGTGTACCAGCAAGACCTGATCATCTTTCTTAATCAGAACGATGATGGCTGTGGCAAGCGAAGGCCAGACCTGTTTGCCGCATTCTGTACATTTCTTACTGATGTCGGTTGCCATTTTCATCGGAGCTCCGCAAACGCCGCAGAATTGGGTATTCATGTCCCAATAGTTGAGCTCCTGACACTTTCCTGCTTTCTGGTAAAGGGCAGGAGAGAGTTTGTAGAAACTAGGGCGCAAACCGCACATTTCGTACTTCGGATTGCCGGTAACGGGCTCAGGAATGGTGAAGGTCTTCACCTCTGTTCCGTCTTCCATCGGGGTAATGTTGAGAATGTGAGTCCAAGGCTTTGTTGGGATTGGACTCTCTTCTGAACAAGGAATCGTATAGGTTCCGTCTTCTTTCTTTTCGAGCAAGAGATCAGTCTTGCAATATATAAACCAATACTTCATTCTTTATTTTGAACTTACTTGCTTTTTTACTTTGATCTTTATAATATGCTTTTCCAGAAGCGTTTCGAGGAGCTATTGCTTCTTACCGAACAGCAATTCGAAATCGCGCTGGGCAGCAGGTTTGGTCCATGCTTCCGGCACAAACTTCCAGTTGTTGTTTGGTTTTGCATCAACCGTTCCCATCTTTTCAATTTCTTCCATCAGATAGTAACGCTGGTCGCGCTTGCTGCGATAGATAATTCGGCTTTCAAGACTGTCTTTCGGGATTCCGGCACCCTTGGTAAGGAGTTCACCGCCACCATTTCCACGATAGCTGTTAACGGCTACCTTGTACCATTTCTTCTCATCGAAAGGTTCGCCGTTGCTCATGCGCAGAATTTTCACCTTCTCGCCATCTGGCTTGGTTACGTCAACTTCGTAATCGATTCCCGCAGCACTATCAAAGTTGAACGAGAGATTCTTGAAGCCGAGGCGTTGCTGGTCGCCAACGGTCTTCTCATCGAGCAGCAGGAGATGGTCGTCCGGGCTCTTCATGGTGTTCACCCAGAGGTCGTAACTCATTTCCAGATGCTTTCTGATTTCTTCGCCCGTCATGCGCATTACGTAGAGCTGGTTCTCATATTTATAGAGATTGAACATGTCGCTCACACAGATTGGGCCGGCTTTCAGAACCGCGTTGAACTGAAGAGGAGCGTTAAACGAAATGTCGGCTTTTGTCATCTGCAACTGGAGGTTGAGGATGAAATCGTTGAAGGCAGAACTGCCGAAGAACTGGTCGCGGCTGTAGATGGTAGTCTTGAAGTTGCCAATCTGCTTGCCCACATATTTCTTTACTTCCGCAATCTGAGGTTCGAAAGTCTTCATGAAATCCTCGTCTATAGGACAATCTGTCACATCCACAATCTTGCCTGTCACCTTTTTGTCAGTTACCACCAGCTGCTTCTTTCCGTTCACCCTTTTCTTGTTGAGGGTGAGGGTTATTTCAGCATCAGCCACGCTAATGGCGTTGTTGGCAGGATCCAGGCAAACCACCTGCTTTCCATCAATATTGGTTACGGTTTCGTTGTCGCGCGTATGGTCGTGGCCGAAGAGAACGAGGTCGAAGCCCGGCACTTCTTTTGCCACCTTGATAGAGGCGTCTTCATCATATTCGGCAGTCTGGATGCCTCCGTCTTTTCCGCTGTGGAAGAGGCCGATGATGACATCCGGTTTCTCATTCTCCTGAAGATATTTCACCCATTTGCGGGCGTTTGTTACCATATTTTCAAATTTCAGTCCGCTCCAGAGATTCTCCGTGAGCCAGTTTGGAATGGCAGGAGTAATCATTCCCAAGACTGCCACCTTCACGCCCTCGCGGTTCAGGATGAGATAAGGCTTAATGTATGGCTCGCCTGTAGAAGTACTGATGATGTTGGAACCTAGAACTGGGCAATTGAGTTCTTTTATCCATTTGTCGTAAACTGGATGACCCGTTTCAACATCATGATTGCCAAACACTTGCGCATCATACTTCATGTAGTTGACCACATCGGCAGCCACGTTTCTAGCCTCTGTGTTTACATAATTATAATAATAGCAGGTAGGCTGTCCCTGCAGAATATCGCCATTCTCCAAGAGGATGAGGTTATCCTTGTAGTCTTTTCGCAAATTATTGACGTAGGAAGAAACGCGCGCCAAGGTTCCTGCTTTTGGCTTACGGTTGATGAAATCGTAAGGGAAGAAAGAGCCGTGCACATCGCTTGTCTCTATCACTCTCAGTTTTACGGTACGTTGTTGTGCCATCGCTTGTGAATTGAAAGTTAGCGCCAGAAGAAGCGCAGCAAATAATTGTTTCATATAAATTAATGTATTACTTTTGAGTAATGAAAGCCCATCAGTTGAGCTCTGTTTCTTATTTTCTCTGCAAAAGTACAAAAAAGAACTTAAATAGGCATACTTTTTGTTGGATATTTTTTAAAAACTAAAAAATAGGAGGGTTTATAATATGGCATTTGTTGATTATTACAAGATTCTCGGCGTAGACAAGAACATTCCGCAGAAGGATGTGAGAGCTGCGTATCGTAAACGTGCAAAACAGTTTCACCCAGATTTGCACCCTAACGACCCGAAGGCGAAGGCTAAGTTCCAGGCGCTGAACGAGGCGTATGAGGTGATTTCTGACCCAGATAAGCGTGCTAAATACGACCAGTATGGCGAACAATGGAAGAATGCTGATGCATTCGGCGGTTTCGGCGGAGCTGGTGGTGCAGGCGGTTCCGGAAGCTATGGTGGAGCAGGTGGAAATCCATTCGAGGGTTTCGACTTCAGCCAGTTTGGCGGAGGCGGAGGTTTCTCCAGCTTCTTCGAAAATCTCTTCGGAGGTCGTGGCAGAAGCCAGCAGTCTGCTGAAGGATTCGGTTCCGGCAATTTTGGCGGTTTTAAGGGTTCTGCCGGTTATGGTAGCGGCTTTAATGGTGCTGGCTACGGAGCTGGTGCTGATTTCGGTACTGGTGGTTGTGGCGGCGGTTGCGGACAGAATGGTCGTGCCAATAACGGCGAAATGAACATGAATGTGAATATCGACCTTTATACGGCTCTGCTGGGCGGCGAAGGAATCATTAAATTGAGTAATGGTTCTAAAATCAAACTGAAGATTAAGCCGGAAACGCAGAATGGCACGAAGGTTCGTGTTCGCGGAAAAGGATACGACCGAGGTGACGGAACCTTTGGCGACCTGATGATTACTTACAACGTGAAGTTGCCAACCGGGTTGAATGATAAGCAGAAAGATTTGCTCCGTCAGATGAAGGATGCAAAGTAATTTCTAAAAGAAGGGAACGGGTTCTCGGACATGAGAACCTTCCTGAAACATGAAGGTAAAAAGAAAACGCCCTGCAAGAAGGGAACATTCAGAAATGAAGTTCCTGATCTTGCAGGGCGTTTTTTATTCTATTCTGCGGCATTAATCTTCGACATGTTGAACGCAGAAACCTTGCCGTCTGGCGAAACGGTTGCGTTGATTTTGAAATGGTTGGTTTTCTTAGTACCGTCGGTAAGCTGAACTTCCTCACGTGCTGAGAACTGAACCTGATATTCATAATCTTCGTCACCCACCTCGCGCTTCTTGATCTTATAATCGTTGGTGAGGAACCAGTTCAGGTTGGTCACATCTTCCTTATAAAGCTTATTCATAAAGGTAACAACATCTGCCTTGGTAGCAGAATTCTTACCCAGAAGCGAAGAGAGAATGTCCTCGCATGAAGCCTGCAAACCATCAGCATCGCGGGTATTGATGCTTTGGAAGAAATGGCGGAACAGACTGCTTACCATATCTTTCTCTTCTGGCTGCAAATCTCTGCTCTTGGCTTTCTTCATCGCATTCTCAGCCTCTTCGATATGCGAACCGTCAGCATGAGCGGCGAGATAAGCCTGGTAAGCTTCTACATTATCAGCATTCTTGGCCACATTCCAGTCGATGGAATCTATCTTGTTCAAAACCTCCTGCTTGTGTGGACTGTTTGGGTATTTGTCGAGATAAGCCTGCAGGGCCTCTTTCGAACCGCTTACTACGGCGTTGGTCCAGTCCTGATCGGTCTGTTTCAGAAGTTCGAGATGAGCCATGATGGAATCACGATGCGCCTCGTCAGCATCTTTGTAAGTATCTAGGTAACTCTGCAGAACCATCGGGTCGCTACTCTGCATCGCATACTCGTAAGCTTCCAGTTCCTTATTCTTATTGGCACTATCATAGAAATAGTAGAAAATGCCACAAACGAGGAAGGCGAAAATCAGAGAGATGATGATGACGCCACGGTTGCTTTTTTTCTTTTCCTGGGTTCCCTCGCCGTTACCGCCGTTCTGAGAATTAGATTGCTGTGGGCGAACCGGAGGAACGGGTGGAGTAGGAGGTGTTGCTGTTCTGACAGGTGTCTGAGGACGAGCGTCCTGTCTGAGAGCGTCCTGACGGCGGATTTCTTCTTGTCTGATTGCATTCTGTCTGGCTGCGTTTTCAGCTTCTTGCTGCTGAGTCATAGAAGCCTGGCTGGCAGGAGTCTGCTGGCTCATTCCTGTCGGAGGCGTCATTCTTGTGAGCGAAGGATTCAGCTCATGGCAGTTAGGACACATTTCCAGGTTGCTGAAATAAATCTCGCCACAATTTGGGCATTTGGTAATTTTGCCTGCTATTTCTACTCCGCAATTAGGGCAGGTAGGTGCTTTATCGCTAATTTGGCGTCCGCATTCCGGACATTTTATAATTGCCATAATTCTATTTTGTGTTTATTAATTTACTTATATAATTCATGCTTCTCTACTTCCAGACCTTATCCACTCTTTACCTTGAAGCTAATCATAAAGTTCCAAGTTCAGGGTTCCAAGTACTATCGATGTCTGAATCTGATTTCTCTGAGTTTGTGGCGCCCCATGAAACGGCTTTTGTCAACATAGCCGTTTATTCCGTTGAGTTTGCCCTTACCCGTATATTGCCACATTTCGAAATCTCTACCATCGCGCAATACAGGGATGCGCTTCGTATACTGGGCAATCATCAGCTTGTAGCTGTCTAGCTTGCCTAGAAGATAGTTGTCATAGAAATTGGCTCCCGTATAGATGAGGGGTTTCTGCTTATATGCTTTCTCTACGAGATGCAGAAACTTAAAGAGCGAATCGCAGAATTCTTCTGTATTCATGCCGCTTTTCGTCTCCACATCAATCATAGGCAAGAGGTCCTGATCTCCCGGACGGCATTGGGCCTTGAAATTTTCCAACTGCGTCTGCTGTGGGATGCGGGGTCTGTAGAAATGATAAGAACCTACTTTCATTCCGTAGCGATGAGCCAGGTCGATATTCTTCTTGTATTTGCTGTCGATGTTGGTTCCGCCCTCGGTAGCTTTCAGATAAACGTAAGCCATCTTAGAGTTGTCGCCCACGGTTTCCCAGAACACGTTGCCCTGATAATGACTCAAGTCGATGCCGTGAACGTGCCGACAAGTGTCTTCGCATTGCACCTGGGCATGGGCTCCCAAGGCAATAATGGATGCTATAATAGAGATAAATAACTTTTTCATAGATGCAAAGATACGAAAATCAGATGAAAATCGTACTACTAAGAGATTAATTTTATAGATATTTTACTCTTCGTCCTGATGAATCCCAGGTTAACCCCTTCAATCCTTACTGAAATTTATTCTTCAATCTCAGATAATGAACGGAAGAAATTGTTCATGAAATTGCTCATGGTTTCTATCGGAGCGTATTGCAGATAGCGCATGCTGCGGCGCAGATTCTTGCGCATGGTTCCCCCCGTGGTGCGTACAAAGCCGCTGCTGGTCTGCTCAAACTGAATGGCCTGCTGATCCATGATATTATAGTAGAGCGAACGGAGCGTCAGCTTGTAGGCGCCTCTTTCTATGTGATGAACGAATGGGATTTCGTCCTGTTCAAAATCGAAGAAGGTGATGAGCACGCTTCCTTCCAGCTGGGCGATGCGCTGGATGCGGAGCTTGGCAAGCCACTTCTCCAGTTTCACGAAATCTACCTTGTCGCCTCGGGTTCTCAGGTAGTCTCCCAACTGGATGATTCCTCTGAGATTGATTCCGTTAGCCAGCATTCCATTTACGTTTGCCACGATGATGCGCAGCAGATAAATAGTCTCGATAGAGGTATCGATGGCGTGGCGTTCATCTTCCTGAATCTTGCTGAGCCGTCGGTTCAGAAAACCGTTGTTCATCTTCACCTTTCCGGCAGGAACATCATTCACGTTCTTGAGCATCTGAGCTATCTTTTTCTTCTTAAAGGTAGTCATCGGTTCCATTTCTTCCTTGATGCCGAAGTTGTCGGCACGGAGCTTAGTAAAAAGGTTGCGCTGAAGAAAATTCATATGCCTTGTTCTTATTAATAGTCAATAATAAAGTTTTGTTCTTCCTGTCAAGAAATCTCTAATGCAGAAGGAGACCCTCCTCTGATTTTTAGAAGTCTTCCTAACTGTATCTCTTAGGATAGCGCAAGAGGATGGCCAGCAGGGCTGCCACACCTATCGCCAGCGGATAGTAGAGATAAGGAAGAATGTCCATCGGACTGAGATTGGCCAGGCCGGCTGCCAGGAGCATCTGTACGCCATAAGGAATCAATCCCTGAACCATGCATGAGAAGGTGTCGAGAATGCTGGCTGCCTTGCGGTTGTCTACGCCAAACCGGTCGCCTATCTTTTTCGAAATATTTCCTACTGTCAGAATCGCTACCGTATTATTTGCCGTACAGATGTTTACCATCGAAACGAGGGCGGCGATAGAAAGTTCGGCTCCACGCTTGCTGTTTACGTGGGCTGTAATCTTGTTGATGATGAAATCGATTCCGCCGTTTTCGCGGATGATTTCGAGCATACCACCTGCCATCATGGCGATGATAATGAGTTCGCCCATGCCGATAATGCCGTTGCCCATGGCTGAGAACCAGCCAAAGAGGTCGTAGCTTCCGGAGGCACCCAGAAGATGACTGCCTATGCCGATGGCGCCACAGAGTAGGGTGCCCAGAGTGAGAACAGCCATTACATTCATGCCGGCAATAGCGGTAACGAGGACGGTGAGGTAAGGCAATACTTTCATGTATTCTACCTCGTTGATGTGGGTTGGGGCCTGAAGACCGACTCCCATGACAGAATAGGCGATGAGCACGAGTACGGCGGCCGGAACCACAATCATGGAGTTGACCTTGAACTTATCGCTCATCTTGCAGTTCTGCGTCTGCGTAGCAACAACCGTCGTATCGGAGATGAACGAGAGGTTGTCGCCGAAATAAGCGCCACCTACGATGATGGCGGTCATCATGCCTACGTTAGCATCCATCGAGTGGGCCAGTCCGGCGGCTATCGGAACCAGAGCCACTACGGTTCCCACACTTGTTCCGATAGATACGGAGATAAAGCAGGCAGCCAGGAAGAGTCCTGGCAGAATCATGCTGGCTGGCAGGATGCTGAGCGCCAGGTTGACGGTTGCATCAACGGCTCCCATCGCCTTGGCTGATGCGGCAAACGAGCCAGCCAGCACGTAAATCCAGAGCATGAGCATCAGGTTGTTGGCGCCGGCACCCTTGCTGTATGTGTCCACTCGTTTCCTGACAGGCATTCCGCCGGAAATAGCCACGGCATAAATGCTCGAAATCATGAACGCTACTGTGAGCGAGAGGCTGGTGTCCTGATGACTGCTGTCTACCGAATATACGGTAAAAGCCACGATGAGGACAATCAGCAAAAATAATGGCGACAACGCCAGCAAACCTTTTTTATTACTCATACTTCTTTTTTCTTCTTAATTAAAGAGTTACTCCATTCTTGAAGATGGAGATTTCACGATAGCCATTATACTCGTTGCGAGCCTCCTCGCCACTTGCTACGGCTATAATCTTATCAATAAACTTGCTTACCAAGTCTTTCATTTCTACACCTTCTACCAGAGCGCCGGCGTTGAAGTCAATCCAGTTTGGCTTGTTCTTTGCCAGATTGCTGTTGGTAGAAATCTTCATCGTTGGCACAAAGGTTCCGAATGGGGTTCCGCGACCTGTGGTGAAGAGAACGAGCTGGCAACCTGCTGAAGCCAGAGCTGTGGCTGCTACAAGGTCGTTACCCGGAGCTGAAAGCAGGTTCAAACCGGTTGTCTCCAGACGGTCGCCATATTGGAGCACGCCGCTTACCGGAGCACGGCCGCACTTCTGGGTGCAACCCAAAGCCTTATCTTCGAGGGTTGAGATACCACCTGCCTTGTTACCTGGAGAAGGGTTCTCGCCAACTGGTTCACCATGGCTCAGGAAGTACTCCTTGAAGTCGTTAATCAGGTGAACGGTCTTGTCGAAGAGTTCCTTATTTTCGCAACGGTTCATCAGAATGGTTTCTGCGCCAAACATTTCCGGTACCTCTGTCAGGATGCTTGTACCGCCCTGAGCTACGAGCCAGTCGCTAAATTCACCTACCAATGGGTTGGCTGTAATTCCGCTGAAGCCGTCAGAACCGCCACACTTCAAACCTACGCGCAGTTTGCTTACCGGAACTTCCTCGCGCTTGTCTTCCTTAGCCTGGGCATAGAGGTTGCGCAGAATCTTCATGCCTTCCTCGAGTTCATCGCCTTCAACCTTCTGTGTTACAAGAAGTTTGATGCGGTCGTGATCATAGTCGCCGAGCATCTTCATGAAATTATCTGGCTGGTTGTTCTCGCAGCCGAGCGAGAGAACGAGCACGGCACCTGCGTTTGGATGCAGACAGATATCGCGAAGCACCTTGCGGGTATTCTCATGGTCGCCCGAGAGTTGTGAGCAACCGAAGTTGTGGTGCCATGCGTGGATGGCGTCGATGCCTTCGCTGCCTGTTTCTTTCTTGAGGAGTTCTACCAGCTTCTCAGCCACGCCGTTAACGCAGCCCACGGTAGGAACTACCCATATTTCGTTTCTTACGCCTACTTCGCCATTCTTGCGAACGTAGCCCTTGAAGGTGCGGTTTTCCTTAGCGATGTTCAGCTGCTCGTTAACCGGGTTGTAGGTATATTCGAGCGTACCGGCAAGATTAGTCTTGAGGTTGTTCTCGTTTCCCCATTCGCCCGCCTTGAGACCGGTCTTTGCATGACCGATAGGGTAGCCATACTTCAGAATATCTGTACCCTCGGCAGCATCGTTGATGAGCACCTTGTGTCCTGCAGGAGTATCCTGCAATAATGTGATGGTCTTGCCATCTACTTCAATCGTTTCACCCTTCTTCATAGGGCGCAAGCAAACCACTACCGAGTCGGCAGGGTTAATCTTGATAAAACTTGATTGTTCCATACGTAGTCTGTTTTTTATTTATTGTTTATAATTTATAATGTTCCTGTAAGAATATTCTTCCATGCGGAAACCCTGTTCTGCCCGATAGCCTTAGAGCTGGGTTCTGCGATAGAAATCTACATTTTCCTTCATCAGCAGCTCGATAGGCATATAGTTTACCGGTGTAACTTTCTTCTTCAGCACGATGGCCTGGAAGAGCGTGTCTACGCAGGAGTAACCCTGCATGTAGGCGTGCTGGGCGATGAGGAAGGAAATGCTTCCTTCGCGCAGACAGCGGGCGTTTTTCTCCACCATATCATAGCCCATGATCTGAACGTCGCGGCGGTTGGTCTTCAGCAGGAAGTCGCCCACGATGTGCGCCTTCGAAGTCATGGTGATGCAATGGTGGATGTTCGGATGCACGGCAAAGAACTTCTCCAGCATTTTGACGAATTCAGCACGTGTGCCGCTCAACGGCAGGTCGAGCAAGGTAATCTTCACGTTAGGGAAGTGGTCGTGCATGTAATGGCGGAATCCTACCTCTCGGTTGTCCTGCTGCTTGCTGACCACTCTTCCGTCTTTGGTCTGCCTCATGAGCAGGATTTCATCTTCCTTTGCTGCAAGCATCATCAGCATCTTGGCTGCGAAGAAACCGGAACAGAACGAATCCTGACCGAAGAAAGAGAGCGGACGGAAATCGGGCATGTAGGAGTCGAGCAGGATGAACGGGATGCTTTTGTGATGCAACGCCTCGGTAAACTCGCGGGTTACGTCTAGCGATGAAGGCACCACGATGACTCCTTCCGGACTGGCCTCAAGAATCTTGTTGCCTTCTTCGCGGAACGATTCCTCGTTGGAACGCTCATAGAAACGAATCTCTACATCGATATGGAAGTCACGTCGGGTATCTTCACATTTTTTTGCGCCTTCCTCTATTTCCTCCCAGTAAGCCTCCGATTCATGTTTCGGAATCAGCAGGTAGAAGGTATAGGATTTGTTGTAAGCCAGAGCGCTGGCGTACACATTAGGCTGATAATTCATTTCCTTGAGGGCTTTCTCGACCTTGTCGCGTGCAGGTTTCGACACGTTTGGACGGTCGTGCAGAACTCGGTCTACGGTTCCAACGGATACGCCAGCTCTCTCGGCAATATCCTTGATTCTGATTTTTTCGGCCATTGTTTTTTAGCATTACGGGTCTGGTTGCTTCGCGTGTACTTATTATATAAGGAGCCTCTCCTGGGGGCTACGATAGATAAAACGTCGCAGGTACTTCCTAGCTGTGCACAGACCACAATTAGTATTAAGCAATTCTGTTGTGTGCGACCACAAGTACGAATTTTGCCGCAAATATACAACAATTTTTTGAATTGTGCGAAGACACAGCAACTTTTTTGCACGGAAAACAAAAAAAAATGCGATTTTATTTCGTTATTCGAGAAATTATGGTTATTTTTGCCCTCGAAATTGAACGACAACTGATAATTGTACTTCATTTCTCTACTGAAAAGTGGAATTTAATTTGTTACTCATAACAAACAAAATAAAAACAAAAAAATTAAAACTATCAAACATGGCAAAAATTGTAACATTAGGTGAGATCATGCTTCGTTTATCACCAGAAGGCAATGATCGTTTCATTCAGAGTGAATCACTTCGCATCATCCCTGGTGGTGGTGAGGCTAACGTAGCTGTAAGCTTGGCTAACTATGGTCATGATGCTTACTTCGTATCTAAGCTCCCTAAGCACGAGATCGGTCAGATTGCTGTCAACGGTCTCCGTCGTTACGGCGTTAACACAGAGTTCATCGCTCGTGGTGGCGACCGCGTAGGTCTCTACTATGCCGAGACTGGTGCTTCTATGCGCCCATCCAAGGTAATCTACGACCGTGCACACAGCGCAATTGCTGAGGCTGACCCATCTGATTTCGATTTCGACAAGATTATGGAGGGTGCCCAATGGTTCCATTGGAGCGGTATTACTCCAGCTATTAGCGACAAGGCTGCTGAACTTACCAAGTTGGCTTGTGAGGCTGCTAAGCGTCACGGCGTAACTGTTTCTGTTGACCTCAACTTCCGCAAGAAGCTCTGGACTTCTGAGAAGGCTATCTCTGTTATGCGTCCTCTGATGAAGTATGTTGATGTTTGCATCGGTAATGAGGAAGATGCTCAGCTCTGCCTGGGCTTCAAGCCAGATGCTGACGTAGAGGGCGGTAAGACTGATGCTGAGGGTTATTACGGAATCTTCAAGGGCATGATGAAGGAGTTCGGATTCAAGTATGTTGTTTCTACTCTCCGCGAATCTCTCTCTGCTACACACAACGGCTGGAAGGCTCTTATCTATGATGGTAAGGAGTTCTATCAGAGCAAGCACTATGACATCAACCCTATCATCGACCGCGTTGGTGGTGGCGACTCTTTCTCTGGTGGTCTGATCCACGGTCTTCTTACTAAGGAGACTCAGGGCGAGGCTCTTGAGTTTGCGGTAGCTGCTTCTGCTTTGAAGCATACTATCCCTGGCGACTTCAACCTGGTATCTGCTGACGAGGTAGAGAGCCTGGCTGGCGGTAACGCTAATGGTCGCGTTCAGAGATAATTATAGTTTAAAGTTTATAGTTGATAGTTTATAGGCAGTCTTGCTTACGGCGAAGCTCCTATTAACTATAAACTATTAATTATTAATTAAAATAAGTAATGGCAAAGTTTAGCAAAATGCAGGTTATGGCAGCCATGAAAGAGACTGGTATGGTACCTGTTTTCTTCAATAAGGATGTTGAAATCTGCAAGAACGTCATCAAGGCTTGTTACGAGGGTGGCGTACGTGTTTTCGAGTTTACTAACCGTGGTGACTTCGCTCACGAGATTTTCGGAGAGTTGGTAAAGTGGGCCGACAAGGCTTGTCCTGAGATGATTCTGGGTGCAGGTACAGTTGTTGATGCCGGTACAGCTTCTCTGTATCTCCAGCTCGGCGCTAACTTCATCGTAGGTCCTAACTTCAACCCAGAGATTGCTCCAATTTGCAACCGTCGTCTGGTTCCTTATTCACCAGGTTGCGGTTCTGTAACTGAAATTAATAATGCTCAGGCTGCCGGTTGCGACGTAACCAAGGTATTCCCAGCAGGTAACGTAGGCGGTCCTTCATTCGTTAAGAACGTAATGGCACCTTTGCGTTGGAGCAACATCATGGTAACAGGTGCCGTAGAGCCAACAGAGGAGAATCTTACTCCTTGGATCAAGGCTGGCGTTCTCTGCGTAGGTATGGGCTCTAAGCTCTTCCCTAAGGAGACAGTTGCTGCTGGCGACTGGGCTGCCATCACAGCCAAGTGTCAGGAGGCTCTCGGTTACATCGCGAAGGCTCGCGCTTAATTTAGACTATTTTTCATTCGAGATGCAAATTTCAGCATCCTTCTTTTCCATGTCGCCATCATCAATTCTGGTGGTGGCGGCTCTTTTTCTTTCAGCTTGTTCTCCTGCGAATAAGGCAAGGGTAGACGAGCTGAACGAGCAATCCTATGCTTATCATTATCGCAATCTCGATTCTACTAAAGTGCTGGCTGAGAGGGCTTTGAAGCTTTCAGAAGATTATTCCTCAGGCCGTGCCGAAGCCTATAACAACCTTGCCTTCGTATGTATAGCCAAGATGGATTACAAGGGTGCCAAGGGATGGCTGAAGAAGATTGAAGAGGAGAGCGATAATCAGATAGAACTCGCTATTGCCGATGTTCAGAACATGCGACTCTGCCAGAGAGAATCGCACAACAAAGATTTTTATGCTTATCGCGAAAAGGCGATGAGGCGTTTGCGCAGAATTCGCGAAGAGGTGAATTCCATGCCCCCGAGGGAAAGCAAACGCGTGATTTATGCAAAATCTGAATTCTATATTGTGGCCGCCACCTATTTTTATTATGTGGGCTTAGACGAGCCGATGCTTCAGGAGCTTAACCGTCTGGACCCAGATGAACTGGAACAGGATTCGGCACAATATCTCAACTATCTTTATAATATAGGTTCGGGCGGAGCTATCGTCAAGGGAACCGAAAACGAAATCAATCAGGCGGAATTCGACCGGCTGATCAGCTGCTACATGCTGGCTAGCGACCCAGCCCATCCTTATCCTTACTGGCAGGCTAACGCCCTGCAGTCTATAAGCGAGCACCTCAGAAAAGGAGAGGTGAGCGATTTCCTCATACGCAACAACCTGCCTGCCTTCCAGTATCTCAACATCGAGCAGATGCCAAACAATCTGCTGGCAGGCAACTTTGCCCAGCGTGCCCTCAACCTCTTTTCGAGCTATGGAGATGTTTATCAGACTGCCGGAGCCAACCGTACGCTGGCTGAATGTTTCTGGGATATCCATGATTATTCTTCTGCGCTCGACTGCCTGAATCATGCCCTGAACGACAACAAGGCCATCGAGCAGGCACCCGACCTCGTAGCGTCGATACGTGAAAGACTCTGTCTGGTTTATTCGGCTATAGATGATAAGCAGCAGAGCGATTACAACCGCAATATCTATCTGGATTTGCAGGACCGTTCGCGACAGGACCGCCAGCTGGAGGCACGTGCCGCGGCACTCGACGAGAACGCCCAGCAGCTCAACCTGATGATTGCTGCCGTGGTGGCGATGATTGTGCTCGTGGTGGTTCTACTCTACGTTTTCGACCACATGAAGCGCAAGAAGATGAAGAACCAGTCGATGGATAAACTGCTTGCACCTTTGCGTGAGTGGAGCGAGAATAACACTAAGAAAATCAACGAATTAAAAGATAAGCAGGAGGAGGTTCAGGATGACCTGAACGTAACCCGACTGCATATCGAAGAAAACAAGAAACGCAATCTGGAACAAAGGGCTAAGATTTCGCTCGTAAACAGTATTACGCCTTTCATCGACCGCATGATTCACGAGGTAAACCGACTCTCCGAAGGGGGCGAAAGCGATGAGGTGCGGCAAGAACGCTACCAGTATATCGCCGAACTCACGGATAAGATAAACCAATATAACAACGTGCTTACAGAGTGGATTCAGATGCGCCAGGGCTCACTCAGCCTGCGTATCGAAAGTTTCCCGCTCCAGCAGCTTTTCGATATTGTAAGCAAGGGCAAGATGAGCTTCCAGATGCAGGGCGTGAAACTCGATGTAGAACCTACAGATGCCGTGGTCAAGGCCGACCGCATCCTTACGCTCTTCATGATCAATACCATAGCCGATAATGCCCGCAAGTTTACACCCGAAGGCGGAAAGGTAACCATTAGCGCCAAGGTTTCTGACTTCGTGGAAATCAGCATCTCAGATACCGGAAAGGGTATGGACGAGGAGCAGCTGGCGCATGTCTTCGACCGGACCTATACAGGCGGTCACGGCTTCGGACTGCTCAACTGCAAGGGCATCATAGAGAAATATAAGAAGGTGAGTTCGCTCTTTGCCGGCTGCCAAATCAAGGCAGAAAGCAAGTTGGGCGAGGGGAGCCGCTTCAGTTTCCGTCTGCCTAAAGGTATCGTCCGCCGAACCCATCAGTTGTTGGGCATCATCATCATGCTATTCGTGCTGCTGTCGGCTTCGGTCCAGCCTTGCGAGGCTAAGAAGGCCAACGACATCCGCCAGCGCCACAATCATCACAAGACGAACGTAGATGCCAATCTCCAGCGTGCCGACGATTTTGCAGATAGCGCCTACTTCAGCAATATCAGCGGCACCTACCAGCGCACCCTGGCCTTTGCCGATTCTTCGCGCCATTATCTCAATGCGTTCTATCTGTCGAAATATCCCGACGGCAAGTATCTTATGGTGGCTCATCCGGAGGTGGGAATGGCGGCAGAACTCTATTGGATGCGCGAAGGGCTTAGAACCAATTATCACGTCATCCTGGACCTGAGAAACGAGTGTGCCGTGGCTGCCCTGGCGTTGCACCAATGGTCGCTCTACCAGAGTAACAACAAGGTTTATACCCAGCTGTTCCGCGAGATAAGTGCCGATAATACGCTCGATATTTACGTGCACACGATGCAGCAGAGCGAGAACTCGAAGACCGTGGCCGTGGTGCTGCTCATCCTGTTGCTGCTGCAGTTGCCGCTGGCTTATTATCTGCTCTATTACCGCCACGTGCTGAGTTACCGGTTTGCCATGATTGAACAGACCAAGGCTAAGCGGACCGACGAGGCTGAGCAGGAATCCCTGAAACTGGAGCTGATGACCGATGAGCTGCATAGGGCTGAATATGAGAACGATAAACTTCATATCTCCAATTCCGTGCTCGACAACTGTCTGTCTACGCTCAAGCACGAAACGATGTATTATCCGTCGCGCATCCGCCAGCTTATCGATTCGCAGCCCGATGATGTAGATTCGCTCAAGGAACTGGTAGATTATTATAAATCGCTCTATTCTCTGCTCAGCGCCCAAGCGATGGAGCAGGTAGAAGGCAACATCAAGGCAGATGATTTCCTGAACCGCTATCTTGTTTCTCTGATGCGTGGCAATTCCAAGGATTACCATACCGGAGTGGCTGAGATTCCGGGTTCTGCCTACGTGAGATATTGGATTGACCAGCAGGATGTGGCCTATGATGCTGCGCTCCATGCCCAGCTCTTCACCCCTCTGACGGGCGATTTGCGCTATCTCCTGTGCCGGCAGATTGTGAGGGAACTGGGAGAGATTACCAATCTGCGCGGCTGCGGCATCAAGGCTTGCCAGGGCGATAAGGGTTGCCTCAGGATAGAGGCCGTGCTGCCGGCACGCATCAAATGGAAAAGTTTAAAATCATAAGAAAATAAAAATATCAGAAAATGGAAAATTTTAAAGTCATCATTGTAGAAGACGTGCCCCTGGAACTGAAGGGTACAGAGGGTATCTTCAAGAATGATATTCCAGAGGCTGAAATCATCGGTACTGCCGAGAGCGAAATAGCCTATTGGAAACTCATCAAGCAGCAGTTGCCCGATCTGGTTCTGCTCGACCTCGGACTGGGCGGTTCCACCACGGTAGGCGTAGAAATCTGCCGCCAGACCAAGGAGCAGTATCCTGACGTGAAGGTGCTCATCTTTACAGGAGAAATTCTGAACGAAAAACTCTGGGTTGATGTGCTCGATGCGGGCTGCGACGGCATCATTCTGAAGAGTGGCGAACTCCTTACGCGTGGCGATGTGGCGAGCTGCATGGGAGGTAAGAAACTGGTGTTCAACCAACCTATCCTTCAGAAGATAGTAGACCGTTTCAAGCGGAGCGTAAACAGCCAGCTGATGCGTCAGGAGGCTCTGGTGAATTATGAGATTGATGAGTATGACGAGCGTTTCCTGCGCCATCTTGCGCTGGGTTACACCAAGGAGCAGATTACCAACCTGCGCGGAATGCCTTTCGGCGTAAAGAGTCTGGAGAAGCGACAGGCAGAACTGGTTCAGAAACTCTTCCCTGACGGCAATCACGGCATGGGCATCAACGCCACCCGCCTGGTGGTAAAAGCCTGCGAGCTCCGCATCCTCGATATCGACCATCTGCAGGCAGATGAAGAATAACTCGTTTCAATAAGCGCTTTTTAAAGAATGTATAAGAAAGTATTGGCCTATCTGGCATTATTGTTGGGAATAGCCGAAGTAGTGGTGATTCTGGTTTCGTGGCTGCTTACAGCTGCGATGCCCGAGTCGTTCACCCATTCGCTTACCAGCCCCGAGGGCATCCGCTGGTTTACGGGCCATTTTGTAGACCATCTCACCTCTGTATGGCTCGTATGGCTGGTGCTCATCAGCATCACCATCGGGGTGGTAAGGCAGAGTAGGGTGCTCCATTTCGACCATACCCAGTATCGCCAGCGCACGGCCTTGCGCCTGATGCTCATCGAGTTGTGCATCTCTGCAGGTATCATGCTGGCGCTCACCCTCTTGCCCCATGCCATTCTGCTGAATGCCGTAGGAACCCTCTTTCCGGGTCCGTTCACGCATAGTCTCATTCCGTACATCTGTTTCTCGGTCATGGTGATGAGCATGAGTTACGGCATCATGAGCGAGAGCATCAAGGGCATCAGTCAGGTTTATGATGCGATGAATCAAGGCATCCGCCTCCTGTCGCCCTGCTTTCTTTTCTACATTCTCGTGATGCAGCTCTATACATCCATCCTCTATGTAATGGAGTAAGATAAAAGCCCCTGATGCTCGTTTCCTTGCATCAGGGGCTCTTTTCTTACTCCAAACCGTCGCCCTCATTACCGCCGGTGGTTCCGCCGCCCGGGGTATTATCCGAACCGCCACCACCTGGGGTGTTGTCTGGGTCTTCCACATCGCCCTTATCGTCGGAAGTAACGTTTTTCACCACTTTGCCGTTGCGGTCGTAACAGGTAATCTGGATGGAGGTTTCCTGCAGCTCGCGCTTGATGTCAACGCTTGGGGTGAAGATAACACGGCGGTTGGTAATCAGACTGGTAGCCACTTCGCCTACGGTAGGCACACTCTTGGCTCTTACGCCGAATCGCATGGTTCCCAATCCCGGAACGGCTACGGAATGGCCTTCGGTACACCACGCCTTGATAACCTCGCCTGCTGCATCCCAGCAAACCTGCATCACGCCCACGCTAACGCCGCTTCTGATAGCCGCCTCCTTGATAACCTTGCTCTCTGAGAGCTTGTTGTAAAGTTCGGTACCGAGGATGAATCTGTACTGACCCTTCATTTCGCCTACTTGGATAAGGGTCTCCTTTGCTTTCAAATTAATTGCCATAATCTTTTGAATTTTAAATTGTTATAAACTATTAACTCTAAACTACCGGATGGTAATGGTTGGCACATAGTAGGTAGAATCTACTTTGGTGGAGATGTTGTTCTCCTGATGTTGCCGCTGGTTCTTTCCGATTACGAGTCCTGCCGTGCAGGAGCTGGATAGGAAGGTGACGATGGCTGAGCAAATCGCCACGATGAGATACCGGATGAATGCCTTCATGTTCTGGTTCATGATTTTTTCTGCCCCCTGCTAAGTTTCGCTAGCGAAACGACTCGTTTCGAGGCTTGGAGTCTTGGTTTCATTTTTTTTTATTTCCCCAATTAGGGAGATATTTTTCTCCAACTGGGCAAGTGATTTTGCGCGCTTTCTGAATCACGATGCAAAGATACGAAATCCCGATTTATCAGGTGTGCGATAGCGTGCGATACCATGCGATATCGGAACATTTAATCACTAATAACTATCCCGGTTCCCCGAGGTTATCGATAATAGCCTTCACCTGTTTGGGCGTGAACGACTTGCAAGTCTTTTCATATCCCATCTGCTGCAATTCATCCCAGAGCGGTTGGCAACGGCGAATCCAACTCATGAGATGATTCACGGCCGTGCGTGGCATACTCTCGGGAAAGTACATCAGTCCCAGTTCCTTCTTCGTATACGAACGGTTTATAAAATCTTCCATAATCTTAATTTTTTAATCATTTGTTTATCGGCTCCTTGCTCCCGGAAGTTGCAGCAGCCCCTAAAAGATAGTATTCGCTGAAATCCTTGCAGCCCGGTGGCAACTGGTGGTGAACCAGCTGGGGGAGCATCTCCCTGAGTTGCATGAAGAGGCTTTCGCCCGGCACATCCTGATCGGGAAACATGTGGAATTCCACCTGATACAGTTTTCCGATATCCGTCAGCAACTGCTTATCCTCGGGTTTGAGGAGCGTGGCAGAAGGGATGGCTATCGCCTTATGACCGGCAGAAAGCATCGCCCAGCAGTCGCTACATCCCTCCGTAATAAACAGCCTCTCGCCCGGTTTCAGTCTCTTCACAACCGGCAGGTTATAGATGCTGCATCTTGCGCCGTAAGGGAACCGGAAGCGGGGAGCTTCCTGCTCCTTCTTGTAATCCAGATTCCTGTTCTGGATACCGATAAGCCGCCCATCGGTATCGAAGTAAGGAATCTGCAACCAGTTGATGCCCTTCTTGTCCGTCCAGGAAGTCAGTCGGCACCAGTTCACCACTCTCCAGTCAATCTTCCTCTCCTCGAAGAGAAATCTTCGAGCTGCCTGGTTGAGCCAGGGATGCTCGAAGAATCTCGCATACCTGCTTGCATCGAAGGAAGATTTCCCCGAATTATCACCCGAAGAAGAATCACCGGATGAAGGACCCGAAGAAGCCCCTCTGCCCGAAGACCCTCCAAAGGAAGAGCTTTTCCCCGAAGAAGAATCCTCCTCCAGCTGAATCTGATGTTCTTCTGCGAGCCATCGGCAAGCCGACGGGAAATCCTTCCCCAGGTATCTCATCGCCAGGTCGATGGTGCCGATGGAGTTTCTCATGCATACATAGCATCTGCAGCTATTCTTGGTCTTGTTGAACGTAAAGCTGGCGTGGTGGTCGTCATGGAAGGGGCAGAGCGCCTTATGGTGCTCCACCTTCATCCCCATCTCTTTCGCGACCTTCTCTATCGGAAGTTCGCGCAGTTTCTGAATCTCATATTTCTCCATCATATCCCTTTCCCTTTCTTTTTCTTGGCCGGTATACCCGTCAGATATTCTGCAGTCTTGGTATAGAGTTTTGTCTGGCTGTTATAAGTAATAAACTGGCGGTTCTTCCATACGTTGAGCTGATGCTTGGTACCTTCCTGATTCTTGCCCAGACTCAGGCGCAGGGTTTCCAACTGCAGTTCGTTGAAGGAATTCTCCAGCTGGTCGAGCATGTTTTTCGGACCGCTTCTCTGAGCCTCTTCCTGCCCATCGCCCGCTTTAAACATGTCGCCGAACACCTTAACCTTCGACCACAAATCGTAGTAGCAGAACCATTCAACGAAGTCGCCGATGGATTTCGACCAGCTCTGGTCGTTCAGAATCCACAGCACGGCTCCCTTCTTCCATGCCGAGAAGATGCTGCGGTGGGAGAGTTCCCAGAGCGTATCATCATCAGCAAGGTCGGCAAGGCGTGCCATTTCCTCTGCCAGCTTATCGGCTATCTTGTTGAGTGGCTTCACCACAAAACTGCCCTTGCAGTTGTCCAGCCTCAGCAGGTAGCCATCGAGCTTTTCGAGGAAATCTTTGTTGTACGTTCCCTGTCGCGGAATCTTTCCGCTTCGCTCGCCACGGGCTTTGTAGGCGAAAGGTATGCGTCCGAAGAAACCATTGGTCAGGTCTTTCTTGTAAAAGAGTCGGGCCGCCTCGGGAGTAGAGGTAAAGGTGAGGTTCACACGGAGCAGAGGGTTGCCCGTTACGCCATCAGCCGTGGCGCGCAAGGCTCCAGCCCTCTGACAGTCGAAGATGTTTCTTACCATCTGGCTCACCTGCTTATGCCCACCACACATTCTGTCGGCCATCTCCACCTCAGGCAGATTGATGTACTGGGTTCTTCCGCCCAGCTGTTCGCATGCCATAGCGTTCTGGATGAATGCAGGATTGGTGACATCAGAAGGTGGAAACCAGAAACTCACGTCCGGGCGCTCCGGTTTTTCCTTGTTGGCGCCCTTGGTTTTCATCTGTCGCTGCCAGTCAACCAGTTTCTTGAACTCAGTCTCATCATGCTTTCTGAAAGGTCTCATGATGGCCTCTACAAGATGACCCAACTGTGCCTTTCCGATACCCGATGGACCTATCAGATGGCCCATTTGCCCGCACATTTCGTAATATTTGTTGTCGGAATACATGAATCTTACGTCTGTGAGATGAGCTGCTAATGCCGGAATTGCCATCGGAATGAGCACTTCCTGCATGTCTTTAGATGCCTGAGAGATGGCAAATTTTACAAATTCAGTACCCTTGCTGGGTTTGGGCATCGCCGGAGCGATGTTGCTAAAAATATTATAATCCATTGCTTTTTAGAGAGTTAAATCAAATTTCATGTTCATTTTTTCTTGCTTGCAGTCTCAGTCTCAGAGTCTCAGTTGTTTTTTTTATGGTCTCGCTTCCTATATATATTATATATAACTAATTAATAATCAATAAGTTATAAAGACTTAAGAAGCGGGTTTGGAGTTGGATTGTGACATTTATCCTAACTGAGACTGAGATTTGAGATTGCTTTGAAGAGGAAATGAGGGTAGGGATAATCCTGTTACCGGCACCCCCGAAGTCCCCATTTCCTCTAGAAAGCCTCAACTCCGTTTATCTGTCATCACTCTTGCCGCTAATGATACGCAGCTCGTTGGCGGCTCCCTGGCAGAAGTCCTGAAAGGTGAAGCGTTCTGAGAACTGCGGGCGGTTGAAGGTAGGGTAGAGCGTACCGTCTTTTTTTCGGTTCACGTTGATGTACGTTCCTTCATACACGTGCGGATTTCTCTGCACCACCTTCTGCAGCTTCTTCTCCTGGTCATTCTGCACAAAGGTGAAGTGGTCTTCGCCGTCGTGCGTAATGGCTCCATCCAGATACTCGCCAACGGCCATGCGCCCTGACTCTTTAGTCATCAACTTGAGGTCGATACCCAATTCTGTGTTTGGGTAGAATCCCTTTCCTGCTTTACCTGAACTTTCGTTCATATTGTCATTTAATACTATATTCATTTTTACTTGAGTATTAAATAAGCCTCTCTGGTACGATGACGTTCGAAGAGGTTTCCCCGTCATCTTTTCTAGTACCATCATTCCCCATTTCGTGATTTGCAACTCGCCTGATGGGTAGTCATCTTGTTATCAGATGACGGGTGCAAAAGTAAGAAGAAAAAGCCTGGCACAGATGCTTTTCCAAAGTGCCGTCTCCAAAGTTCTCTGAATTTCTCCGATTTTCTCTGTCTTTCTCTGATATTCTCTCTACGTATAGTCGCATTTTTGACTTAGGGGTACAAAAAAGCGACCGATACCTGAACAAAAATCAAGTATCGGTCGCTATCAGAAGATATAAATCTCTATCAGGAAAGCCCAGTCGCTATCGTCTTCTAGTCCTTATTATAATATTTACAGAAAGTCTTGTATCCGAACCCTCCTTTCTCAATCGGCATACCCATTCGTATCAATTCTTCATGGGCATTTTTTGTGTTTTGTGGCAGCAGCACCTTGCCCTCCTTTTTCAGTATGTTCAGTCTCTTACAGATTTCCTGTACGTCAAATTGCTTTACCAGTCTCTCCACCTCTTTATGCACTTTCCATCCATCGTCTTCATCGAGTGCAGGATGCACAAAATGGAAGAGTTCCTTCTGAAAACCTTCTCCTGCAGCTTCATTGGTTTCACTAGCTTTTTCTGTCACCTCTGCCTCGTAATTCTCCTCCGTCACCTCTGTGTCTTCAGCAAAAAAATCCTTTGCAATCTTCATCATCTGCTGTGCAGACAGATTGCCCTGGATAGTTAGTTCTTTGTGCTGGTTGTTGTAAATAACATTGCCTGCATAATAATTATTACTCATATTTCTTCCTTTTTTTATATTCTTGTAATATTTTTGTATGTCTATAATTCTGATGGCAGCAGAGCTGAATTCCCTTCTTCCTGGTGGTCAAGATGCAGATGCTTACTATGAACATCAAATGTAGAATTTCCTGCATGATAGTGCTCTGCCTGAATCGTAGGCTTCTTTGCCACCTCTTTTAAAGCCTTCGTCTGTTCCTTGATGGCATTAATCTGTATACCTTCTCTTGCCTCTTCAGAAAGGAAACGCTCAGTCATATTGTCAACCCGAAGTTTATACTCTGGGGGTAAATATGAAATCTCGTGATAGATGAATCTCTGCAAAACCTCAACATCTTCTCGTCTGACTAGAGTTTGGCTGTACTTGATGATTTTATCAATAAGGTAGTCTTCCTTCTGGCTCGTTAGAGATGGGGTAGGAGCAAAGCTGTTTGTTGGCAGCCCCAAACGCATGCGCAGACGGTCTCTAATCACGAAAGCGGTAAGCAATTGGCGATACTTATCCAAAGGAATGCGTGTGTAGTGAGCGCGTATGAGCATGGCTATCTTATCATCATTGGAATAAGGAGCCAATGCCGGAATATTGGAAAGTTCTGTCTCTATATCTTCCAACCATGACATCATTTTCAAATTATCTGGTTTATGACAGTCGGCACCTTTTAAGTGCAACCAGTCATGCCATGCCCTTTCTGCTTCATGGGTGGATAGTAGATGGGGGAGCCAACTTTTGCGGAGCTTCTTCTGGCGACCCTCATTGCATAAACCGCTCAATAAGTGTTCTAGTTCATTCGCCATATAGCGCATCTTGTCGCCCTTTTTTGCTTCCATAGCTTTTATGACATTTTCTATTCCCTCCTTCGCTTCGTACCATAGAGCGTATTTTCCCATTGTTATTAAAGTCTCTGTGTATTCCTGAAGCTCCTCTTCTTCATCTGAAGTTAACGTCTCATGTCTCAGAATATCTATCATCATCATCGTAGCATCTTCTACGCATAAAAACTCCTCTGTCATAGGAAATAAAGGCAGGGGCGGCTCCCATTCTTTCCAATGGTCTTTATGCAAGATGGGCACAATTGGAGTAGAATCAGTTTCTGCTTCAACAAAAAAATAGCCCTCTGCAGAAATTATAACCTCCTTAACCCGAGCGCGGAAATAACCCCGTCCGCTGGTTGTCAATGCAGCCTGAGCCAATGATTTATATTCTTCTCTATTACGTACATAGCCTGCCTTCCGACTCGCAACGCGCGCAACAAAAGCTTCTTCATCAGTTTCGTTAGTAGGTTCGGGTTTTACCGAAACATAGGGGTGCTTTCTGTCCAGCATGGTCAGAAATTCTATTGTTTTTTGTTGTTCTTGTGCAGTCATATCCTCACCTTTTACGTGGTTAGAATTTACTGCATATTGTACCCCAACTATTTTTATTAAATCTCCCATTGTTTGGTATTTAGATTTTTGGAAAGCTGAATTTAGTTATTACGGCCGTCCGGAGTACAAAGTTACAAAATAAATTCCTATTAGCATTAAAATGTAACATTTTTAACATTATTCGTAACAAAAAATCTAGATTTCGCCCTTTTTTGTGCAGCTTTTAATAAAGAAGCTCCTTTTCTCCTTCCTATTTTCCACTCTTTCCTTCGCCTCCAATCTTTCCTCTCTCGCCTCCGTTCCAAGCGATTCCATCGCTTGTCCCCCTTCATCCTCTCTTTTCCACCCAGCCTCCTCTCCAAGCGCCTCCATTTTCCCTATCTCCATTCCGCAATCCTTTCCGCCATCTCATTCAGTTCCAGGCATTGCTCCCTGGTAATAGTCTTCTTCTCCATATGGTAATCCCAGGGGCTAATCTGAAGCAGCAGCCCCTCAGAACAGGCATAAAAACTCTCCCCGCAAGGCTTATACAACCTCGGGAACCCGTTCTCCCTCAAGAGCACAATACGGTACCCCCGGTTCATAGCCTCGCGCAAAACCTCCTTCTCTTTAGTCGAGATAGCAGCACTCACCAGCACGCCACCACGTTCTCCGCAAGCCAGCCATTCCTCGCGCAAGCGCCTCAAATCCTCCTCAGAATACCGGCGATGTACAACGACCGCCACCTTATCAGGAATATCGAGCAAGAAACAGTTGCCCACCATCTGGCATCTGCGACCCGCCACCTCTTTATTCTGCATCACGGTAAAAAGCCCCGGGTTCATCCTCTTCACCATCAGTCTTCTCGGGTTATCATCCAAGTATTTCTTCCATCCCTCCAGTTGTCTCTCATGCAGCAGAACCTTGTCATTATACCCCAATTCAAAGAGCCCCTTCCTTGGTGCCGTATTCATCCCATAAATCCTCCAGTAAGCCTTGTTGCATCCCATCTTAAACCCCTTTATCACCATTCCCAGCGAACCCATCTCTTTCTCTCTTTTCGCCGTCATCCCAATCGAGCCCGCTTCATTCTCTCCAGTCTGAGCCTGGTTAGCCCCTCCAGCCGAAGCCAAGTTAGCCCCTTCTGTTTGAGCCTGGTTAGCCCCTTTAGTTTGAGCTAAGTTAGCTTCTTTGGTCAAAGCCGAAGCCTGTCCCCCTCGAGCCTCCGTTCCAAGCGATTCCATCGCTTGTCCCCCTCTCAAGTCCTCCTTCACCCTCACAATCAGGTGAATATGATCAGGCATGATGCAAACCCTCCAAACCTCCACCTGGGGGTAATATTTATGAATCTTCGGAATCTCCTCCTTCGCGATGGCAATCCCCAGTTCAGAAAGCATCACTTTCGGCGCATCACCATCCCCAGGACGGGCATCCACCCGTCCCCACAGTTTCCCCAGCAGAGGCATGCGTCCCTCCACCACAAGCGTCAGCATATAAGTACCCCTTCCATGGTAATCATGCCATGGGCTTCTGCGTTTCATGGAGTGCTGGGTTTCATGCACCCTCAATCCTCTAGCTATAGCTTCATCTCTATCCATAATAAAATAAGTAAAAAGTAAATAATTAAAGCTCCCGCCCCCGTTTCTCCTGCAAGCCCGCCCCTCCAGCAAAGAAGCAAAGAAGGGAGCAGTCCCCATCTCACCCCCGTTCCAAGCGATTCCATCGCTTGTCCCTCATCGCTTTTGTCCCTCATCGCCAATCTTCACCATTCATCCCTGCCTTCTCCCTTCACAATCTCCTTCACCCGTTCCTCTATTTTCCTCCAAGGTTGCCCCAGGTTTACCGTCCTCACAAAGATGCGATGCCCCGTCTCCTTATACCTATAAGAAAAGTCGAAATCCTCATCCACGGTAGGGTAGACCAAAGCTCCGCAAGCATTCATAGTATGCGGCTTGCTCCGGTCTTCCTGGTTCATCACGTAAGAAAGAATCTGCGAGAGATGATCCCTACGAACCTTCTCCCTGCCGCCAAACTTCGAAACCAGCGCCTCGCGGTAAAACTTGGCATCAAGAATAAGCTTCTCCTGCCTATTCGGATTGAAAAGCGTCACGTCGGTTTCCATCATCGGTAGAGCCTCGCCAGCCTCCATGAAACTGTACCATCTCGATATTCTCATCCTTCACAAAGCCAATCAGCTGATAGGCTATCTTTCTGGCCAGAAAGGTTTTGCCCACACCAGGTACTCCCTCTAGGATAATGTTCTTCTTTGCCTTCAGCAGGGAAACAATCTTCTTGAATTGGCTGGCGCCGATGAATGGCTTATCTGGGTCTTTGTCAAACTCGTAAACAGGTTTGCCTTTCTGACCTTCGCAGAAGTTCAGAAATTCGATGTATTTTCTTACGTGGCATCTCAGGCTTGTCATTTGGTGCCTCTTGCCGTAGTCCAATTCTTCGTCTATTCTGCCAGTCAGGAGTTTGCTCACTTCTGTAGCATCCTCTGCTTTCTTGATTTCCAATACCGAGTTTACCCCGCAGGCCTCTTTAGCGACCTTGCAGATAACCTTGTTTGAGCCTACGCTGGCATAGCCACCGGGCTTAGTTTTGTCTATTTTCAGAAATTCCAGAAAGGCTTCCTTTACCTGTTCCTGGCTTTTCCCTTCTAATTTAAAAATATTCTTATCTGCCATATTTATTGTCTTATTTATAAAAACCTTTGATGATTCTGAGTGCCCGACAATCTTGGTTTTACCTTAGAATTATGCCGCAAAGTTAAGATTATTATTTTGAATAAGCAAAGTTTTTTGAGCATTTTTCTTGGCGGTTTATCAAAAATGTGCTATTTAGTGCAGGAAAACTGCAGGAACCTGAATATCATGTAAAGGGAGAATTTTGAAATGAAGAAAATGAAAAAATTCGGAATGAAATCATGAGTGGCTGACAACGGAATATTTCCTCCTTTTTTTACTTTCCTCTTTTTAATTCTAACCGGTATTATGGTAAATAGGCGTTATGAGATAAAGAAAGAGGTGAAATTTGGAGCCTGAAAATGGAACCTGTTCACCCCTTTCTGATCATTTCATTCTTTAACTTACTTTCTGCCTGTTCTGAGATTAATTCTCATTTCAATCAAAAAGAAATATCTCAGAACAGAATCTTACATCATGCCCGTAAGCCGCTGGATGGCGATGACTGCCTGGTTGTATTCATTAATCGCATCAGCATGCTTCATCAGAACAGCTATGGTTTCCTCGATAGCATTCACGTATTCTACATACGAAATTTCGCCATTTTCATATTCTATCGCACTCAACTTCGAAATTTGCGCAGAATGAGCCTGATTGTTCTGCTCGTAATATTTCAGACGGTTGGATGCTGCCTGGAGACGCTTCGTACAAAGACGGAAATCGCGCTCTTTTTCTGTCTGCTCCTGGCGCATTTCGATTTCAGCCAATTCGCGGTCTTTCTGGGCTGCCTTTACTTTTGCCTTCGTAGAACCGTAAAATAAAGGGATGCCTACGCCAATCTCGAAACCGAAGAAATTACCCTCGGCAAATCTCGAACGGTCTATGTTGTATGGATTCCAACTGGAAATGACACATTGGGTGCGCAAAGATAAGGATAAACTTGGAGCAAAACCAGATTTGGCAGCCTTGATTTCCTTATCCAGAGCGATGAGCTTGTCCTGCTGGTAAATGCCGTCGGCAGACTGCTGATAATTATAGGAATTGAGATTCTGGGCTGCGATGGCCGAGAGATTCTCTTCTGCCGGTTTTATGGGCTCCTGCGTGTTGAGCTGCGTCATGAGGTCGATTTGCAGACGCTCAATTTCGCTCTTTACATCTGCCATTTCCAGACGGTTTTCGTTGCATTTGCGGTCGGCTGAGAGATATTCCAGCTGGCGGCTCTCTCCAGCCTTGTAACGCATTTCTGCAATCTGGCTGTAACGCTCTAATACTGAGTCGATTCGCTCCAATATCTGGAGTCTGTGAGTCTGATAAAGCATCTGATAATAGGTGTTGGCGATTTCAGCCTTCAGTTGCTGGCTAACCACGTTCAGGCGACTCTTTTCTGCCTGGGTTTCAGCCTTCAGCTGGTTGCGACGTGAGGCGTAGACAGTAGGAAAATCGAGGCTCTGGGTAAAGGTAAAGCCGTTGTCCGATTCGCCACCCGTAGCAGGGTTTTGAGAGAAAGCAACCTCGGTTTTATCCAGTTCCCAAGCCGTGCCTTGCATCACCTGCGCACGCTCTACCGACTTCTTTCCTGCCTGCATCTGAAGGTTCTGCCTGGCAGCCAAATCGAAACATTCCTGCAGGGTAACTTTCCTGCCCGCAATATGAGCATCAAAATGCTGGGCTCCGACTGTGGCTGGCAGCAGGAGCAGGATGGCGGCAAAGCAAGCCACCACCCTATTCTTTGTTATCTTTATTCTGTTCATTATTTTCATATCTTGAAATCTTACTTTTTCGTAAACATCTTATAGATGGCTGGCAGAACCAGAAGCGTAAGGAGCGTGCTGGTAATGAGACCGCCTATTACAACCGTAGCTAAAGGACGCTGGACTTCTGCTCCGTCGCCATGGGATAATGCCATCGGGAGGAAACCCATAGAAGCTACCAGGGCCGTCATCAGAACCGGACGGAGACGAATCATACAACTGTCAATAATTCTGTTCTGAATAACAGCCGCCAAACTTGCGTCATTCTCCTCAGGAACCGCTGCCGCCTGCTTCTGTATCTGGTTCATCTGACCTATCAGCACGATGCCGTTGAGAACCGCCACGCCAAAGAGGGCGATGAAACCTACGCCCGCCGAAATGCTGAAAGGCATTCCGCGCAACCAGAGCGCCCAGACGCCACCTATCGCAGCAAGCGGAATGGCGGAGAACACGAAGAGGGATTCGCGCAGATTCTTAACCGTAGCGTAGAGCAGCAGCAGAATGATGATGAGCGCTACCGGAACCACGATTATCAGGCGCTGGGTGGCACTCTGAAGATTCTGAAACTCGCCACCATAATTATAATAGTAGCCCTCAGGCAGCTTCAGCTTCTCATCAAGGATGGACTGAATATCCTTCACGGTACTCTGCACGTCCCTACCCTTCACGTTGAAACCTACGTAGATGCGGCGGGCACCATTCTCATGAGAAACCTGAGCAGGAGCCGGTTCGTAAACCACATCAGCCAACTGAGAAAGCGGAATACTCTCGCCACCAGCCAGCGGAATACGGAGCGACTGAAGCGACTGGAAGTTGCGCTCCTTAGGGTCAAGACGCAGAACGATGTCAAACTTTTTATCGCCTTCGTACACAGCTCCAGCCGTAGCGCCCGCAAAGGTAGTTTCAAGAATGCGGTTGATTTCGTCAACAGTTACCCCATAAGCCGCAATGCGTTCATGGTTGTATTTTACCTGAATCTGAGGCAATCCGGAAACCTCTTCAACGAAGATTCCGCTCACGCCCGGCACATTCCTGATCATTCTGGAAACCTTATCAGCTTGCTGGGTAAGCACATCGAGATTGTCGCCAAAAATCTTAATCGCCACATCCTGCTTGATGCCCGTAAGCAACTCGTTGTTGCGCATCTGGATAGGCTGCGAAATCTCAGCCTTCAAGCCCGGAATCGTCTTCAGGGTTTCTTCCATCTTCTCCATCAGTTCGGCGGTAGTTTCTGCCGAAGTCCACTCGGCTTTCGGCTTGAGTGCCACCATGATGTCGGCCCTTTCCATAGGCATCGGGTCGGTAGGAATCTCGGCGCTACCTATGCGGCTCACCACCTGCTTGATTTCAGGATATTCAGCCTTCAGAAGTTTCTCAGCCTTGGAGCAGCTCTCTACCATCTGCGAGAGCGAAGTGCCCTGCGACATGCTCATTTCTACCGCAAAATTGCCCTCTTCCAGACTCGGAATGAATTCGCCACCCAGGAAATGGAAGGCTACTGCGCTCATGCAGAAGAGCGAAACGGCGCCGGTAATCACATTCTTATATCGCGCCAAGACCCATTCCAGAACCGGTCGATACCAGCCCTGAAGTTTCTCTATCATTCTGTCGCTAAAGGTCTTACGCACATATCCCTTCTTGCTCAGGAAGAGCGCACTCGCCATCGGAACATAGGTGAGCGAGAGGATGAAGGCACCCAGGATGGCGAAGAAAACGGTAAGCGCCATCGGACGGAACATCTTGCCCTCGATGCCCACAAGCGTCATCAGCGGAATGTAAACTATCATGATGATGATTTCGCCAAATGCCGCACTCTTGCGGATGCGCGAAGCGGAATCATGAACCTCCTCATCCATCTCTGCCTGAGAAAAACGGATGGGAGTATCGGCAGAATTTCTCGCCTTCCGCTCAATACTCTTCACGCCCAGATGGGCCACAACAGCCTCTACGATAATGACGGCAGAATCGACTATCATACCGAAATCGATGGCTCCGAGCGACATCAGATTGCCGTCGATTCCGAAGGTCTTCATCATGCCGAAAGCAAAGAGCATGCTGAGCGGAATGACGCTCGCCACAACCAGTCCGGCACGCCAGTTGCCCAGGAAGATAACCAGCACGAAGATAACGATGAGTCCGCCTTCTATCAGGTTTCGGGCGATGGTTCCCTCCACACGGTCAACCAGGTGGGTTCGGTCGATAAACGGCTCGATAACCACGCCCTCGGGCAGAGATTTCTGAATCTGCTCTATGCGCAGCTTCACATTCCTGATAACCTCCTGAAAGTTTTCGCCCTTCAGCATGATGGCTATTCCGGCAACCACTTCGCCCTCGCCATTTCGGGTAACGGCTCCGAAACGGGTGGCATGACCCAGCTGAACCTTCGCCACATCACCTATCTTAATAGGAGTGCCGTTTACGGTCTTCACGGCGATATTTGCCACATCTTCCAGACTCTTCACCACGCCTATGCCGCGGATGAAATACTGGTTGGAATTTTCCTCTATGTAACTTCCGCCCGTGTTGGCGTTATTCTTTTCGAGCGCATCAAACACCTCGCTCACAGTCAGATTGCTGGCGTTGAGCTTATCCGTATTGATGGCCACCTCATATTGCTTCACATAGCCTCCCCAGCCGCTCACTTCCGTTACGCCCGGGGTTCCCGAGAGCTGTTTTCTCACAATCCAGTCCTGGATGGTTCGCAGCTGGGTGAGCGAATATTTGTGCTCGTAGCCCTTCTCGGCGCGCACGGTATAATGGTAAATCTCGCCCAGTCCGGTAGCAATCGGTCCCATCTCGGTTTCCACATTTTTGGGCAAATCTTTCTCCACCTGGGTCAGCATCTGGCTCACCTGCGAACGTGCCCAGTAGATATCTGCATCATCATCAAAAACGAGGGTGATGACCGAGAGTCCGCTTCGCGAGATGCTTCTGCGCTCCTTGAGTTCGGGGATGTTGGCGAGCGCCATTTCTACCGGAGTAGTTACGTATTGCTCCACCTCCTGTGCTCCGAGCGAAGGCGCCTGGGTGATAACCTGCACCTGATTGTCGGTAATATCCGGCGTAGAATCGAAAGGAAGATGGATGAGCGAAACGATGCCCCAGATGACGAGGGCTATCGTGAAAACTCCCACCACCAGCTTGTGGCGGATGGAGTAAGTAATCAGTTTCTGAAACATAATCTGTTTTTCTTTAAAAAGCTCTTTATTGATGAAAAGCTCACCTTATATTAATGCTCATCCGCATGTTCGCCCGTGAGCGAAGCCAGATAATATGCATTTTCTGTCACAATCTTCTTGCCCTCCTGCTTCAGATGTTTGCAGAGTTTTACCTCGGTATAAGCTCCATCCGAAACGCCCGTAATAACCTCGTGGCGGGAGAAACTGTACTCGCCCTTCTCTGGCTTGCCGTTCAGAGCGAAGACAAACTGCTTGCCGTCGGTACTGACGATGGCCTTGGAAGGAAGGGCGATGCACGACTGGCTGCCCGTAGCTATCTTGCCGCTTACGTACATTCCGTCGAAGAGTCGGGCTGAGCCGTGAACGCCGCTGGTTTTAAGAGACTGCGCATCTATTCTTACATGAACAGCAACTGATTTCGAATTATCGTTAAAGTATTGGTTTAAACCATAGACATGGCCGACGAGCTTGATGCCCGGCTGATTGGTAAGCGAGAGATAAACCTTATCGCCCGGCTTTACCTTCTGCAAATCTTTCTCGAAAATGTTCAAATCGCACTCTATCGCCTGGTTGTTCTGAATCTTCATGAGCGGAGTCTGCATGTCGGCAAAGCTGCCCAAGCTGGCTGTAATCTGCGAAACCGTACCCGCAATCGGAGCACGCAAAGGGAAGGCTGTGGTAAACTTGCCCCTGGCTACGGCGGCGGTAGAAATGCCCATCTGGGCAAGCTGTTTGCCGATGCCGATGAGGTTGGCGTGGGCCACATGATACTCCTTAGCTGCCTGCTGCGCATTCTTCTTGACGCCAGCTCCGGCCTTGTTCAGCAGTTTCTGTCGCTCCAGGTCGGTAAGTGCCAGTTCGCACTCCTTGCTGGCAGAAAAATATTCGCGTTGCAGACTGACCACATCTGTATTTTCGACCAGCGCCACCACCTGTCCGCGCTTCACATTCTGTCCTTCCTTCACGTAGATAGCCTTCACCACGCCCCCCATGAGCGAAGCCACATCGCCCTTGTTCTGGGCGCGCAAAACGAGCTGGCCGTTGGCTGCAATCGTAGCATCCATCACGCGGTCAACCGCCTCGCCCATCTTCAGATCTACCGCATCAACTTGTTTCTGAGAGAGCGGAATATTATCAAAATCCACCTCTTCATGTTCTTGCTCATGTCCGTGTTCGGCATCATGAGCCTCTGCTCCGGCGTGGTTTGAGAAAAAGGTGAAACCACACCAGGCTAAGATTGCCGCAACGGCAACCACCAATATTCTTTTCATTTTTTCTTCTTTTAAATTGATATTTCATTAAAACTTGGGTGCAAAAGTACGCACCTTTCCCTGCAACCCGGTTGCAAAAACTGCATCCTGGTTGCTCTAACTACAGAAAATCAACAAAAAGAAGGAGGTCCTCGCCTACTGATGGCCGTTTCGTCAACACAAGGAAGGCTGGCTGCAAACTGCTGCCAACGTACGCTAATAATCGACGAGGTAGGGATAAACAAATACTCAGAAGAAAGCACGGAAAGAAGATGGTTGCCATCGAAAAGCTGCTTCTGAATGCTCTTCAAAATCTTGCCGTTGGTTACAAAATGGTACATCTGATGCACGCGGCAACTATCGTTTTCATTCTCATGATGCTCAGTATGCTCATCGTTGAGATTACCATCCTGCTGGCAACGTTCTACAACCATACATATACGCCCCATGTGGTGATGATGCATCACCACCGTAGAGAGCAGCACACTCATCGTGGCCACAAGGAGGCTGAATAAGTATAGTTTCTTCTTTGCCATTTTATTCTGTTTCCAATTTTACGATTGCTTTCATTCTGCCCGCAAAATTACATTAAAAGTACGAAATAGCCAAGTAAAACTGAGAAAATTAGCATTTTTTCTTAAAAAAATTAAAACCGAGTACCCTTAAAGCCATCTGAATACGTAATATGATTAGTTTTTAGTAACTTTGCAACATAAAATAAAAAAATAGAAATGAAAAAAGTATTTTTAATCTTTCAATTACTCCTTGTAGTAATGCTGGCTCAGGCGCAGATGATGAACCCTGTGAAGTTCACCAGCTCGCTGAAAACAGACGGAAGTGCTGTGGCCGAAATCGTGTTTAGCGGAAAAATCCAACCGGGATGGCACGTCTACTCTACCGGTTTGGGAGGCGACGGACCTATTTCAGCTTCGTTCAACGTAAATAAGCTTGAAGGAGCTGAGCTCGTAGGCAAACTTCAGCCACGTGGCAGAGAGATTGCAAAGTTCGACCCTCTCTTCGAGATGAAACTCCGTTATTTTGAAGGTAGCGTTACCTTTGTACAGAAGGTGAAGTTTACCCAACCTAATTATCATATTGATGCCTATCTGGAGTATGGCGCCTGCAACGACCAGAACTGTCTGCCACCAAGCGAGGCAGCATTTAAGCAGAGTGGTAAATCGCCAGCCGTTGATACTCCTGCAGCTGGGGCAAAAGATGCTCTGAATGCAAAGGATGCGAAGGCGATTGATCCTGCCCTTGCTGCCAAGATGAAGGCCGATTCGCTTGCCAAGGCCGCTGCCCTGGCTCAGACCGATAGCGCTACTCAGCCCGTAGATTCCGCAGCTTTGGCATCTGCTATGGAAAAACTGAACGTCAAGGACTTATGGAAACCGGTTGTCAAAGAACTTCAGGCTTTTGGCGGAGCTAACGACATCGCCAACCATTCGCTCTTCTACATCTTCTTCATCGGTTTTGTGGGCGGTCTGCTTGCGCTCGTCATGCCTTGCATCTGGCCTATTATCCCGATGACTGTAAGTTTCTTCCTGAAGCGTGCTAAGAACGATAAGAAGAAAGGTATCCGCGATGCGATTACTTATGGTTTGAGCATCGTAGTCATCTATCTGGTTTTGGGTCTTGCCGTAACAGCCATCGCTGGTCCTAGCACCCTGAATGCGCTCAGCACAAGTGCCATATTCAACATCATCCTCTTCCTCCTGCTTGCCGTTTTCGCCTTCTCGTTCTTCGGTTGGTTTGAAATCAAATTGCCTGACAGTTGGGGAAATGCGGTAGACAACAAGGCTTCCAGCACCACGGGTATGATTTCTATCTTCCTGATGGCTTTTACCCTGGTATTGGTCAGCTTCTCATGTACAGCTCCTATCATCGGTTTGCTGCTGGTTCAGACCGTTACATCCGGCGACTGGCTCGCTCCTACCGTGGGAATGTTCGGTTTTGCGCTTGCTCTGGCGCTCCCATTCACCCTCTTCGCCCTCTTCCCATCATGGTTGAAGTCGGCTCCTAAGTCGGGTTCGTGGATGGAGACTATCAAGATTGTGCTCGGCTTCATCGAGCTTGCCTTCTCTCTGAAGTTCCTCTCTGTAGCCGATCTGGCTTACGGCTGGCACATCATGGACCGCGAGGTATTCCTCTCTCTCTGGATTGTCATTTTCGGTCTGTTGGGTCTCTATCTCATCGGCAAGCTGAAGTTCCAGGTTGATGCTATCGGGGGCGACATCAACAAGCCTATGCCTGTAGCCTGCATCATGTTGGGTCTCTGTTCTTTGGCATTCTCGGTTTACATGATTCCAGGTCTCTGGGGCGCTCCTTGCAAGGCTGTGAGCGCATTTGCTCCACCTATTAATACACAGGACTTCAACCTCAACACCAAGACCGTAGAGCCTGCTTACAAGGATTATGAGTTGGGAATGGCTGCTGCCAAGGCTTCCGGCAAACCGGTATTGCTTGATTTCACGGGTTATGGTTGTGTAAACTGCCGCAAGATGGAGGCTTCTGTCTGGACAGATCCATCGGTTGCCGATAAGCTGGCAAAGGATTATGTTCTCATCTCACTTTATGTAGATGACAAGACTCCTCTTCCTGAGCCTATGGAGGTAACGTTTAATGGTGAGAAGCGCACCCTGCGTACCGTTGGCGACAAGTGGAGTTATCTGCAGGCAAGCAAGTTTGGAGCTAATGCCCAGCCATTCTATGTGGCTATTGACAACGACGGCAATCCTCTTGCAGCAGCCTTCAGTTTCAAAGAAGATGTTAGTGCTTATCTCGACTTCCTGAACAAGGGTCTGGATAATTACAGAAACAAATAATGTTTTTGATTTAATAGTTCAAATAAGGCCGGTATTGGTTCATTTAAGTAGATTTATGAAGGATAAATTTCAATAGATTAGTTTATTCAAGGTAGATTATTTAGGATTGTTACTTCCCCCGACAGGTATGGTTTCCAAGCCATCCTGTTGGGGGATTTTTTTGTAAAGGCACAAAAAAATAGGGCCTGTTTCACAACAGACCCTAAACATACTTACTAAAACTAAATTAACCACTAAAAAAACTAATATTTTTTAATCCTAGAAAATAAGGTGATTAACACCTTTAATCTAAAAACCTAATCTATGACACGAAATCATCCCGATTTCTTGATTGCAAAGATAGGGCTTTTATATGAAACCGCCAAACTTTTTCCCAACTTTTTTTCTATGAGTGGGCTTTTTTATCGGGATTTCACATTATTTAATCAATACCCCCCCTACTTCACATTTTAGAACCTATAGCCAACGGTCATCAGCAACTGATGGCGCTTGTTGTCAACCTTTGTTGCAGGAGCTGCATTCGCACCAAGCTCCTCCCAGGCTGCAAATGGATAGAAGTCACCATTCTGACAGCTGTACTGGTAAGCCACATCAATAGACAGCTTCTCGTAGTTGAAACCTACGCCGGCTGTAAATCGGTTAGTCGCCTTCCAGTTGGTATAATCTGTAGAGGTGGCGTAGATTGTTCCCTGAGAAGGGATTGTCTGGTCACGGTCTGCGCCCTCCTTGAACATTGGAGAAACGTAATTATAACCCAGACGGAGCGCCAACATACTGACAGGCTTGTATTCCAAACCCAGCTTCAGCGTGCTCACTCCCTGCAACGACTGCTTGGTATGATCATTCATGAGGTCATCGCTTGAACTGGTTTCATAATATTCGTCCCAATAACCATCATAATAACCGCCATCCTTCACACGATTATCCATGTGATTGTACCATGCATACTCGTAAGTAGCACCCAGGGCAAGATTGCTGCCAATGGTGTGACCCAAGCTGATACCCGTCTTCCAAGCCGTATTCAGACGATAATCGAGGCTGGAACTGTTCGTATTGCTAGCCTCAGCATAATTGCCCTTATCGTCCGTTATATTCTTGTCAACGAGTTCCAGGTCAGCTGTTCCATCCATCGACAAATCATAAAATACTGGCGAATTGACATAAGCACCAATACGGAAAGGAGAATCTTCTACCGGACGGAAGATAATACCCAGTTTTGCATCATAACCCGTACCCGTGATACGCTGGCTTTCCCAAGCTGTTCCGTAAGCCTCCTTATCAGCCACATAATTCTCTGTATAAACAGAATTGCTACGGTAATGAACATCATGAATGCCCAAGGTGAAGCCCAACCATACGCGGTCGTTGAAACCCACGCTAATGTTGAAATCATATTCGCCTATGTAGCCCTTCTGATACTGGCCAAAGAGGAACGAACGGCCATCGTAGGTCATCTGGTTTCCATTTTCGTCTTTGCCCATCAACGCATTATAGTTAGCATCTACCGCATTCAAAATCTGATCGCCTGCATCTTTACCATGTTTCTCACCCAATTCTTTAGCGTAAGCCGTCTTGGCAGAAGCCCATTTGGTTTGAGATGCTCCGTTGAGATAATTGGCTGCAGAAAGAATCTGAGAGAAATTTGTGCTCTTGTGATAGTTGAAACCGAAGTTGAGCTTTACATTCGAATCGCCATTTGTAGCAGCCCAAACGAAACCAATCTGGTCGAAACTAGGAACCGATTTCTTTCCGTCGAAGCCAAATGGAGTTTTATCGAAATTGAGTTCCGTATCAGCTCCAGGCTGAGCCACAACGCCAGCCGAGAAACTTGCCATGCTCTTTCTGAACAGACCCAAACCGGCAGGGTTGCTGGAAATGGTAGAAATATCTGCGCCCAAGGCTTCCATAGCTCCACCCATACCTACATAGCGTGCAGTACCCGTGAGGGAATTTTCTGCAAACTTAGTATCCTGATAAGTTTCCTGAGCCAACATTGGGGCTGACATGAGTCCCAATGAAGCCAGGAATAAATATTTTAAATTCTTCATAATCTCTTAATTCTTAAGGTCTTCATTCCCAGATGAAAGTTTTCATTTTCGAAAATTGTCTTCATCCTCAGAACAAAGCCCAAGCTATTAACTATAAACTATTAACTATAAGCTGAAAAGCGACTATCTTCTTCCACCAAAGCCGCCGCCACCTGAGCGACTGCCGCCTCCGAAGCTACCGCCTCCTCCGCCAAAGCTTCCACCACCGGAATGCGATCCGCCTCCGAAACTGGCTCCACTACGGTTTCCGAATCCGCCAAAGTTGCTGCGGTCGAAGTTGTTGGTATTATTATTGTTGCGAACGCTATTGTAACGGCCATTACCGTTGATGCGACCGCCGAAATTGCGGTTTTTGTTGCTTCGGTAAGTACTGTTGCCAGCATAGCCTTTATCGCCATTATAACGATAAGTTCTGCTTCCTGCATAACCGCCCGAATTGCGTCCACCATAGCTAACATGTCCGATTACCGGACCGCCCCAATACCAAGGATTGTAGTAGCCGCCCCAGCCATAATACCAAGGGTCGTACCAGCCACCATACCAGCCGCAGTAACCATAATACCATGGATCGTACCAAGGGTCGAACCAAGGATCATACCAGCCGGCATAATAGCCGTAGCGCCAAGGATTGTGCCAGCCCCACATGCGGCTGCGCCAGTAGTAAGGACCGTAACCATAATAATCATAGAACCACGGATCATAGAATCCGTCCCATCGGCTCATCTCGCGTGTGCGTACGAAATCTTCATCCCTGTCAGCATACTTCTGGGCGAAGTAAGCATCATCATAAATGCTGTCTGGCGCCACACCCTTGCCCACATGGAACTGAATAATGTCGTTGCCCAGGGAATCTTTCCCTACATTCTCATAATGGCTGAAGATTCTGCCGCCCCGATTGTATTCATCTACCGAACGGTCGCTTCCGCTCCAAAACAGCCGATAAACACTATCTCTACGTGCCCGCTGTTCAGCATACTGGCGCTGGAGCAGAGCCCGTCTTTCAGCCTTTTCTTTGGCCTCCTTCTTCGGATTGAAGTAGAGGTCATCGTCCTGTGCCATCGAAGTGAGTGGCATCGCAGCTGCGATAAGGACTGCAAGAAGATACTTTCTTTTCATATTCTGTTCTCCTATTAATTTTTTTCTCCATTTTTCTCTTTCCAGATCCATCATAAACCATCAGGAAAAATACTCCCGAAAGAGCCCTTTTCTGATTATATAATAATCTGAATGCAAAAATATTGCTTATCTTTATGCAAAAATACAGAATTTCCCTAAATAATTGTAGGTTTTCCCCTATTTTTTTATAATTTTGCAGAAGATTTAAAACAAATCTAGCTTTTTTGAACATTCGAAGGCGTTTTTAGACAAGAAATTAATACAAATTAAATATGAAATATTTAGTAGCAACATTCACAATTGAAACGACTGCCGACTTGATGCAGGCCTCTCAGGATCTGCTTGCCGATGGTGCAGCCGAAGCCGGATTTGAATCTTTTGAAGAAACAGAAACCGGACTGGAAGCGTATGTGCAGAAAGAACTCTTCGACAAGGAGATGCTGGATGCCTATATTGCTGATTTCCCTATCGGGGATGCGAAAATTACCTACGAGGTGAAAGATGCAGAAGACAAGGATTGGAACCAGGAATGGGAAGAACAGGGATTCGAACCAATTTATGTGGACAATCAGGTAGTGATTTACGATGCGAAACATCCCGAACTCTATCCCGATACGAGCAACAGACCCGACATGATAGAAATAGGTATTGAGGCGAAACTGGCGTTCGGAACAGGAAACCACGAAACCACACGCATGATTATTTCGCAGCTGCTCCACATGCCTATCAGAACCAAGCGCATCCTGGATTGCGGAACGGGTACGGGAATACTTGCCCTCACCTGCTCAAAACTCGGAGCGAAAGACGTGGTAGGCTACGATATTGACGAGTGGAGCGTGGAAAATGCCAAGCATAATGCCGTGCTGAACGGCGTAACTAACATGGAAGTACTCTTTGGCAACAGTCAGGTAATCAACCACATCAGCGGCGTTTTCGACCTGGTTCTAGCCAACATCAACCGCAACATTCTGCTCGACGACATGCGCGCTTTCCGTAGCGTGATGAACATCGGCGGAACCCTGGTTCTGAGCGGCTTCTACGAAGAAGATATTCCTGTACTCCTGGAGAAAGCAGAAGAACTGGGAATGCATGAAATAAACAGACAGATTGACAACAATTGGGCCTGCCTTGTTTTAGGTTCATAAAGATTCTTTTCTGATTCTAAACATTCAGAACGAAAAATCTGAAATCAGAAATATCAGATTAAAACATACGAATAAAGGTTGGATTTTCGCATATTGTCAAAAGTCCAACCTTTATTCCATGAATTTCTTCTCATTATTATTGCTTCCTATGCAGAGCTGCTTGAGCTCATAATAACTGCCGTTGTAAATATTGAAATCTACGTAGCCTTTAATGCCCGGCAACTTGCCCACATCCGTATGCTGCCAGAACTTCCATTTGCCCTTATACTGAACCTTGTCAACATAATAGTGGGCTATCCAGTAAGGATAATCATCGAAGACAGGCGCACTCAGATATTGCTCCTTGAATTTATAATAGGTGTAGATGATAGGTTTAACATGATACTTATCCTCTACAATATGCAGCCAGGTAAGCACATCACGCTGGAAATCCTCCACACTCTTATCTGCCGGCTTATGTTCAATATCCAGTACCGGAGGCAAATCGCCATCCGTAAGATGAACCTGGTCTAGGAAATAATAGGCCTGTTTTCGGGCTGTCGACTTATTGCTCCAGAAATGATAAACACCCCGGATGAAACCGAAATCGCGAGCCTGATTAAAGTTCTCGCGAAAATTCTCATCGAGCCGTGAAGAACCTTCCGTACTCTTGATGATGACGAAGCGCACAGGACACCCCTTGATCATCGCATTCTTGAGCTGTTCCCAGTCTATCTTGCCCTGATAATGCGAAATGTCGATTCCATGAATCTCGTAACCTTCAGGATATTCAGCATCGCCATAAAGCGCACGCCATCGGAAACCAGTTGGCCCTACAAAGAAATGATAGAACAGAAAGACATAGAGCACGATAACCGCCGTTCCGCCTATCCACCACGCCCAACGGGGATAGCGTTGCAAAAAAGAAGACGAACGCCTTCTACCACGGGAGCCGCCACGCCGAGGAGTTTTCTTTCTCGCCATGGCACTCTTTTTCTGTGAAGAAGCCGTTCGTCTTGTTGACATATAAAAAAATATTTATTCTATTTTTTACTTAGCCTGCTCCAACTGGAGAGTCTTTGTGGTCTGGTCGCAAACCTCAGAAGGACCCCAGTACTGGATAGGACCTGGATAAACGTAAGCTGTTTCCTTAGCCCACTCATCGCGCTTAGAAGCGAAGAACTTGAATGGAGCGCCATCCAGCTCAACGAGAGCCTTGCGGATAACTGGCTTGTTAGCACCATTACGACGCTCGATGTTCATCATCATAGTGATTGGCACACCACCTGCAATCCACTCTGCTGCAGGAGCTGTTGTGTTCTTGATGATTGACATGTAACCGGTCTTGCCGTTAGCGATGAGGCGTGAAGCGTTGAAACCGAGTGAGTAGCAGTAGTCTGCATCGTAGTTAGAAGGAGCTGCGCAACGTCCCTCGTAACCGAAGAAGTGGTGCTGTGCAGAGAACTTACCAACAAACTTGCCTTCCTTCTTCCATGCAGCCAACTTCTCAGCTACCATGCGAGAAAGCAACTTCTCTGTCTCGATGAGAGAAACCTGTACGTTTCCGTGAGGGTCGCGGTCGAGGCAAAGCTGGCGAGCTACGTCAGCTGGCAAAGACTCCAATACTGCGAGGTTGTCCTTAGCGATGGCACCCTTAACGAATGCAATCTGCTCCTCAGCACTTGCAAACTCACGGCTCTCGCCTGTTGCAGGGTCTGTAAGAACCTCGTTCAATTCTGCGATGAGCTTCTTGATAGCTGGGATGAACTCGATCAGGCCCTCTGGGATGAGAACAGTACCGAAGTTGTTGCCCTCAGCAGCACGGTTAGCTACTGCAGTTGCAATATAAGTAACCACATCATCGAGTGACATTTCCTTAGCCTCTACCTCCTCTGAAATCAAGCAGATGTTTGGCTGAGTCTGGAGAGCGCACTCAAGAGCGATGTGAGATGCTGAACGACCCATCAGCTTGATGAAGTGCCAGTACTTACGTGCTGAGTTACAGTCGCGCTCGATGTTACCGATGAGCTCAGAATATGTCTTGCAGGCTGTATCGAAACCGAAAGAAGTCTCAATCTGCTCGTTCTTCAAGTCGCCGTCGATTGTCTTAGGGCAACCGATTACCTGTACGCCATACTTCTTAGCAGCATAGTATTCTGCGAGAACGCAAGCGTTGGTATTTGAGTCGTCACCACCGATGATGACAAGTGCCTTGATGCCGAGTTCACGAAGAATCTCAATACCCTTCTCAAACTGGTCTTCCTTCTCAAGCTTGGTACGTCCGGAACCGATGATGTCGAAACCACCAGTATTGCGGTATTCGTCCATGATTTCAGAAGTAATCTCCATGTACTTATGGTCAACGAGACCACCAGGACCGAGGATGAAACCATAGAGCTTGTTAGCTGGGTTGAGAGACTTCACACCGTCGAAGAGACCAGAAATCACGTTGTGACCGCCAGGAGCCTGACCACCTGAGAGGATAACACCTACGTTGAAAGCAGGAAGTTCCTTAGCCTCACCTGCCTCGAATGTAATAACAGGCATTCCATAAGTGTTAGGGAACAACGCCTTGATTTCATCCTGATTACCTACTGACTGTGTTGCTGCACCTTCAACTGCCTTTACTGGGCCCTGGAGAGCCTTAGGCAATTTTGGCTGATAAGCAGCTCTTGCAATCTGCAATGCACTTTTTTCCATAATTCGTTTTTTATTTTAATTAGTTGAAACTTCAAAAACATCTGCAAAAATAACTCTTTTCTGCGAGATACGGAAAGAAAAATGCTAAAAATGCGTTAATAGATACATTTTTTCCCAAAAAATGATGTTATTTCAAAGAAAATGATTATCTTTGAGCGATATTTTTAATTATTCATTAATTAGGAGAAAAGAATTATGGCTAATAAAAGAGATTTAAAGCGCACGATCAACTACATTACAAGCGAACTTTTCGCCGAAACAGTAGCTGCATCTTTGTATAATGGTAAGCCTACACAGGAAGATGTGGATGGCATTCTTTCAGCTATCGTCATGATCAACGGCGATTACATCAGCCGCGTGTCTCACCCGGAACCGGGAATCACGAAGGGTGAATATTATAAGAAACTCACAGTCGACTTCAACAAGCAGGTGAGCGAAATCATCGACCAGATTTCAAACCTGGCATAATCCTTTCATCATCAGAATCAGGAAATACACCTATTTAAATATATGGTAAAAGGAATTTGTCAATGGATATTGTATAAGCGCTTGGGCTATAAGAAAATCATCACCCAAGAGCTTCCTGAAAAGTATATTATCTGCATGGCTCCGCACACCAGCAACTGGGATCTGATCCTAGGCCAGCTCTTTGCCCATGCTGAGGGAATCAAATGTAATTTCCTCATGAAAAAGGAATGGTTCTTCTGGCCGCTAGGCCCTATCTTCAGAAAGATGGGAGGTATTCCTGTGTGGAGAAGCAAACATACCAGCATGACGGATAATCTGGCTGCAGAAGCGGATAAGCGCAAGGCTTTCGGACTGTGCATTACGCCCGAAGGTACCCGCTCGCTCAACCCGGAATGGAAAAAGGGATTCTATTTCATAGCCCTCAAGGCGCATCTGCCTATCCATCTCTATGGGCTTGACTATGAGAAGAAGGTCATCCAATGCACCAGGCAGATTATCCCGTCAGGAGATGTTGACAAAGACATGCGTGAAATCAAGTTGTACTTCAAGGATTTCAAAGGAAAGAAACCGGAGAAGTTCACAATCGGAAATATTGATTAAACCTTAGAAGATAACAGTTTAGTCAGCTATTAAAGAAGGAGTATTCGTAAAGTGAAACACCAAAACATAACATATTGTTTGATAAGCAGTTTGCTGTTAGCCGCTGGAGCTTCGCTTCAGGCTAACGGCAAATCGTTTTTTCCTATCTACGACGAGGCTAACAGCGGCGCATGGCAAGGCATAGATTATGATGGCGACCCATGGGTGTTTAATGTTTCCCGCCCTTATTTCGTTACGGCAGGACTACAGAACAGGCACCTTTCGCTATGGGCCTCGCACGGACGGTATTATTATGCCGACAGAGATGTATGGAAATGGCAACGCCCTAACCTGTTTTGCACAAACGAAGATCTTTTTACCCAAACCATCGTCGTGCCCTACCTCATCCCGATGCTCCAGAATGCGGGAGCCATCGTCTTCACACCCCGTGAAAGAGACTGGCAGAGAAACGAAATCGTCATCGATAATGATGATGCTGTCAAGTCGGTTTATTATTTCGAAAAGGAGGCGAGCAAGCGATGGAAAAAATGCGATTCGCTCGGTTTTGCCAACCGCTACCGACTGAAAGATGGGGAAAATCCGTTCCGCATGGGAACCGTGAGACAGGCGAAGGCTACCAAGCGCAAGAAAACTAGCCAGGTAAGCTACCAGCCCCGTTTCAAGGAAGCCGGCAAATACGCAGTCTACGTAAGCTACCAGTCGCTCCCCAAGAGCGTGAGCGATGCAAAATACATCGTTTATCACAAGGGTGAAGCCACGGAGTTTTCCGTTAACCAGCGCATGGGCGGAGGTACCTGGGTTTACCTGGGCACCTTCGATTTCGATAAGGGCTGCAACGAGTTCAACCGGGTGGTCTGCACCAACAAGGCTTCACGCCGTGGAGTAGTAACTACAGATGCTGTCCGCTTTGGCGGCGGCATGGGAAACATAGAGCGTGGCGGTTACACCAGCGGATTGCCCCGTTGCCTGGAAGGAGCCAGATACTACGCCCAATGGGCTGGTGCTCCCTATAAGGTTTATGGAGGCCGAAAGGGAGAAAATGATTACGCCGACGACATCAACACCCGTTCGCTGATGACCAATTGGCTGGGCGGCGGTTCGGTTTACATGCCTGCCAAAAATGGCAAGCACGTGCCTATAGAACTCTCGCTGGCACTTCATAGTGATGCGGGTTACAATAAGGACGGAAAATCTACCGTTGGAGCCCTTGCTATCTGCACCACAGATTATAACGACGGAATACTGAACAGCGGAATCTCCAGATTCACATCCAAGGATTTCGCCAGGGCTTTGCGCGATAATCTCGTTACGGATCTGACGGCTCAGTTCGGAGAATTCGGCAAACGCTACCTATGGGACAGAAACTATTCTGAAACCCGTCTGCCGGAAGTTCCGTCGGCTATTCTCGAGATGCTTTCGCATCAGAATTTCCCTGATATGAGAATTGCTCAGGATCCGCTCGGAAAATTCTATATCGCACGCTCCATCTACAAAACTATCCTGCGCTTCGTAAACAGCAATCATGGAACCCGATACGTGGTACAGCCGCTGGCTCCGCAGAACTTCAGCGTTACGCAGAACCAAGGCGTTGCCCTACTCTCATGGACTGCTCAGCTGGACAAGACGGAACCATCTGCCCGCCCTACTTCTTACATTATTTATAAGGCTGAGGGACAAGGCGGTTTTGACAACGGAACCATCGTGAACACCACCCGCTGCCAGATGCAGCTGGAACCGGGCAAGCTTTACCATTTTAAGGTGGCTGCGGTTAATGCGGGAGGAGAAAGTTTCACCACCGAAACCCTCTCTGTGCTCTATAATCCTGCTGCCAGCAAGTCTGTGCTCATCGTAAACAATTTCCATCGCCTTGCCTCTCCGCAGGTCGTGGATGATGAGGAAAAGCAGGGATTTGACCTCAATCAGGATCCGGGCGTAAGCTACGGACTGACGGCGGGATGGAGCGGCAAGCAACAGGTGTTCGACAGAAGCAGAATGGGCAACGAAACCAGTTTCGGACTCGGTTTCAGCGGCAACGAAATGATTGGTAAGTTTGTGGCAGGCAATGACTTCAACTACGTTCAGGCGCATGCTACAAGTATTGCAGCTTCGGGCAAATATAATATTTCCAGCTGTTCGAGCGAAGTCATCACCAGCGGCAGGGTTCAGATGAAGAACTATCAGGCAGTTGACCTCATCAACGGATTGGAGCGCCATGACGGCTATACTCACACCTTCTTCAAGTCGTTCACGCCTGCCCTGCAGAACAGCATCAGGCAATACGCCAGCCAAGGCGGCAGAATCCTGATAAGCGGTTCTTACACCGGAAGCGACATGCAGACTGAAGAGGAACAGGCGTTCCTGAGCGATATTCTGAAACTCAGCTATGAGCCTACAGGTTCTACGGCCATCACCAGGGACATCAATCCCGAAGATTCAACCGTAACAGAACGAGACAGTATTGTCTACACTTCGCCTAACGTCAAGGGTTTAGGTCTGCAGTTCAGCTATTATAACGAGCTGAATGCCCAGCATTATGCGGCAACCCATCCCGAGATATTGAAACCGGTTGGCAATTACGCCTTCACGGCGATGCAATACGATACGGGAACGAGTGCGGCTGTTGCCTACAAGAGCTCTACTTACCGCAGCTTCGTCATGGGATTCCCGCTGGAATGCATCATCGACGAAAGAACCCGCACCAGCGTGTTGCTCGGCATTCTCAAATTTCTGACAGATTAAATTAAAAGTAAAACAGATAAAAAATTTTAAGCTTATGTATAAGATTCAAGCCAACCAGTCTGGCACTCGCTCTATCGAAGTGAGCGACCAGCATTTAGAGACCATCGAAAAGTATCAGTTACTCCGCAACCTCGTAGACAGCAACGGCATTATCGACGAGGAAGTGCTCGATAAACTGAAATTCAATGTGCGTTCACTCCTCGAGAGCAGCGACATCAAGGATAAGGAGTTGCTCGATCTCTGTCTCGACGTCATCTACAATCAGAACATGAAGGCGCTCGGTCTTCACAACCTCGTTCTGCTCTACGTAGACTGGAAAGACAAGAAGCAGGCTGAGGCTGCAGCAGATGCAGAACCAGACGCAGTAAATGATTAAAAAATATTGAATGGATTATAAGTTAACAGATTTCTTACCTACCACCAAGAAAGAATGCGAGTTGCGCGGATGGGACGAACTCGACGTCATCCTCTTTTCAGGAGATGCTTACGTTGACCACCCATCCTTCGGCCCTGCCATCCTCGGACGAATACTGGAAGCCAACGGCTATCGGGTAGCCATCGTTCCCCAGCCCGACTGGCACGGCGATTTCCGAGACTTCAAGAAACTCGGTCGCCCTCGCCTCTTCTTTGGTGTTTCTCCGGGTGCCATGGACTCGATGGTGAACCGCTACACGGCCAACCGCCGCATGCGTAGCGAGGACGCTTTCAGTCCCGACTCCCGCCACGACATGCGCCCCGACTATCCGTCTATCGTCTATACGCAGATACTGAAGAAACTCTTTCCCGACGTACCTGTAGCACTAGGCGGTATTGAGGCTTCGTTGCGCCGCATCAGCCACTACGACTATTGGAAAGACGAGCTCCGCAAGTGCATTCTCTGCGATTCGGGCGCCGACCTCATTCTCTACGGAATGGGCGAACGTTCTATTGTTGAACTGGCCAATGCCTTTGCAGAAGGCAAGACGCTTAGCCAAATCCACGAAATGCCGCAGGTGGTTTTCTACTGCAAGGAAAGTGAGATTCCGGGCGGTTTCAAGGACGATGACATCATCCTCCACAGCCACGAAGAATGTCTCCACAACAAGAAGGGACAGGCTGAGAACGTGCGCCATCTGGAGGAAGAAGCCAACAAGATGCATGCTCAGCGCATGATTCAGGAAGTTGACGGCAAATATGTAGTGGTGAATCCGCCTTTCCCGCTGATGACTACCGCGGAACTGGATGCGGCTTTCGACCTGCCTTATACGCGTTTGCCTCATCCTAAATACAAGGGCAAGACCATTCCTGCCTACGAGATGATCAAGTTCTCCGTGAACCTTCATCGTGGCTGTTTCGGCGGCTGTTCTTTCTGCACCATTTCTGCCCATCAGGGTAAATTCGTGGTTTGCCGCAGCAAGGAGAGCATTCTGAAGGAGGTGAAGAAAATCATCCAGATGCCTGATTTCAAGGGCTATCTGAGCGATTTGGGCGGTCCTTCTGCCAACATGTACGGAATGCACGGCAAGAATCAGAAAGCCTGCGAAGTGTGCAAGCGCCCGTCGTGTGTAAACCCTCAGATTTGTCCGAACCTCAATACCGACCACAGCAAGCTTCTGGAGATTTATCATGCTGTAGATGCTTTGCCGGGAATCAAGAAGAGTTTCATTGGTAGTGGTGTGCGCTACGACCTTCTGCTGCATAAGAGCAAGGACGAAAAGGTGAATCAGGCGGCTAGAGAATACACGCGCGAACTGATTACCAAGCACGTGAGCGGCCGACTGAAGGTGGCTCCCGAACATACGAGTCCGGAGGTTTTGAAGTTCATGCGCAAGCCATCGTTCGACCTCTTCTACGAGTTCAAGCGCATCTTCGACAAGATCAACAAGGAAGAAGGTCTTAACCAGCAGATCATTCCTTACTTCATCAGTTCGCATCCGGGCTGTCATGAAGAAGACATGGCCGAACTTGCCGTCATTACGAAGGGACTGGATTTCCATCTGGAGCAGGTGCAGGATTTCACCCCTACTCCTATGACCATTTCTACCGAGACCTGGTACACGGGTTACGATCCTTACACCCTGGAGCCGGTCTTCAGCGCCAAGACTCAGAAAGAGAAGCTTGCCCAGCGCATGTTCTTCTTCTGGTACAAGCCTGAAGAGCGCCGCGCCATCGAGAGTGAACTTCGCCGGATAGGCAGAGCCGACCTCATCGACAAACTCTACGACAGGAAGAGCATGGGTGGCAGTTTCAAGGGTAAGAAGACGCATTATGACGATAAGGCGATAGGTTCTACATACGATAATCCTGGTGTAGGAAAAGGTGCTAAAGGCAAGCGTGGAACTGGCAGAAATGCGTCTGACCGCTATGCACCAAAGGGTTTCGGAAATGTAGGCTGCTATGATGAAGATAAATATCTGAACGAAGGCCGCCCATTAAGCGGAGGTGCCGGCTTCTTCAAGAACAAGAAGAAAAAGAGCTTCAACCCTAATTTCGACAACGACAACCACAGTCGCAAGAACCGCTACAACAGCGGGGATAAGAACGAACGCGGCGGCCGTGGAAATCAAGGTCGTGGAAATCAAGGAAGAAATGAAGGTAGAGGCAGAAGAAGATAAATGCTAAAAAGAGGGTGAATCATATATTTATGACTCACCCTCTTTCATATTATATACTGAACTTTTCCAAAATAATTTAGTACTGTCTCAAAGCACCGAGTAATTCAGCATTCTCGCTCTTGTTTCCTATCGTAATTCTCAGACAGTTGCCACACAACTGAACCTTGTTGCGGTTTCTTACGATAATGCCTTGTGCCACCAGATAATTATAGATGGCATTGGCGTCGGTCATTTTAGCAAGGAAGAAGTTTGCATCAGTAGGATAAACCTTCTCGCAGATAGGCAGATCCAGGAATGCAGCCATTACCTTAGAACGCTCCTGCAGGATGTTCTTCACCCATTCGTCAACCTTCAGCGGATTCTTCATCACTTCCAGCGCATGCTCCTGAGTAAGCAGATTGACGTTATAAGGATATTTCACCTTATTGAATATGTCAACAATCTCCTTGCTCGCAAAAGCCATTCCCAAACGGAGGGCTGCACAGCCCCATGCCTTACTCATGGTGTTGAGCACAATCATGTTGGGAAATCTGTCGAGTACGCTGCGGAATGTGCGCTCCGAAGAGAAATCGCTGTAGGCTTCGTCGATGATGACAATACCCTGGAATTTCTGCAACACCTCTACGATAGCCTCGCGGTTAATGTGATTACCCGTAGGATTGTTCGGACTGCAGAACCAGATAACCTTTGTCTGTTCATCGCAGGCTGCCAGCAGTTTTCCGGCAGAAATCTGATAATTTTCATCAAGCAATACAGAACGATACTCCACATCGTTGATGTCTGCACAAACTTCATACATTCCGTAAGTAGGTGCAATCGCTACTACATTATCCTTGCCCGGGCGGCAGAATACACGGTAAACCAAATCGATGGCCTCGTCAGAACCGTTGCCCAGGAAGATTTTCTCTTCAGCCACACCCTTAATCTTGCTGATCTGCTTCTTCAGTTCAACCTGCAGCGGATCAGGATAGCGATTGTAAGGGTCATTATATGGATTTTCGTTGGCATCGAGGAAGACGCGGGCATTTCTGCCTGCAAACTCCGTACGGGCGCAACTGTAAGGTGCCAGATTCCAGATGTTCTCTCGGCACAAATCTTTCAATTCTTTCATTTTTCTTTCAAAAGCTATTAAGAAGTATTTTTACAACTTCCCTTTTTACCCTATTGTTTCAAACTGTTCACTCTCAGTCTCATCGCATTGGCATGAGCTTCCAATTGCTCATTTTCCGCCATGGTCACTACAGCATTTCCAATGTTACGAATACCTTCTTCTGTAAGATGCTGGAAGGTGATTTTGCGATTATAACTGTCCAGGTTCACTCCGTTGTAAGCCAAAGCATAACCATGGGTTGGCAAGGTATGGTTCGTACCGCTTGCATAGTCGCCTGCACTTTCGCACGCATAGTTTCCGAGGAATACACTACCTGCATTCACAACTTTTTCTGCCAGCTGCTCGTAATCGGCTGTGGCGATAATCAGATGCTCCGGCGCATAAGTATTACAGAGGTCTATTGCCTCCTCTTCAGTCTTCACGAGGATAAACTTAGAGTTATCTAACGAGGTTTGTGCCATCTCCTTACGTGGCAAACGTTCAAGTTGTACTTCAACTTCATTCTTTACATCAGCCAACACCTTTTCAGATGTAGTAATGAAGAAAACCTGAGAATCGAAACCATGTTCAGCCTGCGACAACAGGTCGGCAGCAGCAAACACAGGGTTGGCAGTTTCGTCGGCAATAAGACAAACTTCAGACGGACCGGCAGGCATGTCTATAGCCACATCGTGCAGGGAAACCTGCTGCTTGGCAGCCATGACAAACTGGTTGCCCGGACCGAAAATCTTATAAACCTTAGGCACGCTCTCCGTACCGTAAGCCATGGCTCCGATAGCCTGAACGCCACCCGCCTTAAAAATCTTGCTTACGCCCGCAATCTTTGCCGCCATGAGGATAGCCGGATTCACCTTGCCCTCTTTATTAGGAGGAGTACACAGTACTATTTCTTTACATCCCGCAATCTTGGCAGGAGTAGCCAGCATCAGAACGGTGCTAAAGAGAGGAGCAGTACCTCCCGGGATATACAATCCCACCTTCTCTATAGCCACACTCTTCTGCCAGCAGGTTACACCAGGGCAAGTTTCAACCTTTACACCATCAAACTTCTGGCTATGATGGAATGCGGCAATGTTATGATGGGCGAGGTGCAAAGCGTCTTTCAGTTCTTGAGAAACCATTTTCTCTGCCTCTTCGATTTCAGCTTCAGTCACAGCCAAAGAATCGAGATGGGCATGATCAAACTTCTCCTCGTAACGCTTCACGGCTTCGTCGCCATGGTTTTTCACATCGTCGAGTACACCTTGTACGGTCGCATTCAGCTGCGAAACATCCAGGTGTGGGCGTTTTACAATCTCGCTCCATTCCTCCTTTGCAGGATACTTTATTACCTTCATTCCTATTATTAATATTTAATTATTAATGTTTAATGTTTGGTTTTTAACGCATAATGTCTCTAAATAAACATTACACATTAAACACTACACATTATTATAATATCATCTTTTCGATTGGTGTTACCAGGATGCCCTGAGCACCGAGTTCCTTCAACTTGCCTATGATTTCCCAGAAACGCTTCTCGTCGAGCACAGTGTGGATAGAGCACCATTCCTCATCAGCCAATGGGATAATCGTAGGACTCTTGATGCCTGGCAATACTTCTGTAATCTCCTGAACCTTTGCCTTAGGAGCATTCATCATCACGTACTTCTTGTCCTGTGCAGAACGTACAGCCTCGAAGCGGAACAGCATCTCGTTCAGAATCTGATGCTTCTCCTCGTCCATGTTCCAGTTGCCGATGAGCAGAGCCTCGCTCTTCATCACCACCTCAACCTCAGCAAGATTGTTGCTGACCAGAGTAGAACCTGAACTTACAATATCGAAAATACCGTCAGCCAAACCGATGCCCGGACTGATTTCTACAGAACCCGTAATGACATGGATGTCGGCATTGATGTTGTTCTTCTTCATAAACTTGCGCAGGATGTTAGGGTAAGAAGTAGCAATCTTCTTGCCGTTGAACCATTGCAATCCCGGATAATCAATCTTCTTAGGAATGGCGAGGCTCAGGCGGCACTTGCTAAAACCCAGACGGTCAATAATCTGCGCATTCTCTCCACGCTCAACAAACTCGTTCTCGCCCACGATTCCGATATCTGCCACACCAGAGGCTACGCTCTGAGGAATATCATCATCACGAAGGTAGAGAACCTCGAGAGGAAAGTTGCTTGACTGCACCAGAAGGGTGCGTTTAGAGGCGCTTACTTTGATGTCAGCCTCTGCTAAAAGATTCATGGTGTCGTCGAAAAGACGACCCTTGCTTTGTACTGCTATTCGTAACATATTTCTATATTTTGTTTGAAAAACATTGCAAAAGTACATATTTTTATTAGAATAAACAAATAATTTCTCACTTATGTGCAAAATATTTCGTACTTTTGCAGCTGAAATGAAGAATAAAGGATATTTATACGCATTATATGCACTATTTTTGCTCGCTGCCTGTGCCGACAAGAAACCGCAGCAGGAGCTTACGCCATGGGGAACTCCTGTAGGCGAAATGGAGCATGCTGACAACTCTGATGGGGCTGATGGTGATGAAAAGAAACCAGCTTCAACCAGCAAGGGGCTTTCGCTCGAAGATATTCAGGCCAATGGTGAGCTCATCATGCTTACCGTTAACGGCCCTACTACCTATTATGATTACCGCAGCCACGGAATGGGACTGCAATATCTGCTCTGCGAGAAGTTTGCCCAGCAGATCGGCGTGTCGTTACGCGTAGAAGAATGTAAGGATACGGCTGAAATGGTACGCAAACTGGAGAAGGGAGAAGGAGATGTGATTGCCGTGCCCCTACCCCGAAAACAGACCAGAGGCAACCTGCTGTTCTGTGGTGTTACGCCCGACAGTACCCGAACCCAATGGGCTGTGCAGAACGGTAACAAGAGTCTTGCCGACACCCTGAACGGCTGGTTTAAGCCTAAGCTGATTGCTCAGGTCAAGCAGGAAGAATCGTGGCTGCTTTCTTCTGCCAGCGTGCGCCGCCACGTTTATTCACCATTTCTGAACCGTTCTAAGGGTGTTATTTCCCGCTACGACCACCTCTTCCAGCGCTATAGCGGAACGGCTCGCATGGACTGGCGTCTGATGGCTGCCCAATGTTATCAGGAGAGCTGTTTTGACCCGAATGCGAAGTCATGGGCTGGAGCTTGCGGACTGATGCAGATTATGCCAGGCACGGCTGCCCATCTGGGTTTGCCGATGAGCATGATTCATGAACCTGAGGCGAATGTGGCTGCGGCAGCCAGATATATGGCGGAACTGCAGGGGCATTTTTCTGACGTGGGCGACCCGTCCCAGCGCATGCTTTTTGCCCTTGCTTCTTATAATGGTGGCTATTTCCACATCAGAGATGCGATGTCGCTGGCTCGCAAACATGGTCAGAATCCGCACAATTGGGGCGTAATTCGCAATTATATTCTACGCCTTTCTCAACCGGCTTATTACACAGACCCGGTGGTGAAATACGGTTACATGCGAGGCACGGAGACGGTAGATTATGTGGATAGAATCAGAGCCCGCTGGGGTGAATACAGCGGTGGTTCAGGCTTCCATGAGAGTCTTCGTGGCAGCGGTATGGGCAGCGGTTCCTTCCATGGAGCCCCTGTTAAATCTAAGCGCCACTACCAGAATAAGTATCATATATAATATAAATAGGTACTGAAAATGATGAGAAAAGGTATATTTGGGGCTCAATTTACTCTGATTTCTTGCAAAATTTGGAGATAAGAGCCCCAAATATACCAAATAACGTGGATGTGAGTCTGCGTTCTTTTATAGGGCGTTTTGTTATTTTGTAAAGAAAAATACAAGATACTAAAATATCGTTATATCATCTTCTACAACGATTAAAGGGAGTGTTTATATATATGTATGTATAATATCCTTACTACAGAAAATAGTAACGGAAATGATGCGAAAATCCGCAGTTTTTTTGCGTTTTAGAAGATAAAATGCAAAATATGGGGGTTAGGAAGATGTTTTAGCCCCTCTTCTAAGGGTGAAAAATGCCCCTCCTCGGACATTAAATCCGCCTATAACATGACGTATTTTTGACAAAATGCAACAGGAAACAAGGATAAAAATGTAGAATCGAACAACATATCAGCTAACTAAAGCGACTTGATATGTAGATAATTATTATACACAAAATATTAGAGTAAGAATATAATAAAATACACATAACACACTAATAACCAATACATTCAGACATACATACAACCTATATCAGGTAAAACTCACAAGTTCATCTAGCGTGTCATTAAGGGTCAAGGTCATTAAGGGTCATTTTCATTTTCGGGGGAGAAAAATCCCCTATAGTATATATATAAATAAATATTTATATATACTATAGCTCAAAATGACACTTTCATTTTTCTAAATGACCCTTAATGACACTGACCCTTAATGACACGCTTGTTTTTCATCCTTACTTTCCCATTGCTGATTGTTTCTGCAATAAAGTTCAGACAGAAAATCAATAGAACTTATTGTATTACAGCTACTTATAGCCTTTCTCGCATAGAAAGTTAGGGTGAAAGCTTGCATTCTGCCCGAAAATGTTGTATCTTTGCACCGGCAATCGAAAGAACAGCCTTTTGTACCTTGCTCGGGTCTTCTCTTAAGACCTAGACGGGTCATAAATGATGGCAGGCGCCGGTCATCAATGAAGCCCCCGAAAACAGCAGGAACGGGGCGTTCTGGGGAGTTGCAAACAAAGGACTCTAAACATACTACAAACAACTATGATTAATTACAGCATCGTAATGCGTAGCGTGAACGCAAATCTTCTGGAAATCAACCAGGCGAAGTCACGCATCAACCAGGCAAAGAAGGAGGGTAAGACCCCTGACCCAAAGGACCTGGAACTCGTGAAGACCGAGAAGCAGAATGCTTTCGCCATCTCACAGTACACTGACATCATGACCATCGAGAAGTTTGCCAAGCACATCACTTCACATGGCAGTGTTTATTCGAGAGCCGACATCAGCGCCATCCTCTACATCGCCGTAGACTGCATGCGTGAGATGTTGCTTGAGGGCAAGAAAATCCGTCTGGGCGATCTCGGTGATTTCTCTCTCCTTCTCGCCTCAAAGGGTGCTGAGGATGCTGACAAGTTCACCGCACAGAACATCACCGGTGTAAAGGTTCAGTGGGAGCCAGGTCAGGAATTCAAGAACCTTCGCGATGACGCCGAGTTCAACCTCGTAGCCAGCCGCAGCGCTCAGGCAGCCGTTATCAAGGCGATTAAGGAGGGTAAGACCAACGTTGACCTCAACGCCCCAACCACTCCGGATAATACGCCAGGTGGTTCAAGCACCGGTCAGACCGGCAGCGACGGCCAAGGCTCAGAATCAGGCGGCGGTACTACCGGCAAGGACGATACTGGCGACGGCCTTGAATAGCCAAAGGATAGACTGGCTAGGGTGCTAGCCCCTAGTCCAGCCTATTCGCCCCACAAAAAAGTAAACATAAAACACTAAACTTTAAACACTAAAAAGATGAAAGCGAACACTTGGAAAACAATTCTTCAGATAGCCATCAGCATTCTGACCGCTATCGCTACTACGCTCGGAGTAACGAGCTGCATGGGATAAAGAACAAAAACGACCGCTCACCTCATGAGGAAAGCGGTCATTTTCGGTCGCGGTCATTTTCGGTCATTAAGGATTTCAGATTATCAAAATATCCCTCTATCGTATAAAATAAGGTTAAATCGAGTTCGCCCAGCCAACAAAATCCATCCATATAATCAACTTTCTGAATATTTTTTGTATTTTTGCAGATATATTGCAAGAATGTAGGGGGTTGAGCATGGCTTATCCTCCTAGATTATAGGCGCATAATTATTAAAAGATTAGAGAATGAAGAAAATATTTATCATGAGCATTATAACCATGCTATCAAGCCTGTATTCTTGTCAGGCGCAAAATAAGGGCTATAAGAGTCTGTCGGCAGATGACTATGAGAAAGCCATCGCTGACACCGCAGTAATCCGTCTCGACGTACGAACCGCAGAGGAGTTTGCCAATGGGCATATTCGTGGCGCAATCAACATTGACGTACTGAAATCAGACTTCGAGCAGAAGGCTGCTGCCACTCTTCCCAAAAGCAAGACTATCGCCGTGAACTGCCGAAGCGGCAAGCGAAGCAAAAATGCCGCAGCTATATTGACAAAGAACGGCTATCAGGTAATAGAACTCGATTCCGGCTTTATTGGCTGGCAGGCAGCAGGAAAAGAAATCGTAAAGGAGTAAATTGAAATAATCTGATGGAAACAGAAAGATTTTTTCTCCGCTAACGTGAAGCATTGGCATGGTGCTGCAAAAGACAGCAGATAAGCAGTATGCTGCTTTCTAAGCCAAACTTGGGTCTTCAGCCCGTACTTGAAGCACATGCAAAAGTTCAGCAAAGAAGATAGAGTTAAACCTTCAGGCACGATTTGCGTCTAATTCTTAAGTGATGGCGTTAAAGCACTCATCACAACTTAGTTATTATAATTTTAAAATTTGTAGCGTATGAAAAGAATTTTGCGAATTTTGATGATTGCCATCTGCTGCATGGTTTCATGCAATATGGTGGCGAATGCGGGCAACGACAAACCTATCTCTGTAAATGCACTTCCTGCCAAGGCTCAGACCTTACTCAGCCAGCATTTCAATGGTCAGAAGGTGATGCTTGCTACCATTGAGTCGGGCGTTGTGAGCAGAAGCTACGACGTGGTTCTGCAGAATGGCACGAAGCTGGAGTTCGACAAAAAGGGAAATCTTACAGAGATTGACTGCAAGCAGGCCACCGTGCCAGACCAGCTGATTCCGCAAGCCATCAAGAATTACCTGATGGCTAATTATGCAGGACAATCGGTGAAAAAGATAGAAATGAACAAGAATGAATACGAGGTAGAACTGGCTAACGGATTGGATTTGACCTTCAACAAGCATTTCCAATTAATAGATCTTGACTGATTATCAAGTTAACTGAACTTTCGCATATCAGGAAGCTAAGTTTAGCAAATAGTTTAAGTACGGACTGAAGGCCCAAAAGCAAAAAAAAATCCCAGTCAGGATAAAACCTTGACTGGGATTCTTATTTTAAATCTCTCTCTTATTTTTCTCATCTATAAAAAGATGATTACTTCAAACCACGATTGATAAGAGTTGTGTTGAGAAGCATCACGTACTTACGATACTGACTGTTGTTCAAGATAACGTGCATGTACTTGAGATCCTTCAAAACTGCCTTGTCAATCATTGCAGAACGTTCCTCACCCTTTGCTGTTGCAGCATTCATCATGTCTGCGGTGAAGTTCTTGTGTACATCAGCTACAGCCTCTACCTGGTCGATGTTCAAGCTCAAAGCATCTGCCAAGCTAGACATCTTTACATTCATGTTGTAAGCTGCTGTTGCATTTGTCTCCTCTTCTGCTGCGAAAGTAGCTGTTGCCATTGCAAACATAGCTACTGCTAATACCATAATCTTCTTCATAATCTTTTTACCTTTCTTTACTTTGTGAGTCCTGCACATCCGTAGACGCCGGCTCTGTTAAACATTATCCTATAGTCTTTTTCTTTAAGACGCTGCAAAGATACGAACTTTTCTCTGTGTGCGCAAACATTTCTTGGGATATTTTCAGTTTTCCGCCTATTTCTTGACTTAAATCAACAACAATACACCGAAATAGGCATCAGAACGTTAGAGATATTACATTTTCTCTATCATTTTGTAATATCATCGAAAAAAAAGCCCTTTTTCTTCGTTTATACCAATTATTATTTGTACCTTTGCAAAAGATTCAACCTATAAAACAAGCAAAATGGTACAGGAAAATCATATAGACAAGGCACTCGCCTTTATGGAAAGTCTCGAGAAACTGGGCAACCAGCTCAAGGCGGCTGAGGAACACCAGAAGCAGCTCATCGCCCGAATGCTGGATCTCAAGAAAGAGAATCTGACCGACGGCGAGGAATATGCTGAACTCTCGCAGAAGAGCAAAAGTCTGCAGGACATCATCGACAAATGGCGCCCTATCTATCTGGAGCGCATGGAGATGGTAAAGAGCGTAAGCATTCAGAAAAGAAAAAGAAATAATAAAAAATAAATATAGAAATGGAAACAAACAACAAAAACAAGTTTATTGTAGTTTCATACGCACTGTATGATGTAACTAATGGTGACAACGGCGAGGAAATGCTCATCGAGCGCACAACCGACGAGCGTCCGTTCATCTTCATCAGCGGTATGGGTGTTACCCTGCCAGCTTTCGAAGAGAAGGTGGTAGACCTGGCTAAGGGTGATGAGTTCGACTTCCAGCTGGACCCAGAGCAGGCTTACGGACAGCACTATGATGAGCGCGTACTGGAGCTCGACAAGCAGATTTTTACCATCAACGGCCAGTTTGATGCACAGCACGTACAGGTAGGCGCTATCATCCCATTGCAGAACGAGGATGGCAACCACTTCAACGCAGTCGTGAAGAACATCAGCGATACAAAGGTAACCTGCGACCTGAACCACCCATTGGCTGGCTTGAAGCTCAACTTCTGCGGTCAGATTCTCGAGAGCCGCGAGGCTACTGCTGAGGAGATTGCCAAGATGGCTCAGATGATCAGCGGCGAAGGTGGCGGCTGCTCAGGTGGCTGCGACAACTGCGGCGGCGACTGCAAGGATGGCAACTGTGAAGGTGGTTGCGAAGGCGGCTGCAACAAGTAATAAACACCTTTATAATATATTAAGGTAATGAGGAATACATTTGGTAATCTTTTCACTCTCACTACGTTTGGAGAGAGTCATGGAATAGCTGTAGGAGGCGTTATTGACGGATTTCCTGCAGGCATAGAAATCGACATGGACTTTATCCAGAGCGAGCTGAACCGCCGACGCCCAGGACAGAGCCACATCACTACGGCCAGAAAGGAAGCTGACAAGGTAGAGTTTCTGAGTGGTGTGTTCGAAGGCAAATCAACAGGAACCCCTATCGGCTTTGAGGTGCGTAACCAGAACCAGCATTCTCAGGACTATGAGAACATGCGCTGTCTCTTCCGCCCTTCTCACGCAGATTTCACCTATCACGAGAAGTATGGTGTACGCGATCATCGTGGCGGCGGCCGTTCTTCAGCCCGCATCACCATTGCCCGATGCGTAGGCGGAGCTTTGGCTAAACTTGCCTTGCGACAGTTGGGCATCAGCATCACGGCCTATACATCGCAGGTGGGCAGCATCGCGCTGGAGAAAGATTATCATCTGTATGACCTTAACACCATAGAAGATAATCCGGTGCGCTGTCCTGACCAGCGGAAGGCGAAGGAGATGGAAGATCTCATCGCCCAGGTTAAGGCCGACGGCGATACGATTGGTGGAATCATCACTTGCGTCATCAAGGGTTGCCCGGTAGGATTGGGCGAGCCTGAATTTGGCAAGCTTCATGCCCAACTGGGTGCTGCCATGCTTGGCATTAACGCCGTGAAGGGTTTTGAATATGGTGAGGGATTTGCCGGAGTTACTGCCCGCGGAAGTGAGCAGAATGATGTCTTTATCCCGAAGGCTGATGCTGCAGAGACGCCAGCTGATGCTGCTGTGAATCAGGATGTTGCTGCCCGTATTACAACAAAGAGCAATCATAGCGGAGGAATACAGGGCGGTTTGAGCAATGGTCAGGACATCTATTTCCGTGTTGCCTTTAAGCCAATTGCTACTCTGCTGATGGAGCAGAATACGGTAGATTTGGAAGGAAATGCCACCATGCTGACTGCCCGCGGCCGTCATGATCCTTGCGTTTTGCCAAGAGCCGTGCCAGTGGTTGAAGCCATGGCTGCCATGGTGATTCTGGATAACTATCTCTTGAATAAAACAATAAAACTTTAATTAGTGATTAATTGGTAGTGATTAGTGATTAACAAACTAATCACTACCAATTAATCACTAATATCTACCTAAAGCTTACTGTCCTTTAATAGTTTTGGGCAATATTCATTAAAAAAGCATTTATCGCAGAGCGGCTTCGTACTCTTGCAAATATATCTGCCATGCAGCAGAATCCAATGATGCGCATTCGGAATATCCTCAGCCGGAATGTGTCTCATCAGATAATCTTCTACTTTTCGGGGCGTATCTGCCGTTTTCGGCACCAACCCCATACGATGACTCACACGGTAAACATGCGTATCCACCGCCATCGTAGCATGACCGAACCATACGGCACGAATCACATTCGCAGTCTTGCGCCCCACTCCTGCCAACTTCTCCAAATCATCCGCAGCCTCAGGCACCTCACCTCCGAACATCTCAACCAGCTGGCGAGACATTTCAGCAAGATGCTTCGCCTTGGCATTCGGATAACTCACCGAACTGATCAACTCATAAATATCTTCCTCGCTCGCCTGTGCCATGTGCTGCGCATCAGGATAACGGGCAAAGAGAGCAGGCGTAACCATGTTGATGCGTTTGTCGGTGCATTGCGCAGAAAGCAAGGTAGCCACCAGAAGCTGAAATGCGCTACCGAACTGCAACTCGGTAGTTACATTCGGCAGCGCACTTCTGAAATGATTCAATATAAAATCGTATCTTTCCTTACGAAGCATTTCTCTTACTTTTTAGCAGGAGCAGCCTCCTCTTTCTTCAGCTTACCCTTGTAAGCCTTGTTCAAACCGGAAATCACCTCTTTTGTAATATCGTAAGCCTTGTCAGCATAGAGCAGGTTATCGCCGCTCTTAGAGAAGATGATGCTGTACTTCTTGTCCTTGTTATAGCGGGCAAGATAGTTGGCAATGCTGTCGTGGAGCGCCTTGTTGTACTTCTCCTGCTCAGCAGCAAACTCGTTGCTCAAGCGCTGCTGCAAGCCCTGCAGGTCGTTGTTCTGCTTCTGCAGTCCAGCCTGGATAGCCTCAGCCTGCTCGCGGGTGTAAGCATTCTGCTGAATCTTCTGCTGGAAGTTGGCTGCTGCTGCCTGAAGCTGCTGGCCCTTCTGCGCAATAGTAGCCTGAATGTTCTGACCCTTCTTCTCCAAGATAGAAGAATACTCCTTAGCAAAGGTATACTGAGTCATGATAGAGTCTACCTCTACATAAGCAATCTTCAATTCAGCAGGAGCCTTGCTCTCTGACTTAGCCTCTACCTGAGGCTGAGATTTGTTGCATGATGCCAATGACAGGGCAGCAACAGCTGCAATTGCCACTGAACTCAAAATGTTCTTTCTCATTTTTTCTATCATATTATATTATTACTATTTTCTAATAAGCCTTGTTGGCTTCCCTTGCCTCGCGGTCCTGATCCACCACACAATGAATGCCCTGCTTGCGCAAGCCCGGATTGTCGTGCACATGCTGGGAAGAGAACTTGCCGTTCTTCTTAAAAATCACCTTTACGCAAAATAATGCCATGCAGATAGCAATTATTAACACGCTTAATAACATTAATTTTATCATTTTTATTACCTTTGCAGTGCCTTAGTGCACTTTTGGGTGCAAAGGTACTATTTTTTTGGGAATAACCAAAACAAAATAGCAGAAATAAATGTTTTATCAAAACAAAATAATAGAAAATAAATGAATAAAAGTGAATTGAAGCCTGCTCTCGTGTTCGAGCAGTTCGCAAAAATCAACGAAATACCTCGTCCTTCCAAGCACGAGGAGAACATGATTGAGTTTTTGAAATCTTTCGGAGAGGCTCATCAGCTCGAAACGCTGGTAGATGAAACCGGTAATGTGCTCATCCGTAAAGCTGCCACTCCAGGCTACGAGCATGCTGAAACCATCATCCTGCAGAGCCACATGGACATGGTTTGCGATAAACTGGTAGATGTTGATTTCGATTTCCACAAAGACGCCATCCAGACTTACGTAGACGGAGAATGGCTTAAGGCAAAAGGCACTACATTGGGTGCTGACGACGGTATAGGCTGCGCCATCGAGCTGGCTATCCTGGCAAGCAACGATATTGAGCATGGTCCTATCGAGTGCGTCTTTACACGTGATGAAGAAACCGGACTGACCGGTGCTCACGGCATGAAGGCGGGCTTTATGACCGGAAAGATGCTCATCAATCTTGACTCAGAGGATGAGGGCGAAATCTTCGTATCCTGCGCCGGTGGTCAGACAACCCATGCCACTTTCCACTTCTCACGCGAAGAGGCTCCTGCGGGTTATTTCTTCATGGAAGCTTCGCTGAAGGGTCTCAACGGTGGTCACTCGGGCGATGACATCAACAAGAAGCGCGCCAATGCCATCAAGATTCTTGCCCGCTTCCTCTTCCTCGAAAATGAGAAACTGGATGGAAGTCTGCGCCTCGTAAGCTTCAACAGCGGCAAAATGCACAATGCGATTCCTCGCGACGGAAAGATTGTTTTCGCCGTCAAAAATGCTGATAAGGAACAGGTTCGTGCCGACTGGAACATCTTTGCATCAGAAGTAGAAGATGAATTCCACGTAACCGAACAGGCTATGCTGTTCAATATGAGCAGCACCGATGCTGCACCTGTCATCGAGAAAGCTGTAGCTGACAAGTTCGTAATGGCTCTCCAGGCTGTAGACAACGGTCCGCTTACTACCTGTCAGGATGAGGCGATTGCCTGGATGGTAGAAACCTCAAGCAATGTGGCAAGCGTGATGACCGATGAAAACAGCATCAACATCGTAGCTTCTCAGCGAAGTAACGTGATGAGCAATCTGGAGAACATGACCAACACCGTAAAGGCAGCCTTCCTTCTGGCTGGCGCCGAGGTAACTGTAGGCGACAAGTATCCAGCTTGGAAGATGCGCGCCAACAGCGAGCTTACCGACCTGGCTGTGAAGGCTTATGAAAAGCTCTTCGGCAAAAAGCCATTGGTAAAGGGTATTCATGCCGGTTTGGAGTGTGGTCTTTTCTCAGAGCGTTATCCTGAGCTCGATATGGTAAGTTTCGGTCCTACCCTTCGCAATGTTCACACCCCAGACGAGGCTCTTCTCATTCCTACTGTAGAGATGGTTTGGGATCACTTGCTGGAGATTCTCCGCAGCGTGGCTAAATAAGCAAGCTCGCTAAATAAAACAACGAGCTTAATAAAAGCAGTGCGGCTTAATAAAAAAGAAGATGTCTATGATAAAGAAAATGATGTTTTTCATGGTTTCAGGACTTGTGCTGATGTTCACCTCGTGTGGCGATCAGCACAAGGCTCAATCTCTTGTCAAGGATTTTCTTAATGAAAACCTCGTTGAGCAGGACTGCAGCTATGAGCGGTTCTCCCGCCTCACTCCTACCGCCATGATCAGTTTCGACCAGATGAAGGTGATGCGACAAAATGTCAGCAAACTGCCTTACGTCAAGAAGAATATTAATTATAATGATGCAGCTTATCCCGACACCTTATTATATTTAAGGGCTACATACAAGCTGACCAACCATCAGGGCGAGAAGCAGGAAGTAACCCAAACCTTTTATCTTGATAAAGGTTTGACAAGAGTAATCGGGTTTAAGGAAAACTAAAAAAATAGTTAAGAATTGCCTTTCAGCAAGGCAGTAAGAATAAACAGAAAGAGTTGACTAGCATTTTAACTAGCCAACTCTTTTTTCATATAATCTCTTATTTCTTTTCTAGCCAGAGTCAGACGATTCTCAGCCGCTTTATATCCGAGGTTCAGACTTTGGGCAATCTCGCTCACCTGCATTCCTTCGAAGAGATTCAGGCGGTAAACCTTGCTTCTCTTCTCTGTGAGCCGGGCAATGCCACGCTCCAGAATCTCGTTGGTCTGCTGGGCAGAGAAAACTGATTCGCCATCAACATCATATCTTCCCATCCAGTCGCTAGCTCCCAGGAAGTGTTCATACTCCTCAATCTTATGCTTGCGCCGGTAATAATCGATAATCAGATTCTTGGCAATGGTGTATACAAAACAAGGTAAAGTAACAGGCGTAATCATCTTATCGCCTCGAAGTAATCGCACAAAAGTATTCTGCACGATGTCTTCAGCCTCGTCTGCCGGAAGCGAACGGGACATGACATACAACTTCAGCTCGTTGTAGTGTTCAGAGTAATAATCAGCAATAATGCTGTAATTTGAATTTGTTTGTTCCATGATGGCGATTTTTTTAATCATGTTTTTCGTTTATCGATATTGCAAAGGTAATAAAAAAAAGGAAAGCCACCAAAGGAAAGCGAAAAAAAATGTGCTAAATGTTCGTTTTGAAACATTTAGCACATATGATAGAAACAATTTGTAACATGAAATGTTACGCATCGCAAAGTTTTATTTCTTAATTCAAACCTTTTTACAGGTTGGATTACTTAATCATGTCAACGCTTCTCTTGAGGAATGCGTCGAGCGAAGCACCTTTCAACATACCGTTCTGAAGCAGGGCGAGGTCGATGAGCTGGTGAACAATGTTGTTGTTCTTAGCATAGCCCGAGATGATTTCGTTGCGCTTAGCCTTCTCATCGCTGATGGCCTTCTCTGTGTTGTGAACATCATCCTTCTCCTGCTGGGTAATCTCTTCAGGCTTCTTCTTGTTCTGCTCCTGATGGAGTACGGCAAGGCGAGCTTCCTGACCCTTGATTTCTGCAAGGATTGGCTTCAATGTTTCAGCAGTGTTGGCCTCAGCATCTTCCAATACCTTCTTTACCAGAGCATGGTCTGAGTTCAGTACGATGTTGTAGCTGTCTGGCATCTGACCGTAGAAGTTCATGCCTGCCTGGAACTGGCTCATCGCCTTCATACGGCGCATGTACTCGTTCTGAGTGATGAGCACTGGCTGGTTCTGTTCGCCCAAAGCCTGAATTTCAACAAAGAATTCTGCCTTGTCAAGCTGAGGCATCTGAGAGCGGAATACTTCTGTCAAGTTGTCAGACTGCTCTTTGCTCAAATCGGTCTTCTTAGCATCTTCCTTCACGATGAGGCGGTCGATGATGTCGGCGTCAACACGTGTAAAGCGGCTCTTCTCCAGCTTCTGCTCCAGCATGTTTACCATCGGCGTATCGAGCTGACCTTCCATCAGAAGTACAGAATAACCCTTCTGCTTGGCAGCCTCGATATAAGAATACTGCTCTTCCTTATTGTTGGCATAGAGATAAACCAGGTTGCCGTCCTTATCGGTCTGATTGTCCTTAATCAGCGTCTTGTACTCCTCGAAAGTAAAGTACTTGCCCTCAACATCTTTCAGAAGTGCGAAGTCCTTTGCGCGCTCGTAGAAATCTTCCTGAGAGAGCATTCCGTAGTTGATGAAGATCTTGAGATCATCCCATTTCTCTTCAAACTCCTTGCGGTTCTCCTTGAAGATAGAGTTCAGACGATCGGCTACCTTCTTGGTGATGTAGGTAGAAATCTTCTTCACGTTGCTGTCGCTCTGAAGGTAGCTTCGGCTTACGTTCAGCGGAATGTCCGGTGAATCGATTACACCATGAAGCAATGTGAGGAATTCTGGTACAATGCCTTCTACCTGGTCGGTTACGAACACCTGGTTGCAATAGAGCTGAATCTTGTTGCGCTGCATGTCGATGCTGCTCTTGATGCGTGGGAAGTAGAGAATACCCGTGAGATTGAATGGGAAGTCTACATTCAGATGAATCCAGAACAACGGGTCGTCCTGCATCGGATAAAGGGTGTGATAGAACTTCTTGTAGTCCTCATCCTTCAGTGTGCTAGGAGCCTTGGTCCAGAGAGGCTCCACATTATTAATAATGTTATCCTCATCAGTCTCCACATTCTTGCCGTCCTTCCATTCGGTCTTCTTGCCGAAAGCAACAGGCACTGCCATAAACTTGCAGTACTTGTTCAGAAGTTCCTCAATCTTGTTCTTCTGCAGGAATTCCTTGCAATCATCAGCAATATGGAGGATGATGTCTGAACCACGCTCAGCCTTGTCTGCATCTTCGATTTCGAAAGCAGGTGAACCATCGCAGCTCCACTTTACAGCCTTGCTTCCCTCTTTGTAGCTCTTAGTGATGATTTCTACCTTGCTGGCTACCATGAAAGAAGAATAGAAGCCGAGACCGAAGTGGCCGATGATGGCGTTGGCATTCTCCTTATACTTGTCGAGGAAGTCAGTTACGCCTGAGAATGCAATCTGGTTGATATATTTATCGATTTCCTCCTCTGTCATACCTATACCATGGTCGCTGATAGTCAAGGTTCCAGCCTTCTCATCGAGAGAGACACGAACGGTTGTGTCGCCTATCTCGCCCTTGAAATCGCCCTGAGCTGCAAGAGTCTTCAACTTCTGTGTAGCATCTACGGCGTTTGAAACCATCTCGCGGAGGAAGATGTCGTGATCTGAATATAAGAATTTCTTGATGACAGGGAAAATGTTCTCTGTCGTTACACCAATATTACCTTTCTGTGCCATAATATAAAATGTTTTTATTCGTATTTACTTTATTATTGTTTGGCAAGGGGACTTACAAATAGCGTGCCAAAATAAAAGTCCTCTTACCAAACAGAATAAAATAGCTGAAAAACATTTTATGATTCAGCGAAGCATTTTATGACTAAATGTCTCTTGGAAATCCCTTTGCCAAACCGCCTTCGCTTGTTTCCTTGTAAAGCGAAGGTAGGTCATGCCCCGTCTGTCGCATTACTTCAACTACACGGTCGAAAGATACGGTATGATGGCCATCAGAGAAGGAAGCGTAGAGGTCTGCATCCAAAGCTCGGGCGGCAGCAAAGGCATTTCGCTCGATGCAAGGAATCTGAACCAGTCCGCAAACCGGGTCGCAGGTCATTCCGAGATGATGCTCCAATCCCATTTCGGCAGCATATTCTACCTGAGCCGGACTGCCTCCGAAAAGCTGGCAGGCTGCAGCCGAAGCCATGGCGCAGGCAACACCTACCTCGCCCTGGCAACCTACATCAGCACCACTGATAGAAGCATTCTGCTTTACGATGTTGCCCACCAATCCGGCTGTAGCCAAGGCTCTCAAGATGCGCTGTTCACTCATATCATGAGAAGTAAACATGTGGTAGAGTACAGCTGGCAATACACCACAGGCGCCACAGGTAGGAGCTGTAACGATGGTACCACCCGAAGCATTCTCTTCGCTCACAGCCAGCGCATAAGCATAAACCAAGCCGCGGCTCTGCAGGGAAGCACGGTAACCCTTCGCCTTTATATAATAGGTGGCAGCCTTACGCTGTAGCTTCAGCGGACCCGGCAAAACACCTTCATGGTTCAAACCATTTCTGATGCTCTGCTTCATCGTTTGCCAAACCATGTCGAGATAATCCCAGATATCTTCCGATTCGCATTTCTCAACATACTCCCAGAATGAGCGTCCGTTATCATAGCACCATTGCTTGATGTCGGCGAGCTTGTTCAGATCATAGACATCCTTGGCGCCCAGCTCTTCGTTGCCGGCAGTACCATCTGATATGGCTCCACCACCAATACTGTAAACGGTCCATTCATCGATAATATCGCCGTTCAGATCCTTGCCCACAAATTTCATTCCGTTGGGATGATAAGGAAGGAAAGTCTGTGGCTGCCAGATAATATTCACAGTTTTATGAGGTCTGAGCACTTCTTCTATTGCCACATCAGTCATGTGTCCCTTACCTGTAGCAGCCAGACTTCCATAGAGGGTTACTTCATAATAAGAAGCGTTAGGGCAACGCTCCTGAAAAAGTTTGGCTGCACGCTGAGGCCCCATCGTATGACTGCTCGATGGCCCCTTACCTACTCTATATAATTCCTTTAATGACTTCATTTTTCTCGTATTTAATATTTTTACTTATCGATTTTTTCTCTTTTAATGGGCTCAGTTACTTATTTCTTCAGTTTACCATCAGAAAGTTACTTCATCTGCTTGGCTTTCAGAATGATGACATCCGTGAGAGGTCTGTCGTTGTTCGTCTTATCGGTAGCCACATTCTGAATCTTATCAACCACATCCATGCCTTCAAGCACCTCTCCGAATACAGTGTAGCCGTTGTCAAGGTGAGGAACACCACCATGCTTGATGTAGCCCTTTTGCAACTGTTCTGAAGGAATGGCGTAATACTTGCCGTCCCGTTTCAGTTTTTCTACATAATATTCCATCTGCCGGGGAGAAAAATTTCTGCCCCAGGTGATGTAGAAATCAGTAGACGCCGAAGCTTTGGCCGGATTTTCATCATCTCCTTCGCGAGCAGCACAGAGCTGTCCGCGCTTATGATAATATTTAGGATAGATGATTTCTGCCGGAACCGTATAGTTTACATCAAACTTCTGCGGCTTTTTCATGTTCACCTTTCTGCATGAATAATCGCCACCCTGAATCATGAAATTCTTGATGACACGCTGAAAGATGCAACCGTCATAATAGCCCGAATTGACAAGTTTCAGGAAATTATCCCGATGCTTGGGAGTATCGTTGTAGAGAGCCACGAGAATGTTACCCATCGTAGTTTCCAGCAACACCTGAGGGCAAGTTGGATCGTGCGGTGTTTCCCAGTCGAGCAGAGAATCGGGCTTAGACGCCACAACTTTTCCGGCTGGTTCTGATGTGTTCTGATTGCCTTCACTCTGAGCGAATGTCGTAACAGGCACCGTAAGAAGAGCGAGTGTCAATAATCTGATGATCTTCTTCATATTTTTGTATAATTTTACATCTATTTATGTTATCGGATGCAAAGATAATGATTTTATTCTAAAAAATTGATTTTTTATGCGGGAAAAGTTCCTTTGTTTCATACATTCTTCATATCTTTGCAGCAGAAGACAGAAAATGCAATCAATTATGAAGAAAAAAATATATATTATCATCGCTTTTTGCACATTCCTCACTACAGAAGCAAGTGCACAGCAACAGGTAAGCTTCGGACCATTGCACAGTCCGGACAGTCCGCGTGAAGAATGGTTGCTGCCTGGCGATACGGTTTACCAGGCAGGAAAACCTATGATTTATCAGGGAAAACCGGTGAAGAATGCATATATGACTCCTGCCCGACTATCAGATAAGAAAGAAACTCTCGGCAAAAACGGATTACTGGGTGATGCTTCGCTAGACAGCACCTATTATAATAATCCCATCTCCAACCTTACCAACAGCTTGAGTTATCCGTTGGGCTATGGCTGGGGGCTGCACAAGGGATTGAATCTCTCGGTAGATCTTTCTGCCTTTGCTACATTCGGCAAGAATGTGCCTCACAGAGGCGGTTTCACCCAGACCATCGATGCAACCTACCTGACGCCACTCACCAAAGACAACAAACTTTGGTTGGCTCTGGGCACTTATATCAACAACGTAAACTATGGTGGAGACAGTTATCATGACGGTGGAGTCTACGGCATTCTGGGCTACCAGTTTAATGAGCATTGGGAGGCTTACGTTTACGGTCAGCTTAGTGTAGCCAACAATTACAATTCTCTTTACGGCCGTTATGGCCGTTATGGCGGTTATGGCTATGGTCCCTACGGCTATTCGCCTTGGGGCTACGGAATGTATCCTTGGGGTATGGGAAGAGGAATCATGCCGGGTGGCTACGGAATGGGAGTACCTGGCGCCAATGTTTTAGGAGCCGGTGTAAGATACACTAATTCCAAAAAGACTTTCTCTATCGGCTTAAACGTAGAAGGAGTATGGTATGATAATAAGACGCCAGCCTATTTCAAGCAATACGACTATCCTGTGCCAAAGGCGCCTGAAAAAGATTAAGGAAAAGATAAAGCATAAAAAAAAGAGGTTCACTTTTCAATATAATCATATTGAAGTGAACCTCTAAGTTTATTCTGAAAAGAATCAGTTTACATAGAATTATCTCTCTCCATGAGATTATACGCTATGAGTTTAGATTCTATTCAGCGAGAATCTGGACTATTCTTTCTGCTGAGCGGCCATCCCATCTGTCAGGAATGCCCGCTTTCTTCCATTCACCCTTCAGAAGTTTCTGCATAGATTGCTTCAGTAACTCCGGATCTTCAGCAACCAATTCGTTTGTACCCACCTTTACAGTTTCAATATGCTCAGTATAGCTGTTGAGCGTAATGCAAGGAACCCCATTGAAGGTAGCTTCTTCAGCCACATTACCCGAATCGGTAATCACACCTTTGGCGTGAGCTGTAAGATAAGCAAACGACAGATAATCGAGCGGCTGAACCACCTGGATTCCACTCTGATGATTACTCTCTTCCTGATAAGCCTTGAATGCGAGCACGAAGCCCAAGGCTTTACCTCGAAGCGGAGCAATCACCTTCACTCCAACCTGGCGCGCCTCTTCATCTATGACAGAAATGAGCGATTTCATCTCATCAATGTTATTGACGATGGCCTTGCGGTTCAAGGTCAGAACCATATATTCGCCTTCTTTCAGATGAAACTCGTCCATGACTTCAGGCCGCTGCATTTTAGACTGAAGGAAGCGGATGTTGTCGATAAGCACATTTCCTACCATGTAAACCTTAGACAATTCTGCACCTTCCTTGTTGGCGATGCTGTTGTTTGAAATGCCAGCGGTAAAGAGAATATCTGACAAGCCATCAATCACCAGACGGTTGATTTCCTTTGGCATGGTAATGTCAAAACTGCGGGTTCCGGCTGCAATATGAGCAAGCTGCACACCCTGCTTCTTGGTAACAATAGCCACAGCCATGGTTGAAGCCAGATCATCAACCACAATGACAACATCTGTAGCATTCTGCTGCAGATAGCACTCAAACTGACCCATCACCTGTCCGGTAAGTTCGTTCATGTTTGGACAGTCTACACCGAGATAAGCATCCGGTTTCTGAATGCCTAAGTCATCGAAAAGAGAAGATTCCAGTGTCGGGTCATCCTCTTTTCCTGTGTAAACCAACTGATAGCTGATTTCGTTACCAGCTTCCTGAGCATTACGAATTGCTCTAATTACGGGCGCAACCTTGATAAAGTTAGGTCTTGCACCTGCAACGATACAGATTTTCTTCATTTTTATCCTGTTTTATATATTTACTGAAGTTACAGTTTACTGATGTCTGAGTGCTTTATTTCTTGAGTCAAAGGGCATTATCCATCGACTCAGAGGTCTTTATCCCTTGAAAAGGTCTTTGATTCCTCCTATAGAACCCAAGAGATTGGTTGCCTCGTATGGCAGATAAACCACCTTATTATCCTTACCCTGTGCTACTTCCTGCATCATACTGATGTATTTCTGGGCCAGGAGATAGTTGGCTGGATTCGTACTCTGTCCTACAGCTTCCGTAATCTTCTGAATGGCAATAGCCTCGGCCTCAGCCTTACGGATGCGGGCAGTAGCCTCACCTTCTGCATTCAGGATAGCCTGCTGTTTGGCAGCCTCAGCCTTGTTCACGATGGCAGCCTTCTCACCTTCTGAGAGCAGGCGCTGCTTTTCCTTCTCACCTTCTGAAGTCAGGATGGTAGCACGCTTGTTTCGTTCAGCCTGCATCTGCTTTTCCATGGCCTGGAGCACACTCTCTGGAGGTGTAATATCCTGCAACTCTACTCGGTTTACCTTGATTCCCCACTTATTGGTTGCATCATCCAAAACAGCACGGAGTTTGGTGTTAATCGTATCGCGGGAGGTAAGAGTCTGGTCAAGTTCCATCTCACCTATTATATTACGCAAGGTAGTTTGAGTCAGTTTCTCTATGGCATTTGGCAGATTGTTGATTTCATACACACTCTTGAATGGGTCCACAATCTGGAAATAGAGCAACGCATTTATCTGCATCTGGATATTATCCTTAGTGATTACGTTCTGACGGTCGAAATCGTAGACCTGTTCACGAAGGTCGATGCTGTTTGTATAAACGTATCTTCCGTTTCTCATAGACACAATATCCTTGGCATGGTCAATGAAAGGAATGATGACATTAATACCCGGCTTGAGCGTAGCAAAATATCGTCCGAGACGCTCTATGATTTTCGTCTCACTCTGAGGGATGATAACGATGGTTTTCTTAACCACTACGAGTGCAAGTGCTACTAGAGCCACCAGCACATAAATTCCTATGTTCATGATGTTTATACGATTAAGTGAATAATGTTGACTCTAAACTTTTCCTTCCTAAACTTTTTCTACCTTGAGGATGATAGATTCGTGACCTAAGATTCGAACCATATCGCCTACAGCAAGCGGTTCGGCAAGATGTGGAGCTTCCGCTTTCCAATCATCTCCATCCAGCTTTACCCTGCCGAATCCTCCGGCAGGAATCATCTCTGTCACTTCCCCTATCTGTCCTGCCAGCGCATCGGCGTTACTGCGGCGGTCTTCCCCACCCTTGTGTAGCGATTTCAGCAGATGCGGACGAACCAACCAGATGCTAAGCATAGAGCAGATAGCCCAAACCACTACCTGCACCCAGAAAGGTGCTCCTACTAATGCCACAGGAATGCTGATGAGCGCACCAATGGCAAAACAAGTAACATAGAAATCGCCGGAAGACAACTCTAAGATGAGGCAGATGAACATCACCGACGTCCATACCAGCCAAAGGTTATGAGATAAATACTCCATACTTAACTATTTTAATTTGATTCGAGAGATTCGAGAGATTTGGAAAATTCCTTATTTTCTGCGGGTTATAGTCTTCTTTTTGCTACTGGTCTTCTTGGTTGTAGAAGTCTTGCTCGTAGAACCTACCTTATAAGTTGTCTGAGGTTTATAATACTTCAGCGCAGTAGGCATTTCCTTCTGCAAGTCAGCAATACGCTTGGTGTCTGAAGGGTGATCACTGAAAATATCACTCTGATTGCTGCTAGAGCCCTGCGACATTCGCTGCCAGAAAGGAATGGCCTGCTGAGGATCGTAACCAGCCATGGCAGCGAAGATAAGCCCCATGTAATCTGCCTCGGTTTCATTATCACGGGAATACTTCAGATTGCGGAATGAGAAATACCGTCCGGCAACTGCACTTGCCACATTACCTACACCATTACCAACTGTCTGGTTCAACACAGTTCCCAGGATGCTTGTACCGGTTTGCTGATTCTGCTGTTTGGTGAGCTGCTCAGCACTATGTTTAGCCACAGCATGAGCTATTTCGTGACCCAAAACGATTGCCAAACCGGTTTCATTCTGAGTGTAAGGCAAAAGTCCTTCATAAACCACGATTTTACCGCCAGGCATACAGAATGCATTGGCTGACTTATCTTGTACCAGGTTGAATTCCCATGAATAATTCTTCACATCGGCTTCAAATCCGTTCTGCTTCAAATAGAGTTCAACAGCATTGGCAAGTCTTTTTCCTACTCGCTGAACCATCGCCGTATTGGCTGCATTGGTCGACTTCTTGGCAGAAGCCATGTACTTTGTGTATTCCTGATTAGACAGACTGAGAATCTGCTCATCGGATACAGAGATGCGATGAGTGCGACCGGTCAGAGGCACCGTCTGAGTAGTGCCGCAAGATGACAGCGCAAGAACTGCCACAACCGTCAGAACTAAAACCTTAAACTTTTTCATCTTAACTTATGTATATTATGTTTATTCATTAAGTTTATGTGCTGTTTGAAACAGATTTTCTCTGCAAATATACTATTTCTAGTTGAAACCACCAAAGAAAAATGAGAAAAACATGAAATATAACCTAAAAATAACACAAGATAACTGACAAAAAAGGGGTGTAGGAAAAAAAGATGGCAAAAAATAAGGTGTGGCACAATCTTTGCAGTTTCGCAAAACCGTCAGGCTGCCAGATGACAGCTGCCCGAGAAAGCAGCAGTATCAGCAGACTGGGTCTAAGAAGTATAACATTAAAATATTTTAATATGAACGCAAAGAAGGAAGTGCCTGTATTGCTTTTGACAGGCTACCTGGGTAGTGGAAAGACAACCCTTCTCAACAAGATTTTAGCTAACGAAAAAGGTATTAAATTTGCCGTCATCGTCAACGATATTGGTGAAGTCAATATTGATGCAGCCCTGATAGAAAAAGGTGGCGTAGTAGGTCAGAAAGACGATTCGCTTGTTTCTCTCCAGAATGGTTGCATCTGCTGCACATTGAAGATGGACCTGGTAGAACAGCTCAAGGAAATCGTAGACATGAAGCGTTTCGATTACATTGTCATCGAGGCTTCCGGAATCTGCGAGCCTGCTCCTATTGCACAGACCATCTGCTCTATCCCATCCCTCGGTCCTCAGTACATCGAGAATGGCATTCTGCGCCTTGACAGCATCGTTACCGTAGTAGATGCTTTGCGCATGAAGGATGAATTCTCCAACGGCAGCGACCTGATGAAGAAGAATATGGATGAGGAAGATCTAGCTTCGCTCGTCATCCAGCAGATTGAGTTCTGTAACATCATTCTTCTGAACAAGGCTGCAGAGGTTGAACCTAAGGAACTGGAGCACCTTAAGCAGATTATCCGTGCCATCCAGCCTAAGGCAGAAATCTTTGAATGCAACTATGGTGACGTTGACTTGAATCTGATCGTCAATACCAAGAAGTTTGATTGGGAAACCGTAGCCACTTCAGCCGGTTGGATTCAGGAGATTGAATCAGAAAGAAACGAAGAGCATGAAGAAGATGATGTAGAAGAAGCACATGAACATCATCACGATCATGACAAGGAAGACGAGGAAGACGAACATGATCATCATCATCATCACCATCATCACGACCATGATCATGATCATGAAGGCGGAGAAGTTGAGGAATACGGAATCGGCACCTTCGTTTACTATCGTCGCAAGCCTTTCGACCTGGGTCTCTTCGATGATTTCGTCGCAAGAAAATGGCCTAGAGACGTGGTTCGCGCCAAGGGAATCTGCTATTTCGATGATGAGCGCGACATGTGCTACGTGTTCGAACAGGCAGGCAAGCAGAAGACTGTAAAGCAGGCTGGCCAATGGTTGGCTACCATGCCGAAAAGCGAACTCGCCCAGGTCTTGTTGAATAACCCACAGCTGCAGAAGGAATGGGATCAGGAATTGGGCGACCGCATGATAAAAATCGTATTCATCGGTCAGCATATCAAGGAACAGAAAGATGCTATCATTGCTGAGCTCGACAAGTGTTTGGCGTAGAATCTTATTCACCCGGCTTCCTAGCAAAAAGCTAAGAAAAAATAGCTCAAAATGAGCAGCAAACAAGAAAAACGGAGGAAAACGAACAAAAAAGTGAAGTTTTTCCTCCGTTTTTTAGTTTAATTCGTTTTTTTTTGTTAATTTTGCACCCGAATAATAAAAGCGTAATTAATATGAAGACAAACTTCAGACCGGCGTATATAAAGGACTTTGCTGCTTGTTGGAAAGTCATCGACCAGGCTCGCCAAAGTATGATAGAATCGGGACGTCATCAATGGACTGAGGAATATCCATCAGAAAAAGACATCAGAAAAGACATAGAAAATGGCAATGCCTTCGTTCTGACAGTAAATGAAGAGGTAGTTGTCTATGGAGCAGTCATATTGAATGGTGAACCCAAATATAAGAAATTAGTAGGCAACTGGATTACTGATGGCGATTATTATGTAATACATCGCTTTGCCACGTTGCCTAGTTTCCAGCGTGAAGGTTTAGCGCGTATTTTCATCAGTAAGGTGAACAGCATGTGCGAGGTAGAAAAAATACCTAGCATCAAGGTTGACACCAACTTTGACAACACGCCGATGATTAACCTCCTGTCTTCGATGGGTTTCTGCATCTGCGGACGTGTAAACTATGGAGGAAACAGAGGTCAGCGTTTCGCCTTTGAAAAACTCTCCATAGCCATGGAACCTGCAGAATAATTTCTTGCCATCGAAAAACACAACATTTGATTAACATCCTCAAACATTCATTATGGAAGAGAAACTATTGCAGATGAAGAGCTTGGTTGAAAGACTCAACCAAGCTTCGGATAGTTATTATAACGGAAAAGACGAACTCATGACCGACTATGAGTGGGACGCCCTTTTCGACCAGCTCAAGAGATTGGAAGAGGAAACAGGCGAAATTCTGCCTGACTCCCCAACTAATCGCGTGTCAGAAGATTCTATCGTAGGAAAGAAAGAGGAGCATGAATTTGCCGCCCTCTCTCTGGCAAAGACCAAACAGGTAAGTGATCTTGTAAAATGGGCAGAAGACCGCCCTATCTGGATTTCATGGAAACTGGACGGACTGACCCTCGTAGTAACCTATGACGGCGGAATACTCACCAAAATCGTTACCCGCGGTAACGGACACATCGGCACCAACATTACCCACTTGGCTCCAGCCATTTCAGGCATTCCTGCTACCATTTCAGAGAAAGGACATCTTGTAGTAAGAGGAGAAGCCGTCATTTCGTATGCTGATTTCGAACAGTTCATCATCGAAAGCGAAGGCGATTACGCCAATCCACGAAACCTCGCTTCAGGCTCACTCGCGCTGAAGGATATTGAAGAGGTGAAGCAGCGCCACATCCAATGGATTCCGTTCACCCTGGTTTATACTGAGCGGGAACTTACCTCATGGGGCGAACGCATGCAAATGCTGAAAGACCTGGGAATGAATCCTGTAGAACGTGAGCGTATTGACCACCCTACCACAGAAAATATCCAGCTGGAAATAGACAAGTTTACGGAGAAGGTGACAAGCAAGAAGAATCCTTTCCCGGTAGACGGACTGGTGATTTGCTACGATGATACGGCTTATGCAGCTACTGGGTCGGTTACAGGCCACCACGCTACGAGGGCAGGATTTGCCTTTAAATGGCAAGATGAACATGCTGACACCGTACTCGACCACATCGAATGGTCGTGCGCAGCCAGCACCATCACGCCTGTAGCTGTTTTCAAACCGGTAGAACTAGAAGGAACCACCGTGCAGCGTGCCTCGCTCTGCAATGTAAGCGAATGCGAGCGTCTGGGCATTGGTGACAAGGGAACCAGACTGCAGGTCATCAAGGCCAATAAGATTATCCCGAAGGTAATCAATATTACAGAGGTTGTGGGGAGTTTTGTCATTCCCAACGAATGTCCGGTTTGCCATGCGCCAGCCGTAGTACGCGAGAGTGAGAGCGGCACCAAGACTCTCCATTGCACCAATGCAGCCTGCCCAGCCAAACAACTTAAGAAATTTGCCCGCTTCGTCAGCAAGGAAGGAATCAATATTGACGGAATCTCAGAACAGACTGTCTGGAAATTCATCAATCATGGTTTTATCAGGGAATATGCTGATTTCTACAAACTGAAGAATTATGCGTTCGAGATTTCCTGTTTCGAAGGATTTGGCAAGAAGAGCGTAAGCAATCTTCTGGAGAGTGTAGAGAAAAGCCGCCATACTGACGGTCGTCATCTGCTCTACGCTTTGAATATTCCGCTCTGCGGCGGCGATGTGGCTAAAAAACTGCTCAGCCGTTACAAGGTGAAGGAACTGATAGAAACGGCGCGCCTGAGCATGTTCGATGATGAGTTTGCAAGCATTGATGGTATTGGACCTGAAAAGAGTGCCAAGTTTATCGCCTGGTTCAAGGATGATGTTCATTTCCAGCATGTGCAGCATCTGCTGTCCGAGCTGATTATCGAGGAGCATGAGCCTGTAGAAACGGGAAACAAATGCCAAGGACTGACTTTCGTCGTAACGGGAGATTTGCATCATTACAAGAACCGCAACGAGCTGAAGGCTTATATTGAAAGCCAGGGCGGCAAGGTTACGGGAAGTGTGAGCAAGAGTACTAACTTCCTGATTAACAACGATGCAGCTTCGCAGAGTTCGAAGAACAAGAAAGCCCATGAACTCAATATTCCAATCATTACAGAGGATGAGTTCATTGAAAAGTTTCAGGAGTAAACAAGTGAATTAAGCGAAATAAAAAGCGAAAGCCAGATTCCGGATTACGGACTTGGCTTTCGCTTTTCTAGTTTTAAGAACCTGCAAATTCTCTGTTATTATTCTCCCAGGAACTGACCCATGAAGAGAATTGCGCCACTATTACGTTCGGTAATGAAATAAACGAATGGACGGTTAGCATGAAATTCTACACGCTTCATCTCATGAGGACCCAGTGAGGTCAGCATCACAGCAGCTGTTACGGCAGCAGCCTTGGTTCCACGCTCGCTTACCTCAATCTTTGCCTTCTGCAACATCTTCGATACGTAGAAGCTGCCATTGGCAAAACGGCTGAAATCTGCCGTGCCTGGCTGGAAGATGCTTGGAGCTCCCAATTTACTAATAATCTGGTTGAGCGACAAATCCATCTCTGTGGTAAACTTAGGGAATTTTAAATCTACCTGGCAACGGTCCATGTCATTACTCAACTTCTGAAGTTTATCAGCATCCATCTCCTTCATCACCTCGCTGATGCTCTTGCCAGCCTTAGGAAGAAGAACAGTCATCTGATAACATCCATTTCCGTATGGCAGTTCTACAGCCTGCAACATATCATTTTCAGTATAGGCAAACTTCTTGTTCTGGTGCATCATGTTCACCTTCTTAATATCACGAGTGTAACCGCTGAAGTTCTCGAGTCTAGTGTTCTTCGCATCAAACTTCTCCTGCCAGGTTCCATTAAAATAAATAGCATTCAGGAGGTAAGAAACGGCTGCAGGGTCTACCTGGTCGATGATGCTAGGAATCATGCCTTTAGTCTGCTTCTTGCACCAGTCATTAATGCGAGTGGCAGATTTAGGAGAGGTAAAGTCCATGCTCTCAACGCCAGCCTGATAAGAATCGGCCACGGTGTGAGCGAAATCACTGTTCAATCTGAAATTCTTATTGATGGCGATAAAATTGGCAATGTTTACGGTTGTCTGCTTGTCGAGCTTGCCAGCCGAAAGCATCAGCGCCTTATAACAGTTGTTGAGTTCCTTTACGCTCACGCCCTCGCAACCGATTGCCTTCAGAATCTCCTGCTGAGTCTTGCCGTCGGCACCATTTGCAAGCATTCCCATCAGATAGGCGATGCTCATCGGCGAAACCACCTCAGAATCCATGCCGCTAATCTGCTGATAGAGTTTGAAAGCGAAATCATTATTCTTCTTCACAATGTTCTGCTGAGCCTCTGAGAGGATAAGATAACTCTCGTCCATTTCCTCATCTGCCGACGGACGGGCAGCCTCTGTTATCTTCTCAGCCTTTGTTGCGTTCTCATTCTGTGCATTCTTGCTTGAGCTGCAAGAAGTCATTGCCATTGCAGCTGAAGCTAAAATTGCTGCACTAAATACTTTCTTATACATATTTCTCTAATTTATTGGTTCATTTTAATGACTCAACGCTCCTGAACCCAAAGGGACTGTTCCTCTTTTTAAAAAGCAGTTCCCGAATCGGAATCTGAATCGTGAGTTCTGAAGATAAAATGAAAAATCGGCTAATCCTTGCACGGGAAAAGCCGATTTTGCTATTTCTTAACAAAAAACAACTATGTTCTTTACAAAAAATCAATGCAGCGGTGCCTCTTCCGAAGGTCTGCCAGGCTTTATTCTGAGATGATATCTGTTTCCATCATATTCCACGCGCATGATGTTCGTCCTATTGGTCTTCATCTCATCGCTCGAATTAGCCACAAGATGTTCGTATAGATCGATTGCCACATGTCCCATCGTTCTGCGCAGATTGATTTCGATGCAAGGAACCACGCCCAGTCCGGTTCTGTTTACGTCCTCACCTTCCTGATTCAGCACAGCCTCGCAGAATTCATCCTTCTCCCCTTTCGTGCAGATCATCATGTCAACGCCGAACGGACCACTGTAAATATCCTTCAGCGCCGGCTCCATTACCTCGATGATACGCTGTCTGATTCCGGCAAGCTGAGCCTCGCTAATGAGCGGTTTCATCATTTCCACCTTCTCAGCTTCAGAGCAGAGCACATTGCCCGAATAGGCATTCTTGATCGTATCGAATAGCGAAAGACCGCGATAGAGCGCCTTGCCATCTTTCATTTCAAACTCCATGGCGAAATCTCTCACCTTATTATATAGGGGTTCTACGGTTACGCCGCCCTGATGATAAATCATGTTTGCCACCCATCTTTCGAAGGTAGGATAATCTCCGGCTGTTCTGAAGTCCTCAGCACTCACATATTTCACTCCCCTCCCGCTACTGCTCCAGGGAGCCTTGACAACAGCTTTGCCGTGCTGGAGAATGAGTTCTTTGACGCGAGCCGTCTCAGTAACATATTCCACGCCACGCTGCAGATGAAGGGCAGCCCATTGCCTGCTGCTCACCTCGCGTACCTTATTTAATACAGCATCAGTCGGCAACATAATCTCCGGTATTCCCAAACGCTCCAACTCACCTTTCAGCGACAGGTTCCATCCCCAGGGATGAACACTGTCCAGAAATTCCGTCTTGAGCAGATGCTTCAGCTGAGGCTTGGTGATAAACTCAACCTTGCTGTTCAGTTCAGCTCCAAAATGGCGCACCCTGTTCTTCGCAAAATCAATATCATCCACAAGTACGAGGTCGCCCTCTTCCGCCCAAAGAGCCGGAATGAAAGCAAGATCACTTCTAAGTTGTCTACCCGCATGAGGCGCGGTGAACTGTTTCAGATTTGCAGCCAAAGCCAAATCATGTTCTGGATTGAAAATATGTAACTTCATGGTGCAAAGATATAAAGAAAAGCGCAAAATAGGGAAGAAAATCCCCATTTTTACTTAGACAAGTGCTAAATAATGAAAAAAAAGTTACTTTTTGCTATCTAGAGTTTGCAAATTAGAAATATTTAATTACCTTTGCATCGTAAAAACAATTAGAAACGATATAAACTCATGGAAGAAGCATTCTTCAGAACACATACATACCTCGTAGAGCATACGGACGCACCAGTAAGACGCACTCTGATGGACGAAATCGACTGGAGCGACCGTTTGATTGGCATAAAGGGAACACGCGGTGTAGGAAAGTCTACATTCCTCCTTCAATATGCCAAGGAGCACTTTGGCCCTACTGACCGAAAGTGTCTGTATGTGAATATGAACAATTTCTATTTTCAAAGCAGAGGAATCGCAGATTTAGCAGGTGACTTTGTTCGCCACGGCGGCAGAACCCTTCTCATCGACCAGGTCTTCAAGCAGTCGGACTGGAGCAAGGAGCTGCGCAAATGCTACGACCTGTATCCAGAGTTAAGAATCGTGTTCACAGGTTCCAGCGTGATGAGACTGAAGGAAGAGAATCCTGAGCTCAATGGAATCGTGAAAAGCTATAATTTGCGAGGCTTCTCTTTCAGAGAGTTTATCAACCTGCAGACTGGCAACAGTTTCCAGCCATATACACTCGATGAAATCTTGCGCAATCACGAGCACATCATCAAGCAGATACTGCCCAAGGTGAGCCCGATGAAATACTTCCAGGACTACTTGCATCATGGATTCTATCCATTCTTCCTGGAGAACCGCAACTTCACAGAGAATCTACTAAAGACAATGAACATGATGACCGAGGTAGACATCCTCCTCATCAAGCAAATCGAACTGAAATATCTCACCAAGATCAAGAGGCTCTTCTATCAGCTAGCTGTAGAAGGTGCCAAGGCTCCCAACGTGAGCCAGCTTGCCGAAGAGATCAACACCAGCAGAGCTACGGTAATGAACTACATCAAGTATCTTGCTGATGCGCGACTCATCAACATGATTTACCCTACCGGGCAGGAGTTCCCAAAGAAACCATCCAAGGTGATGATGCACAACTCCAACCTGATGTACGCCATCTATCCTATCAAGATAGACAAGCAGGAGATGATGGAAACATTCTTCGTCAACTCGCTCTGGAAAGACCATAAGGTAAGCCAGACCGGCAAGGACCACTACTTCATTGTAGATGGTGAGAAGAAGTTCAGAATCTGCGATGCGCAATCTCCAAACAAGGTGCGCAACAATCCCGACATCATCTACGCCCGATACAATACCGAGGTAGGCAAGGACAACAGGATTCCGTTATGGCTTCTGGGTTTCCTATATTAATATAATTGGTGTTGGAATGGGCAAAAACATTCGAAAAACAAAAACAGAACTGAAAATTGAACTCTCAAACAGATTCAACTATCAAAGTTCAAAGGAATAAAAATACAAAACATTTTTAATATTTTATCTAAAAGTAAAATGGCTAAAGAGAAAAAATTTATCACTTGTGATGGTAACGCAGCTGCCGCACATGTAAGCTACATGTTTACTGAGGTTGCTGCTATCTACCCTATTACTCCATCATCACCAATGGCGGAGCATGTAGATGAATGGGCTGCCAAAGGTCGTAAGAACCTTTTCGGTCAGCGAGTTTCTATCCAGGAAATGGAATCAGAGGCTGGAGCTGCCGGTGCAGTTCACGGTTCTCTCCAGGCTGGTGCCTTGACTTCAACTTACACTGCTTCTCAGGGTTTGTTGCTGATGATTCCTAACATGTACAAGATTGCTGGTGAGTTGCTCCCTTGCGTGTTCAACGTATCAGCTCGTACATTGGCTTCTCACTCACTTTGTATCTTCGGTGACCACCAGGACGTAATGGCTTGCCGCCAGACAGGTTTCGCTATGTTCTGCTCTGGTTCTGTTCAGGAGGTTATGGACCTCTCTGCAGTTCCTCACTTGGCTACATTGGAGACAAAGGTTCCTTTCATTAACTTCTTCGACGGTTTCCGTACTTCTCACGAGTACCACAAGATTGAGGAGATGGATATGGAAGACATCCGTCCATTGGTTAAGGAAGAGTTCATCGAGGACTTCCGTAACCGTGCTTTGACTCCTGAGCGTCCTGTTACTCGCGGTACTGCTGAGAACCCAGAGACATTCTTCACTCACCGTGAGGCTTGCAACCCTTACTACGATGCAATTCCTGAGGTAGTAGAGAAGTACTGCCAGGAGATGACTAAGATCACTGGTCGTGAGTATCACCTCTTCAACTACTATGGTGCTGAGGATGCTGAGAACATCATTATCTTGATGGGTTCTGCTACAGAGCCAGCTCGCGAGGCTATCGACTACTTGAATAAGCAGGGCAAGAAGGTTGGTATGGTTGCAGTTCACCTCTTCCGTCCATTCTCTGTTGACTTCTTGAAAAAGACTATCCCAGCTACTGTTAAACGTATCGCTGTTCTCGACCGTACTAAGGAGCCAGGTGCAGAGGGTGAGCCATTGTACCTCGACGTTAAGTCAGCTCTCTACGATGACGAGCGTAAGCCATTGATCGTTGGCGGCCGCTACGGTCTCGGTTCTTCTGATACAACTCCAGCTAAGATTGTTGCTGTATTCAAGAATCTCGAGTTGCCACAGCCTAAGAACCACTTCACTGTAGGTATCGTTGATGACGTTACATTCACTTCTCTCCCAGAAGAGGAAGAAATCCCAATGGGTGGCGACGACTTATTCGAGGCTAAGTTCTACGGTTTGGGTGCAGACGGTACTGTTGGTGCTAACAAGAACTCAGTTCAGATTATCGGTAACAATACTAACAAGTATTGCCAGGCATACTTCTCTTACGACTCTAAGAAGTCTGGTGGTTTCACCTGCTCTCACTTGCGTTTCGGCGACAGCCCTATCCACAGTGCATATCAGGTAAATACTCCTAACTTCGTAGCTTGCCATGTACAGGCTTACCTCCACATGTACGATGTAACTCGTGGTTTGCGTAAGAACGGTTTCTTCCTGTTGAACACTATCTTTGATGGTGAGGAGTTGGTTAACTTCATCCCTAACAAGGTAAAGCGTTACTTCGCTCAGAACAACATCACTGTTTACTATATTAACGCAACTAAGATTGCTCAGGAGATTGGTCTCGGCAACCGTACCAACACCATTCTCCAGTCTGCATTCTTCCGTATTACAGAGGTTATTCCTTTGGATCTCGCTGTAGAGCAGATGAAGGCATTCATCGTTAAGTCTTACTCTAAGAAGGGTCAGGACGTTGTTGACAAGAACTTCGGCGCTGTAGACCGTGGTGGTGAGTACAAGCAGTTGACAGTAGATCCAGCTTGGGCTAACCTCGCTGACGATGAGGCTAAGGAGGATAACGCTCCAGCATTCGTTAAGGAGCTCGTTCGTCCTATCAACGGCCAGGCAGGTGACCTCTTGAAGGTTTCTGACTTCGTTAAGCACAACACAGTTGACGGTACATGGCAGAACGGTACTGCAGCATTCGAGAAGCGTGGTGTTGAGGCATTCGTACCAGTATGGAACGTAGAGAACTGTATCCAGTGTAACAAGTGTTCATTCGTTTGTCCTCACGCAGCTATCCGTCCATTCGTATTGACCGATGAGGAGCTCGCAGGCATCGAGGGTCTCGCGACTCAGGATGTTAAGGCACCTAAGGCTTTGGCTGGAATGCACTTCCGCGTCGAGATTTCAGTACTCGACTGTCTGGGTTGTGGTAACTGTGCTGACGTCTGCCCAGGTAAGAAGGGTGAGAAGGCGTTGACAATGGTTCCATTCAACGTTGACGCAGAGGATATGGTCAAGGAAGCAGCTAACTGGGAGTATCTCGTACACAAGGTAGCTTCTAAGCAGGATCTCGTAGACATCAAGCAGAGCCCTAAGAACTCTCAGTTCGCTCAGCCATTGTTCGAGTTCTCTGGTGCTTGCTCTGGTTGTGGTGAGACTCCATACGTCAAGTTGATTTCTCAGCTCTTCGGCGATCGTCAGATGATTGCTAACGCTACTGGTTGTTCTTCTATCTACTCAGCTTCTATCCCATCTACTCCATATACAAAGAACGCTAAGGGTCAGGGTCCTGCATTCGACAACTCATTGTTCGAGGACTTCTGCGAGTTCGGTCTCGGTATGGTAATGGGTAACAAGAAGATGAAGGAGCGCATCGCTCACTTGCTCGAGGAGGCTAAGGCTCAGGAGCATGTTCCTGCTGAGTTCGTAGCTGCTGCTGACAAGTGGATGGCTAACATGAACGATTCTGAGGGTTCTAAGGAGGCTGCTGCAGAGTTGAAGCCTCTCATCGCTGCCGGCGCTGAGAAGGGTTGCCCTATCTGCAAGGAGCTCAAGACTTTGGATCACTACCTCGTTAAGCGTTCACAGTGGATCATCGGTGGTGACGGTGCTTCTTATGATATCGGTTACGGTGGTCTCGACCACGTATTGGCTTCTGGTGAGGATGTTAACATCTTGGTACTCGATACTGAGGTTTACTCTAACACTGGTGGTCAGTCATCTAAGTCTACTCCACTCGGTGCTATCGCACAGTTCGCTGCTCAGGGTAAGCGTATCCGTAAGAAGGATCTCGGTTTGATGCAGACTACATATGGTTACATCTACGTAGCTCAGGTAGCTATGGGTGCTGACAATGCTCAGACATTGAAGGCTATCCGCGAGGCTGAGGCTTATCCAGGTCCATCACTCATCATCGCTTACGCACCATGTATCAACCACGGTTTGAAGCGTAAGGGCGGTATGGGTCGTTCACAGCACGAGGAAGAGTTGGCTGTTGAGTGCGGTTACTGGCACTTGTGGCGTTACAACCCACTGTTGGCTGATGAGGGTAAGAACCCATTCACACTCGACTCTAAGGCTCCTAACTGGGAGAACTTCCGCGACTTCTTGCTCGGTGAGGTTCGTTACCTCTCTGTACAGAAGGCATTCCCTAAGGAGGCTGATGAGCTCTTCTCTCAGGCAGAGAAGATGGCTAAGCTCCGTTACCAGACTTACGTTCGTAAGAGCCAGGAGGACTGGAGCGAGCAGATCTAATCTAGCGATATTTCAATAGGTTAAATATATAATCTCCGAAGACCTTGGTTGCGTTTTGCAATCAAGGTCTTTTTTGTTCAAAAATGTTCCATATTCATGTAAAAATTGGAAATAAGTGATGAAACATATGGAAAAATCGTGATTTTGAGATTGGGTTCTTTAGGGGCAATTCTAATTGTTTTGTAAAGAAAGCAGAACATTCACATGTGGTATAAGACGGGCTGAAAGCCCAAAAGCTCTTAGCCCAGGGCGTATTGGGTAATTTCAACCGTACAGATCGAACCATTATGGATTTTTAATCCGCTAAAAGAAACGAAGCTAGAAGCGAAATCAGACTGAGCAATGTAAATAATCCTTACCCACCCAAAACAGAAACCCCAAAAGGCAAAAATCAGTGCTTTTTAGTGAAATTTCGAAGAAAAAAATGCAAAATAAGAGGGTTAGAAAGGTGTTTTACCCCCTCTACTAAGGGTGAAAAATGCCCCTCCTCGGACATAAAAACAGCCTCTGAGATGATATATTTTTAACAAAAGCAACATAAAACAAGGATAAAAATGCAGAATTGAACAGTATAAAAGCTAACTTAAGTGGCTTAATATGTAGATAATTATTATACACAGAACGTTAGAGTAGAAATACAACAAAATGCACATAACACGCTAATAGCCAACACATTCTGAAATACAGACAACCTATATCAGGTAAAATTCACAAGTTCATCTAGCGTGTCATTAAGGGTCAAGGTCATTAAGGGTCATTTTCATTTTCGGGGGAGAAAAATCCCCTATAGTATATATATAAATAAATATTTATATATACTATAGCTCAAAATGACACTTTCATTTTTCTAAATGACCCTTAATGACACTGACCCTTAATGACACGCTGGCTTTTTATCCTTACACCTCACCATCAGATTGTTCTGCAATAAAGTTCAGCTAGAAAACCAATAGAAATCAGTATCAATCAATCACTTACACTACTTCTCCGAAAGAAAGTCAGGGTAAAAGCTTGCATTCTGCCCAAAAATGTTGTATCTTTGCACCGGCAATCGAAAGAACAGCCTTTTGTGCCTTGCTCGGGTCTTCTATTAAGACCTACACGGGTTATAAAAGATGGCAGGCGCCGGTCATCAATGAAGACCCCGAAAACGGCAGGAACGGGGCGTTCTGGGGAGTTGCTTAAAGAAACAAAAATTTGAACAAGAAGAAAATAATATGATTACAGTTGATGGATTGACCGTAGAATTTGGCGGCACCACCCTATTCAAAGACATTTCCTTCCAGATCAACGAGAAGGACCGTATAGCCCTGATGGGAAAGAATGGCGCAGGAAAGAGCACATTGCTCAAGATTATCGCCGGTGTGAGAAATGCTACTCGTGGCACCGTTTCCGCTCCCAAGGATTGCGTCATCGCCTATCTGCCTCAGCATCTGATGACCGAAGACGGCAGAACCGTATTCGAGGAAACCTGTCAGGCGTTTGCCCATCTGCACGAAATGCAGGCTGAGATTGACCACATCAACAACGAGCTCACCACCCGTACCGATTACGACAGCGATGATTATATGCAGCTCATTGAGAAAGTATCCTCTCTCTCAGAGAAATTCTACGCCATCGACATGACTCATTTCGAGGAAGATGTAGAGAAGACGCTGCTCGGTCTCGGTTTCGATCGCTCTGATTTCAACCGCCCTACAAGCGAGTTTTCGGGAGGATGGAGAATGAGGATTGAGCTGGCAAAACTGCTCTTGAAATCGCCAGACGTACTGCTGCTCGATGAGCCAACCAATCATCTCGACATTGAATCTATTGGCTGGCTCGAAGACTTCATCATCAACAGTTCGAAAGCAGTAGTTGTCATCAGCCACGACCGAAAATTCGTTGACGACATTACGACAAGAACCATCGAAGTAACCATGGGTCGCATCTACGACTACAAAGCCACTTACAGCCAATATCTGGAACTGCGCAAGGAACGACGCGAACAGCAGATGAAGAAATATGAGGAACAGCAGAAGATGATTGCTGAAACCAAGGATTTTATAGAACGCTTCAAAGGCACTTATTCTAAAACCTTCCAGGTGCAGAGCCGCGTGAAGATGCTAGAGAAACTGGAACTTATCGAAGTGGATGAAGAAGATACAAGCCGCCTCCGACTCAAGTTCCCGCCGAGCCCACGAAGCGGTGCTTATCCGGTTCAGATGAGCGATGTGGCGATGTCGTTTGATGGCAAGAAGATTTTCAGCGGCGTGAATCTTACCGTAGAAAGAGGCGACAAGATTGCCTTCGTGGGAAGAAACGGAGAGGGTAAGTCAACGCTTGTGAAATGTATCATGGGTCAGCTTCAGAACGAAGGAAAGTTGGAATTGGGACATAATGTGCAGATAGGTTATTTCGCCCAGAACCAGGCTTCTCTGCTCGATGGCGAACTTACCGTATTCCAGACCATTGATGATGTTGCCAAAGGTGAAATCCGCAACAAGATACGCGATTTGCTCGGAGCATTCATGTTTGGCGGAGAGGATTCTACCAAGAAGGTGAAAGTATTGTCGGGAGGTGAGCGCACCCGCCTTGCCATTCTCAAACTGCTGCTGGAGCCGGTGAATCTGCTGATTCTCGATGAGCCTACCAACCACCTCGACCTGAAGACCAAGGATGTGCTGAAACAGGCCTTGCTCGATTTCGACGGAACGCTCATCGTGGTTAGTCACGACCGTGATTTCCTCGATGGTCTTGTCAGCAAGGTTTATGAGTTTGGTCATGGTCGCGTCCGCGAACATCTCTGCGGCATTTACGAATTCCTGGAATCGAAGAAGATGGAAAATCTTCAGGAACTGGAGAAGAAACAATAACCCCTATTCTATTGTTTTCTTATCAAAAAATATTTCAAGCATAAAACAAAAAGTCCTGATGTTTCAAACAAACGAAACATCAGGACTTTATTTTTTTCTATCTATTCGGAAAAACCATTCCCGAAAAATTCTATTCGGAAAAACTTCCTTCCGAGAATTACCAAAGCTCCAGGCGCTGGTTCTTAGGAATGAACAGCTTGTCGCCCTGCTTTACACCAAATGCCTCATACCATGCATCGATGTGAGGAAGCGCACCATCAACACGCCACTTGCCGAGAGAATGAGGATCATTCTTTACGCGGTTGCGGATTTCCTTATCAGTAATGTTCTGTCCCCAAACACCTGCATAGGCGAGGAAGAAACGCTGGTCAGGAGTGAAACCATCCTTGTTCTTCAATGGCTTCTTAGCAGTAGCATTCTTGAAGGCATTGTATGAAACCATCAAACCACCATGGTCGGCAAGGTTCTCGCCGAGGGTGAAACGGCCGTTGGCATTCAGATCAGGCAACACCTTGATGTTACTGAAGAAATCAGCATACATATCAGCACGCTTGTTGAAACCTTCTGCATCTTCAGCTGTCCACCAGTCCTTCAGATTACCGCTAGCATCATACTGACGACCCTGATCATCGAATCCGTGAGTCATCTCATGACCGATTACTACGCCGATAGCACCATAGTTGAATGCAGCATCAGCCTTAGGATCGAAGAAAGGATACTGGAGAATACCAGCTGGGAAGCAGATCTCATTGGTAGTAGGATTGTAGTAAGCGTTCACGGTCTGAGGAGTCATGAACCACTCATCCCTATCTACTGGCTTTCCTGCCTTCTCTGCAATCTCCTTATCGTTGGCAAACTTGCGGCAAGCCATTACGTTCTCATAATAGCTCTTAGATGGGTCGATGCTGAGCTTGCTGAAATCAGTCCACTTGTTAGGATAACCAATCTTTACATAGAACTTGTCGAGTTTGTTGTGGGCAGCTTTCTTTGTAGCATCGCTCATCCAGGTCTGAGCATCGATACGCTGACCGAGGCTGATCTGAAGATTCTTCACGAGTGTCTCCATCATCTTCTTAGAGCTTTCTGGGAAATAGCGCTTACAGTAGATGCTACCGAGCGCCTCGCCCAACTGAGCCTCAACCTGAACAGTAGCACGCTTCCAAAGAGGATAATCCTCCTTACGGCCACTCATAATCTTACCGAAGAATTCGAAACGGGCTTCGCGAATCTCATCGCTGAGGTAAGAAGCAGAACTACAGATGATGTCCCACTCCATCAAAGCCTTCAATGTGCCTGCACATTCTGCAGCTGCCACCTTGTCATAACCGGCAAAGAAAGCAGGCTGACCTACGATCATCTCCTTGAGATATTCGCTCTTGATTCCCTCGGCGTTGGCAAGTGCCTCGAGAGGAATGTTAGGATAATTCTCCTTGAATTCTGCCAAGGTCATCTTGTTGTAGTTGGCCTGAGGATCACGAAGTTCGGTACGGCTCTTAGAGAAAGTAGCGAGCGTTGTTTCGTGAAGGAATACGGCAGAAGCCTTCTTGGCAGCTTCATCAGCAGAGAAACCATAGAGCTGGAACATCTTGCTGAGGTAAGACTTATAAGCCTCACGGATAGCTACGGTTGCAGCATCGTTGTTGAGATAATAATCCTTGGCACCGAGAGTAAGACCGCCCTGCATCAGGTTGTAGATGTTCATGGTTACGTTCTTCTCATCGGCAGCGAAACCTGCGCCATAGCTCAAGCCGAGCCCCATCCATGCATACTTAACCTGAAGCTTCTGAAGCTCGTCCTTGGTCTTGGCAGCTTCTATCTCATCCATCAGAGGCTTTACTGGAGCGATTCCAGCCTTGTTGCGGCTGTCAACATCCATAGAGAGTTTGTAGAAATCAGACAATTTCTGCTCAATGGTTCCAGCCTTGTAAGTCTTCTTCTGGAGTTCAGAAAGAATGGTGTTGATGCGCTTGTTGTTGTTCTCAGCCAGCTGGTCAAAACTGCCATAACGGCTGTAAGCGGCAGGAAGAGGATTGTTCTTCTGCCATCCACCTGTAGCAAACTGATAGAAACTGTCTGCTGGCTTCACTGTCTGGTCGAGATTGCTCATGACAAGACCCGATTTATTCTGAGCATCAGCGCCTAATGGCAGAGCTGCGATCAGCATCATCGGTAAGATCATTTTCATTTTCATTTTCTTCTCTTTTATATATTAATGTTACTATTATTTCGAAACTTCTTCCAATTCTTCCGAAAGGAGCATCCAGCGCTCGTTCTCCTCATCGAGACCCTTCATGAGTTCAGTGTATTCGGTCACGAGTTCCATGTTGGTTGCATTTTCCGGTTTCATCAGGAGTTCATCAATCTCTTTCTTTCTCGCTTCCAGTTTTTCAATCTTCGCCTCACATTCCTTCACGGCTTTCTCAGCCTTACGGATCTTCTTCTGCTGTTCCTTATGTTCAGCGTAGCTCTGCTTGCCGGATGTGGCAGAGGCAAGACTGTCGGCTGTAGAACCTGACGCGACAGAAGAACCGGAAGTATTGGCAGAAGGCGAACCGGCAGAAGCCATACTCTGGTTGGCAAGAGCCTGATTAATATTCTCGGCATTATGGGCACGGAGATAATTGTAAATACCACCGAGATGCTCACGAACCTTGCCGCCGCCAAACTCATAGACCTTATCTACCAGACCATCGAGGAATTCACGGTCATGGCTCACGATGATGGCTGTTCCATCGAAAGCCTTGATGGCTTCTTTCAGCACATCCTTCGACTGCATGTCGAGGTGATTGGTAGGCTCATCGAGAATGAGGAGATTCACCGGTTCGAGCAGGAGCTTGATCATCGCCAGACGGCTGCGTTCGCCTCCACTCAGAACCTTGACAAACTTCTCAGAAGTCTCGCCGCCAAACATGAAGGCGCCCAGGAGATCGTTCACCTTCAGACGCATTTCGCCTGTTGCCACATTGTCGATTGTCTGGAAGATAGTTAGATTCTCATCCAAGAGCTGCGCCTGATTCTGGGCGAAATAACCAATCTGCACATTATGACCAATCTTGAGAGTTCCGGTGAAAGGAATCTCACCCATGATACATTTTACCAGGGTAGATTTACCCTCGCCGTTCTTACCCACGAAAGCCACCTTCTCGCCACGCTTGATGGTAAAGGTAACATGGTCGAAGACGGTGTGGGCGCCGTAATCCTTGCGCACCTCATCGCAGATGATAGGATAATCGCCACTTCTGAGACAAGGAGGGAATTTGAGGTGCATCTGCTTGTTGTCAACCTCATCTACCTCGATAGGCACAATTTTCTCGAGCTGCTTGATTCTGCTCTGCACCTGAACCGCCTTGGTAGGCTTGTAGCGGAACCGCTCGATGAAATCCTTGATGTCGGCAATTTCCTTCTGCTGGTTTTCGTAAGCACGGAGCTGCTGCTCGCGGCGTTCAGCACGCAACACCACATACTCATCGTATTTCACCTTATAGTCTTCTACCCTTCCGCAAGTAATTTCGAGGGTACGGTTAGTTACATTGTTGATGAAAGCACGGTCGTGGCTCACCAGAACCACAGCCTTGGCACTCTGCGCCAGGAACTGCTCCAACCACTGGATACTTTCAATATCAAGGTGGTTGGTAGGCTCATCGAGGAGCAGGACATCAGGCTTCTGCAACAGAATCTTGGCAAGTTCGATACGCATTCGCCAACCGCCGGAAAACTCCTTGGTTGGGCGATCGAAATCATCGCGCGTAAAGCCAAGACCGCTCAAGGTACGCTCTATCTCAGCCTCATAGTTTTCGCCACCCATCATCATGTAGCGTTCATGTTCCTGGGTAAACTTCTCTACGAGCTGAGCATAGCTTTCGCTCTCATAGTCGGTGCGGTCGGCCATTTCCTGCTGCATCTTGTCAAGACGCGCCTTCATCTCGGTATTATGGGCGAAAGCCTTGCGGGTTTCCTCTTTCACGGTCGTATCGTCCTGCAGTTTCATCACCTGTGGCAGATAGCCGATAGTGGTTTCGTTAGGAATAGCCACAACGCCATCAGTAGGTTTCTGCAAACCGCAGAGAATCTTGAGCATCGTAGATTTTCCCGCACCATTCTTACCCACCAGGGCAATGCGGTCGCGGTCGTTGATGACGAAACTTACATCATGAAAGAGAGGCTTAACGCCAAACTCTACTTTCAGTCCTTCTACTGAAATCATCTATTTTAATTTATAATTTACAATTAATAATTTATAGTTTTCCTAACTCCTTTTACGGAATGAGCAGGGATGAATCTCCATAACTCAGGAAACGGAAATCATGCGAAAGAGCATAATCGTAAACCTTCCTCCAATCGCCCTTGAGGAAAGCACTCACCAGGAGCAGGAGCGTACTCTGAGGCTGATGGAAATTGGTGACCAGCATCTTCACAATCTTATACTGATAGCCAGGAGCAATGATAATCTGCGTGCTGGAATGGAGTGCCTCCAAGCCGTTGCGGTCCAGATAATCGATGATTGCCTGGATAGCCTGCATCGGAGTGATTCCATCTACCAGATTGCCATCTTCAGAAAGCTCGTAAGGATCCCACTGTTTTACGTGCAGATCTTCTTCATTTGCCTCAGGATGCTTCAGCAGATGAACACCCATGTAATAGAGGCTCTCGATGGTACGGACGCTGGTGGTTCCTACGGCAATGACCCGGCACTCGTGCTTGATGAGTTTTTCCAGGCTGCGGCGATGAACAACAATGTATTCCGTATGCATCTGATGGCCTTCGATTTCAAGGCTCTTCACCGGTTTGAATGTGCCGGCTCCTACATGCAGGGTTACTTCTTCGCGGTCGATTCCATGCGCATCAAGATCCTTGAGAACCGCATCGGTAAAGTGAAGTCCGGCAGTTGGAGCAGCCACACTTCCCTTGATTTTAGAATAAACCGTCTGATAGGTGGTCTTGTCGCTCTCCTCTGTCTTGCGGTTGAGATATGGAGGAATAGGCAACTCACCTACTGCTTCGAGAATCTCAGCGAAAGACACCTTGTCGTTGTCCCAATCAAAATCAACCCAATAGTTGGTTCCTCCGCCTTTGGCAACCATTTCCTGCGCTTCAGAACCGAGAGCATCTCCGCGTCGCATAGTGGCGCTGAGCGTAAGCTTGTGGCCCTTGATTTCGAAATCACGCTTCAGGCTTCCCTCTTTCCATTTCTTCAGATTACCGATCATGCATAGCCATGAACAATGTCCGGCGGTCTGGAACATGAGTTCATAATCAGTAGGTTCTGCAGGCTCCATCAAGAAAACCTCAATAAGCGCACCTGTTTCCTTGCGGAAATGCAGACGCGCTTGTATCACCTTGGTATTGTTGAATATCATCAAGGCTCCTTGAGGGAGATATGTGGGAAGATGATGGAAAACATCATCGCTTACCTCGCTGTGCTTATAAACCAGCAGTTTGCTGTGGTCGCGCTGCGCGATAGGGAATTTTGCGATGCGCTCATCCGGTAAATCATAGTTATAATCACTAATCTTAATGTGTTTTGTATCCATTATTTATTTTTACTTTGAACTTTCTATTTTAAACTTTTATGCTTGTACTAAAGATTTGCCATCTGGCAGGTGGCATAAAGCACAACCATGATAAGGGTAAATATCACTACGGTCATGATTTTATCTACATCATCATAGTCGTAACCCGTACTCGTATACTGGTTGGAAATATACTTAATTTTTGGGGAGATGCGGTAATACATCCTGATGTAGATAAGATAAACGACAACTCCCACCACAGCTCCGATAGCCAGACCGCAAAGAATGTCGACCGGATAATGAACACCCAGATAAAGACGGGTCCAGCAGTTTACGAGCGACCATAATAACAGGGTCCACGTAACCAGTTTGCTGCGGATAAGCAACGAGAAGAAGATGGCTATAGAAAGCGTATTAGCCGCATGAGCCGAACAGAAGCTGAAACTCTTGAGGCGCATATTGTCAACCACCTGGACCGTATACTTGAACATCGGGTCGCTGGAAGGTCTGCATCTTTCAGCCAGCGGTTTGATGATTCCATCCACCAGTCCATCAGCCAGAAAGATACAGAGCACCGCTCCTCCAACCACGAGCGCAATCTGCCCCATCATCTCGTTGTTTCTTATCACAACAACGAAGAGGACGACATAAAGCGGAATCCATGTCCAGCCCGATGTAAGCGCCATCGCCATCTGATCGAGCCAGACATTCTCGCTGCCGTTAAACACATGCAACAGCTGCATGTCAAAATCTTGTATCCTACTAAAATCCATTCTCTTTATTTTAATCAGATTTTATCTTAATCAGATTTCCTCAATTGCCTTGGTTTCAATCCAGCCTTCTCTGCCGTCTCCAACCTTGATTCCACGCCAGCCTTTCATCGCCTTATCGGTAATATCAACGCGGGTTCCTTCATGCAGCAGGAAGAGGTCAGCACTCGTCTTGGCTGGAGTCTTCTTCACATTGACCGAAGGAGCGATGATGATGGCTCCCGTACGGTTAATGAGCATCTGCCGCTGCTGGTAAGCAAAGAGATTGCTCAGCAGGAAGACCGCCACGAAGAAGATTCCACCGAAGAAACCAATCTTGCGCAACACGATATGCGGACCGAAGAGATAAACCAAGACCAGAACCAGCGCCATGATGATGGCAATGATGCCTGTCTTAGCCCAACAGTCAACACTCGTAAAGTTAACCAGCGCCTTCCACCAGGTTACGAAGAACATCTCGCTTTCCGGAGTAATCTTATCGATGGTTTTGCTACGTGCAAACTGAAGGTTGAAGCTGATGTCTTCATCGCCTGGCGAGAGCAGATGGGCACGCTCATAATTGAGCACAGCCTTGGTAATATTGTCTGTACGGTAATAAGCATTGCCCAAGTTATAGTAAACTTCGGCAGAAACACCATAATTGTTCAATATTTCCTCATAGTCGCGTATGGCCTGCTGATAGTTACCTTTCTGATATTCCGTATCTGCATTGTTCTTGGTTACAGCGCCTGCAGAAACAGAGCAACCCAACATCACCATGATCATCATGACGAACGAATATCCGGTTGCACTCTTCTTGCGCTGCTTACGCGTTGCATTGATAGCATTTTCTATATCCATAATAGCAGTCATTGCTGATTCGAATGTACGGTTCATATTGCCGGCAGGGTCGCCCGGCGCATAGCGTTCAAACTCACATTCATCGAGCGCAGTTGTAAACTTCTCGATAGTTCTCTCCTCAACGCAATGTTTTTCGAGCATAGCCTGAATGTTTTCACGTGAGAGCTTTTCGGCTGGCATGTTGAGCTTGTAGCTGACATAGCCCCACAAAGCACGGAGCACTTCATCGTAGAATTCTTCCTGCTTGCCACCGAGCATCAGCAGATGAGCCTTCTTCAGGCGCTTGGTTGCTATCTTGTTTGCCTTGTTGGAACGGACCTTTACAAGGTCGGCATTCTCGAGAGCACGGCGGCGGAAGACTATGAGCAGGGCAAAGAAGGCTGCCAATGGAACCAGCAGACTGGTCCAGTAGCCGAAGCTTCCGTAAAACATATCGTCAATATCATGGAGCTTAGACTTGCCCAGTTTCAGCGCGTGAATGTCCTTATCCTTGTTGCTGAAATCTGATGTTTCATTGTCTGAAGTTCCATCGCCCTTCTCTACGTTCAGCGTAAACGGCTGGGTCTTGATTGTCTTGTACTTGTTAGCCGAAGTATCATAATAGGTGAATTCTACCGCAGGAATGGTATAATTTCCCTGATTACGAGGTACAGCCAGGAAGTCATAAATCATATTGCCTTCTACGCCATTGGCTGTAAGGCGGGTCTTGTCTGTCACCTTCGCATCGTACTTGTCAAAATCCTTAGGGAAGGTAATGACAGGCTGCTTGAGCAGCTTCAGGTTTCCGATTCCTCCTACCACTACACGGATGGTGATTGGTTCGCCAGCCTTTACTTCCTTCTTGTCGATGGAAGCAGTAATATTGAATTTACCTACACCGCCCGAGAAGTTGGCAGGGCGCTGAGGCAACGGATCAACCTGAATTTTCACACTAGGAGCTATAATATCTTTCTTTACTTCAACATAGCCGGAGCCACCATTGAAGAAAGCTTCCATCGGGTCAACATTTCTGTTCTGCTGAACTACGATTCCCTTGAAGGTAATGGCTGGAATAGTGAGGTTTCCCGTCATCTGCGGATACATAACATACTGGCTCCATGTAACGCATCGGTAAGGTCGGCCGTTTACGGTTTCAGTATGGAAAGTCTTCTGCTGAGGCAGCGGAACTTCCTGGTTGTGGAATCCCTTCAGGTCAGGCATCTTGCCTTCCAATTGGGTAAGGTCTACCTGCGTGTAAACCTTATAAGTAAGGAGCACCGGTTCCTGTTCGTGAACACGTCGCTTGTTAGCTGTAACCTTGATGAAGAGGTCGCGGCCTGATATTCTTGATCCGGCAGTTCGCATACGTGGTTCATTATAATCATTCTGTCCGTGCATGGAAGGTGCACCGTTGTTGCGTGCAGCATGGCCAGAAACCGTAATCTTAACCGGATGGGAAGAGAGTTTTTTACCATTTACGATGGCATGAGAGGCACCAATGCCAAAGGTTCCGTTCTTAGCTGCGTAGAGCGTATAGGTAATGGTTACCGACGATGAAGAGGAAGTATGGCCATTGATCATCTGATAACTGGACTGCGATGAGGTGTAAGGACCTGCGATTACCTCAAGTCCTTCTCCTACTCCGCCCAGACGGAATTCCTCTACATCGCGTGTATTGATGGTATAGGCCACACGGAAGTTTTCGCCCGCCGCCACGTGTGTTGGTGCCGACACACTGATACGCTGGGCTTTCAGCTGCAAACTGAAGCCCAGAAGCATTGCCCATATAATAATAAACCAACCTATATGTTTCATGTTCAAATTTATTATGCTCGTTGTATTATTTTACTTTTTACCAGTTTTTCTCATATTGCTTTCTGCGAGGCTGACTCATCGCTTTCTGCATCTTGCGCTTCGTATCCTTCTCCTGCTGGATGGCAGCGTTCAAGAGTTGTTCAGCATTATCTTTGCTCATCTTGTCCTGATTGTTCTGATTCTGCTGATTGTTCTTATTCTGGTTGTTCTTGTTTTTGTCGTTCTTGTTCTTGTCTTTATTCTGATCTTTGTTCTGATCCTTATTCTGCTTGTCTTTGTTCTTGTCCTTGTTTTTATTCTTGTTGTTCTTATTCTTATCGTTCTGCTTGTTCTGCTTCTGGTTTTTAAGCAGTTTCTTGCAGAGGGCAAGATTATATCGGGTTGCATTGTCCTGCGGATTGCAGCGCAGGGCGTTCTCATAACATCCTATGGCCTGCGCATATTGCTGATGCTGCTGCATGACCACACCCATATTGTGGTAACTTCTGGCGCGTCGCATCTTGTTCGTTTCCAGTTTCGAAGCATTCTCAAACTGTATCATTGCCATCGAATCCTTCTGCTGCATCATCAGGGCGCAACCCAGATTATAGACAGCCTGCGCATTCTTCTGATTCTTGGAGATAGCCTTGCGATATTGCGTTTCGGCTGCAGCCCACTTCTGTTTATGATAGGCGCGGTTTCCCTGGCGGATGAAGTTGCGATCGTTCTGCGCTCCCACCTTCGCCAAGCCCAGCACCATCAGGGCAAAAACCAATATATATCTTAAATATCTCATTCTTATTATATAATAATGTATAAACGTTTATCAGAAAGGCTTCCTGATGTCTTTCTTAAAAAACTTGATGTTTCTGAGCAGAGGATTCTTTACCTCAAGCAGACAGATTTCGATGATAAGCAACAGGATGACGAGAATACCTACAGCCTGGAACTGTTCATCATAAGCGCTGTAAACCACACTCGTCACATCGCCTTTCTGCAATTTGGCAATATCATCATTCAATGCTCTTTCCGCATCGCTGGTATTATCTACATGAATGTACTGACCCTTGCCTGCCTGGGCAAGTTCCTTGCACATCTGCTCATTCAGAGCGGTCATTACGGTGTTGCCCGCATTGTCCTTCAGATAAGAGCCGTCGCCCATAGGGATTGGCGCTCCCTTGGTGTTTCCTATGCCCAGGATAAAGACATTGATTCCTTTCTTGTTGGCAGCAGCCGCTGCCTCCTGTGCGCCAGGCTCATGGTTTTCGCCATCGGTAATAACGATGATGGCTCTGCCCACATTCTCCTGCTGGGTGAAACTCTTTGAAGCCAAATCGATGGCAGCTCCGATATTGGTTCCCTGTGTCTGGATAAGACCAGGGGTTATGTTCTGGAGAAACATCTTTGCCGAAACATAATCGGTGGTAATTGGCAACTGCACGAAAGCATCGCCGGCAAAGACGATGAGTCCAATCTTGTCGTTGTTAAAGTTGTCGACCAGATTTTCGACAAGCATCTTACTCTTGTCCAAACGGGATGGAACTACGTCCTGACAGAGCATGGAATTTGAAATATCGAGGCAGATGATGGTTTCAATACCATGTCGCTTATCGTGAGAAATCTTGCTGCCCATCTGCGGGCGAGCTACCATCACGATAAGAAGCGCCAAGGCTGCGAGCATCAGCACAAACTTCACTGTAGGGCGATATTTAGAGATGTTGGGCATGAGCTGTTTCAGAAGCTCCGGATCGCCGAGTTTCTTCAGTTTAGCCTTTCTTCTTCTCCATCCTATCAGCCTGATCAGAATCAGTACTGGTATAATCCACAACAGCCAGAGAAATATAGGATCTTCAAATCTTAACATTTTCTATTTTAATTATATCTTCTATTCGATTATCCGATAATCAGTAAAATATCTCCGATAACTGGTAAAATATCTCCGAAAGATAGCGGAATATCTCCGATAATCAGCAAAATATTTCAGTTTCCGGATTACGGAATTCTTCTGAACCAGGTGATGCGGAGCAGGATTTCTACCAGCAATACCAGGAGAGCTGCCAAGGCGAATGGCTGATAAGCTTCATAGCGCTTAGCGAAATGCTTGACATTAAACTTGGTTTTCTCCAGTTTATCAATGTCCTTGTAAATCTTCTTCAGCTCGTTATTGTTCGTAGCGCGATAGAAATTACCATCGGTTGTCTGCGCAATGTCGCTCAGCGTCTTCGTATCTATCTCTACCGGAATATTGACGTACTGTCCTCCTCCTGCCACAGGCATTGGATAAGGAGCCACCTTGTTGGTTCCTACACCGATGGTGTAAACACGTATTCCGTAGCTTTTGGCAATCTCTGCTGCGGTCATTGGCGAGATTTCACCCATGTTGTTACTGCCGTCGGTAAGAAGAATCACAACCTTCGATTTTGACTTAGAATCCTTCAGGCGGCTCACGGCATTGGCCAATCCCATTCCCACTGCAGTACCATCGTCAATCAGTCCCCGGGCGGCAATATCCGTACGGGTTGCCTGCAAGAGGCGCAACAGACTGGCATGATCGGTTGTCATCGGGCACTGGGTGAAAGCTTCACCGGCAAAGATAGTCAGACCGATGTTGTCGTTCGGTCTTCCTGAGATGAATTCTGTAGCCACATCCTTAGCCGCTTCCATACGGTTTGGTCTCAAATCTTCGGCAAGCATAGAGGTGGAAACGTCCATCGCCAACATAATGTCAATGCCTTCTACCGTCTTGTTGTCCCAAGCCGTATGCGTCTGCGGACGAGCCATCGCACAGACGATGAGCACGAAGCAGATGCATCTCAGCACCATTGGCAGATGGATGAGACGCACACGCAGGCTCTTCGGAGCATATTGATACTTTTTCGTGTCGCTCATGCGCATGGTTGGCGCATTCTTCTTCCTGTAGAGGAAATACCATAATATATAAGGTATCAGCAACAGGAGCAACAGAAAATAGCCTTTACTTGCAAATTCCATTTCTTTATTTTTCTATTTATAGCCAGGCAAAGAGTTTCGGAATAAACCGCTTTGCCCGGCGAAACGTTTCATAAGTACACCCTGCCTTACATCAGCAGCATGGCTGACTGATAAATGATGTAACCCAACAGAGCCAGACCTACGATGGCTCCTATCCAGAGGAGCGACTTGATGAGGCGGCGCTGAGATTGCGTCTTCTGCTCTTCGTTGGTCAGCTGCGGAACCACCTTTTCTTCTGTAGGTTTCTCATCTGTCTTGGTCTGGTCGATGAAGTTGATGGCATTCACCAGGTTTGCGTCGTTCTCATTCACCAGAGTTTCATATTTGGCAAACTTCACGAGATCGGCAGTCTGGAAGAGTTCCTTCAGTTCATCTATCATCTTCTGGTCGCCTGCTTCGCGCAAACGTTCGATGATTTCGGCACTGGTCATCTCCATGGCATTGAATCCGAAACGGCTCACGATATATTCTCTCAGCGTATTGGTAAGCTGGGTGTAGTAAGCCTTCTGTGTTTCCTGATTCTCAACGTGCTGCTGCTTGATGACGTTGATTTGATTCAGCGCCTTTTCATGAGCCGGAACACGTTTTACGATGCGGATATGAGTGATGATTGGCTTATTGTTCTTCAGTCTGTTGCGCAGATAAAGCCATGCGCCACAGAGGATTAACAGCAATAGGCTCAACCAGAACAGCGGGCTCCATTCGCTCCAGGAAAAAGGATTATCCTGAACATCCTTGGGCGGATAGAACTGGTTGGGATGAACCGTATCTACAGGCACGGTGAGCACCTTCAGCGCAAGCTGGTTGCCATGACAGTTCTTGCCGTTTACCTTCACATTGAGCGCAGGAATCACGTACACCTTTTCATCAAATGAAGTCAGCGTATAGTCGCGGCTCACCACCATGCGGTCGTCGCCTATGTGCGAAGTGTCGCCCTTACTCTGCTCTACCACTTCCACTCCCGGCGTAATTTGCTGCTGCAGCTTGAAAGATGGCAGTTGCACCTTATCGCCCTGCTTGACCGAAGCCTTCAGATGCAGCACGGTCTGCTGTCCTATCAGTATCTGGAGCGAGTCGATGCGTTGCTCTACCTGCTGGGCTTGAGCTAAGCCTGAGCATCCCAGGAGAGCGAGCGACAATATGATATTCTTTACTTTAAACATAGTTTCTTTACTTTGAGCTTTCGGTTTATCAGCCCCTCTGCTTGAAAAGCATCAGGAGCGCCTTCGAGAAGTCCTCGTTAGTGGCAATCGAAGTCCAGTCGACCTTGCTTTTGGCAAAGTCGGTTTTCAGATTCTCCTGCTGCATCAGCCATTGCTGGGTATGAGCCATTCGCAGTTTCTTCGAACTTGTATCAATATACATTTCGTGTCCGGTTTCTGCATCCATCACCTTGAGCAGTCCTACATCAGGCAGCACCTTGGCACGCGGGTCGTAAACCTGGATGGCTACTACATCATGTTTCTGGTTGGCAATCTGCAGCTGATGCTGGAAATCCTTATGATCGTAGAAGTCGCTGATTACGAAAGCCGTGCAGTGGCGTTTCATCACGCGGGTGAAATATTCCAGGGCGCAGCCGATGTCGGTACGCTGGCTTTGCGGCTGGAAGTTGAGCATTTCCCTGATGATATAGAGAATATGCTTTCTTCCTTTCTTAGGCGGAATGTACTTCTCGATACGGTCAGAGAAGAAGATGACACCTATCTTGTCATTGTTCTGAATGGCACTGAAGGCGAGTGTGGCAGCAATCTCAGTAGCCAGATCGCGCTTCATCTGCTTCATCGTACCGAAATCGAGCGACCCGCTGACGTCTACGAGCAGCATCACGGTAAGTTCCCTTTCCTCTTCAAACACCTTGACGTAAGGCTTATGAAAGCGGGCGGTCACGTTCCAGTCGATGTCTCTCACATCATCGCCATACTGATATTCGCGCACCTCGGCAAAGGCCATTCCCCTACCCTTGAAGGCAGAATGATACTGACCAGCGAAGATGTTCTGACTCAGTCCGCGAGTCTTGATTTCTATCTTCCGAACCTTTTTTAAGATATCTTGTGTATCCAAAATCCTAAACTATTAACTATAAACTATTAACTGTTAACTATAAACTGTTAACTATAAACTGTTAACGATCAAGGCACTTCCACCTTATTAATGATGCGGCTTACGATTTCCTCACTTGTCACATTGCTTGCCTCAGCCTCGTAAGAAAGGCCGATACGATGGCGCATTACGTCATGAGCCACAGCTCTTACATCTTCAGGAATCACATAGCCGCGATGCTTGATAAACGCATAGGCTCTGGCTGCCTTGGCAAGAGAGATGCTGGCACGAGGACTGCCGCCGAAGGTAATCATATCTTTCAGTTCGCCCAGTCCGTAGCGCTCAGGATAACGTGAAGCAAAGACGATATCGGCAATATACTGCTCAATCTTCTCATCGAGATAAACCTCGTTTACAATCTTGCGAGCCTTCAGAATCTCCTCAGCTGATGTTACAGGAGTAACCTGAGGAAGTCCGCCCTGGATATTCTCGCGGATGATGAGCTTCTCCTCTTCCAGTGTAGGATAATCGATGATTACCTTCAGCAGGAAACGGTCTACCTGTGCTTCAGGCAACTGATAGGTTCCTTCCTGTTCGATAGGGTTCTGTGTAGCCATTACCAGGAACGGACTAGGCAGTTTGAAGGTTTCATCACCAATGGTAACCTGGTGTTCCTGCATTGCCTCGAGCAGCGCACTCTGCACCTTGGCTGGGGCACGGTTAATCTCATCTGCCAAAACGAAATTGGCGAAGACTGGACCGCGCTTTACATGGAAAGCCTCATCTTTCTGTGAATAAATCTGAGTTCCCACCACATCGGCAGGCAACAGATCAGGAGTAAACTGAATGCGGCTATAGTCGGAGCTGATAAGCTGTGACAATGTCTTGATTGCAAGTGTCTTCGCCAGTCCAGGCACACCCTCAAGCAGGATATGACCATCAGAGAGAAGACCGATAAGAAGGCAATCTACGAGGTGTTTCTGACCTACGATAACCTTATTCATGCCCATTACCAGATTGGTAACAAACTGACTTTGTTGTTCTATCCGGATATTCAATTCGCGGATATCAATAGCTTCTGCCATAATTCTATATTTTTACGTTTAATTTCTTAATTCAAACAATATATTTCCAAAACTGAACGCAAAAGTACTCAAATTAAGCCACAAAAGCGAAAAAAGCTATCTAAATAATATTAAAAATGTTTCATAAAAGCTATTTTTAGGTTCTTTTAAAGAATAGCTTTTATGAAACAAACGAGATTTCAAATATTTTATCTGTTTTTATGCTTCATGTACCATGGATGAACCAAGAAATTGTACACCAGTAACGATACGATTGTTGCAAGAAGTGCATAGTGCAACATCCCTGATTCAACCATATTATATACAGGATGATCTACGTCAAAATGCGCTCTCGCCGGAATATTATGGAACAGGAATCCGAGACCGAGTCCCAAGCTCAATCCCAATTCCCAAGCCAGGAAGAACGAATTCACGCTCGTGCCGCGCTGGCAATGTTTGGCAAGCTTGATATAGAAGAGCAGAAAACGGCTTCCGATAATTCCCAAGCTGAAACCCAACAAGGCTGGAACCAAGATTTCTACGGCAAACTCCTGACTTGCGAACGAAATCAGCTGAGCTGCTCCCAGTAGTACCAGACCTACTATTATCTGGCTTTTCAGATCTGCATCAGCAAAGACAAACTTTTCTGCCAGGAACGCCAAGACCATTCCTCCGAAAATCATCAGAAAAATGCCAGAGGAATGAGGCAAAGAAAAGTATAATCCCGCAGAAAAAGTAATCAGGATGATATTGACAAAAAGCGGAGTTCCCTGTGGCAGATAGAAGCGGTCGAGGCTGAAAGTCTTAATTCCTTCGGCAGGTGCCTTAAAAGGAAACTTGGCACGAGAAACCAGCACGAAGGCTCCCAAAGCCAGCAACGAAGCCGTAGGGAAAACATAGCCCATGCCGAAATAGTTGTAAACAAAACATGCCACCAAGGGTCCTACGGCTATTGAAAAGCGGGCAAACCAGGAGGTAATATAATTAGCCTCGGTGCGCTGGAACGACTCGCAGGAATCAATAACCAGCGTACTGGCAAGCGACATCTGAGCCAGCCCCAGAAATGCTCCTAACAGGAAACGGACCGCCAGGAGAATCTCAAAAGAAAACCTGATGTTCCAGAACGTATCCAGATAGTAAAGAACCGAAAGGCAAACAACTACACCTAAAATGGAAAGTTGGCAGACCATATTCCTGCGGTAGCGCTGCACCAGATAAGAGCAGAAGCCGCCAAACAGGAAAAGTCCAAAGCCGTATGCAAGAAGCACACACCCTATCTGCCACATCTGATACTTCTCCTGAAGCAGGATATAAGGAATGGCAAAAATGAGCATGTACACACTCGACATCAGCAAGAGATTGGCAAAACATAATCGCCAGAAGTCCTTGTGCCACAGCTTGATATGTACTGGTGTGTTTTGTGTATCCATTATTCTAAACTCTTTTATGAATCTATCGTATTTATACTCTCTTACACTTCACTAAAAAGAGAGTTAATGTTAGTAACTCTCTTCAGCGCTAGGATAATCTACGGTCTTCACCGCATCAATATAAGCCTTCACACCCTTGGTCATTTCCTCGCCTACCTGAGCAAAGTGGCGCAGGAACTTAGGCTTGAAACCCTGTGTCATTCCGAGTGCATCAGCATAAACCAGAACCTGTCCGTCGCAGCCGTTACCAGCACCTATTCCAATCGTTACAGCCTTCACCTTCTTGCTTACTTCAGCAGCAAGCTTAGCAGGAACCTTCTCCAGCACGATGGCAAAGCAGCCTGCTTCGTCCAGTGCAAGGGCATCGCTGATAAGTTTCTGTGCCTCAGCCTCTTCCTTGGCACGAATGCCATAACCGCCAAACTTGTTCACGCTCTGCGGGGTAAGTCCGAGATGACCATGAACAGGAATACCTGCATTAACCAGCGCCTTAACGGTTTCGCAGATTTCTACGCCACCTTCCAGTTTCAGTGCGTCTACACCCGTCTCCTTCATCATGCGGCAAGCATTGCGCAGCGCCTCTTCCTTGCTGATCTGATAGCTGCCGAAAGGCATGTCGCAAACCACGAAAGCATGCTGGCAGGCACGTGCCACGCTGCGGGCGTGATAAATCATCTGGTCTACGGTAATCGGCAATGTGTCTGCATTTCCTGCCATCACATTGCTGGCCGAATCACCTATTAATATAGAGTCAATTCCTGCAGCATCTATAATTCCGGCTGTTGTAAAGTCGTATGCTGTCAGCATGGTTACTTTCTCGCCAGCCTTCTTCATTTCTGCGAAGGTCTTGGTGGTAATTTTCTTCTTGTCAGTAGATAAATATCCCATTTTTTATTTTGTTTTATTTATTGTTCTGCGTTGAATCTATTTCGCATTCTCCACGATGCGCTGCAAGTCAGCAAAGCTGAAACCTCTGTAATCATCTATCACATAGTCGGATAGCGGCTGGATGGTTTCTCTGCTGTTCGTTGTGGCAAGACCTAGGGTGAAGGCTCCTGAAGCTCTCACCGCCTTCAGTCCGTTAAAGCTGTCTTCCAGCCCTACACAGTCCTCCGGTTCCACACCGAAATAGGCTGCACCTTTCAGATAGCAGTCTGGATGAGGCTTGCTCTCGGCGAAATCCTCGCTGGTCAGCACGCGGTCGAAATAAGCCTTGAATTCCGGGTGGCGTTCATAAACATTCAGCATCTTCTGAACGTTGCTGCTCGTTACCACAGCGCATTTTACGCCATGCTGCTTCAAGTCGCTGATGAAATCTTCGAACCCTGCAATATATTCATACTGCATGTTCTTTTCAAACTCATCCAGTCGGGCTGTAATCTTAGCCTGTTCCTCCTTTGCGCCTGTAAAACCTTCGATGTGGGCGAAGACGGCTTCATCGGTGAAATACTTGTCGTAAATCTGAACCAGAGTCTGTCCCTTGATGCGATATTCGAAATCGGGCATTTCCGGATGATACTCCCTGCCTATCATTCCCCAGAAGATGGAGTACTGTGATTCTGTGTCGAAAACCACGCCATCCAGATCGAAGAGTGCTGCTTTTATCATATTTCCTTGTCTGTTTTTATCTATTTTTGCTTAAATTATATTGAAAACGGGTGCAAAGTTACGCAAAAAACTTAATATACGAGCATAATCTGACAGATTTTGATGTTTTTATTACGTGTTTTCCGATTTTTTACACTACCTTTGCAGAAAAATCAGTAGAAATAAAGAAGAATACATATAATTATATGATAGAAATAATAGAGAAATACTTCCCGAACCTCACGGAAGAGCAGAAAAAGCAGTTCGAGGCACTCGATGCATTATACCGCGACTGGAACAGCAAAATCAATGTCATCAGCCGCAAGGACATCGATAATCTGTACGAGCACCACGTGCTCCATTCTCTGGCAATAGCCAAAGCCATCAATTTCCGTCCGGGCACGGAGATTCTCGATTTCGGCTGCGGCGGAGGTTTCCCGGGCATTCCGCTCGCTATCCTCTTCCCTGAATGCAAGTTCAAGCTGATAGATGGAACGGGCAAGAAAATAAGAGTCTGCAACGAGGTGGCTACGGCCATCAATCTGCAGAATCTCAAGGCAGAGCACCTGCGCGGAGAGGACGAAAAAGGCAAGTACGATTTCGTGGTAAGCCGTGCGGTAATGCAGCTTCCTGACCTGATGAAGATTATCAAGAAAAACTTTAAGCAGAAGGGGCAAAACGCTCTGCCTAACGGACTTCTGTGTCTGAAAGGCGGCAATCTGAAAGAAGAACTGAAGCAATACTTCAAGATTTCAGAAATCACTCCGCTCAGCACTTTCTTCGATGAAGAATGGTTCAGCCAGGACAAGCAACTGGTTTACGTTCCGGCTTAGAAGAGTGAAGAGTGAAAAGTAATCATAAAGTTCAAAGTAAGAAATGTTACATATAGAAAGATTTCAAGTAAACATATTGCAGGAAAACTGCTACGTGGTGAGCGATGAGACCAAGGAATGCGTCATCATCGATTGCGGCGCCTTCTATCCGGAAGAGCGGACGGCTATTACACAATATATTAAGGAGAACCAGCTCAAGCCCGTTCACCTGCTCGTAACCCATGGCCATCTTGACCATAACTTCGGCAACAACACCATCTACCAGGAGTTCGGACTGAAACCGGAAGTATCGGCAGCAGATGAAAACCTGATGAAGGGACTCGCCAAGCAGGCAGAAACCTTCTATCAGATGCAACTCGATTACCAGTTTCCGCCTATTGGCAGATTCTTCGAAGATGAAGAGGTCATCAAGTTCGGCAACCACGAGTTCCAGGTCATCGCCACTCCTGGCCACAGCAGCGGTTCCGTCACCTTCTATTGCGAGGCAGAGCACGTAGCCTTCACCGGCGACACCCTCTTCCACAACTCTATCGGCAGAACCGATTTCCCTGGAGGCAGCATGTTCCGCATCATCAACAGTCTGCGCCATCTCGGTCAGTTGCCTGACGAAACCCAGGTTCTCCCGGGTCATGGCGAATACACCAGCATAGGCGAAGAGCTCGCTCACAATCCATATATGGACCGTTAAAACAGCATTTTTAAAAAGTCAGGAGATTTATCAGCGATGATCAAGAAATCGAATACAGAGAAGATCATTCTCGGCATTGACCCCGGAACCAACGTGATGGGCTATGGCGTAATCCGCATCATCGGCAACAAGGCCGAACTGGTGGTGATGGGCGTCATCGACATGCGCAAGGAGAGCGATCCCTATCTCCGGCTGGGCAAGATCTTCGACCGCGTAACCGGCATCATCGACAGCTATCTGCCCGATGAGATGGCCATCGAAGCCCCCTTCTTCGGCAAGAACGTGCAGTCGATGCTCAAGCTGGGCAGAGCGCAGGGAGTAGCCATCGCAGCCGCCATTCATCACAGCGTTCCTATCCACGAATATGCGCCGCTCAAAATCAAGATGGCCATTACAGGACAGGGACAGGCTTCGAAGGAACAGGTGGCGGGAATGCTGCAGCGACTGCTCCATATTCAGCAAGACGAAATGCCGAAGTTCATGGACGCTACCGATGCACTGGGGGCAGCCTACTGCCACTTTCTGCAGATGAACCGCCCGGAGACCGACGCCAAGCACTACAGCAGCTGGAAAGACTTTGCAACAAAGAATCAGAGTAGAATAAAAAAATAAGAGAGATGCAAAAGATTATTAGCATTAAAAATGGTGTTACCCGTATGCCTGAATGGCGTATGGCAGACCCCGTAAACTTCGAGGCGTGCGATGGTGAACACATCGCTATCGTAGGTCCGAACGGTGGAGGAAAATCAATGTTTGTTGACATCATCGTAGGTCGCCACCCACTCCTGATGCACGACCCTGATTACGATTTCTCACCTAGTCAGAAAACAATGGTGAGCGACAACATCAAGTATATTACCTTCCGCGACACCTACGGAGGCGATAACGACCGCACTTATTTCCTGCAGCAGCGCTGGAACCAGCTCGAGATAGACGAGAACACGCCTATCGTAAAGGACAAGCTGGAAGAAGCCTACCAGATGGCAGGCGAAGACACTCCGGAGCGCAGAGCCCTGCAGCAGCACATCTACGAACTCTTCCACATGCAGCACCTGATGGACAAATACACCATCCTGCTCTCAAGTGGCGAGCTCCGCAAGTTCAAACTTGCCTCTACCCTCTTCTCAGAGCCTCGCGTGCTCATCATGGACAATCCGTTTATCGGACTCGATGCTGAAACCCGCGACCAGCTCAAGGAACTGCTCAAGACCCTCTCTTCAGAGCGAGCCCTGCAGATTATCCTCGTGCTGAGCAAGAGCGATGATATTCCTGATTTCATCACCCACGTGGTAGAAGTAAAGGATATGAAGGTTCTGCCTAAGGTAACCCTCGCCGAATATCTTGCCGGCAGAGAATCCGCGCCTGCCCATGTGCTGAGCCCGGAGCTGGAACAGGCCATCGTAGACCAGCCTTACAGCGACCGCGAATATCACACCCAGGAAGTGGTGAAGATGAACAAGGTGCGCATTCAGTATGGCGAGCGAATCATCCTCAACGACCTCGACTGGACCGTGATGAACGGCGAACGATGGGCTTTGAGCGGACAGAACGGAGCCGGAAAAAGTACGCTCCTCAGTCTGGTTTGTGCCGATAATCCGCAGAGTTATGCCTGCGACATCACCCTCTTCGACAATCCTCGAGGCAGCGGCGAAAGCATCTGGGACATCAAGAAACACATCGGCTACGTATCGCCTGAGCTTCACCGCTCTTACCAGCGCGACCTGCCAGCCATCCGCATCGTGGCAAGCGGCTTGATGGATTCCGTAGGCCTCTATGTAAAGCCGAAGGAAGAAGATATGGACAAGTGCCGCTTCTGGATGAAAGTCTTCGGACTGGAAGGTCTTGAAGACCGTGGTTTCCTGAAGCTCTCCAGCGGCGAACAGCGCCTCGTTCTCCTGGCACGAGCCTTTGTCAAGGATCCGGAACTGCTGATTCTCGATGAACCGCTCCACGGACTCGACAACCGCAACCGCCGTCTTGTAAAAGACGTCATCGAAGCCTTCTGTCGCCGCCAGAACAAAACCATGATTATGGTAACGCATTATAAGGAAGAATTGCCAGCGTGCATCGACCACAGCATCTTCCTCTTGCGCCACACCAACGATTAAAAAGAATTGATAATTAATAATTTCAAAAAGATGAGATACATAATATTATTATTTGCGCTCACCCTCAGCATAGCTAAGGCAAGCGCCCAGGATGTATTAAACGAGGTGCTCCGCACTTCTGATGCAATCCTCAACGACACCACGAAGAGCATGGACGAGCGCCGTACAGCCCTCTTCAAGTTTGACGCAATGACCTACATGCGCAGCAAGATTCTGCCACCGTATGTAATGCTCGACAAAAATCTGAGCAAGGACACCTTGAACATAAAGGTTCGCTATCTCAACGAGCAGGCCTACGCCATGAGTGTTTATATTACGCTCTACCAGAAGCGACTGAAGGAGGCTTCAAACAAGAACAAGCCGCTCGTAACCCAGTTTTTCAAGCAGGCAACCATCGACCACAAGGCATTTAAGGATGCAGATACAGAGTTTACCCTGGCTTATTACAACACCCCGGATGTTCCTACTCCTTTCTGCCTCGACTGCGATTGGGTTTCAACCTTGGCATTTATCCGCAGCATCGACTGGTCAAAGCTTTAAGAAAATTCAAATATTTTTAAGTTATAATCGGTCTTCAAAAAGACCAACTGTACAAACCTCTTCCTTAGCTGTTGATTTGCTGAGGGAGAGGTTTTCTTTTAAAAACACATGATTTACTGAAGTTTCGCATGTAGGCTCCACACGCCCTGCAAGGGCAAAAACTTTAGAATCCCAAGCAATTAGCAAAGCTTTTACACTATCATTCAAACAGTTACAAACGTATGCAAACACAGGTCGTTTTTTTTAAAAAGCGGATTCTAAACTTCATGCAAAAAGCTTAATGACCTTAATGACCTTGACCTTAATGACCAAAAACGACATATTATCAACTCAATACCTATAAGCATCCTCCCAATACTCATTTTGCAAATGTAAAGTATTTATACCACAAACAAACATTCAAAAACTGGTGTTCCCCGGTCATTAAGGTCAAGGTCATTAAGGTCATTAAGGATTTCCAAAGAAAGTTAAAGGGAAACGAGTAAAAAATCATCATTTTTTTGCTCATTTTCCCTTTTTTTATTATCTTTGCCTTAAAAATTAATAATTGAACTTTCGTATGTGGTTCAAATACGGGCTTCTGCCCTTTACCTTTCCCTTCGGCCGGTGACCGTTGGTTCAGGGCGTGTGGGCAAAACTTGCGAAAGTTCAGTAGATAACAAAATAAAGAACGAAGAATTTCATTGAAATAATCTGATGGAAACAGAAAGAATTTTACTTCGATATTGGCAGGAATCAGATGCAGAGGCGCTCTTCAAGTACGCCTCCGACCCTGACGTAGGACCACGTGCTGGATGGCCGGCGCATAAGTCTGTAGAAGAAAGTCGGGAGATAATCCGGACATTCTTCCATAATGACACGACATGGGCGATTGTGTTGAAAGAGACTGGCGAGGCTATCGGCTGCATCGGCTACTACACCCATGAAACCAGCAACATCCCTATCGGAGAAAACGACTGTGAGGTGGGCTATTGGGTAGGAAAGCCATTTTGGAACCAAGGAATCTGCACCGAAGCCTTGAAGCTGATGCTTGACTACTGCATCAACGAGAAGCATTTCGAAAACATCTGGGCAGACCATTTCACAGGCAATCCTGCATCAGGGAAAGTCATGGAGAAATGCGGTTTCTCAGACACCGGAATGCTGAACAGATGTAGCCAGCTTGTGGGTGGCGACAAGGAAATGGTCAAGGTGTTCAAGTACAACGGATAAAGGAGAAAATAGAATGATGAAACTCAATAACACCAAAAGTGAGTGGTTTATGTAAAAAGTTACGGAGAATATGAATTATCTCCGTAACTTTTTACATTTTCGGCTGATTTACCGCTTCAGCGCTATGTTATAATTATAATATTTGCTGTTGCCCGTAATATCCTCCAGCACCTGAATGAAAGGAGGAAACTTCACACTCTCGTTGGCAGAAATGCCGCGGGTTTCAAGAATCATCAGGTCGGAAACCGGCTCAAGAAACTCGTCGAGCTCGAAATACTGGCCCTTCCAGATAAAACTCTTGCGATGCTTATGAATGCGCTGGCGGTAAGGGTCTGCCTGCTGGAGCATATTCTCGTAGAGATTAGCGCTGATCTGTCGCTCGGTCTCAACCTGCTCGTTGTCGGCTACGCGCTTCTTAGTGGTGTGAACATATACGTACTTTCCACCTTCGAATCCGCGGCGACGGAGACGGATCTCGCTGCCTGGTTCTCCCGAAAGATAGGTCTGAACGATATCGCTGTCGATGGCATTTGGCACTTCGCCGGTCAGTTTCACGATATACTTTCTTTCCTCTTCGATAGGTTGCGGAATACCCAGCACATTGCTGATTTCCTTGAGCACACGGTTCAGCTTGTTGTTGAAGTCCTCGTGGTTGTTGATTACTCTCAGATGTGGGTGTCCCTTCCAGGCGGAAACGATTTTCTTGTCCAGTTCCCTGGCTATCTGCAATCCCTTTTCGTCCGCCTTTTCCACGCGCTGGGCGTTGTTGGCTGTGGTGTAGAATTGTTCAGCGCCATCTGCGGCAGAAACCAGATGCAGTACGGCATCGTAGCGTTCACGCAGCTGGGTGTTGGTATATCCCTGCTCGGAGATGATGCGGTTCCAGAAGTCCTCTGTCAGGTAGGTGGAGATATCCATCGTGCCACGGTCGCAGACGATGATGACCGGCTTGTCGATGGTTTCAGCCATTTTGGTGAAACTGTCTTCCAGTCCGATCTGAGTCAGGAAGGTAGCTTTTTCTCCCTCGAAGAAGAACTTCTCGTTTTTGGTGAGATAGTTCATTCCTGCCTGGGTGAACATGGTAGGAACCTCAGGAATGGTAAACACCTTGTATCCAAGGCCAGAGAAGTGGTCGATTATTTTAACCAGCGCAGTGGTTTTACCTGCGCAAGGACCACCTGTAAGTACAATTTTCTTAATTGTATTCATTATCTTATTTTTTGTTATTATCAGATGCGTCATAGGATGTGGCAAGCGCCCTCATTCCTTTTATGGGTGCAAAGATAGCAATAAATTCTTTAAGAAAGAAAAAAACTTTCGGTTTTATTTTGTATTCTAAATGAATTAATGTATCTTTGCAAAGTTAAACGACAAGAAATAAGACTAGAAATAACAGATGATTTACTTCATTTCAAAGAAATTAGAAATATCAGCAGCCCATTCGCTCACCCTCAGTTACGAGAGTAAGTGCAGCAGTCTGCATGGTCACAACTGGCAGATTGAACTCTTTTTCGTGGGCAGAGAGTTGAACCAGGATGGCATGGTGATAGATTTCACCCATGTCAAGAAAGCGGTGCATGGCAAGATGGATCACGCCAATCTCAACGAGGTGTTTGATTTCAATCCTACCGCCGAGAATATCGGAAGATGGCTCGTGGATCTCTTCCCAGAGTGCTATAAGGCTACGGTGCAGGAGAGCTTCGGCAATACTGCCGTGGTGGTTGACGAAGAGAAAATCAAAGGAATCGAGCATCTGGTTCCTTAATATAGGAGCTGGTAATTAATATAAGAAAAAATGTATAAAGTTAACGAGATATTCTATTCCCTTCAGGGAGAAGGAAGATGGATGGGCAGACCAGCTGTTTTTGTTCGTATGAGCGGCTGCAATCTGAAATGTCCTTTCTGCGATACCGATTTCAAGGGATATAAGGAGATGAGCGCCGAGGACATCCTGACTGCGTGCCTGGAGAAGGGTGGCGATTGCCGCTTTATTGTTCTTACAGGTGGCGAACCAACCTTGCAGGTAGATGCGGAACTCATCCAGCTCCTGCATCAGCAGGGATATTATCTTTCGATGGAAACCAACGGCACCCACGTGGTTCCTGAGGGCATCGACTGGGTTACCTGTTCGCCAAAGTTGGACTTTACGGAGGGTGGTGAACTCGCCTTGAAGAAGGTGGATGAGTTGAAGCTGGTCTTTGATGGCGCTCACGAAGTAAACAATTATGGATTGGAAGCCACCTATCAGTATCTGCAGCCTTGCGATGTGGGCAATGATGCCCGCAACCGCTTTATCCTCTCCGGCTGCATCGACTATGTGAAGCAGCATCCGGAATGGCAGCTCTCGCTCCAAATGCATAAGATCGTGGGAATCCGATAAATCATCACAAGATAATTCACATAAGATCATTCCGATTAGTCTCACAAGATAATCATGTAAGATAATCACAAGATCATAATAAAACAGCAATAAATATAATGGAAAAAGTAAAGACTTTGATTATAGGTAGCGGTCCTGCGGGATATACAGCTGCCATTTATGCAGGTAGAGCTGGTCTCAATCCTGTATTGTATTCTGGTATGCAGCCAGGCGGCCAGCTTACCATCACCACAGAGGTAGAGAATTTCCCTGGTTATCCTAATGGTGTGGATGGCACCCAGATGATGATGGATATGAAGGAGCAGGCAGCCCGCTTTGGTGCTGATCTCCGTGACGGAAGCATTTCAAAGGTGGATTTCTCTTCCCGCCCTTATCATCTTACCGATGAGCGTGGCAACGAGATTGAGGCTGATACCGTGATTATCGCTACAGGTGCTTCTGCCAAGTACCTCGGTCTGGCTGATGAGGAGAAATATCGTGGACAGGGTGTTTCTGCCTGTGCAACCTGCGATGGCTTCTTCTATCGCAAGCGTACGGTTGCCGTAGTGGGTGGTGGTGATACTGCCTGCGAGGAGGCGATGTATCTTTCTGGTCTTGCCAAGAAGGTGTATATGATTGTTCGCAAGCCTTATCTCCGTGCTTCTGAGATTATGCAGAAGCGTGTGAAGGAGAAGGAGAACATTGAGATTCTTTTCGAGACCAATACGCTCGGCTTGTTTGGTGAGAATGGAGTAGAGGGTGCTCATCTGGTTCGCCATAAGGGTGAGGCTAATGAAGAGAAGTTTGATATTGCTATCGATGGTTTCTTCCTGGCTATCGGCCACAAGCCTAACACCGATCTCTTCAAGGATTTCATCGATTTGGATGAGCAGGGATTCATCAAGGTGGTTCCTGGTACTGCGAGCACCAATCTTCCTGGCATCTTTGCTGCCGGCGATGTTGCCGACCCAGTTTATCGTCAGGGCATTGTTGCTGCCGGCTCTGGTGCCAAGGCTGCGATCGAGGCAGACAGATTCCTGCAGCAACAGTAAAAACTATAGTATAAAATCCTATAAAGCGGGGTTAATATAGTTAAAAAATAACAGTAATATTTTGTCAGATGCAAAAAATGTATTACTTTTGCATCTGACTAAATAAAAAGGAAGATTGGCAGAGTGACCGAATGCGCTGGACTCGAAATCCGGTATACCCTCTTCCGGGTATCGGGGGTTTGAATCCCTCATCTTCCGCTAAGTTCCCCTACAGGAACCGTCATTTTATAGTTTCATAAAAACAACTCGACATGAAAAAAATCATCATCCCCATATTTATGCTCCTCCCGCTGATGACTGCACAGGCCCAAACCGTACTGACTGAAGAGCAGCAGCTGGAACAGGCACAGAAACAGTTGGAAGCTGCCAAGAAGGCACTAGAAGTGGCTAAGATAAAAGCACAGGCTGCCAAACTGAAGGCTCAGGCCGACAGCATCAACGCTGCAAGCGCCAAGGCGGAAGCTGAAGCAAAAAAAGGTAATGCTACTGAGCCAGAACCAGTTGTTGTAAAGGAGCCAACCACATCAACCACGGGATGGGCGATTCCTGTTGCCGTAGCCGCTAAGCCCAAGGAGGCTGCCAAGCCTGCCAACAAACTGGCAAATGGTACAACAGCCAAAGTGGATATGAAATATCTGGCAGGCGCCATCACATATAATGATGAAAACAAGATAGAATTCACACTCGATACGGATGCTAACGGAAAAACTGCCAAGCAGATTTACGACATCGTATTAAAATACATGAGTGAACTGACACAGAACGAGCAGAACATAGCAAGCCGAGTAGCACTGGTAAACGATGCTGAACACGTCATCGCCAACACGATGGACGAATGGCTCGTCTTCAGCCAGTCATTCATCTCGCTCGACCGCACGGAATTCAAATACCAGCTGGTAGCCAGAATTTCAGACAATCATCTGAATCTCTCGCTCGGTCGCATCATCTACAACTACGAGGAAGGAAGAAGCACCGGTTTCAAGGAACCTGCAGAAGAGGTAATCAGCGACAAGATTGCGCTCAACAAGAAGCAGAACGACCTGGCTAAAATCTTCGGAAAGTTCCGCAGATGCACCATTGACCGCAAGGATCAGATATTCGCAGAGTTAGCAGCATTAGTAAAACAATAAGTTGAAGAAAAATGGATAATCAGAATACAGACAACAAGATACAACAGAACGAGGCACAGCAGCCTGAAAACGCTACAGCCCAGCCTACAGCTGAGCAGGGAGCAGAACAGACTGAACAGAAGCAGCCTACCAGCTACGCCGTAAGACCACAGCACCGCCGGCTCCGCCCATTGGCCTACAGCGACCAGAACAACATGCTGAAGGTGCGCAACTATCTCAACATCGCCTTCATGCTGCTCGCCATCGTGGGGGTAATACTCTGGACCCAGCTGGAAGAAAGCCGCAATATCGCCTACATCGTACTCATCGTGGGTGTAGTGCTCAAGATTGCCGAAGTATGTATCCGACTATTTAAGAAATAATGAAGAAGAAGAAAATTATATTCTCATCACTCCTATTTTGTGCTGCGACCCTCCCGGTTGCGGCACAAAACGATTTTAACTATAACGAAGATTCGCAGTTCCGTCCTCAAACCAACCGCAAGGTGAACACCGATTCACTGGGCTCAGACAAGGAGATTCCGAAAGGCATCAGGGTATGGACTGTAGACGAACGCTTCGGCGACACAAAGGCTGCGGTAGTAGACACCTTGCAGCACATGTACATGAACTCAACCTTCACGGAAGGACTGAGAGGCGAATACAATACCCTCGGAAACATGGGTACTGCCCGACTGAACCGAATCTTCATCGACCGCCGCAACACGCAGGGCAACTTCATCTTTACAGAGCCCTACGATTATATCGTAAACCCGGTAAGCGACTTCCACTTCACCAACACCTACTCACCTATCACGAACATAACGCTGAACAGCTGCGGCGACAAGGTGACTGGAGAAGACGACTTCAAGGCCATATTTGCAGTAAATGCCAACAAAAGGCTAGGCGCCGGTTTCAGATTCGACTACAAGTATGGCAGAGGATATTATAACGCACAGAGTACCAGCCACTTTAAATACACCATGTGGGCATCTTACCTGGGCGACCGCTATCAGGCACATCTCCTCTTCAGTACCAATCATGAGAAGATGACCGAGAACGGCGGTATTACCAACGATGATTACATCAAACATCCGGAAATCTACACCGAATCGTTTGCCACCAACGAAATTCCTACCGTTCTGGAACAGAACTGGAACCGACTGGACAACCAGCACATCTTCTTTACCCACCGCTATAACGTAGGTTTCAGCCGCAAGGTAAAGATGACCGAAGAAGAAATCAAGGCAAAGAAATTTGCCATGGCTTCGAAAAAGGAAAATGCTGAAGAGGAAGCGAAGGAAGAAGCCAGAAAGAAAGCCAAGGAACAAGGCAAGAAATTTGATGAGAAAGCCTACGACAAACAGCAGAGAGCTAAATTCAGCGGCCGTCCTGACGGAGCCAAGATTGCAGGCGATGAACCGGCTAAAGACTTAGCCGCAAAGGACATCAGGAACGACAGTACCCGAATCGCTGTAAACGGAAAAGCCGCAGCCGACAGTCTGCTGGCCATCCAGAAGAAAAATGCCGAAGACTCGCTTTTCTACAAGAGCGAATATGTTCCGGTAACGAGTTTCATCCATACGGTAAAGTTTGACAACTATCGCCGTATTTACGAAGCTTATCAGACCCCTGCCGACTATTATCTGAAAGAATATTACGATGCAGGCAGGCTGACCGGCGACTCCATCTACGACCAGACCAAGCACTGGCACATGAAGAATACCTTCGCCATTGCCATGCTTGAAGGTTTCAATAAATGGGCAAAGGCAGGCTTGAAGGCTTTCGCCAGCTACGACCTCCGTCACTATGAACTGCCAACCATGGAAGGTGGTTTCGAAAAATACAACGAGCATGCACTGAGCGTAGGCGGACAGCTGAGCAAGCAGGAAGGCAAGACACTCCACTACAATGCCGTAGCAGAAATAGGACTGACGGGTGTTGACGCCGGAACCCTTGCCATAGATGGTAATGTAGACGTGAACATCCCATTCCTGGGCGACACGCTTCAGGTAAGAGGCGATGCTTTCTTCCATAGAGAAACCCCATCGTTCTATTACCGCAATTATCACGCCCGCCATCTGTGGTGGGAGAATGATCTCGACAAGACCATCCACACCCGCATCATGGGTACGCTCTCCTTCCCTAAGACACGCACCAAGCTGAGAGTGGCTGTAGATGAAATCAAGAACTACACCTACTTCTCGCAGAGCTATGACATTACAGAAGAAGGTTTGCGAACAGGAGTCATAGTAACACCGATGCAGGAAAGCGGAGGAATCAACCTGCTGACAGCACAACTGGAGCAGAACTTCAGACTAGGCATTCTGAACTGGGAAAACCAGTTTACCTACCAGCACTCAAGCAAGGAGAGTGTTCTGCCAGTACCAGCCTTCAATGCCTACACCAACCTCTACATCAAGTTCAAGGTAGTAAAGGTGCTGAACGTAGACCTGGGTGCTGACATGCGCTACTTTACAAGCTATGAAGCTCCCGACTATTCACCTTATATGGGACAGTATACGGTACAGGGCAACGGCGAGAACAACGTAAAGATAGGCAACTATCCTATCGTCAATGTTTACGCCAACGTTCACATCAAGCACACCCGTTTCTTCGTAATGATGAGCCATATCAATGCAGGACAGGGCGACAAGAACTACTTCTTCGCTCCTCATTATCCGATGAACGAAAGAGTGTTCCGTATTGGAGTAAGTTGGAACTTCTTCAATTAATCTTTCTGACTTTCCTTAAGAATTTCAGGAGATTCAATTTTAATCTTTTCAGAATATGATAGAAACAAATTCTATAAAAGCATGGTATCTAGCCGCTCGCCCGAAGACTCTGACGGCGGCGGCTGTTCCTGTTTTATTGGGTATTGCGCTGGCTTATAAAGACGCTCAGCAGATACAGACATTGCCAGCCCTACTCTGCCTGCTCTTTGCATGGGTGATGCAGATAGACAGCAATCTGGTGAATGATTATTTCGACTGTAAACATGGCAATGACGACGAAACCCGGCTGGGACCGAAACGTGCCTGCGCTGAAGGCTGGATAACATTGGGAGCCATGAAATGGGGAATCATCCTCACTACCCTTCTGGGCTGTGCCATAGGGCTTCCGCTGGTTCTTTTCGGAGGTTGGGAAATGGTTATCGTAGGCATCTGTTGCGTAGTCTTCTGTTTTCTCTATACTACCTGTCTCAGCTATCTGGGCATGGGCGATTTTCTGGTACTGCTCTTCTTCGGCATTGTACCCGTATGCTGCACATACTATCTCGTAATGCCCGAAACCATGCAGGGAGTAAGCATGGAAGCAGTTCTCGTATCTGCAGCCTGCGGACTGGTAGTTGATACGCTGCTCATTCTGAACAATTACCGCGATCATGACAACGACCTGAGAGCCGGCAAGAAGACTCTTGTGGTTCACATAGGAAAGAAGAATGCCGAGCGGTTATACTGCACATTGGGCAATCTGGGCATCATTACCATAATAGGTGTCACCATCTACGAAGTATTTCAGCATGAAGCCAGCAGCATGTTCCTGCCGCTTGCAGCACTCTATATCATTCTGCACAACAGAACCTATATGGAGATGAAAAAGATAGGCGAAGGCAGAGAACTTAACAGAATTCTAGGCAAAACAGCTCTGAACATCTTCTGTTTCGGCATTGTATCATCCCTGATCATCATCGGAATGGCGAACTGAACAATAATAAACTATTAATAATGTACGCGCGTACCTTATTATATAAATAAAGTGGAGGAATATCTATGAAGCAACAGGTAAATCTCGAAATCATGGACTTTGTGGAGAAACAGATTCTCCCCAAATATAATGCTTTTGGCGAAAGTCATGGACTCAGACATGTTACCCGAGTCATCAGAAACTCTCTGAAACTGGTTCCGGTAACCGGAGCCGACATCGATATGGTGTATGTAATAGCCGCTTACCACGACCTGGGGATGAGCGGTCCGCGTGCCATTCATCATATTACCAGCGGTAAGATTCTGCAGGCAGATTCAAGACTGAAGCGCTGGTTCAATAAAGAACAGATCAAAATTATGAAAGAAGCTGTTGAGGACCATCGGGCTTCATCTAGCCGTCAGCCTCGCAGTATCTATGGCAAGATTGTGGCAGAAGCCGATCGCGATATTGATGTTCACGAAATTTTTCTGCGCGCCATACAGTATGGCAAAGAAAATAATCCAGATGATGACAAGGAGCATCAATGGGAGCGGTTCAGCCAACACATGGACGAGAAATATTCAAGAAACGGATACATCAGGTTATGGATTCCCAACTCCCCTAACGAAAAAGCGCTCAACGAACTGCGCAATATCATAGAGGACAAAACAGAGTTGAGAAAATATTTCGAAAAAATATTCGAAGAAAACAGCTAAAACATTTGGTAGTTTCAAAATATTGCATTATCTTTGCATTATCAAATAATGACTAAGATGTTTGCACCGTTGCATCGTGATGATGCATGGGTGCTAGAATGAATAAGGGTCGTTTCGGTTCGATCGGGATACTCATCAAATTACACTATTGAAACCGAGAGGACATTCTCTTGCTCATGGCGGGCCACATAAACTGCAGCAGGCAGGTAAGCTGAAAAGCCGGTGGATTACAAAGGCGGAGGACTCTCAAATGTTTATACATTCGGAGTTTCATCACATCATCGAGCGGCCCTTTCTTTTACAAGAGGCGGATTTCTGAGAAAGAAATCCGCCTCTGCTCGTTTTAGGAATAAAACACTCATAATACTAAAAGAAAACAACCCCTGATAATGTGGGAGTTACAAAGAAAATGCATTTTTATCGAAAAAAAGTTGCAAAAAGATTTGGTAGAATCAGAAAAAAGTAGTACCTTTGCACTCGCATTTGAGAACGATGCTTGATTGATTCGGTTGAGAATCCGACTGGAAGGTTGGGTGAGTGGCTGAAACCAGCAGTTTGCTAAACTGCCGTGCGGGTTACCGTACCGGGGGTTCGAATCCCCCACCTTCCGCAAGCTATCGTACGAAAATGTATCGTTGGTCGATTCATCTAATGGTTAGGATACAAGATTCTCAATCTTGGCATAGGGGTTCGATTCCCCTATCGACTACATGTGTTTTTCATGGTATTAGATTTATAAGTCTCTATAAGTCGGGAGACCAATAGAGATTTTTTGAATGGTCGATTCATCTAATGGTTAGGATACAAGATTCTCAATCTTGGCATAGGGGTTCGATTCCCCTATCGACTACATGTGTTTTTCATGGTATTAGATTTATAAGTCTCTATAAGTCGGGAGACCAATAGAGATTTTTTGAATGGTCGATTCATCTAATGGTTAGGATACAAGATTCTCAATCTTGGCATAGGGGTTCGATTCCCCTATCGACTACAAAAGTGTTTTCATGTATTAATTTAGATTGTTTAAGCTTGCATTTAGTTCTTTATCAAAAGGCTACTGCAAGTTATTTTTTTATATATACATACGGAGCCATATGAAACTATTATACACTGTCATCTCCCTTCTCTTTCTGTTTACCTATCCTGCCTGGGCGCAGCAGCACGAGATATTCAACCAGCGCATCAGAACCCTACAGGTTGTAGGCGGAACGAACTGGTTATCGCTCCCAGTATCGTCACTGGACGGAGAACCTATCCATATCGATTTTGACGACATGACGCACGATTATCATCGGTACAGCTACAAGATTGAACATTGTGATGCAAACTGGAACGTATCTTCTTCGCTCTTTGAAAGCGACTATATGAGAGGCTTCAACGGCAATCAGATTATTGAAGATGTAAAGCAATCCATCAACACCAATCATCCTTACACTCATTATCATCTGGCAATTCCCAATGCCGACTGCCAACTTACCATGAGCGGCAACTACAGACTGACGGTTTATGACGACAATGCGGAAAACGAGGAAGAAGGCAAAATGTTTACAGCCTGCTGGATGATTACAGAGCCTCAGCCATTGGTTAAACTGAAGATAGAAGCTACTTCAACAACAGATATAGATATCCAGAAGGACCACCAGCAACTGAAAATGGAACTGGATCACAGCCAGCTGAGAATCACTCATCCCAACCAGCTGAACATCGTAGTGCTTCAGAACGGAAGATGGGACAATGCTGTCATCAACCCTAAACCCGACTACCTGAGTGCGGGGAAAATGAATTGGCAACATGTAAGAGCTCTGATTTTCGATGCGGGCAATGAATACAGAAAGTTTGAGTTTCTGGATACCGATCATCCAACCATGGGAATAGACGCTATAGATTGGGATGGAAGCGACTATCAGGTAAAGGTAATGACCGACAGCCCTCGCCCCAATTACGTTTACGACGAAGCTGCCAAAGGTTCGTTTTATATCCGCAACAGCAACAACGTAGAAAACAACAACACCTGCGAATATGCACAGATTCACTTTACCCTGAAAGCTCCAAAACTGCCAGGCGATGTTTATCTGAACGCAGATTGGACCTACGGCCGTTTCCTCCCCGAATACCGGATGGAATATGATGAAATGACGAAAACCTATCACGCACGTCTCTTCATGAAGCAAGGTTATTACAGTTATCAGTATCTCATGAAGATGGAGGACGGAAGCATCAGGCTGCTCCCATCAGAAGGAGATTTCTACCAGACCCAGAACAAATACAATGTACTGGTTTACTATCGGGCTCAGAGCGACCGCACCGACCGGCTAGTAGGATATGGAGAATTAAAATAAAGGAAGGAAATAAATGAGATTAAAAAGAAAAGGAGTTCTAGCATTTCAGAATGCCGGAACTCCTTTTCTATTTAATCCTAAAAGTGGAATTTCAGATCAACACCACATTGGAAAGGATTGCCACGCTGGGCAAAATACTGTTTCTTTTTTGTTACTGCATTATCAACAGCAAAGGTATTGTAATTAGTATCTGTGAGGTTTTTACCCCAGATACTGATGCTCATCTTACTGAAATCAATATCACAATGCGCACCCATCACAAAATACATCTTCTGGCTATAGGTATTGGCATTATCCCAATAAGTCTTGCCCTGCGCATTCATATTCAATCCGAAGGTAAACTGTCCTAAATGATAGTCAGCCATGGCTGCTATCGTATGCTGAGGAACATAAGGAACCTTCTTGTCCTTATAATTCACTGTCTTATCACCCTCGCCATCAGTATATTCATCAAATACGGCGCGTGTAAAACCATAGTTTACACCCCAATCAAAAGCACCGTCGAAAGCCTGACCCTTGAGCGCAGCTTCAATACCACAACTGTGACTCTTACCTGCATTAACCATCATTCGGCCAAAGCCATAGGTTCCTGCCATCACAGAGAGTTGCTGATTGCGAACCTGCATATAGAAGGCACTCAAATCGAAATGAAGACGATGATCAAAAAGATTAAGATGCGTTCCTACCTCATAATTCCATGAGGTTTCCGGCTTAAAGGCAATAGTCTGGTTCACCCTATCATAATCTTCATCGGTATGAGGAACGTCATAATCGCCTCGCATCGCATGCTGACGGTTAGCATTCAGTTCGGTCTGCAAGATGTCACTGAACATCTGGATATTATAACCGCCTGCACGATAGCCCTTGCTCACCGTGGCATAAACATTGCTACCCTGCTCATCAAGCTGGTAACTTAAGCCAAATTTTGGCAAGAGCTGGTTGTAATCATCACCCGTTTTGCGGTCGAGCATTGAACGCAAAGTACGAGTAGCCTCCTTGCCCATCACCTTAGCTGTGATCGCCATATAAGCATAAGTATCGTAATGAATACTTGTATGCATGAAATCGTAACGCAAACCAAGCGTTGCTTTCAAACGGGAAGAAAGATCAAACGTACTCTCGTGATAGAGACCCAAATTGCTCTGAGGAGTATGGAACAAACCCGGAGCTCCCATATCTACATTGACAGAAACTCCGCTAGCCATTGCCGGAGGCATTGCCTGCTGCATCTGACTCTGGATAAGGTTACTGATAGGCTTCGTCAATGCTGAACCGAATTTTACAGGACCATTTGTCTTCAACCACACATGGGAGAAGAATGCACCCTGTGTAAGATGCCAGAAACCGAAGAAAGGCTGACGACTCTTAAATGTGAACTCCTGAGTGATAGAATTCTGCAACTGATCTTGCTGCAAGCTCAAATAATCTTCAGGAAGATAATCCTGATCCATCTTCATATTGTCATCCAGGAACTGATAGCTGGTAGTAGAAGCAAAATCCCATTTCGCTCCTTCATGACGAAGATTGACACCCGAAAGCAGCATGTTGCGGCGATAAAGCCCAGGGAATGTTGTATTTGGTAATGCAGCCTTGCCACTGTTTAAATCCAACTGACCATAAGGAAATGCATGCTGATAGACAAATTGGTAATTGGCTAGCAAATCCATGCTCCATCCTCTATCAAAACGGAACTTAAGATTAAACTTACCGCCTGCCTCATCATAATTGTCGGCATAATCGCTAGTTCCTGCACGATGGAAGAATCCCTTCTGTCCATCATAAAAAGCAGCTACCCCTAATGCGATACGAGGTGAAAGCTTCATATAATGAGCCGCTTCTACATTACGATAGAAATGAGAGCCCAATCCCAGATTAACGTAGGTGCCCTTGCTATCATAAGCATCGCGTGAATAGATGCGCACCAAACCACCTTCAGAATTCTGACCATAGAGTGTTCCCTGTGGACCACGGAGAATATCTATACGGCTGGTCTGATAATGGTGAAGATTGAAAGCAGCCTTGCTCAACACTGGAATTCCGTCAAGATAAATTCCTACAGCCGGACTGTTTATACGGCTTCCAATACCACGCACATACATGGCGTTGGTAAAACGCGAGCCATAGTTGGGCATCACAAAATTAGGAACATAGCAGGAAAGTTCGCGCAAATCGCGAGAAGCTAATCGCTGCATCTGATAAGAACCAAAGGAAGTGCTACTGAGAGGCTGTTGACGAAGACGGAAATTCTCCTTAGGCTGCGAAACAACCACAACTTCATCAATGTCATAAACTCGGCTGCTATCAGCCAGCAAGCCGTTAGCTTCTGCAAACTTTTCACTCGTACCCAATGACAGGTCAGAGCAAGTAGCCCTTTCGTTATCCGCAGCACTAGCCTGCAACGCTACCGCTGCCAAACCAATGCATACGCTCTTTTTACTATAAAATACTATTCTTTTCATAACGGGTGCAAAGGTACATATTTTTTTCTGCACCCCCTATCCTTATTTATGAGGAAACAGATAAACCCGTATGGCAAACCATATATAGGCTACGAGCAACAAATAACCTATATAATATAAGGTAGTAACACTGAAAATGATGTAATCAATGGCGCAAACACCCACTAAACCACCCAGATACAGAACTGCATCACCTGCCGGCAAACGGTGTTTCACCTCATCAACACAAGCTAATCCTACTATCAGTATCGCCCAGACTGTAGCCAGGAAAAAGCCCAGTATAGGCGGTACGGCAAAAGGATTGAGCGTAGGATGAAAATAAAAATGACGCCATACTTCTGGCAAAAACAACTGAATGGTTGCATAGAAGGTTGCTGATATCGAAACAATAAGCACCAACGCTGTAGGATATGGTGAATCAATATCATTAAAATGAACCAGTTTACCATTGCTATGGAAAATCTTACGAACTGTATAGGCTACGGCTATGAGAATAATGATAACCATGAAGATGAGCAAGTGAGTATTGCTGAAGGTCATAATGAACTCTGAAATAGGATCATCGGGCACAACCTTCGGCAGCAGACGGGACTCACGGGTCCAGCCAAACTGATTATCTTCTGTTGCCAACTGCACCCAAACTGAATCTATGGAATCCTGAGGAACCATACGAATATCCGTAACCACCAGCAGGCAGTTCTTTTGGACGGCGAAGGAGTCGATAGGCAAATTGCTCAAAAATTCTTCAGGCTGTTGCGCTATCAATTCCAGGGAATCCTTGAATACCAGAAAATTGAATTTGTTGGTATAATGATGGGTAGTAGAAAACGAAATGGAATCGAGTTGTTTATTACTGTACTCTACCATAGCTGCATGCATCTGGTGATGAGCACGGCGATGATAACAACTGCTGAACATCAAGAGGATGCCCAGCATACAAAGAATCTGTATCGTCCATTTCTTTTTCATTTATTTCTCACTATATAAGTTCATCTGACATTCGTTGCATGCAAACTCCAGACGGAAACGACGACCGTCACCCAACTGCAGAAAGAGAGGCTCTCTCCAGGATGGTTTCTTGCCTCCACGCTTCACACAGTAGCCCAACGAATAGCGGATACAATGGCGACACTGCATCAGGAGCGATTCTCCCCTTTCGTTGGTAAACTTAGGTTGCATACTTCGGTTTGCCTTGTCTTTTTCTATATTCTCATCATATTCTTCCTGGGTCTTAGCATTCCATGCAGAAGGAATATTCTTACCCAACTCAAATGCCGGAACTACTGGCGACAGACCATGAATCTGATAAAAATCTCTTGCATCATAGTTAGCTATATTATAGAGATATCCCCATTTTCCGTATTCCGGCTGCCAAGTAAATTCCTCTTTCGTAAGTCGGTGCTCACCGGGCTGACTGAATCCAAAACCATTGTTGAACAAGGTTCTATCCCATCCACCCCACAACGACTTATCAAGCTGTTTCTGATTTGCCTTGGTAAGTTCATCTATCAATTCACGCCGGATAGCAGTGAGAATACTGTTCGGAACAAAGTATGTCTCCATTCCCTTCAGAAGTTCTACCTGGTAAGCTTCGTAAATCGTATCGCCCAGTTTGCTCATCTGAGCCTTTATATTTTCGCCTTGCGGGCGTTTCGCCTTTTCGAGTTTCAACTCTTTAAACACCTCAGCCACCTGATAAATCAAGCCACCATCAGCCTCTTTCGTCTTCATGATGTTGACAACAGCCTTTACCCCCTGTGGCTCTTCCCTGAACTTATTACCCATCACAGGCTCCATTTCTATGACAATATAGATTTTACGTTCAGCAGACTTACGAGCCAGCAAAGCCTCGAAAGCCCGATCGTTATTACGATAAAGAGCCATGCCCGGACGCATATGTTCAGGCATTCCAAACGGATAGAGGCGATTGCCCTCTACTCTGTTCACACGAAAGCCTTCCAACTCACGGTCATCATTGATAAAACACAGTCCATCGCCATTTTTAAAGCTGGCTACTGTGGCTACGTTGAAAGAAATGTTTCCACGTATTTCCTTAACCTTCCCCACAAACTCGCCGATAGCTTTCGGTGTATCGAAAGAAGCAATATCCGGCTGTCGCCCATTCAGGAAATAATGGGTAAAGCCACGATTGAAAGTCTTCTTCAGATTAGGTGTAAAATTATATTGAACATGTCCCACCGATGCACGGCGATACTTACGCGGTTCAGCTTTTACGATTGCATCGAGTTGACTGCTATAAGCAGCCACCACATTCTTGACGTAGTTGATATCTTTTAATCTTCCTTCTATCTTGAACGAAGTAGCTCCAGCATCAGCAAGATCCTTAAGATGATCAAGCTGACAAAGATCCTTGAGAGACAACAGATAACGCTGATGTTCTATCTCCTGACCATTGGAATCGAGCAGATCAAACTTCATACGACAGAACTGTGCACATTCTCCACGATTAGCAGAGCGCCCGAAACACTTCTCTGAAGCATAACATACACCCGAATAGCTTACGCAGAGCGCTCCATGTACAAAGACCTCTATTTCTCTATCAGGAATCGCCTGATGGAGCGCCTTGATTTCATCGAGCGAAAGCTCACGAGCCAGAACAATACGTTTGAAACCTAACGTGGTAAGCCAATACGCCTTTTCTGGAGTTCTTACATCACACTGGGTACTGGAATGCAATTCTCTACTCCACAAATTCTGCGCCCTCACCTCAGTAAGCACACCCATATCCTGCAGCAAAAGTGCATCAACACCAATCTCATCAAGTTGCTGGATCATCTTAAGCGTATCCAACATTTCATCCTGATAGATGATAGTATTCACTGTAACATGAACCTTTGCTCCAAACTGATGAGCATAATCACACAACTGTCTGATATCTTCCAGCGAATTGCCTGCTGCTGCTCGTGCACCAAAACGAGGTGCACCAATATATACGGCATCTGCACCATGATCAATGGCAGCAATACCACATTCCAAGTTCTTGGCAGGCGCCAATAATTCTAATGTTTGCATAAGAAATCTATCTCGAAATCATCCAACTCCTTCACAAATTAACTGATTTCGTCAATATTGTAAGGAGTCTCCTGATAAACATAATAGTTGATCCAATTACTATAGAAGAGGTTGGCATGAGCACGCCATGTCACCAGAGGTTCTTCGTTCGGATCGTCATGATAATAATAATTTTTTGGCAGTTCTACATCATCACGCTTGCCCACATCACGTTTATATTCCTTATCCAGCGTGTTTGGCGCATACTCAAGATGACCCGTCACAAAGAATTCGCGGCCGTTTCTGGCCATCACAATGCTGACACCGCTTTCAGGCGATTCGGCAATGATGTCAAGTCCCGGCACTTTTTCAATATCCTCACGTCTTACCTCTGTATGGCGACTATGAGGCATATTAAAGATATCATCGAAACCGCGGAAGATTGGCTGAGACAAATCGAGAGGCTTCTGCTTAAAAATACCAAACATCTTCTTCTCTAAAGGATACTTAGGAACACCATAGAAATGATAAAGACCAGCCTGGGCACCCCAGCAGATATAGAGTGTTGAAGTAACATGGGTACGGGCCCAATCAAAAATCTCTTTGATTTCAGGCCAATATTCTACCTCTTCATAAGCCATCGTTTCGATAGGAGCACCTGTAACTATCATTCCATCAAACTTCTGTTTGGAAAGTTCCTGAAAATCCTTGTAGAACATCATCATGTGCTCTATTGGAGTATTCTTCGGCGTGTGACTTTTCAACTTCATAAAATAAACCTCTAACTGAAGAGGAGTATTCGACAGAAGACGAACGAGATCTGTCTCTGTCGTAATCTTGAGGGGCATCAAATTGAGCACACAGATTTTCAACGGACGAATCTCCTGTTTATGCGCACGACTTTCGTCCATCACGAATATATTCTCATGCTTCAGCAGTTCGATAGCTGGAAGCTTATCTGGTATTCTTAACGGCATTTATTTTATTCCTTTCTTAAAATTTTTCTGCAAAGTTACACAATTTCAGCGAAGATAACGAAAGAAGAAACATTTTTTTGAGAAATATAAATAAATTAATGTGGAAAAGTAAAAGAAATCTTTCTCTATGAAAAGGATTGTTAAAGATAAATGAGAATGTTAAACCTATCATCACGTTTTTAATCAAAAACACATATCAGTTGCAACTTTATAGGCGACGCTTACGTCAAATCTAAAAATGATGTATCCTATTAAGATTTGCAATTATGGAAAATAAGAACATTAATCCACATTTAATCAGAACAGATGCAAAGAGATCTGTAAAGATGAAAACAAAAAGTAAAAAGAGTATGAACGCAAGTTTTAAAAACATGGCGGTAGCGCTGATCATCATGTCGGCTCCTATCGCTGTACAAGCTAAGCAATGGTCACTGCAGGATTGTATCAGTTACGCACTGGCTAACAACATTCAACTGCAGAAGACTCAACTCACAAAAGCTTCAGCTCAGGAGGACTATCTGCAATCAAAGTCTGCGCTTCTGCCATCGCTCTCTGCCAGCACCAATCAAAGTGTAAACTATACGCCTTGGGTTTCTAATGGAATCAGTGGAGAAGGTTTCAGCAAAGCTTCCATCGACAAGGTATATTACAATGGCAGCTATAGTGTGATGGGCAATTACACGATTTGGAACGGTAACAAAAATAGAAATCAGGTGAAACTGAACAAGCTGGCAAAGGAAGCGGCACAACTCGATTCGACAGCACAAGCCCTCAACCTGCAAGAACAGATAGCTCAACTTTACGTACAGATACTTTACTCTACAGAGGCTATCAACGTAAACAAAGAAAGTTATCTGTCGAGTGTTCAAAACGAAGAGCGTGGTAAGGAAATGGTAAAAATTGGCAAGATGAGCCAAGCAGACTTAGCACAACTTACAGCACAGAGAGCACAAGATGAGTTTAACATCGTGCAGGCTGAAAGTAACGTTAAAAACTATAAACGACAGTTGAAGGAACTCCTGCAGATTACCAGTGAAGAAGCTTTCGACATCGCTATTCCAAGCACAACTGACCAGATGGCTCTGGCCTCTATCCCAGGAATGAACAGTGTCTATACAGCTGCGCTTCAGAATCGCCCTGAGTTTTTGAGCTATCAAAACAAACTCGACCAGAACGATCTGAACATCAAGATTGCAAAGGCAGGAAAGTTGCCAACCATCAGCGCAAATGCAGGAGCTACGACCAGCACCACATCCATGAACAAAAACGGTTGGGGCAGTCAGATGAAAACCAACTTCAGCATGGGTGGTGGAATCGGTGTCAGTATTCCTCTCTTTGATAACCGACAGACCAAGACTTCTGTCAATAAAGCACTCATTCAGCGTGAAAGCATCTTGCTCGATATAAAGAATGAGCAAACTAAGCTCTACTCTACTATCGAAAACTATTGGTTGCAGGCTAATACAAACCAAAGCCAGTTTAAGGCTGCCAAGGTGAGCAGCGAGAGTGCCCAAACAAGCTACGATCTGTTAAGTGAGCAGTTTAAACTGGGATTAAAGAACATCGTAGAATTGAGAACTGGCAAAGATAATCTTCTGAAGGCTAAGCAGAACGAGCTTCAGGCAAAGTATCTTACCATTCTGAATATCAACATGTTGAAATTCTACCAAAACGGTAGAATCTAAAAAGAAAGATTGGTATTAACATCCGAAAACATATTGCAAATCATTAATAGGTATACATACATTTTTATGAAAAAACTTAGAATCAGCAAAATCTGGATTGCCATGATTGTGATAATCATCGTAGCTGTGGCAGCATGGCTGTTCTCTGGAAGTAAAAACGAAGAGCAAATAAACTTCAAGCAGGAAGCTGTAACCACACAAACATTGCAGAATAGTGTAACTGCAACCGGTACTATTGAAGCGGTAACTTCTGTAACGGTTGGTACACAGGTGAGTGGTATTGTAAACAAACTTTATGTTGATTACAATTCGCAGGTAAAAAAGGTGAAGTCATAGCTGAGCTCGACAAAACCAACCTGATGAGCGAGTTGAATACTGCCAAAGCTAACCTGGCAAGTGCGCAAAGCAGTTTGAACTATCAGAGTGCAAACATGAGCCGCTACCAGACCCTCTATAAGAAAGGTTTGGTAAGTGCTGACGATTATGAAAATGCGCTTCTCACCTATCGCCAGGCGTAAGAGCAAGTAGCTTCGGCCAAGGAAAATGTACAGAAAGCCCAAACCAACCTGAGCTATGCTACAATTACATCCCCAATAGATGGAACTGTCATATCAAAAAGCGTAGAGGAAGGACAGACCGTAGCAGCAAGCTTCAACACTCCAGAGCTCTTTACTATCGCTAAAGATCTGACCAACATGCAGGTGATTGCAAATGTTGACGAGGCTGATATAGGCGGTGTAAAAGAAGGCGACCGCATTAATTTTACAGTAGATGCTTATCCTGACGATGTATTCCAGGGAATAGTAAAACAGGTTCGTCTGGAAGCTACTACAACAAACAATGTAGTCACTTACGAGGTTGTCATCTCTGGCAATGTTAAGTGTTGAATGTTAAATTACTTAGCATCCAATAGCAAACGAAGTTTTCACTTAACATTTAACATTACAACAAGTAAAATGAATTATCAGAATCTTTTCAAAATAGCCATCCGCGCCATTGCTGCCAACAAAATGCGCTCTTTCCTTACCGCACTTGGCATCATCATCGGTATTGCTGCGGTTATTACCATGCTTGCCATCGGACAAGGAAGTAAAGCCAGCATCAAGGCAAACATCGCAGAGATGGGATCAAACATGATTATGATTTCACCAGGTGCAGACATGCGTGGCGGTGTGAGACAGGATGCTTCGTCAATGGAGACGCTGAAGCAAGCCGACTATCAGAGCATCAAAGACGAATGTAATTATATCCCAGCTATTTCTCCTACTGTAAACAGTTCCGGACAGTGGATCTACGGAAACAACAACACCCAAAGTTCCATTTATGGTGTAAACCAAGACTATCTTTCCATCCGACAACTGAAAGTGGCAGATGGAGAAATGTTTACAGATACAGACATTAAGGCTGCATCTAAAGTTTGTATTTTGGGACAGACAGTAGTTGACTATCTTTTCCCTGATGGCAGTGATCCTATCGGTAAGGTTGTGCGATTTAACAGCATTCCATTCAGAGTAATCGGTGTCTTGAAGAAGAAAGGTTACAATAGTATGGGTATGGACCAGGATGATTTAGTACTTGCCCCCTATACAACAGTAATGAAGCGAATTATGGCACAAACCTATTTAGGAGGCATCGTCTGCTCAGCTATCACCGAAGAGGCTTCTCAACCTGCCCAAGATCAGATTACAGAAATATTGCGACGCAACCACAAATTGAAAGACGCAACAGATACTACTGAAGCAGATGAAGATGACTTCAATATCCGCTCTCAAGAGGAAATTTCAAGCATGATGAATTCTACCATGTCTACAATCACCATCCTGCTCGGATCCGTGGCAGGAATCTCGCTGCTGGTAGGCGGCATCGGAATCATGAACATCATGTATGTATCTGTAACAGAACGAACCCGCGAAATAGGTCTTCGAATGAGTGTGGGCGCACGAGGTATTGATATTTTGAACCAGTTTCTGATAGAAGCTATCTTACTTTCTGTAACTGGCGGTATTATAGGAGTGATATTGGGAGTTAGTTTATCGCTCAGTCTTAACTATTTCTTCCATATAGCCACCCAAATAGAGCCTTGGAGCATTATTATGAGTTTTGCTGTCTGTACATTTACTGGCGTTTTCTTTGGATGGTATCCTGCAAAGAAGGCAGCAAGGCTCGACCCTATCGAGGCTATCAGATACGAATAAAAAAAATGGGAGAACATTAAATATTCTCTGAGGTTTTTCAAAAAAACAAAAAGTTTTTTGGTGAATACAAAATAAAGTTGTACTTTTGCGTCTGCGGAAGTGCAACTTTTTTATTTGAAGTTAAACGAATCGCATGAATTGAATAGTAAACAGGTTTAAATATAGAAGATTATGAAATTTATAGGAATTATTCCAGCAAGATACGCATCAACACGTTTCCCGGGAAAGCCACTTGCCATGTTAGATGGAAAACCAGTGATACAACATGTTTATGAGAAAGTAGCAAGTTGTCTAGAAGCAGCCTATGTTGCAACAGACGATGAGCGAATTTTCAATGCTGTAGAAGCATTTGGCGGTAAAGCTGTTATGACGCGCAAGGATCATAAGAGCGGTACTGACCGCATAGAAGAAGCTATCGAAAAAATTGGTGGAGACTGGGATGTCATTGTCAATGTTCAAGGAGATGAACCTTTTGTTGACAAAAGTCAACTGGAAACCATCTGCCAGTGTTTTGATGACCCAACAACCCAAATTGCCACTTTAGGAAAAGCTTTTACCAGTATGGTAGCTGTAAAAAATCCTAATAGTCCAAAGATTGTTGTAGACAATCAAGGCTTTGCTATGTATTTCTCTCGCAGCATCATTCCATACGTAAGAGGAAAGGAAGAGGAAGAATGGCTCAAGAGTTTTCCTTATCTGAAACATTTGGGCATCTATGCTTACCGCAAAGAAGTTTTAAAAGAGGTAACCAAACTGCCACAAAGCTCACTAGAAATAGCAGAGAGCCTGGAACAACTTCGATGGCTGCAGAATGGCTACAAGATAAAAGTTGGTACTACAGATGTAGAAACTGTAGGCATCGACACGCCAGAAGATTTGCAGCGGGCAGAAGACTTTTTGAAAAACAGAAAGTAATAAAAAACATCATATACTTTTAAAGTATCGCAGAATGAACAAAATTGAAAATATCGTCAAAAAATATATTATTCACCATAGTATGTTCAAGTGGCAAGCACCATATATCGTTGCCTTGTCCGGAGGTGCTGATAGCGTTGCCCTATTGCTTATCTTGAAAAATATAGGACTGAATATTACTGCTGCGCACTGTAACTTTCACCTTCGCGGCGAAGAGAGTGACAGAGACGAGCAATTTTGTGTAAATCTGTGTAAACAACAGGGAATCAGTTTGTCTCGAATCCATTTTGATACTTATACTTATGCCCATTTGCACAAGGTAAGTATCGAAATGGCTGCACGCAACTTACGCTACAGCTATTTTGCCCAATTAGTAAAAGACTTGCATGCAGGAGGCATTTGTGTGGCCCATCATCGCGATGACAATGTAGAAACTTTACTTCTGAATCTGTTAAGAGGATCTGGAGTAGACGGATTAGCAGGCATCGCCCCCAAAAACGGAAATATTCTGCGCCCTCTTCTCTGCATCAGCCGACAGGATATATTGCAATACCTAAAAGAAAAAAAGCAAGATTTTGTCACAGATTCAACAAATTTGGAAGACGATGCTTTAAGAAATAAAATTCGCCATCATGTAGTACCTCTTTTGGAAAGTATCAACCCGGCAGCAAGTGAAAATATCGCTCTCTCTGCCAAATACATACGCCAAGCGAAAAGTATACTTGAGAGCATTGATAGCATCAGTACAACCGACTCTTATAGGAAAGCTATATATATCCCTAAAGTATCTGTCATGAATGCTCCAAGTCCGGAATTCATACTTCATAAAGAATTAGGCAGATATGGTTTTCATGGCAATGCCATTGATGACATCTGTGAAAGCCTCTTCAGTCAGGATCGTGGTGTCGGTAAAATTTGGAAAAACGAAGACTATATGATAGTCATCGACAGAGAACAGCTGTTGATTTCTAACATAAAAGACTTGAATAACATTCAGGAGCAAAGAGCGTTCCGACTGCCAGAAGAAGGCATTTACAACATGGACGAAGGAACCCAAATCAAGATAAGAATCTTCTCGCATATGGGTGACTTCATGCCAAGCAAAGAATCGCAATGTATCACTTTGGATGCTGAAAAAGTCAGTTTTCCCCTCACCTACCGACTGGTAAAAGAAGGCGATAGATTTCAACCTTTCGGCATGAAGGGTAGCAAACTGTTGAGTGACTATATGACCGATAGGAAATTTGACTATATACAAAAAAAGACACAGCATGTATTAACTGATAGTAAAGGTGAAATCATCTGGCTTATCGGCGAACGTACGTCTGAAAAAACAAAGATTACCGAAACCACCAAGAAAATATTGGAGGTCATCATCAAATGAAAAAGAAAATATTATATATCACAAGTTTAGTTTTCATTCTGCTGGCTGCCGCCAGCACATGGAGCTATTATTGCCTGAACCCATCAAGTGATAGAGTGAACAAGGCAAAAGCAAACATAAAAGTATACAGTCACTACGAATTAATTCAAAATGGAAAAACAATACTCCGGTTCGACGAAGACACTACGACACTGGCAGCCAACTTTATGAATCGTTGGGCGTTGATTCCTTCATGTGAAGGAAGACTTGCCGCCTGCTACAACAACAGCATCAGCCGGAATCACTATCTTGGCAAAGATGCGGATAGCATCTTTAAAGAGAAAGTTGATTCTTTAGACAGTTTGTATAGAGACTCCAAATGGAAAGTTGGAGAACTGAACTATTATATTCACTCTCATTCTGTTCTGGATGTAGGCTACAACTCTATTTGCGCTTATACCCAACACGAACTGGAACTACGCGATTCTGCCAAGAAACTGATTGATTCCCTGAAACATGTACAGAAAAAGGGACATTTCAAGTTGAAACGCTCCATTTCATATCAAGCCTATTATAGAGACGAGAACGGAAAATGGAAGAGTCAGGCATGCAAACTCATCAAAGCAATGAATGGAGAAACTGCACAAGGAAGCCGCATATTCCAACTTTCCTCAGAAACAACTCCTGAAGGGGTTAAAGCTATTTCACCTCAACTTGCAGCATCTTTAGCAACAGCTCATGGAGTCACACTTCGACGCTCTATTGATTACACCCTCTTACCTGATTCTCTAGGATATTATCGGGGTACAACCGACAGTATCTATCAACCAAACGGTCATGGATGCTGGCAAGGATACGATGGAACCTATTATGAAGGTTACTGGAAAAACGGGAAACGTGAAGGATTCGGATTCAGCATTGCTCCCAAGAAGCCATTACGAATAGGCGAATGGAAAAATGACCGCTATAAAGGCGAAAGACTCGTATATACATCGGAACGTATTTATGGCATAGACCTGAGCAAATACCAGCATGGAAAAGGCAGAAAAAAATATGCTATCAACTGGAACCGTTTACGCATTACACATCTTGGACGTCTCAGCAAAAAGACCATATCAGGAACAGTAAACTTCCCGATTCGCTTCATCTATATCAAGAGTACAGAAGGTAAATCGCTGTTAAATCCATATTACAGAAAAGATTATCGTGATGCAAAAGCACATGGTTACAAGGTTGGAACCTATCACTTCTTTACCACCATAACACCTGCTGCCGAACAAGCACGACACTTTCTGAAACACAGTATCATTAGGAAAGGCGATTTTCCTCCAGTTCTTGATGTTGAACCGCTTCCTAGTCAAATCAAGAAAATGGGAGGGGCTGGAGTATTGTTTGCACGCATTAGAACTTGGCTTAGAATTGTAGAAAGAGCAACTGGTGTTAAGCCTATTCTTTACATCAGCCAAACTTTCGTAAATCGCTATCTGCCACAGGCTCCCGATCTGAAACATAACTACCAGGTTTGGATTGCACGATATGGAGAGTATAAACCAGACATCCGATTGGTATATTGGCAACTCTGCCCCGACGGAAGAGTAGCAGGAATACATGGAGAGGTAGACATCAACGTGTTTAACGGATACGATGATGCTTTTCAAAGTTTTGTTAAGAACAAGACCGTAAAATAACCTTTAAATGAGTAAGTTAGGTTAATTACGTTAAAGTAAGTTATAATTCTAGTCGTGTATCAATATTTTTATTATCTTTGCGCCGATTGTGCAATGTGTAACTAAGAGGAAAGATAATGAGACAGCTTAAGATACAAAAGAGTATAACCAATCGTAATAGTGAAGCCCTCGACAAATATCTTGTAGAGATAGGTAGAGCCCCTATGGTTTCTATTGATGAAGAAATAGAATTGGCTCAAGCTATCCGCAAGGGAGGTAGAGCTGGCGAAAGAGCAAAAAATAAGTTGATTGAAGCCAACTTACGTTTTGTGGTGTCGGTAGCAAAACAATATCAGCACCAGGGACTCACCTTGACAGACTTGATTGACGAAGGAAACATCGGACTCATCAAGGCTGCAGAACGCTTCGACGAAACACGAGGGTTCAAATTTATCTCATACGCTGTATGGTGGATTCGTCAGAGTATTTTACAGGCAATAGCAGAGCAAAGCCGAATTGTTCGACTTCCTCTCAACCAGGTAGGATCACTCAATAAGGTAAACCAGGAAATTAATAAGTTTGAGCAGGAAAACCAACGCCGTCCAAGCGTTGAAGAACTTGCTGCCAGAACGGGTGTTGACGAGGACAAGATTTCTCAGAGCATGGCTGCCAGTGGTCATCATGTAAGCATCGATGCTCCATTTAGTGATGACGATGACAACTCTATGGCAGATGTAATGGCAAGCGGAGACGATGCCAGAACAGACAAGCAGGTTGACCATGAAAGTATGGCACAAGACCTAAGACAGGTTTTAAAAGTTTGCCTCAAGGATCGCGAACTGAAAATTATCTGCGCATGCTACGGAATTGGGGAAACCGAAAAGGGGCTCGAGGAAATTGGTGATAAAATGGGGCTCACCCGTGAGCGAGTTCGCCAAATAAGAGAAAAAAGCATCACCAAACTGAGAGAATCCGGGAAGATAGGAATCCTTATGAAATATCTTGGTTAGGAAAGCTGTTGCCCAAAATATTTGGCATAGTTCTTCTGCCAAGTAACATCTTAACTCATAATAAATGAAGAAATATCAAACACACATCATTTTGACGATTATCTTCTGCATGATGGCTTTTGCAGCAAATGCAAGAAGAATGTCACCGAGAGACGCCTTTAGTGACTCGGTGATGTGTTTGGTATTTAAATATTCACAATCTGTTGACACAACAGGTAGAGCTGAGCACAAGAGTTATGCCTACACTAAATTTCAAATCAAAACAAACAAACGTAATGCAACGCTCATGCTAGTACCGACAATGTATGCGGTGGCTCATGGCGGTGGCAGAAGATTCATCAGCGAGTTTTATAACCAAATGACGCTAGACGCAAATGGCAGACCAGTTGCCAAGCGTTTGCTGAACATAAGCACCATTCCGCATAGAAGCAACACATTGTCATCAGTTCTGAAATACATGACTCCAACGGTATATGGAGAAACACTTTTCGAAACTAATATTCTTTCTCCTTTCCACTATAAGAATCGCAGATATTATAAATATGCCGTCACCCAATTACCATTCGGCAAAGCACAAGTCTACGTATATCCACGTCTCAAAAACACCCAAGTTATTGAAGCACGTGCCATTGTTGATTCCCAAAGCGGAAAGATAAGCATGGTAGACTTTGAGGGCGAATATGATATGACCCGTTTCTATATCTCGATCATTATGGGTAAAGACGGATTTGGTTCACTTTCTCCTGCAAGGTGCAGCATGAGAGCCAACTTCAGTTTTATGGGTAACAAGATAACGGGCATGTATACAACTGTATACGGACTGCCGAAAATATTAAGTGATTCACTCAATAATGTAGCCGATACTGCATTAATGGCAAAAGTGCGCCCAATTGAATTAAACCAAGATGAGGCTGACATATACAGAAAATTCTATGAAAAAAGAAAACAAATAACAGATTCCTTGAATAACAACATACCAGAGAAAAACTTTGCAAAAGACATACTTTGGGATGTTATAGGTGACAATGTATTAAACAGGATTTCCCAAGGCTTCGGAAAGCAAAACCAAGGCTACTTCCGTATCAGTCCTATTCTCAACCCACTCTATATGGGATACTCCGAGCGAAAAGGAATTGTATACAAGTTTGACCTGAAGGGAGGCTACAGGTTTACAGAAAATCTGGAATTGGGGCTTCGCTTTAAAGGAGGTTACAGTATGAAACAACACAGATTTTATTTCAATATACCAATGACATTCAACTATAACCCGAAGCACAATGGATATCTGAAGTTAGAAATCGGTAATGGTAATAGAATATCGAATAATCGTGTTGCACGAAAGATGTTAGGCATCAGCAAACCTGAAGATAACGATTTTCTAAATCCACTATTCTCAAAATATCCAGGATTGTCATTACCGGAAATTTCAACAGATATTGATGCTAATAACAGGAAACTGACAGAGTTTAAAGATGATTACCTTCGTCTTACTAACCACTGGAGTTTCAACGACTATGTCGGTTTTGAGATTGGCTTGGTTTCACATCAACGAAAAGCTGTAGTAGAAAGTTTCTATAAACTGTTTAATTATCCAAGCAAATATGTGTCAGTAGCACCAGCAGTAGCTTTAGAACTGTTACCATGGGGTAAGAAAGGCTCTATCTTTAAAATAGACTATGAAAAGGGATGGAAAAACCTACTAGGTTCAAACATAGACTACGAACGGGTAGAAGCAGATGCACAAACTATTTTTCAAGCATCACGCCGTCAATCATATTCTATAAGGTTAGGAGCTGGCTTTTATACCCGCAAAGGTGATCATTGGGACTTCGTTGACTATACCAATTTCCATGACGACAATATTCCTGGAGGCTGGAATGATAGCTGGAGTGGAGAATTCGAATTACTGCCATCCCAATGGTATAATGCCAGTGATTATTACGTTCGCGGAAACTTCACTTATGAAGCTCCCATGATTGCAACTGCATGGCTCCCCCTGATTGGGAAATATATAGAAGCAGAGCGTCTGTATGTAAGCAGTCTTGTTGTAAACCATTTACACCCATATACAGAATGGGGATATGGAGTAACAACAAGAGCTATTACATTAGGATTCTTTGCAGCCTTCAAAAACACGAAGTTTAATGGCATAGGCTGTCGCTTCGGTTTTGAACTATTTAGAGATTGGTAATATTCATAAAAGCATGGATAAAACATGATTTCTAGGGCACAATATCAATAACATCATAAAAAAAACAAAATATGAGTTCACAACTAACTGTTTATAAAGCAAGTGCAGGATCAGGTAAAACATTTACTTTGGCTCGCGAGTATATGACACTCGTGATAGCTAATCCTGCTTCCTACAGAACCATTCTTGCAGTAACCTTCACCAACAAAGCTACTGAAGAAATGAAAATGCGTATCTTAGGAAAATTATACGAAATTGCACACGGACTACCAGAAGCAAACGATTATGTAAATCAAATACAGCAGGCTTTACCGTATCTTTCATCCAAACAAATTCAGAAAAATGCAGAATCAGCCCTGCATTTGCTCATACATAATTATAACTATTTCCGGGTTATGACCATCGATACGTTCTTTCAGAGTGTATTGAGAAATCTTGCACGTGAACTTGATCTGACTGCCAATTTACGGATAGAACTCAATGACTATCAAATAGAACAGCATGCCGTTGATGAACTTATAGAAAGTCTTGAAGATACCGATCGTCTACTTTTCTGGATTATGGATTATATCAAAGAAAATATTGATGATGATAAGAGTTGGAATGTCATAGGACAGATCAAGAAATTCGGTGAGAACATATTCAAGGATTATTACAAAGCTCATTCCGACAAGTTGACAGAATTGATGGAACAAGAAGATTTCTTCAAGGATTTTACCGATCGAATGAAGAAAAAGCGCGATAAGGCAAAAGAGCAGCTTAAAGAAATTGCTGCTACTTTTTTCGATTCCCTTGAAGAAGAAGGCTTTACGTCAGACGACTTAGCTGGAAAAACGAGAGGTATTTGGAGCTATTTCAACAAGCTGAAAAATGGTAAATACAGTGATGATGATCTACATAATGATACTTTTAATAAATGTCGGGAAAGTCCGGAAGCATGGGTCAAAAAATCTGATGTGAAAAATTGTACTGATATCTTCAATTATGTAGAATCGGTGCTCTACCCTATTCTGCTGTTTGCAGAAGATAATCGTCCAAGACTCACCCGCATCTTCAAAAGTACCGATCTGACCATAAAGCATCTTAATCAGCTCCGCCTTTTGGGAAGCATAGATAAAAAAGTCAGGGAGATGAACAGAGAGGCAAACCGTTTCCTTTTGAGCGATACTCAAACCTTGCTCAACTCACTGATAAAGGATAGCGATTCGCCATTCATCTTTGAAAAGATTGGCACTCAACTCGACCATATAATGATTGACGAGTTCCAAGATACTAGCACCATCCAATGGAAGAACTTTAAAGTGCTGCTCGAAGAAACCATGAGTAGAAAAGATGCAGGTAACCTCATTGTTGGTGACGTAAAACAAAGTATTTACAGATGGCGATCCGGCGATTGGAGACTGCTCAATAATATCGATAAAGAATTTAATAAAAGCGCGAAAGAAGTAAGCATAGAAACTTTGGGTACCAACTACCGCTCTGATAGAAACATCATTGAGTTTAACAATGCTTTTTTCACAGAAGCAGTAAAATTGGAGATTGAAGACCTGACAGATAAATGTCCTGAAGAATGTAAACAGCTGGAAAGCGCATATAGCGATGTCTGCCAGCAAGTACCAGACCACCATTCTGTTCCTAATGGTTCTATCAGTATTCAGCTCCTGGGCGGTGAAAATATTGAAGACAGAATGATGCAAACAACATTGGACACTGTAGACAAGTTGGTTGAAAGAGGTGTTCCTTGCAACAAAATAGCAATCCTGGTAAGAAGCAACCGTAACATACAGGACATTGCTGAGTATTTTATGAACCATTCCGACTATCCGTTGGTTTCTGATGAGGCATTCAGGCTGGATGCCTCCCAGGCAGTATGCACATTGGTTAACGCTCTCTACATTCTGGTACACCCAAATGACAATATTGCATTAGCAACTCTCAACAAGTTTTGTGACACGTATTCTGTAGCTGGAAATATGCCGGAACAACTTTTGACCAATCGTTCTGAGTATCTGGAAATGCCACTGTTCGATCTCACAGAACGCCTTTTTGCAGAACTTAAACTTGGCGAAATAAAAGACATGATCAAGCAAACTGCCTACATCTGTACTTTTTATGATTGCTTAAGTAAATATCTCACAGATAACAGTAGTGATATCACTGGATTTCTGAAAGAGTGGGATAACCGTATCCACGAAAAAAGTATTCATAGCGATGGCGATGGAGGTATCAGATTCCTTACTATACATAAGAGTAAGGGACTGGAATACGATCATGTTATCATGCCTTACTGTGACTGGCAACTAGAAAAAGCCAACACTATCTGGTGCACACCGCAAGAAGCTCCATACAACGAGCTTCCACTGGTACCTATAGATTTCAGTGCTAAACTGATGAAGCAAAGTATATATGAAGCAGATTATAATCATGAACATCTGCAAAACATAGTCGACAATTTGAATCTGCTTTATGTAGCCTTCACACGTGCCAGTCACAATCTGATTGTAATTGGCAAACGAGCTAATAGTGCATATCGTTCTGCCATTATTGAATCTGTACTCGACAAGGTAGCCAGCCGCCTTGAAGCTAATGATGTAAAGATGGAGTTAACAGGAATAGGTTCTGATGCCAAAACAGATGACATATCTTTCTGCTATAATGAAATATATGTACCTGATTCTTCCAAGAAATCAAACGAGAAGAAGGATACAAACGTGCTCTCAGCCTATTCTCAACCTTTAGAAATTAAAATAAATGTTACGCCTGAAATGCCAGAATTCAGACAAAGTAACCAGAGCCGTGACTTTATAAAGCGTGATGAAACTGAAGAACAACAGAAGTTTTATATCAAAATGGGTACCATTTTGCACAACCTCTTTTCTACAATCCGCACGGTTGATGATATTGATGGAGCCCTGAAACAGTTGGAGTTAGACGGACTTTTATACGATCAAGACCTCACACCAGAGAAAATAAAGGAGATGATCAGGAAAAGACTTGAATCACCAAAGGTCGCAAAATGGTTTGACAAGGAACTGACCATACTAAATGAATGTTCTATCCTGACAGTTGAAAATGGAAAAGTGGCAGAATACCGTCCAGACCGCGTGATGCAAAACTCAAAAAATGAAACCATCGTGGTAGACTTCAAATTCGGTAAACAGAAAGTAGAACACCATGAACAGGTTAGAAAATACATCGGCTTGTTAAAAAGTATGGGACATCACCGAGTAAAAGGTTATCTATGGTATGTATACCCTAACAGAATAGTTGAAGTAATAAAATAATATGGTTCTATTGCCCCTTTCCAAAAAGTAGGGCAACATAAAGAACAGTTGCAAACATTGAAAAGTCCATTAAGATATGAAAACATTTTTAAAATATGTAGCAAGAGATATTCTCGAGAAATACGGAAACAATCTCAGCGACATTGCCGTCGTGTTTCCAAATAAACGCGCCGCTCTTTTCCTCAACGAGAGTCTGGCACGTTTGACTGATCACCCTATCTGGTCGCCATCTTACATAACAATCAGCGACCTTTTTCGCAAACATAGCACATTGAAAGTTGGAGACCCAATCAAACTTGTTTGCGATTTACATAAAACATTCGTAGCCTGCACTGGTATTGATGAGACCCTAGACCATTTTTATGGATGGGGACAACTTCTTATCACAGATTTTGACGATATTGATAAAAACATGGCAGAAGCAGAAAAACTCTTTGCCAATCTTAGCAATATACATGAACTTGATGACATCTCATATCTTACAGAAGAACAGAAAACGCTGATTAAGAAATTTTTTAGCAATTTCAACGTTGATCACAACTCTGAACTCAAAAAGAGATTTCTACAATTATGGAGCCATTTTCTTGATATCTATAAGCAGTTCAACATGCGTCTTGAAGAACAAGGATTGGCTTATGAGGGGGCTCTGTACAGGAAAGTTGTAAATGATGAAAATATCAAATTCCAACACAAGAAATATCTCTTTGTCGGTTTTAATATGATGCAAGTAGTAGAACGGAAACTCTGCGACCGCTTGATGAAAGAGGGTAAAGCACATTTCTATTGGGACTACGATGACTATTATATGCAAAACAACCATGAGGCAGGTCACTACATTCGTGAATATCTCAAATATTATCCTAACGAATTGAATGATATGCCTCCTCATGATCTTCGTGAAATTTATCATAACTTTGATAACAATAAAGACATTACATACATTTCGGCATCTACAGAAAACATCCAGGCCCGCTATGTAAACCAATGGCTTAAAGAAAAGAAACGCTATAAATATGGAAAAAAAGTGGCTATAGTATTAGCCGATGAAGGATTGTTGCAAAGTGTAATACATAGTCTTCCTACAAACGAAGACATCAAGTCGTTGCCAGATTATTCTGAGAACGACAAGTTAGCATATAATATTACATTGGGCTATCCGCTTCAACAGACACCATTCTACAGTTTGCTGCAACAGCTCATCAAGTTGCAGGGCGTAGGTCACCCCAAGCATAGTAACAACTATCGCTTACACAATGTGCTCATGGCACTCCGTCATCCATATACACGCTATATTTCTCAAAATTATAGCAAACTCTTGAGCGCTCTTGATGAGCAGAAGCAGTTCTATCCTACCCGCCAATTCCTAAGCATGGATGGTGATGAAGGTTTGTCACTGCTTTTCAAAGATTTGGGTGAGACTGCAACAGAAAATGAATACAACTTGAGACTCATCCAGTATCTGCTGGATATTTTGAAGACAATAGGTGTGAATAGCAAAGAACAGGACGATCCTTTATTCCAGGAATCGCTCTTCAGGACCTATACCTTATTGAACCGTCTGCAAGAACTCATCCAGACAGGAGACTTAGCAGTAGACTGCATCACTCTGGAACGACTCATCCAACAGCTCATCCAGTCAACAAGTATTCCTTTCCATGGTGAACCTGCAGAAGGAATACAGGTAATGGGTGTATTGGAAACTCGAAATCTTGATTTCGAGCATCTCTTAGTACTCTCATGCAACGAAGGGAAACTGCCGAAAGGTGTGAACGATGCTTCATTTATTCCCTATTCATTGAGAAAGGCATATGGCTTGACTACGGTAGATAACAAAGTAGCCATATACGCCTATTATTTTCACAGTCTGATCCAACGCTCACACGACATCACTTTATGTTACAATAACGCAACAGAAGATGGTCAATCGGGTGAGATGAGCCGTTTTATGCTACAACTCCTGGTAGAAAGCCATCATGACATCGAGCGCTTTTCTTTGGTCGCAGGACAAAACACACTGCGTCCTACTTATGAACCAATAGAGAAAAAACTGCATGCGCTCAGCCAGCTCAAGAATTTGAAAATGCTTACGCCAACATTTCTGAATACATATTTGAGATGTGAAAAGCAATTCTACTATAAATATGTAGAAGGACTGATTGAACCAGATGAAATTGATGAGGACGAAGTAGACAACAAAGTATTTGGAAATATATTCCATCGTGCAGCAGAACTGTTCTATCTGGGATTAGCAAGCAGCGATGCTCTGACAACCGACGGTAAAGGAGAACTCAAACTGACTCGTCCCATCATTGTATCAAAAGAGCAATTAGAGCAAGCCTTAAAAGATGAATCGCTTGTTTATCGCCTGGTAGATCAGGCGTTCAGAGAAGAACTCTTTAAAGTCAGCGCAGCAGGGTATCACCCGAAATATAATGGTCTGCAACTGATCAATAAAGAAGTAATAGCAAGGTATATCCGGCAACTTGTCACGATAGATATGCGCCAGGCTCCATTCACCATACTCGGATTAGAGCTGGTTGTAAAAACTGACGTCGAAGTAGAAACAAGTATCGGCAATTTATCTCTGTCAATAGGAGGTTTTATCGACCGACTGGACGCTGTTGCAGCTAACGGTCATGCAAATGGCAATAATCTTGCAGAACGAATCCGCGTAATAGACTATAAAACAGGACGTATTTCAACAACACGTCCAAGAGAACTGAGCGAAGTGTTTGATCCATCCATGCTCAACAAGCATACAGATTATTATTTACAATCTATGCTCTACTCGATTATTGTAAGCCACAACAGGAATCTGAATCCGGCTCAAGAACCCGTATCTCCAGGCTTGCTGTTTATACAAAATGCAGGAGCAGAAGATTATGATCCGACATTAAAAATGGGCAAGGAACTCATCAGTAGCATAGATGTATACGAAGAAGAGTTTATGAAACAACTGAAAGTTCTCATCGCCAACATCTTTGACAAGGACCAACCATTCCGGCCTACAGATGATAAGCATCGTTGCGAATACTGTCCATACGCAGCTTTATGCAAGTCATAGAAACATATATAATATGTGGAAACCAAAATGATTGGTTAAAATGAGCAAAATACTTGCTTTTTTGAATTATTCTATGTATATTTGCAAAAAGAATTATTGAGTATGACAGAAAAAGAAATAAACAAGATAGTTAGTGAGAACTTAAACTATGTAAAATCAGTAGCCAACCAGTATAAAGGTAAAGGCGTTGAGTTTGATGACTTGGTTAGCGAAGGAACGCTGGCAATGCTTATGGCAGCCAGAAAGTTCCAAGCCGACCGGGGCACCGATTTTGTGGCTTATGCCGGTCCATTCGTTCACAAGGCTATATCACAGGCCATTGATAAACAATCAGGAGTTTATCGTTTACCGAAAGACCAGAAGAAATATGCCCCAAGAAACGCAGACAAGGCTGTATCTGTAGATGCGCCATTAAGCGCAAACAATCCGTATACCCTATTAGACATATTAAACGATCCGGATGTAAAGATTGCAGATGATACCCTGAACATAGAAATGATGAAGAAAAAGATGGCAGAAAGCATTGCAGATTTATTGCCACGAGAGAAAGAAATCATCACCAAATTCTATGGTATAGGGGTTCCTAAGGAAACGATGGCTGAAATTGCTGAAGATATGGGGCTCAAACGCGAGCGAGTTCGCCAGATACGAAATCTGACCATACGCAGATTGAACAGGAGTATCCGCCACCAGGCATTGAGAAACTACTTCAAGAGGTAACTCGCAATAGTTTGTAAAAACAAAAAGGAGGGTGAATCATTAACTTATGATACACCCTCCTTTTTGTTTCATGTTCTAGTTATTAACTATTAAACTTACTCCAATCCCTTAAAATGATTAGCACGATATTGACGAGGAGTAACGCCTATTCGCTTGAAGAAATTAGCATAGAAACTCTGACGAGTATTGAAACCAGCCATTTCGCTGATACCTTCTACAGTCATTCTTGCATAACGTTTATCGGTAAGTAAAGACATAGCATCGTTTACTCGATAATCATTCACCAACTCGGCATAATTCTTATGAAATCGAGTTGCGCATACAGCAGAAATATAGCGAGAGTTAGTATTCAAATCCTCTGCAAGTTTCTTGGAACTATAGTCTGGGTCCTTGTACTTTCTTTCAGTAACAAGAACACGGATTATCTCGTCGCGAAGGCGGTCCTTAGTTTCTTCACTCAGCATAGATTGATATCTTGCTATTTTTTCTTTTTTAGGTTGAATATTGTACTTAGCCATAGTTATGTTATAAAATTTATTACAACAAAGGTACGACTTTTATTTAGAACGACCAAATTTTTTCTCACTTTTTTGAAAAATAAACACAAAAAAGTCGTTTATATGAAATAAAATGGTTATTTTTGCATTAATTTTCAAGCTCAAAGCCGAGTATATCATAATTATTAGACAAGAAGCATAGATATGAAGCAAATATTGTGGTTTATAAAAACGTATTTTACGTTTGTCATTTTGTTCGGTTTTCAGAAACCATTTTTCATGATATTGGAAAAGGCTTCTGCTACACAACCTATCGATAATATCTGGAGCGAAATGCCTACAGTGATGTGGTATGGTTTATCACTCGACCTCTCTATGGCTGGTTACCTCACCGCACTACCGGGTTTGTTGCTCATCGCAATGATTTGGTTTCGTAAGGAGATTATACGTCCCATTCTGAATGCTTATTATATACTGGCATCTTTCCTGGTTTCCATTACATTCATACTGAATGCAGGATTATATCCATATTGGAACTTCCCGCTAGATAGCACTCCATTATATTATTTCTTTACTTCGCCAAAGGATGCACTTGCAAGTGTTGGAGGGCTTTACATCTTTTTTGCTCTCCTCATCACTGTGCTGCTTACCATAGCCGTCTGGTTCGCACTCCGCATGCCTCATACCCAGAAGCGCTATTCCAGCAGATACAGCAACTATGGTTTTGGAGATTTCGGCAGTGGTCGCAGAACACGCTACTCTGACATAGAGCATCATCGTATGCGCCATTCTCTTATTTTGTTGCTGCTTACTGCCCTTCTCTTCATCCCTATCAGAGGAGGATTTACTGTATCTACAACAAATACAGGAAAGGCATATTTCAGCCAAAATGCGTTTTTGAATCATGCTGCCGTCAATCCGATGTTCAGCCTGTTTGAATCACTTACCCATCAGGAAGATTTTGCATCGCAATACCGATACATGTCAGAAGAAGAAGCTAACAAGCTCTTTGCTCAAATGGTAAGTTCAAGCGACCAGAACACCTACCCGCTCCTGAATGAAGAAGCTCGGAAAAACGGAAAGCCAGATATACTTATTATTATTATGGAAAGCTTTGCCAACGACATCATGCCTTCCGTCGGAACACATAAAGACGTAGCGGTCTGCTTGGACTCAATAGCCCAAAAGGGAATTTTCTTCCCAAGATTCTATTCCAATACTTTCCGCACGGATCGTGGTCTGGTTGCTGTTTTGAGCGGTTATCCTGCACAACCTACAACCAGCATCATGCGCTACCCGGCAAAATCTGCACAATTACCATCATTGGCACGTTCATTGGCTAAAGCAAAGCATTACGGCAATGCATATTATTATGGTGGTGATGTTGATTTTGCCAACCAACGCTCTTGGCTGGTTTCCCAGGGCTATGAGAGAATCATTTCAGATAGTGATTTCCCTATAGAGGACAAATTGAGCAAATGGGGAGTACACGATCATATAGTAGCCAACCGGCTGCTTGCAGACCTCAGAAAAGAACAGAACACCAAACAGCCTATGCTGAGAGTATTCCAGACATCAAGCAGTCATGAGCCATTCGATGTACCATATAGCAGACTGAAAGACAAACGTTTAAATGCATTTGCTTACACTGATAGTGTCATAGGTCATCTTCTGCGTGAATACAGCAAATTGCCTAGATGGAAAAATACTTTGGTTTTACTCGTTGCCGATCATGTTGGCGCATACAAAGAACATCTTGACAACTTTGACCGCAGCCGCTATCAGATTCCACTTATCATGACCGGTGGAGCAATAGCTCGCCCAATGAATGTTAAGCTCATAGGAAGTCAGCATGATATAGCAGCTACACTGCTCGGACAATTAGGCATTCCTCACAAAGACTTCTTGTTCAGCAAGAACATGTTGAGTGATGCTACTCCTAAATTTGCATTCTTTGATGTACCCGATGCTTTCGGCATGGTATCAGAGGAAAACTCTATCATCTACGACAACAAATCCAAAAAGGTTGTTTATGATAAAGGCAAAAAAGGTTATAACCTGAAGCGAGGCATGGCTTATCTTCAGAAGTTGTACGATGACTTGAGTGCAAAATAGCCCAAACGACAGGGCAACAGATTATCAGAAACAAGAAAGCGAACATTACAGAATTTCATAAAGAAAGACTATGATAGAATTACTTCATCAAATAGAACAGATTGATACGCAGATTTTTCTGTTTTTCAATGGTTTTCACAACGTGTATTGGGATTACTTCATGATGATTTTCTCAGACCGTTTTGTATGGGTTCCGTTCTATGCCAGTTTTATCTTTGTACTGCTGAAGAATTTTCCTGTCAAGGTTGTGATGAGCACTATAGTTGTCATCACTCTGATTATCTTGTTTTCAGACCAGACTGCATCAGGAATTCTGAAGCCATTGGTAGCAAGAATGCGTCCCAGCAATCCTGATAATCCTATCAGTCCGATGGTACATGTTGTTCAAGGATATCGGGGTGGAAGATATGGTTTCCCGTCTTCTCATGCAGCCAATGCATGGAGCATGGCCTTCTTTGCCCAATATCTGGTTCGCCGGAGCAAACTCACGATATTCTTATGCCTATGGGCATTGATAACCAGTTATTCCCGAATGTATCTCGGTGTACACTATTTTGGCGACATCCTGATTGGTACCCTCATTGGTTTTCTCTATGCCACCTTATATTATTATATATTTCAGTATTTTTTAAGGAAGCATACCGAACGTTTTAAGCCCAACCACGACATCAGATTTGCAAGCGTCCCTATCATTACGGGGCTCGTTTCTATTTGGGTAATCATTTGTACCAGTGGAATACTATCTTTCTATAGCATACCACTGAGATAAACAAATGTATAAAAAGAGTTAGCTTATAAAAATGGTTTAGATTATACATTATTATTAACATATAAAATTTAAAGATTATGAAGAAATTATCAATTCTTGCATTTGCTATGGGCCTGATAGCTTTCACAGCATGTTCTGAGAAAAAGGCACCAGCACAGGCACCAGCTCAGGCAGAACAGACAGTTGTAACCGATTCTGCATTTCAGGCTGCCGCAGCCGGTGAATATAAGAGCGCAGATGGTGAGCGCAGTGTTACTTTGAACAGTGATTTCTCTGTTAAAGTAAAAGGCCTTAACAAGGAATTTTACAAGTGGGAATTGCCTGCTAAGCCAGAAGGTAAAGCTGCTGTGATTATCCTGAGCCGCAAGGGTCTTGATGCTGATGTTCAGGAGCAGGCAACACTCGATACAGAAGAAGGTTCTATCATTATTAAGAACGAAACATTCCGCAAAAAGTAATAGAATATGAACCTGGTATAAAAAGCAAAACGCCCTCGCTTCACAGCGAAGGCGTTCTTTTTGGTATTAGTTTCATTTAAGGTAAAAAGATTGTATTCAGGATAACGATGCAAAGATAGACATATTTTTCGAAACGAACGAATCTTTTTATATGTTTAAAAACATATTTTGTGAATTATTGCTCCCAAAACAAAATTATCGCTCCCAAAACAAAATTATCTGCCAGATAATTTCGGTACTTACAATTAAATTTGTATCTTTGCACCATAAATTTAAAAATTATTCTTTTTATTGAATTATGGCAATTAATGAAGAAAACAATTTGGAAGAGAAGAAAAGTATCTCTTTCGTAGAACAGTTAGTTGAGGAAGACCTCAAAGAAGGCAAAAACGGAGGACGAATCCAGACGCGTTTTCCGCCAGAGCCTAATGGTTATCTGCATATCGGCCATGCCAAAGCTATCTGCATGGACTTTGGTGTTGCAGAGAAATATAATGGTGTTTGCAATCTTCGTTTTGATGACACTAACCCTAGCAAGGAAAACAATGAATATGTAGAGAATATTCTTCAAGACATCCAGTGGCTCGGATTCAAGTGGGGCAATATTTACTATGCTTCTGACTACTTTGAGAAGCTTTGGGATTTTGCTGTCTGGATGATCAAGAAGGGCAATGCATATATAGATGAACAAACTGCTGAAGAAATTGCACAGCAGAAGGGTACTCCTACCTCACCGGGTACTGCTAGTCCATATCGTGATCGCCCAATCGAAGAAAGCCTTGCTTTGTTTGAGAAGATGAATACTCCTGAGGCCGTAGAAGGCAGCATGGTTCTTCGCGCAAAACTCGATATGGCGAATCCAAATATGCATTTCCGCGATCCTATCATGTATCGTATCATCCATACTCCTCATCACCGTACAGGAACTAAATGGCATGCATATCCTATGTATGATTTTGCTCATGGACAGAGTGACTACTTTGAAGGGGTAACCCACTCTATCTGTACATTGGAATTTGTACCTCACCGTCCGCTTTACGATAAGTTCATCGACTTCTTGAAGGAGAAGGACGGAACTGCAGATGTATTAAACGACAATCGTCCACGTCAGATTGAGTTCAACCGATTGAACCTCACTTATACAGTAATGAGCAAGCGTAAGCTTCACCAGCTGGTTGATGAGAAACTGGTTATCGGATGGGACGACCCACGTATGCCTACTCTTTGCGGAATGCGCCGTCGCGGTTACTCTCCTGAGAGTATTCGTATGTTTATCGACAGTATCGGATATACTAAGTTCGATGCTCTCAACGATATGACCTTACTCGAAGCATCTGTTAGAGAAGACTTGAACAAGAAAGCATGTCGTGTGAGTGCAGTACTTGATCCTGTAAAACTCGTAATTACCAACTATCCGGAAGGTGAAACAGAGGAAATGGAAGCCATCAATAATCCAGAAAATGAAGCTGATGGCACACACACCATCACATTCTCCAAGAATCTCTGGATAGAGCGTGCTGACTTTATGGAAGATGCTCCTAAAAAATTCTTCCGTATGACTCCGGGTAAAGAAGTTCGTCTGAAGAATGCTTACATCGTTAAGTGCACTGGATGCACAAAGGACAAAAATGGCGTTATCACTGAAATTCAGGCAGAATACGATCCTATCAGTAAGAGCGGCATGGAAGGTGCCAACCGTAAGGTTAAGGGTACATTGCATTGGGTATCAGCAGATCACTGCGTAAAGGCAGAGGTGCGCGAATACGACCGTCTCTTTATGGTAGAAAATCCATCTGCTGATGAACGTGACTTCCACGAGTTGCTCAACCCAGACAGCTTCCACGACTATCCTAACTGCTATATTGAGGAATATGCAGCCAACAAGAAGCCAGGTGAATATCTCCAGTTCCAGCGTATCGGTTATTTCATGGCCGATCTTGATTCTACTGCAGAAAAACCAGTATTCAACAAAACCGTTGGCTTGAAGGATACATGGGCAAAACAGAATAAATAAATCACCTATATCTGTCTCAGTTTCAACACTGAGACAGATATTATTTAGATTCAGATAACAAATGAATACAGCAGAGCTTTTTCTTTGGATACTCGACAATTTAAATTACTGGGTAGTAACCCTTTTCATGGCTATCGAGAGTTCATTCATCCCATTCCCATCAGAGGTGGTTGTTCCACCTGCAGCATGGAAAGCCATGGATCCTGATAGCGGAATGTCGTTTATCCTAGTCATCGTGTTTGCCACCATTGGTGCCAATATCGGTGCACTTATCAACTATTATTTAGCTAAATGGGTAGGCCGCCCTATCATCTACCGTTTTGCAGACAGCCGCATCGGACATATGTGCCTGATAGACCGCCAAAAGGTAGAAGTTGCAGAAGAGTATTTCCGCAAGCATGGAGCCGCATCCACTATTTTTGGGCGCCTGGTACCAGCTGTTCGCCAATTAATCAGTATTCCAGCCGGTTTGGCAGGTATGCATGTAGGCAAATTCTTGCTCTATACCACAATCGGTGCTGGCATCTGGAATACTGTTTTAGCAATCATCGGTTGGGGGATATACCAATATACAGACTATAAAACAACTCAAGATGTATATCAGCAGGCATTAAAGTATAGTCATGAGCTCGGTTACATCATCTTGGCTCTTGCCATTGTTATTGTAGCTTTCCTTGCATACAAGGGGCTCAAGAAGAAATAAGAAACTATCCCCCATCCTGCTTCCTCAAGCGGGATGGGGGATTTTTCTTCAGTATAATTCCCCGCACGTCACGGGAAACGACAAGGGTCTATATGCCACGAATAAAAGGTGGCGTATAGACCCTTGATTATATGGTGATATTCGTAATCTACATCTCCGCTTTCTGCAGCTTTATATCCTCTGCCGAAGGAAAGAGAAGAAGCAGAACGCAGGCAAAACCAAGCAGCACGCCCTGAACCAACGGCCACCGGTACGTAGCGGAATTGAAAATCGCTGACCGAAGGGTAAAGCAAAGGGGGAAGGGCGACTCTAGTTAAAAGAATGATAAAAACTTTTCTAATTTAATAATTGCTTGGCAGAAACTTCTACTACCCCGCCATTTCCGTCACTAATGACAACAGGACGATTGTATAAAGCCTTTTCTACCAACATATCATGCTGAGCTTCAACTAAGCCTGATTCAACTTTGTTGATAAAGCCCTCAATCTCACTTTCACTCATAATCCTTAATTCTTTTAAATTTAACAATATCCTTAATCTTTGTTGGAAGCAGTCTACCTCCGAAAGCAACACGTTCTCCTTTATTTAAACTGTTATCAAATAGAATCCAGATATCCACTTCTTTCATAAATATCTCAAAAAGATTCTTAAGACCAGCCTTATACCTACGTTCAATTACAGGCAAAGGAATGTTATGCCCGCCACTAGCTACTCTATCAGCTACACGTCTTTTTGCAAGCTCTATACTATCCAGCCAAAAGAACAAGAGATGCACAACATACCCTTTTTCTTGTGCTCTGCGCACCAGGTTAATATAAGATCTGGTTGCTAAAGTAGTTTCTATGGAGAACGATTCACCCATTTCCAGCAAATCTTCTATTCTCCTACGCATCAAACGCCCTGCTTCTATCACTACTCCTTCAGGATTGAAAGGCGAGAGACCTTTTGCAATTTCATCAGCATTAACAAATTCCTTAACGAGCAAAGACTAGGGAAGAATCGTCTTAGAAGCAGTCGTTTTGCCTGCTCCATTACAACCTGCTATTATATATAAATGCTTAACCATTTGATTCACATTTAAATTCTTTTGGATGCAAATATACTGCAAAATCTTGATAACGCCAAATATTTGAATGAAATTAACATCATTATTGGCTAATAACTGAACTTTCACATATCAGGAAGTTAAAGGACTGAACTTCGCATGTGGCTTAAGTACGGGCTGAAGGCCCAAAAGCTCCTAGCCCAGGGCTAGGAGCTTCTGCCCTTTCAGGGCGTATGGGGTAAAGTCTTAACTCCTCAGCGACTATAGAGAGCGATAACTCATTTAACTTCTTTAACTCATTTAACTCTTTAACTCCTTAACTCCTGAACCTGCGAAACTTCAAGTTTTCTGCGTTAATATTTGTTTAAAAATCAGTCCTTTTTCGGTATCGTTAACTTCTTTTATCTGATAATTGTTTAACACAACATAAGACGGGATTCCCTACCCTACTCGCTTTTTCAAAGATTTAAGCGGTAAGAAATGAGGAAAAAAGGGACCCTAAAAAAAAGGCACCCATTTCAGAACCGAAAATAAACGCTTAAAATATGTAAAAACGGGTTGAATTCTTAAAATATGTTTATAAAAAGCGAAAAACACCCTTCACCACCCTTCACCCGTAACTATTTGACACATAAAACGTTAAATAAAAAGGTGAAGGGTGAAGGTTTGAAAACTCTTTTTTATATATACGCGCGGGTAAAGGAAAAATCCATTTTTTCATCTTGCTGGTTTTTCGGTTTTTCCAAAAATCCTATAAAAAAGAATATAATATAAGATTTAAAATATACCCTTCACCCTTCACCTCGTCACTTTTCCGCTGTTTCGCTCTTTCACTTCTTCATCAGCAAAATATCCCCACATAAATGGGCACAAAAATACTGCGTTAAAAACTTTAACCTAGGTTATTCTTTGTAAAAATCGAGCTCTATAGAGCTCTCCGCCTTAGTAAAACATTTTGTTTACCTTCGCAACATATTAACAACAAAGAATAAAACAATGAAAAATTTACGAAATTTTATGGCAGAACTCGAAGAAGAAGCCAGATTTAAGCAGGCTATCGCAAAGACATGTGGTGTATCACCAACTAGGATTCTTAAAGAAACTGGTGGAAAGGACACTATCGATAAGAGGATAGATAACATGACGCTCATACCTGAATACATATTCGCTATGGATAGAGCCATCAAAACCATTCTCATGGAAAAAGATGATGATGATGCCTTCGAAGGTAAAACCTGGATACATGAAGAAAATGTCCATCATAAAACAAGATTCCAGTTTTATTGCGATGAAGTGAGCATATGGGAACGGAATAAAGGTTCGGTATACTGGAGCGAACATAACAGAGCATGGAGCTCCTGGAGAGAAATCCTTTCCTACAAGAAAATTACTAATAAACTTGGAAAATTATTAGAAGATACAGATTCATAAAACCCAAAAAGAAATGAAAGAGATTAAACCCACAAACGAGACCGGAAATAACCCGGAAACAGAACAGGAGAAAGAGGTCTTGCCCTCTTATTTCCAGACTCTGAAGACCTCTACCAGCAAGCCTCTCCCCAACAGAGAAGTGCTGGAGTACAACATCATGCATTCGGCACCGGTGAAAACCAATACCGAAGGCTACAGATCGATGATGAAGGTGGACAAGCGAACGGCAGAGGACATCAAGCACCGCCTGCCCTGCATCACACCCAGCGTGCAGCTCAAGGGAAGCTCCAAGAAGCTGACTGACTTCAGGAAGGAAACCTATTGGCTGATGCTCGATTATGACGACGTGCCTCCCGAAAACATCGCGGCACTCAGGCAGACTGCCCGGAACATCCCCTTCACCATGATCTTCTACATCACCGTCTCGGGCAAGGGATTCCGCATCCTGCTCAGATATATGCGCCCTGAAGGATGCAATCTCACTGCGACCGAACTCCACCTGCTCGCCATCAGGAAAGCCATGGAACTGTACGACAAGCTGCTAGGTATCAGCAGCGACAAGCAATGCCAGGACATGGTGAGAAGCTGCGGACTGGCTTACGACCCCGAGGCTTACTTCAACTGGAATGCCGAAGTTCTCGCCATCACCCGGGAGGAGGTGGAGAACTTCGAAAAAGCTACAAAGCAACAGGAGGAACAGAACAGGAAAAGGCAGACGGAGGCTGAAAAACCCAAAAAGAAAAATCCTCGCAAACAGGAAGACGAGGCGCCACCCAAGACGCTCACCACCGAAGAGATTCTGCAATATGTAGACAAACTGGCGGAGAGCTGGGAAGAGCGGTTTGAGGAGCATCATCACAACAGCTACGTAGTAAGATACGCCACATTCTGCCTCTGTTTCGGAGCCGAAAAGGAGGAGGCTGTGAAACATATGGCAGATAAGTTTGGCGGCGAATATGCCGATGCCGAGCGGGTGGCACGGGAGATTTACAAGCATACCGAGCGGCTGGGAACCTGGAAGATAAGACAGCAGGGAGAGGATGAGCAGAAACGCTATACCAGCATGAGAGCACTGCTGGGATGGCTGGGAGCCCGATATGAAATGCACCACAACACGCTGAGCAACCAGTATGAAGTGCGCGCCATCAACACCGGAGAGAAACTCTATCTCGACTGGACCGAAGTGGATACCCGGGTGAGCAATTCCCTGTTCGTGAAGATGGAACTGGAGAACATCTGTACCACTCAGAAAAAGCTGGATACGGTGATAAGAAGTAACTTCAGTCCCGAATTCAACCCCATGGAGGAATATCTGAAGAGTCTGCCGAAATGGGACCGGAAGACTGACTATATCGCAGAATTAGCCCATCGGGTAACCGTGATGCAGACAGGCGGTTACCGCCATACGGAGGAGGATTTTGTCTATGCCTTCAAGAAATGGCTGGTCAACATGGTGGTTTGCTGGGTTCGGCCCGATGTCACCAACCAGTCTATCATGGTTTTCGTAGGCAAGGGCGGCATCTTCAAGACCACGTTTTTCGACCATCTTCTGCCGCCCCATCTACGCAAGTATTTCGCCAACGATTCTACGGGCGACTACAAGAACAAGGATTTCCTGCAGATGTGTGCCAGCAAGGCGATAGTGTGTCTCGATGAGTTCAGTTGTCTGCGCGGCAAGAACCTGGATTCCTTCAAGAGCAACATCACGAAGCGCAACATCAGCATGCGAATCCCTTATGCCGAGTGGGACTGCATTCTGCAGAACAATGCGGGGTTCTGTGCCACGAGCAATGAGGTTCATATCATCGATGATGACGAGAACCGCCGTTTCCTCATCTGGCGCATCGAGAAGATCAAGAGTCCCATCGACTTTCCCTTCAATTACGAGGGCATCTACTCCCAGGCTGTGGCACTGGCTCAGGAGGTGATAGAGAAGCGCCGGAGGGGTGAGCCTTGCGACTGGGTTTACTGGTTTACGAAGGAGGAGAACGAGGAGATTCAACGCCACAATCTTTATTTCCGTGTGAACAACTATATAGCCGAGCGCATCAACAAGTTCTACCGTGTTCCTGATGCCGATACGCCGTCCGAGTTCTGCAAGTTTGTTACGGCGAGTGATGTGATGGAGCGCATCTGCACGAACCCCGCCTTCCGCCAGTCGATGTCGAACAAGGATATTTCGATGTTCATGGAGGCGCTGGGGTTCAAGAAGATTCACCGCAAGACGGGCAACGGCTGGAAGGTGATAGAGATGCGTCCTGACGAGATAGAGAACAACCAGAAGATGGATGGCAGCGAGAATATTCCGCCCGGAGATCTCCCATTTTAGGAAATTCTGCTTCGGAGATATTTTTTAATCTTTCGGAGATATTTCCGTATCTTTCGGAGGGATTTTCTTATGATTCGGAGAGATTTTATTCTACCAGGCAGAAGCAAGAAGCAACTGACAAAAACAGACTAAAAAGAACAAATTATGATAGAAGACAGAAGTTACGGGAAGGCAGAGCTCGCCATGCTCTACTTTCCCACCGCTACCCCCAGGGTAGCGCTCAACCGGCTGGTGAGATGGATCAACCGGTGCCCCGAGCTCAAGCAGAGCCTCTGTTCGGGCTACGCCGGCAAGTTTTCCCACTTCTACACCCGGCAACAAGTAGCAGAAATCATCGAATTTCTGGATGAACCATAAAAAAACACCCTGGAAGGGAATGCATACAACACGCTATGCATATCCCTTCCAGGGTGAGTTTATTACAGGAAAAAATACCCGTTTTTTAAACGCTTTTGCCCTTAGACTTCCAGTCGTCAATCGTCCCCGTCTTAGACGAGAAATTGCAGCCTATCAGGTAAATCGTTCTGTTGTCTGTAGCATATTCACGGGCATATCCTTTTCCCTCGATTTGTTTCAAGGCTTCAGTTGCTGACCCATCACGCTTAAATTCGAAGATATAAACAAACATTGGGGTTTCAATAATGCAATCAACCCGTCCTTCACTTTGCTCCTTTTCTATTAGAACGGTAAAACTGCTTATCATGCGAATCACCAGATAGAAGGTATATTGAAAGTATCGCTCTTTTTCCCGCTCGTCATCTTTACGACGTTGGCTATAGGGTATACTGGCGAAGAAGGAAGTGAGTAATTTTTCCAATTTGTCGCAATCTCCCGTCTTCATCGTGTTAACAACTTCTACGACCCATGCATCAGGCGATTCCTTAGGCTTCAGATAGTTGGCTGCCACCATGGTTACGAAACCAGCTTTTACTTCATCGTTTGGAAAATCCAAGAGATAAGAATCGGTATCCATGTTCCAATCCTTAATGGTGAGATAACCACTCTGGTAAATCATTGGCAATGGAGCCTCTGTATCCGCCTTGTAATCTATAAAACTGCTGGTAGGATAAAATTTCCCTGTCAGTTCATTGAGGTTTTCGTCGAAGTGAGCTAATAAGCGGACCAGATAAGTAGGTGAACCTGTACGGAACCAGAAATCACTCAGGATTTTCTTACTCAGTGAGTTCAAGATACTGAAAGGATTGTAGATGTCGAGCATGCTTGGGCTGAAATGGTAACCGTCATATTTGCGCTTGAGCCGATATTTCATCTCATCCTCAGACACTTTATATCTTGCAGCCATTGCCTTGATTTGCTCATCAAAGACAGAATACAGTTCCTCTTCCGTGATGCCGCAAAGAGCCTCGTAGCGGTCGTCCATACTGATATCATCTGGTTGGTTGAAACCGCTGAATACGCTTACTTGCGAGGACTTGGTAACACCTGTCAACAGCACGAATTTCAAATCTCTGTCAGCAGCCTTGAAGACACTGTAGAACCCTTTCATGATTTCACGATGTCGGTCTTCCAGCAAACGTTCGTTGCCTTCAGAATCGAAGGTCTTTAACCCTGTGTCTAAAACATCCAATAAAGGTTTGTCATATTCATCTATCAGGACAACGGCGCCAAGTCCTGTCTTTTCGTGGGCAGCTTTCAAAACAGCCATAAATCTGTCTCCCAAGGTGTTGGCCAATGAGTTTCTGCCATAATTCAGTTCTTGGGTTTCAACAAAAGTCTGCAAGGTTTTTTCCAATTCGCCTGCCTGTGTGAAGTCCTTGCCGTTGAAATCTAGATGAAAAACAGGATATTGCTTCCATTCTTTTTCTAACTGTTCGATGGCAAGTCCTTTAAACAATTCTTTTTTTCCTTGGAAGTAGCATTCCAAGGTAGAAATCAACAAAGACTTTCCGAATCGTCTTGGACGCCTCAGAAAATATATATTCCCATTGTGTACTAAATCATAAATCAAGTCTGTCTTGTCAAGATAGACATAACCATCATTTCTGATTTTTCCAAAGTCTTGTATTCCTATAGGATATTTCATATTGTTGCTTTTTATTGAATTTTTGGCAAAGTTACGAAAAAAGTTGGTATCTGCAAAATAATGCGGAATAAAATGTCTTTGAAAAATTACGCTAAAATCTGCCGAATAGCTTAGAATGAGCGATTTATGAGTTTTTCACCTCAATGGAGGTAATGATTTAGCAACGGTTCTAATTTCTACAATTTGCATACGTTTGATTGTCAAACAACTCTTTGTCATCTTGGTGGCAAAAATACAATTTTAAATTTAGAATACTGCATTGTTGCATGTTTTTTAGAGTTTATTATCATCTCAAATATAATTAGGACTCTGAAAATATGCAAAAATGTGCGGTATTTTATGAAATTATCCGTAGAATCTTACCGTATTCTCGAAATTTATTGTATTTTTGCAGCTGTAATGACATTTAATAAGAGGTGAAATGAACAATATAGTTTGCAAAGTAGCAGCACTTGGTGGCACTATCTCCACTACTGATATATCTCATCTGTCAGAGTATAAACGACTGTTGAGAGCTAAGGAGCGTGGCGACTTGATAAAGTTGCGTCATGGCATATATGCCGTTCCCGATGCTTTGCTTAATACAATGATTGATGTGGAACGGATTGTACCTAATGGTATTGTATGCCTGTACAATGCGTGGGCTTACCATCAGCTTTCGACAACTGTTCCACCTGCTTTTTGTATAGCCATCGCCAACAAGCGGAAGGTGGTGATACCAGATACGCTTCCGATAGAGCTGTATTATTGGAAGAAGGAGAACTTGGAGTTCGGCATTATGGATGCAGAAATTTCAGGGTATCATGTTCGTATTACCGATATGGAGCGAAGTGTTTGCGATGCTGTAAAATACAGGAATAAATTGGGGTTAGATATTTGTGCTGAAGTGATACGCACCTATCTGAAAAAGCCAAACCGCAATCTCACTCGTTTGCAGGATTACGCCCAACGCCTCAGAGTGTTTAATACATTGAAAAATTATCTTGAAATAGCTATAGAATAAGATGGGAAAGAAAAACTACGGTAAGTCTGTTAAGACCCGCTTGCTCAATCTGATGAATGAGACAGGCTATAAATATATGTATCTCTTGGCAAGATATTTCAACGAGAGGTTGCTTTACAGAGTATCTGTAAGCCAATATAAGGACAATTTTTTGCTGAAAGGTGGCTCTTTGCTTTATGCGATGAACGGACTTGAGGCACGTCCTACAGTAGATGTTGATTTCATGGCAGATAGAATTAGCCGTGATAGGGATTTCCTTGCGCACGTGTTCCAGGAAATTTTGGGCATTGTATGCGATGAGGATGGAGTATCGTTTGATGTTAACAGCATTAAGTTGGAGCCTATAACTGTTGAAAAGAAGTATCCTGGCACAAGATTTTACTTTACGGCCCACATGGATACTATCGCTTACAACATGTCTGTTGACATTGGCTTTGGTGATGTTGTAACTCCATATCCAACAACTATTGACTTCCCATTGCTTTTGCCTGACATTCCATCTGTGAACATACAGGCATATTCCTTGGAGACTGTTGTCGCCGAGAAATTCCATACGATGATAGACCGAGATGTGCTCAACAGTCGCATGAAAGATTTCTTCGACTGTTACCAACTCCTGACAAAGAGAGACTTGTCTGATGACACATTATATGATGCGATTAAGGCGACTTTCGATAATAGAGGGCTTACATACAATCCCGAATTGCAGTTGTTTACAGAAAGTTTTGCGACAGACGCAGCACGTATAGTTCGCTGGAAAGCATTTCTGAAAAAGATTCAATGGAAAGAAACTCTTGATTTCAAGACTGTTATGGAAGTAATAAAGGAAAGGTTGCAGCCTATGGCTGAAAAATATTGGAAAAAGTAGTTTACCCTTTTATCATTCTTTCGTCTTTGAATATAAAGAACACTAAAAATAGAAGATTATGATAAAAAGTAAGATTTCAGTTGCTGTACTATTTCTGCTATGCCTTTGTTGGTTACCAACACTTTCATTGGCAAAAGGAAAGAGCCATTTTACGGTAGAAGATTCACAATATGGAACTCGCCTTGTGAAATGGGAAGGAAAAGACTCTGTTGTGGATTTTAATAACATCCAAGAGCTTAAGGATGTAAAAGTAATAGGAGAAATGGCTTTTGAAATGAATAAGTACATCAAGCAAGTCATCCTTCCCGACAATTTGCTGATTATAGAAAAACGAGCTTTCAATACTTGTGAGAATCTTCAAACCGTAAAGATGCCAAACACAGTGAGGTATATCGGCAATAGTGCATTCAATATGGACCATCAATTAGAGCTTAGCGTCTTGCCGGACAGTTTGCAAGAAATCGGTGAATGGACATTTTGGGATTGTAATAAGGTCTGCATATCCGTGATACCTGAGCATGTGAGCAAAATAGGAAGACTGGCTTTCACTTGTTGCGAAGGCATAAAGGCCCTTGTATTCAAGAATCAACTAGAAGTAATTAACGACCGTGCATTTTCTGGTTGCAAGAACTTGGAACGCATAGTCTTTCCGAACAATTTGAGAGAGATCTCCGATTTTGCCTTTGCCCGATGCATTAACCTTAAAGGCATCAATCTCCCTGCATCTTTGCAGAAAATCGGATATAGAGCATTTGGAAACTGCGAGTCACTTTTATTCGTGAAGTATAATTCTAATCCCAAAGTTGACTCTTCCGCATTTATGAATTGCCCAATAAGCCAAGAGAAATAACATTAGTATCAACAATAAAGACAAAGAATATGAAAAAGATTGTTTTATTGATAACCACCATCTGCCTAACATCAGAGACATTCGGGCAGAAAACGAGTTCCTCTTCCGTAGATGAATACGAATGCATCTACGAGTACCAAATGAAGAATGACAAAGGCTCTTCTGATGCCACTTCTACCATTCTTCAAATTGGCAGAAACTCAGCTATGTTCTCTGATTACACTGCGTTTCAAGCAGACTCTGCCATTGCTTGCAAAGCGCCAGAATCAGAGATTCAAAAGTTCAAGACACGGGAAAAGAGAAATGATTTGCTTTTCGACCAATCTGTCTCTCAAAATGTGCCTAAGGGCAAACTGACCGTTTATAGCGTAATCACGCCAAACTACTACAGCTATACGGAAAGTGCCAATCCCATAAATTGGAATCTGAGCGAGGGCTTTGACACTATCTGTGGTTACACCTGTCAGAAAGCTGTTGGAGAATATGGTGGAAGAACTTGGACTGTTTGGTATTCCACGGACATACCAGCATCCTTTGGACCATGGAAACTTTGTGGTTTGCCAGGCTTGGTATTGGCAGCAAAGGATTCAGAAGGCATACATAAGTTCAAAGCTATAACTTTCCGTAAATCAAGCACCCCTATGAACTTCAAGCCTTACACCAATACCATCAAGACTTCGAGGGAACAGTTTGTCAAGGCGAAGAATAAGTTTGAGCAAAATCCTATGGGCAACATTCCTGCAGAATCCATCAGCGAGATGACTATTCAGAAATATGAGGATGGTGGGCATAGTGCCTTGGTCAATGGTGTGGTACTGAGAGTGCGCCCTAATGGATATGTTCCTCTCGAATTGAAGTAAACAAAGAGATTGATAAATATGATAAGGTTTTTAATTTTGATGATGTTAGCTTGTCTCTGTAACTGCACTTTTGCCCAAAGTGTAGTTACAGGAATAGTGCGTGACACCATTGGCACGGCTTTGGAAGGTGTCATCGTAAGAGTAAATGCCGATAAGGCTACTCTTGGCTTTGCGAGAACATCAGAAAATGGAACTTATAAGATAACACTAAAGTCAGATGCCAAGCAGCTAATCGTCACTGCCGAAGCCATCGGATACGAGAAAACCAAAAGAGAAATCAAGAATGTCTCACAAGAGTGCAACTTCAATCTAAAGGAAAAGACCACAGACCTAAAAGAGGTTGTTGTAAAAGCTCCAGCCATCTACCAACGAGGGGATACTTTGTCATACAACTTAGCCTCGTATATCGGAAAGAATGACTATACGCTGAAAGATGCCATGAAGAAACTCCCTGGCATTGAAGTAGGTGACAAAGGTTCTATCAAATATCTGGGCAAGGAGATTTCTAACTTCTATATCAATGGCATGGATTTGTTGGGTGGACGATACAACATTGCCACTACCAATATACCCGCTTCTTTTGTCAACTCAGTCCAAGTGTTGAGTAACCACCAAGCCGTAAAAGCCAACAAAGATGTATTCTCAGACAACGTGGCTATCAATGTGAACATGAGCAACAAGGCAAAGTTTAAGCCTGTAGGCTCTTATGGAGTGTCATTAGGGGCAGGCAAACATACCTTATATGAAATCAATGGTGCCGGTATGCTCTTCAAATCCAACTTTCAAATGTTGGCTTCGCTAAAAGCAGGCAATATCAATCAGTTTGCATTGACTGATGGGACGAATCACTTTGACAACAAAGAGACATTATCTACGTTGTCTAATTTATTAGAGAACATTTCCGCTACCACTCCTCCTATTGAAGTTGACAGATATGCCTCACCAACAGATAGATTATTGTCATTCAACATATTGAGAAAGATAAGAAAGGATGTTACCCTAAAAGGTAATATCGGGTATAGCTATGCCAAAAGTCAGTACGACTATAACTTGACGAGAAGTTATGCGGATGCGGATAACAATGTCATTATCGCCCAAGAGTATTCTCCCCTATCAACCATACATCGCCCAAGCATCCAGTTGGAATACAAGGACAACTCAGAAAAGACTTATCTTAGCAACACACTGTCGAGCACAGGTTCTTTTCTGACATCAGAATTGCCTACTAAAGAGAACGGTTCTCTCTTTAACCAGAAGCAGACCATGAGAGAGTTTTATGTGAACAACAAGTTCTCTACCTTGTGGCATCACAAGGATTTGTGTTGGGCGGTTACGTCTATCATGTCGTATCAAGGTTCTCCTATGGGAAAGATAACTCTTAACAAGGAAACTACCGATAATGTGGTACAAAATGCCAATGGAAGAAGTTTTCGTACAGAGAATACTCTCTCAATGTCTAAGAAGCATCTCTATTCTCGTATTTATTTACCAATATTGCTGAATTATTATATGGATAAGGTGCAAACAAGCCTGCACCCTACAGACGAGAGCAATGATGTGAATATGCAGAATCTCAGAATGGCTCTGGTACCACAATATGAGTACTCACATCCTCAATATAAATATGTCTTCCGATTGGAAATACCTATGCGCATAGACTATATAATCCATAAGGACAACTTGGAAAGCGCATCGTCTGGTTCTTGGTTTTATTCTGTTTGTCCTAGCGTATATTGCAACTATAAGGTAACTTCTCGCTCGGTACTTCGCACCAACATATTCTATGCTCGCACCTTTGGGGACATTTTGGATTTCTTGAAAACACCCGTCAGATTCAATGACACCTCGCTGAAGGTTGGCTCTGGTATCTTGGCGGACAACAAGAGTTTGAACGCCTCATTGCATTACGACTATAAGATACCACTGAAAATGTGGTTCTTCAATGCAGACTTTCTATATAATCAGGAAAAGAACAACTTACTGATGAGTCAAGATGCAAGTTCTACTCTCATCACGATGTCGAAGATATATGCCCCAAATACAGGTAGAAGTTTTATGGGGCAAGTTGGTGTCACTAAATTTATAGAACCCATCAAGACAAAGATTTCCTTGAATGGTGGCTACCAATGGAAGCGACAAACGACTTTGCAGAACGACAATCAACAGAAATACACATGGAAGAGTTGGGCATTCTCCCCATATCTGACTTCACAGCCTTGCAAGTATGTGGAGTTGGCTTATAACGGAATGTTTGCCAAAACTTATCTTTCCACGAAGTATCAGAACAACAGCTATCTGAGCCAACAACACAAAGTGTCATTGAAACTCATGCCATTCGATGGCTTTACATTCGACACTTCTGCTGACATTGTAAAGAATGAATTGACGAAAGATGTGTCAAAGACAATGAGTTTGTTCGATATGGGGTTGTCATATAGGAAGAAAGCCATGAAGATTTCTTTTGACATCAGGAACATTTTGAATCAACGCCAATATGCATACACTATCTATAATTCCGTCAATACCTTCACGTATAACTATCTACTGAGGGGAAGAGAGTGTGTCTGCACTGTAAAACTAACAATGTAAACCTAACAAAACAGGTGTTGTAAAATAAAGTTTTTATTATTTCTCAACTTTGGAGAGAAATACATCCATTTATGGCAAGGTCTTTGGGAGTAACCCAAAAGGTTTCGAGTAACTCGAAACATACCTTGCTGTGTCTTTGTGGACACAATGTTTTGGCAAGAATAAAACCTAATACCATTGAAAACACTGCGGTGGTTCGCCCAAGTGGCTGGAGGCGCAAAGCCTCCAAGGAACGACTCGTTTTTCGCTATGTCCAAAGGATGAAACAAATAAATCCCGAAGAATTGGGGACATAGAATACCATTCCTCGGGATGAACAAAAATGTATTCCTGCATGTCATACGTTTTATATGTCATACGATAAACATGTAAAACGTATGACATCAATGTATATATGCTTACACTATTCTTTGCATGGATATATCTTTATCACATTACAAGTGCATTTCTATACGACAGTGAACAACCGAAGCGTCAAAGATACGACCAATTTCAACAAAAGGCATTCGTCCCTCCGTTGAGTTGTAGGACAATAGTTGTTTTCTCTTTTGTTTCGTACAATCTCTTGAGGATAACTTCACGAAGTTGTGCTGCGCCAAAAGAGTGGAGACGAAAGCAAATGGCAACTATCATAGGAAAATTATACAGCGTTTGCCAAACACTAACGGGAGTTTCGTCCTTGCATTGGACTTCCGACATAGACAACATACCTTCTTTATATATGGCTCGTATCACTGAGTTGAGTTTCGGAGCGGTAACATAAAGTATATCAACCAACTCTCCCTCACTCATCCACAGTTCCTCTAAGTTGGACGGAATGGAAAGTATCCCATTTCCGTCCATAGTGATAGTTGTCCTTTTCATGCCATTCCTCCCATTACAGGCAAATGCCCCTTGATTCGACTTTCAAAGACAGAAATATCATGGTCAAGTTTGCTGCTTGTCACCTTGGCGTATATCTGTGTCGTGGTGATATTCGTGTGACCGAGAATTTTGCTAACGCTCTCTATTGGCATACCATACTCCAATGCTAAAACAGCCCAACTATGGCGGGAGACATGAAATGAAACTCGTTTCTTGATGCCACACATTACCGCTACTTTTTTGATGCGCTTGTTGATGCTGTCAAGGTTGCCAATGTTGAACAAGTGATTGCCGTTTCTGAAAGATTTGTATCTCTCAACTATCTGCATAGGAATATCCAACAGCTTGATTCGGAACGGTACGCCTGTCTTCTGACGCTTGGACACTATCCAAGGAGCACCGTTTACCATGGTGATGTTATCTTCCGTCAAGTTCTTGATGTCGATGAAAGCTATACCTGTCCAACTGCCAAAGATAAAAAGGTCTCTCGCAAATGCCATGTTGGGGTCTTCCAACTTTATCTCAGTCATGGCGGTAAGCTCGTCCAAGGTCAAGAACTCACGTTCCTTATGGTCTGGATCAACGTGGTACATGGCAAACGGATTTCTCGGTATCTTGCCGTTGTAGTGTGCCGCCGTAACGATATGTTTCAGAGGTATGGAGTAAATCCAAATGGAGGACTGCGCAAGCCCTACCACATTTTTCAAGTAAAGGCAATAGTCACGGATGAACTCCTCAGTAAGCTCATTCATGGACATATCGCTGCGCTTGTACTGATACTTGATGAACTCGGCAACGTACTTTCTCACCACAAGATACTTGTTGTAAGTGTTCTTGGCTCTGTCCTTGCCTACACGCTTGGCAAAGGCTGCGTTCTCCTTGTCGAAAGCTCTGAGCAAGGTCTCGTATTCGGTGCCTATGCCTTGATAGGCGTTTCTCACCATTTCAGCGGTAACGAACGCCTCACGGTCGGAAAGTCGTTGGTAATGCTTGGCGATTTGAGCCTTGATGTTGTCGAGCGAAAAATTCACCTCCTTGGCTTCTTTACTCTTGCCTATGGCTCTGTTGCCCTTGGCATCCCAGATAGCCTTGGTAACGCTCTGCTTGCAACTGAACTGTGCGATAGTTCCGTTGATTGTCACACGTCCCATGATAGGGACAATTCCGTTTCTCTCCTTGCTTCCATTTACATAGAAGACTGTCTTGAAAGTGCATCTCATAATTCTTACTTTTTTGTTCGGTGCAAAATTAAACTATGAGAGTTGCATGGCAAAGCCAAAACCTACGCAGAATGGGGAAATATGAACCGCCACCGTTAAAAATGCTTATTAGGGCGTTTCCATTGGGTAATGATTTGAAAGCGTTTCTACTTCTCTAATCTTCTTTTTCCTCATTTCCTTGTCACTGCCAACTAAAGCCAACGACTGCCACAACCACTTGAAACTCAAAACAAATGCTCTATTTTACTATTTTTTGCCTTTTTAGGCGTCCTTTTTCAGATAAAAGCAATTCTTAATATCCCTGCGCTCCGCTCTACATCGTTGAAAGTTCAGTAACATAAAAAAATACCATTTTTTTCAACCTTTTTTTCCCGAATCCCTGCAAATCGCACAAATCGCATAGTTGGGGGGTCGGGAATGTTGTATCTTTGTATCGTCAATCAGAGAGGTTGATGCAGCAACGGTCTCGGCGGAGACACAGACTGCTTTTTACTAAAACTAAATTTTTAAAAGTATGATTCTCATCAAGTTAGTGAAGAACAAGAACAAGACAATCAAGGAAGCGTATGGCAAGTATTATGCGCGACCAGTAGTAACAGAAACCATCGGTATCGATGAACTCGCCGAACACATGGCGAGCCACAATACCCCGTTCTCGAAGGGTGCCATCAAAGGCCTTCTCACCGATATGGTGAGCTGTGTGAAGGAGCTCGTGCTCCAAAATAAGGCAGTGAAGATAGACAACCTCGCCATCTTCTCCATCGGCATCATCAACAAGATGGGAGCCGCCAGCATCAAGGAGTGGAGCCTCGCCAAGTTTGTAGAGGGCTACCGCCTCAGAGCACGTGCTACCGGCAAGCTCAGCAACACCCAGCTCTCTCTCGATGCCAACGCCAAGAACGCCATGGATCTCCTCAACTCTAGCGAGAGCGCTGCAGGCGATACCACCACTGGCGATACCACACAGGGCGGCGGTACATCACAAGGCGGCAGTACCGACGGAACAGGCGACAGCGGAGACGGCCTGGAGTAGTGATCCGTCTCTCGAATATGCGAAACGACAGAAGAAGGAAGGAGTGAACTGACCGGCGACAGGGATATTCTGAAGGCACAAAGCGGCTGGTTTTCATCCTGACGATTACGGATAAACAGCAAATCATAACGACTCAAGAACCTGCCTTTTACGGGTATCCGGGCTGGCAGTTCCTCCCCCGCCCTTCTTCTTCCAGAAACGCTTACTGAAACTAAATTTCAACCACTAAAACAAGCATGTGACTATCATTATCCACTTTGTATTAATCATTAGGGTGTCCAGTTCCATGTTCTCGTTTTTGATTATGTTTTAGCAACTTAGCACACTGTAAATCAGTAAATTAAGCACAAAATATAAGACAAATTTAACTGTCAAAAAGTCTGATGTAGATTCGCACAAGATTATAGTTTATTTAGTGAATGATTATCAATGACTTAGATGGTTATTACATTGTTTTTGATACTAAAAACTGGAACACAGAACTGGACACCCTAATTAATCATTAAAAAACAAAGCAAAATGAAAAAAGTAAATTGGAAAACCATCATCAACTTCCTCATCACGGTATTAACAGCTGTAGCCAGCTCATTCTGTGTACAGAACTGCTAAAAGAAGGGAGGTTGCCATGACACAGAAACATCGTAGCATTTCACTCATCGTGATCCACTGTTCTGCCACGAGAGTGACTCAGGATTTCACATTCGAGCAGTTGGAGGCCTGCCATCTTGCCCGCGGTTTCAAGAGTATCGGCTATCATTATTACATCACGAAGGATGGTGTGGTATATCCGGGTCGTCCGGAATCGGAAGTCGGAGCCCATGCCCGTCATTACAATGCCCACAGCATCGGCATCTGTTATGAGGGAGGTCTCGACAAGAACGGCAAGCCTGCCGATACGCGCACTCCAGCCCAGAATCAGGCTCTGTATTCGCTTCTGGAGAGCCTCTGCCTCTCCTATCCTGATGCAGAGATACTGGGCCACCGCGATTTGCCGAACGTTCACAAAGACTGTCCGTCGTTTGATGTCAAGCGATGGCTGAAGTTGGTAGATTTCCACATCTAGCCGAAGCCAGAGAATATAGATGTCTATACTTAGAAAATTACTAAAAAAGGGTGTGTCATGCAGTTATGACACACCCTTTTTCTGTTTATCTATTTCTTCTTCGGCAAACCTATCTTCTTGCCTACCTTGAAACGGTCGAAACCTTCGCCATAAACACCGATGACGGCACTCTGGCTGACAAAGGCGGTAGGATCTATCTCGTCGATAAGACGGAATATCTTCTGAGACTCACGCTGACGCGCCAATACAAACAGCATGTGGACATCCTTGCCACTGTAACAGCCATGACCATCCATCACCGTACAACCTCGGTCGGCGGCGGTATTGATGGCTGCACTGAGCTCCAGATATTTGTCGCTGATGATGAAGAACTGAACCGAACGGCGCAACGCATTCACCACATGATCTACACAGAGCGACTGCACAAAGAGGCAGACATAACCGTAAATCACCATCTCCCAATCGCGCAATACCAGATAAGAACTGGTGATGATGCACAGGTCGCAAATCATGATGGCATGACCCAGGGAAATGTTCCAATACTTGTTGATCATCGCCGCTACGGTATCAGAACCACCCGTAGAACCATTGCAGGAAAGACCCAGACCGGCACTGCTGCCCATGAAGAACGCACCGATGACCGTTGCCATGAACGGCTGGTCGTGAAGCAGCGGTGTCATGCCTACCGTATGCGTCTCTATCAGACGGGTAGTTAAGGCAAAGATACCAACACCATAGATGGTCTTCAGACAGAACTTATAGCCCAGAATGCGGAATGCGATGAGAAGCAGGAACACATTGAGCGCCAGATAAGATACAGATGCCGGGATGCCAAATCCCCAATAAAGGATAGAAGCAATACCTCCTACACCACCCATCGTGATATGATTGGGAAGCAGGAAGATGTTCAAACCGATACTACCTTCTATCATCGCCAGGGCAATGATAACGTAGTCGCGGATTTCATGAAGTTTTGTTTTTCTCGTCATATAAATATACGTATTTCTTAAAATGCGGTGCAAAGGTACTAAAAAATAAGTAAAAAAAAGGCAGCTACGTGAAATATTACTTAAAAAACAAATCTTTTTTATGAAACCGGCACCTTAATTCGAAAAGATTTCCTATTTTTGCAGAAACTATGCATTATTAATAATCAAAAATTTCTAGTCTATGGCTAATTACGAAAATGAAATCAACTCGTGGCCAGTTCTGAAAAACGGACTGCACTACAAATGGCTTGTCGACTACGCTGCATTCAGCGCCTTCGGTACTTTTGAACTCACAGCAGAGGAATGGGAAAAACGCGACCTTATCGTCAACTTTAAAGGTAACTCTGAGCTCACTACGGAGATGGACCATCAGGAAGCCCTGAAGAAGGCTATCGAAATGGTATCAGACAAGCTGAAGAGTCTTTTGGGCGAAGAGGCAGCACAGTTTACCCTGGTCTGTATTCCTGCAGCTCTTGAGGCGCATACCAAGCGCCGTTTCAAGGAGTTCAGCGAGGAGATATGCAAGGCTACGGGCATGACCAACGCCTACCCTGCCTTCAGCTACACGCATGATATAGATGAAGATGGCGATCCTGTAGATGAACTCCATATCGACGAGGCTTTCTTCCAGGGCAAAAAGATCATTCTCTTTGATGACATCATTGCATCCGGCAATTCGGTAGCAAAGTTTGCCGACCAGCTGGAAGGATATGGTGCCAAGGTTGAACTGGCGCTAGCACTGGGAAAAAAGATTTCTGACGGATATGACCAGAAATAAGATACTATAAATTGATAGTTTTTCAGGCACGGATTACACGTGCCTAAAAAACACCGTTTATTATCAGAAAGCGATTTGCTTTCCCTTTTCTATGAACTCTGCATTCACGATGTCGATATCCTTCCACATCGCCATATCCGACTCCAATGCGGCCAGGCTTGAGACATCCTCGCCATAACTGAAGAGGCGCTCTATCATTACACCATAGGTAAGATGCTCTATCTTCTCTATCGGATGAAGAACCACCGATTCCTCAAAACTGCTTTTCTTACCATTCCGGATTTCTACCAGCAAACGGGCACGTAACAGCTCCTTAACCGACTGGTTGACAATCTGTTGAGGTATCTTCGTTAAATCATGAATTTCTTTCGGAGTATACGCCTGTTCGCCCTGATTGAACCGACGACATACCAGATGCATCACTACCCCACAAACCTTGATGCGCTGCACCAGTTTCAGGTGATCGTACTGCAAATCACCATCATAATAATGGATGTTCTGGTTGGTATGGCAAAGCAAGGCGCCAAACACTACGATAGCCCACGAAATCTGAAGCCATAACAGGAAAAGCGGAATGGCTGCCAGCGAACCATAGATGACATTGTAGCTGGACAGAAAACCCTGCAGATAGATATATCCATACTGAAGTGCCGTCATGCAGACCCCCGCCAGGAACGATGGAACCAGGGTACTGCGAACCCGGATATAGGTATTCGGGATGACATAATAGCAGAACACGAAGAACAGGAACATCGGAACAAAAGCCGCCAGATGAAGGATGAACGAAGGAATGCTATCCCCGATATCTGCTATTCTGTCTACATTATCCACCATATTCACCGTCCATACATTGATGCTCGAAGCAAAGAGTATCAGCAGTCCCAGACCAAACAGAATGGTAGGATATTCGGTAACAATCTGCTTCCACGAACGCTCGCCCGTATGCCAGATGTCATCGAAGGTAAGCTCTATCTTCTGCATCAGCGAAACGATGGTATAGAGAAACATCACGATACCCGTACCGATGATGTAGTTGCTCTGCGTATTCTCGATATAATTGTGAACGAAGTTAACGATGGTCTGCGCCACAACAGGCTGTGCCTCGAAGGTGGTAGAGAGCCAGGATTCGAGCAGAGAGGCATAGCCGAAACCACGGGCTATGACAAACATCATAGCCATGAAAGGTATCATAGCCATGAAGGAGGCAAAAGTCAAGGCAGCCACATCCCTGGCCCACATATCCTTGAGATAGAAGATGCGACCGGCAAGCATACCCATCTTGATCCAAGACTTGAGTCTGCCCCGAAAGTCTTTGATATTAGAAGAATTGAATTCTCTGATATCTTCGTAAAAACCTAGTATTCTGTCTATTACCCCCATAAGTTTAAAGTATTGGTTTCACGATGAAACATCAAATCCCTTCACAACACCACCGGGATGCCGTGAAGGGATTTGTCTTAGTATAAATTGCTTCAGTTCTATGGATTAATAGAACTTGAAGTAGTTGCGAGCATTGTTGTAAGAGATATCCTCTACCATGCGAGAGAGGCTCTCCATGTCGTTAGGAAGCAAGCCCTTCTCTACATCATTGCCGAGGAGGTTGCAGAGCAAACGACGGAAGTACTCGTGACGTGGATAGCTGAGGAATGAACGTGAGTCGGTCAACATACCTACGAAACGGCTCAGGAGACCCAATACAGAGAGTGCGTTCATCTGGCGGGTCATACCATCGAGCTGATCGTTGAACCACCAGCCAGAACCAAACTGGATCTTACCTGGGCAAGAACCATCCTGGAAGTTACCGAGCATGGTAGCGATTACCTCGTTGGCACATGGGTTCAATGTATAGAGGATAGTACGTGTAAGCTTACCCTCCATGTTGAGCTCATTGAGGAAGCTGCTCATAGCCTTGGCTGTAGTGAACTCACCGATAGAATCGAAACCGGTATCAGCACCGAGCTTGTTGTACATCAGTGTATTGTTGTCGCGGATAGCACCATAGTGGTACTGCTGTGTCCAGTCGGCAGCGTGATCCATCTCAGCGCAAACCTTGAGGAATGCATGCTTGTACTGACGGATTTCGAGAGCAGAAAGCTGCTGCCCACGCATAGCCTTGGCAAAGATAGTCTCAATCTGAGAATCTGTGTATGGCTCATCGTAGAACTCCTCGATACCGTGGTCGCTCAACTTACAGCCGTTCTCAGTAAAGAAGTCGTGACGCTTCTGCAAAGCATCAACCATATCCTGGAATGTAACGAGGTTAACACCTGCTACCTCACCGAGCCTGTTCATATAGTCAGCGAAATCTGGCTTCTCGATGTTCATAGCCTTGTCAGGACGCCAAGCAGGAATCATCTTGATTTCGAAACCGCTCTCACGTGTCTGCTTGTGGTAACGCAGGTCATCGATTGGGTCGTCTGTTGTACAAACACACTCTACGTTATAGTGACGCATCAAGCCACGAGCGCTGAATTCTGGCAACTGCAACTTCTCGTTACACTCATCGTAGATTTCACGGGCTGTCTTAGGGCTGAGCTGCTTATTGATACCGAAAGCAGTCTTGAGCTCCAGGTGAGTCCAGTGATAGAGAGGGTTACGGAATGTATAAGGCACTGTTTCAGCCCACTTCTCGAACTTCTCCCAGTCGCTAGTATCAGTACCTGTGCAGAAGCGCTCATCTACACCATTGGTACGCATAGCACGCCACTTGTAGTGGTCGCCGCCGAGCCAAAGTTCTGTAATACTCTTAAACTTGTGATCATTGGCTACCATCTCAGGGATGAGGTGGCAGTGATAATCGATAATTGGCATTTTAGCCGCATGATTGTGGAAAAGATCCTGTGCAGTCTTCGTGTCGAGCAGGAAGTTTTCATCCATAAATTGCTTCATAATTCGTTATCGTAGTTTTTAAATGTTTATTTATACATTTCAAATTGTAGCGCAAAGATACAACAAATATCGGAAAAAAGAATCGTTTAAGCGAAATATTTTTGATAATTTCACTTAAACGATTACGTTGGCTGTATTATACAATGATTCTTGTCTTATGATAGCTTTCCCGGAACTCGCTTGGCGAGCATCCTTTCTTTTTCTTGAAGATGCGGTTGAAGTTGCTGAGATTGTTGAATCCGCAATCAAAACCTATCTCGCTGATACTCTTGGCGGTATCTACCAGCATGCGGGCAGCATAACCCAGACGCAGGTCGATGATATACTCAGAGATATTTCTGCCGGTATGGAGCTTGAAGAAACGGCTGAACGCACTGCTGCTCATGCCTGCCAGCGAGGCAAGCTCCGGCAGACGGAGTTCATCCATATAGTTCTTGGAGATGAAATTCTTCACCTTCAGGATGCGCCGGCTATCGTCTTCTACCGTTACCTTGGCATAACTGCTGGAAGCCAGGGTGCGGGCATTTTCGCAGCGTGACAGTTCGTAGAGAATGGTCAGGAACTGCTGTACGGCATAGAAACCGTCTTTTACGGAACTTAAAGTATCGAGCATTCCGTATACCTTCATGATTGCCTGCAACGGGAATGAGAGTCCCTTCTTTGCTTCCTGCATCATACGGGTAATGCTGGCGTAGGGATTTCTTCCGAAGAGCGTTTCATCACTCATGGAGAAATCAAACTGGACGGTAATCTCACGGATGTCATCGCTGTGGCATTCGTTCTGCTCCCATACATGCTCCAGATTGGGCGATGTGATGAGACAGAGATCATAATCGCCTATCACCTCCTGCGAATCTCCAACGATTCTTCTTACTCCCTTTGCATTCTCTACAAAGTTCAACTCGTACACCGAATGGTTATGGATAGGATAAGTAAACTCCTTTTTGTGTCGGTCTGCAATATAGAGCACATCCTTACCCATCAGCGGTGTTATCTCGTGTATGATTCTTCTATCATCTACCATGGTACTAAATGATTAATAACTAATCACTATTTTAGATATTCAAAGTCTTCAGAATGTCGCTCATCTTCTGCTTGGTTGCGATACGGGTAGGAACCAGAGGAAGACGGAGCTCGTTCTCGATGAAACCCATATCATTGAGGAGCGCCTTTACGCCGGCAGGGTTACCGTCAACAAAGAGCAGACTGTAGAGTTCAGTGAAAGAATGATGAATCTTACGGGCTGGCTCATATTCGCCACGGAACTCGAGACGGATCATACGGCTAAAAGCCTTAGGCAGGGCATTGCCGATAACAGAGATAACGCCGGCAGCACCACTGGCAATCATTGAGAAGGTAAGCGCATCATCGCCGCTGATAACATCAAAATTATCAGGCTTGTTCTTGATAATCTCATCTACCTGCTCCAGGCTGCCACTAGCCTCCTTCACGGCTACCACATTAGGGAAGTCACGGGCGATACGGCAGGTTGTTTCAGGCTTCATGTTGATACCGGTTCTGCCAGGAACATTGTAGAGCACGATAGGCAGCGGACTAACCTGGGCGATGGCCTTGAAGTGCTGATAGAGACCTTCCTGAGAAGGTTTGTTGTAGTAAGGACAGATACTGAGGATACCATCAATGCCACTCCAGTCGGTGTTCTTGATTTCTTCAACGACAGCAGCAGTATTATTACCGCCACAATATTTCAATATCTTGATGCGACCCTTGTTCACATCTTTCACCAATTCTGTGATTTTATCTTTCTCTTCCTGTGTAAGACATGGAGCCTCACCAGTTGTGGCAAGGATGCAAAGGAAGTCTGCACCATTGTCAATTTGAAACTCTACCAATCGCTTGAGCGACTGATAATCAACCGAGCCATCGGTGTTAAAAGGAGTAATAAGGGCAACACCTAAACCCTTGAATATATTCTGTGCCATAATCTATAATATCAAAAACGTTGGCAAAAGTACACAATTATTGTCAATTTGCAAAATAAAAATGAACTTTTCTTTCAAGATTGTACCATTTTTGAAAAAAATCTGTATTATTATACCATATTTCACGTTTTTTTAGTAACTTTGCACCCGAATTAAGCAAAGAACGTAGAACAAATCAAAGCTCAAAGTTCATAGCAAAAAACAAAAAAATTCAAAGATCATCATGAGATATTTCATATTCTTCGGTTACGACGGCACCAACTACCACGGTTGGCAGATTCAGCCCAATGCCAATTCGGTGCAGCAGGAGTTGCAACGCGCCCTCTCCATACTTCTGAGAAAGGAAATGGAGGTGGTGGGAGCAGGAAGAACCGATACCGGCGTACATGCCCGACACATGACAGCCCACTTCGATACCGACAGGATTCCGATGGAACCCGACCAGCTGGTATACCGCCTGAACCGCATCCTGCCCCGCGACATCGCCGTATACGAAGTAAGGGAGGTAGCCCCAGAGATGCATGCCCGTTTCTCTGCCATCTCGCGCACATACCATTATTATATACATACGCAGAAAGATCCGTTTGAGCGCCATTATTCACTGCAGATAAACTATCCCCTGAATTTCGAGAAGATGAACGAGGCGGCTCAGCATTTTCTGCATCACGAAGACTATGCAGCGTTCTGCAAGGCGGGTGGCGACAACAAGACCACCATCTGCCACGTAACAGCCGCCCGATGGATACAGACCTCTCCTACCACCTGGTATTTCGAGATTACCGCCAACCGTTTCCTGAGAAACATGGTGAGAGCCGTAGTGGGAACGCTCATCGATGTAGGCAGAGAAAAGATTACGATGGAACAGTTTCTCGATATCCTGCACAACGGAAGCCGCAGCGATGCAGGCGAAAGCATGCCGGGTAACGCATTGTTCCTGGAAGAGGTAGGGTATGATTTAAAAGATTAAATGATTAGAAACACAAGGGCGCGAGCCTCATTCAACATTCAACATTTAACATTCATAAAAATGTGGTTAGTATTAGCATTTCTCTCAGCAGCGCTGCTGGGATTTTATGATGCCTTCAAGAAGAAGGCGCTTTCAGGTAACGCAGTGATTCCCGTGCTCTTTCTGAACACGCTCTTCTCATCGCTCATCTTCCTGCCGTTCATCGTGATGAGCTATACAGGAAATTCGCTGGATGGAACGATGTTTCATGTAGCAGAAGGCGGATGGGAAGTTCACAAGTACATCGTGCTCAAGAGTTTCATCGTATTGAGCAGCTGGATCTTCGGTTATTTCGGCATGAAACACCTGCCGCTCACCATCGTGGGACCTATCAACGCCACCCGACCAGTAATGACACTCGTGGGTGCCCTGCTGGTTTATGGTGAGGTACTGAATCTGTATCAGTGGATTGGTGTCATACTTGCCATCATCTCCTTTGCCATGCTTTCGCGCAGCGGCAAGAAAGAGGGTATCGACTTCAAGCACAACAAATGGATTTACTTCATCGTGCTGGCTGCCGTTCTCGGTGCAATAAGCGGTCTCTACGACAAGTATCTGATGGCTCCACCAGAGAATGGTGGTGTAGGATTAGACAGAATGATTGTGCAGAGCTGGTACAACATCTACCAGTGTTTCCTCATGGGAGCCATGCTGCTGATGATATGGTGGCCTACCAAGAAGAATTCTACCCCATTCCACTGGCACTGGAGTATCATCTTCATCAGTATCTTCCTTTCGGCAGCCGACTTCGTTTATTTCTACGCTCTAAGTTTGCCTGGCGCCATGATCAGTATCGTGAGCATGATTCGCCGCGGTTCGGTCATCGTCAGCTTCCTCTTCGGTGCAGCCATCTTCCACGAGAAGAATCTCAAGGCGAAGTTCGTAGATCTGCTCCTGGTATTACTCGGAATGCTCTTCCTCTACTTCGGAACGAAGTAATGATTATAAAAAAGTCTTGCAAGCCAATGTGCCTGCAAGACTTTTTTATGTTTTTACCAGATATGTGCACGCTTGTTCTTAGGAACAAAGAGCTTGTCGCCCTTCTTGATGTTGAATGCCTTATACCATGAATCCACCATTGGGAGGGCACCGTTCACACGAGCCTCGTTTGGAGAGTGAACATCCACGGTCATCAGATACTGCAGGTACTCAGGACGGGCATTGCCTGCCCATACACGTGCCCATGCCAAGAAGAAGCGCTGTTCTGGAGTAAATCCATCCTTCACACCCAACTTCTCTGTCTTCATCACATTCTGAAGTGCACGGAAAGCGATGTTCAAACCACCATTGTCACCGATGTTCTCACCCAGGGTCATCTGGCCGTTTACCTTCTTGCCAGCCAACTCAATCTTGTTGAAATGGTCAACCAGGATCTTGGTGCGAGACTCGAAGTTCTTCTTGTCAGCAGCAGTCCACCAGTTGTTCTGGTTTCCGGTCTTGTCAAACTGGCTACCCTGATCGTCAAAACCATGACTCATCTCATGACCGATTACACCACCGATACCACCATAGTTCATCGCATCATCGGCTGTCGGGTCGAAGAATGGAGGCTGGAGAATAGCTGCAGGGAAGCAGATCTCGTTGGTAGTTGGGTTATAATAAGCATTGATAGTCTGAGGAGTCATTCCCCACTCAGTCTTATCTACCGGCTTGTTCACCTTGCGGGCGATGGCATCCTTGGTAAAGAACTCAGAGATATTTGCCATATTCTCGTAGAGAGAGAGGCTGTCATCTACCTGCAATCCGCTATAGTCCTTCCACTTGTCAGGATAACCTATCTTGATGATGAAGTTCTCCAGCTTATCCTTAGCCTGTGCCTTGGTAGCAGCACTCATCCAGGTAGCCTCGTCGATGCGCTGTGAAAGCGCAGTCTGGAGATTGTGAACCAAGTCGAGCATACGCTTCTTGCTGCTCTCCGGGAAGTACTTCTCTACGTAAATCTTTCCGATAGCCTCGCCCAACACACCGCTCACGGTACTTACGGCACGCTTCCAGCGAGGACGGTCCTGCTGAACACCGCTCATTACCTTGCTCAACTCAAAGGATACGGCACGGAAATCATCGCTCAATACGCTGGTTGCACCAGAAATCACCTTGATCTCTGCGTATGTCTTCAGATCATCCAGAGAGGTCTCTGCGAGAATCTTCTCAACCTCGTGGATTGGTTCAGGCTGACCCACGCAAATTTCCTTGAAAGCAGGGAAACCGGATGCCAGGAACACATTGCCCCAGTCGATGCCAGGATAATCGAGCACGAGCTGGTTGTAGGTCATCTTGTGATAGTTCTTATCGATGTCGCGGAGCTGTACCTGACTATAGCTTGCCTTAGCGATGCGGGTCTCGATAGCCATCACAGCCTCCATCTTCTTCCGGGCGGTAGCCTCGTCGTTGCCTACCATCTGAAAGAGCTTCTTCATATAAGCCTTGTATGCATCACGAATCTTCTTGGTCTGCTCGTCATCGTTTACATAGTAATCGCGTACACCAAGACCAAGACCACTCTGTCCTACCTCAACGAGGTTGTTGGCGGCATCACGAAGGTCGGCGCCCACACCGATGCCATACATCATGGTACCCTCGCCACGGAAATCGAGCTGAGCGGTAACGAGCTGATACTCTCTGCGGTCCTTGATGGCTGCAATGCGGTCGAGAGTTGGCTTGATAGGTGCCCATCCCTCCTTGTTCAGGCGAACGCTGTCCATACGGAGGTTGTAGAGCGAACCGATCTTCTGTCCGAGTGACCCCTTCTGCTGTGGCTTGGAAGCATATTCAAGGATGATGTCCTGGATGCGCTTCTGGTTCTGCTCAAAGAGATCGGTGAAAGCACCATTGTCGGTATGCTCGGCATCGAGTGGATGATTCTTCATCCAGTTGCCTGCGGCATAGCGATAGAAATCATTACCCGGCTTGATGGTCAAGTCCATGTTGGTCTTGTCAATACCGGAGCCCAACTTCTCCTGCTGGGCAAAAGCAGTTGTTGCACTGAGCAACAATGCTGCAAATAATACTTTTGTTCTCATTATTGTTTGTATTTAACTGTTTCTTTTTTTATAAGGGCGAGACCTGCAAATGTCAGGGCGCCATTCAGCATCAGAAGCTCATAGCCGAACTTATAGCCCACATACTGCGAGGTAAGGGTATCGATGGCGAAGCAGATGAGCGGACTGGCGATGCAGACCCATGGCGACCAGCGGTCGTTTACCTGACGCTTGGTGAGCAGACTGAAGGCAAACAAACCCAACAGCGGACCGTAAGTATAAGAGCAGAGGATGTAGATGGCATCTATCACGCTCGTAGAATTAATCGCCTTGAAAGCAATGATGAAGAGCATGAACACCAAAGCTACCGCCAAATGCATCTGCTTGCGGAGCTTCATATCATCCTTCTTGCCCAGAATATCCACGCACAGACTCGTAGTAATCGCGGTCAATGCTGAATCTGCACTGGAGAAACTTGCCGCCACAATGCCAATGGTAAACAAGACCACCACCAGGTTTCCCATCGCCCCCGAAGCCGCAAACATCGGCAACAGATCATCAGGAGCATCAGGCAAAGCCACTCCCTGTTTCTGAGCCAGCATTACCAGCAACACCCCCAGACTCAGGAAAAGCAGATTGGCAGGCACAAAGGCAAAACCATAGCTGCAAACATCCTTCTGGGCCTCACGGAGCGACTTGCAGGTAAGATTCTTCTGCATCATGTCCTGATCAAGACCGGTCATCACAATCACTACAAAGACACCGCTGAGGAACTGTTTCCAGAAATTCTGTTTCGACATCCAGTCATCAAAGACAAAAATACGGGAATGACTGTCGTGAGCAATCGCAGTGATTGCTTCGGAAGGAGTCATGCCCAACGCCGACATCACCTGAAAGATAATGAGGACGAGCGCCGCAAACATACAGAGCGTCTGAAAGGTATCCGTCCACACCAGCGTCTTGATGCCACCCTTGCGCGTATAAAGCCAGATAAGCAGTACCATGACAGGAACCGTGACCCAGAACGGAACACCAATCCCATCGAGCACGAAACGCTGCAAGAGGATACAGACGACAAAGAAACGGACCGCCGCACCCGTCATCTTGGACAAGAGGAAGAACGAAGCTCCAGTCTTATACGAACGTTCCCCCAACCGCTGCTGCAGATAACCGTAAATCGTAGTGAGATTATACCGGTAATAGATAGGAAGCAAAAGAAAGGCAACCAGGAAATAACCCAGGATGAAACCGATGCACATCTGAAGGTAGGTCATATCCGTTCTCATCACCATACCCGGCACACTGACGAAAGTGATGCCCGAAATAGACGCTCCCACCATACCGAAAGCAACCATATACCAAGGCGAACGGCGGTTAGCACGATAGAAAGTTTCATTACTTGCCATATTACGGGCAGTAAGATGACTGAAGAGCAGCAGCACACAGAAGTATGCCAGAACTGTGATAACGATAGCCATATTCTCTTAGATTTACATAAAAACAAAAAACCTCCGAGATCACTCTCGAAGGTTTCTGCGGTGCGTACGAGACTCGAACTCGTGACCTCCTGCGTGACAGGCAGGCATTCTAACCAACTGAACTAACGCACCAAACTATTTTGGCAAACCTGTAAGATGATTTTGAGCGGTGCGTACGAGACTCGAACTCGTGACCTCCTGCGTGACAGGCAGGCATTCTAACCAACTGAACTAACGCACCAAACTATTTTGGCAAACCTGTAAGATGATTTTGAGCGGTGCGTACGAGACTCGAACTCGTGACCTCCTGCGTGACAGGCAGGCATTCTAACCAACTGAACTAACGCACCAAACTATTTTGGCAAACCTGTAAGATGATTTTGAGCGGTGCGTACGAGACTCGAACTCGTGACCTCCTGCGTGACAGGCAGGCATTCTAACCAACTGAACTAACGCACCAAACATGAAATCAAATTGAATGTCTTAGCACTCATTTTCATTTGCGAGTGCAAAGGTACTACTTTTTTTTGGTTCTACCAAATTTTTATGCAACTTTTTTACAGAAAATATTGAAAAAACATCGCATCCTCATATCCAACTTGGCTACAAAGCCATTGTTTCAGGACATTATTCCCCTCAAATCCAACAGATTGCAGCATTTTAGCCGCTTTTTGGTTTCTGATACCTACAATAGCATAAATCTGCTGAAGATGAAGTACATTCCGAGCATATTGCAACAAGCGTGACACAGAAGCCTTCGCGTAACCCTGCCTCTGAAACTCCTTTTTGATGACAATTCCGAGTTCGGCACGGTGATGACGGGGATCAAAATCTGTAAGATCCAGGATGCCCACCTGCTCATTCTGCTCATTCTCTACTATCAGGCGCACCTGATTGTCTACATAAATATCTGCCGAAGCACTGGTTATATAGTCGAGCAGCACCCGGCGCGAATATGGAACATTGGAAACACCCAGTTCCCAAAGCCGATCATCATTCTCTATCTGATAGAGAAAATCAAGATCTTCCAACTCTAAAGCACGTAATCGAATATTCGGTTCTTTCATAAACTACACTTATTAATAATGTACGCGCGTACCTTATAATATAGAAATAAATCTATCCTTATAAATAACCAAATTCATCCTTATCCATCACCTCCCTATCCGTAATCACCTTACCGATGACCTTCGTATAGGTAGCCAGTTTGATATTCTCGTCAGACCGCTGCGCAAGCTGATGCAGCATCTCTTCATAGCTCATCTCGTCAGCATCAAACAATACCTGGTTTGACAGGTCGACATGAGAAGGAGAAAAGAATCCCAGACTCTTTCTGATTTTCGCAGTCATCATCTGCGTAAAGGCTACAGAGGCACGGGCATAGATGGCAAATTTGACAGGAATACTCAAGAGATGCGACATACCCGAATAATGTTTACGGAAGAAGATAAGCATCGCCTCATAAAACACATGAACATAGCGGAAGCTCGACTTCTGAGTACTTTCACCTTTGTAATGCAGGATATCTACAGGCAGATAATAGTTCTGATAACCACCCTTCAAGATACGGTAAGAAAGATCAATATCCTCGCCATACATGAAGAAATCCTCATCCAGCAACCCCACCTTCAGCAAGGCTTCACGACGAATCATACAGAAAGCACCGCTCACAACCTCTATCTTTGCCGGCTTATCCCATGGAAGATAACCCATGTAATAATGACCGAAACTGCGATGCTGAGGAAAACGGCTGCACAACCCCATCATCTTATAGAAAGCCACCATCGGAGAAGGCAATCCTCTCCTACTCTCAGGAGCTGGTTTGCCATTGGCTCCCAACATCCTTACACCCAGAGCACCGGCATCAGGATGAGAATGCATAAAACTGACAGCATCCTTGAGAACATGCTCACCGATAATGGTATCCGGATTCAGCAAAAGAACCAAATCACTCTCGCTCTTGCGGATAGCAAGATTGTTGGCACGGGCAAATCCGTTATTATGCGTACAGGCTACAACATGGAGATTAGGATATCGGGAAGCCGGGAAACAATGTTCGAGATATTCCACCGTTCCATCCTGAGAATGATTATCAACCACGATAATCTCTGCCGTATCGCCATTTGCATCACCCTGCTGCCCACACTCCAACACGCCGATAGCTTTCTCTACCGAACGCAGACACTGGGCAAGATAGTACTTCACATTATAGCTTACTATGACAATACTGAGTTTCATATCGAATATCAAATATTAGATACTGAGAGTTTAACCTTCCGCCTCTGTTGTTTCTTCTTCACATCTTCCGACAGAAGGATAAACAAAGAAGAGACAGAGAAAAAGGATGATAGCCATATATCCAAAAGCAGGCGCCATCGTCTGATAATACATAAACGTATTGATCAGCATTGGCAAGCAGAGCATATTCAGACGGGCAGTGCCCAGAGGAAGAAGTGCATCTCCCTTACGGGTTACCAACTGACGGTGAATAGCCTTGAAACTGAAGAGTTTGAGCGCCAAAGGAATAACGGCAATGGTAAGAAACTCCATCGCTACGGTAATCACATAGACCAACGTGACATCCCCTGCCAGATTAGTAGGTTCCAGAATTTCTGTCTCATAGAGCAAGACCAGCAGGAATCCTACCAACAGGACAAAGAGAAAATTGGTCATCAATATTCGTTGTACTTGTTTGATTTTCATTTTGTTGTCTTTTGTTATTGTCCAAATGGAGTTCTGTTCAGAATACTCCGTCCGAGGGTAACCTCATCTGTATACTCCAATTCATCACCCACTGAGATACCACGGGCGATAACAGAGAGTTTAACAGGATAATCAGCAAGTTTACGGGAGATATAGAAGTTGGTAGTATCACCCTCCATCGTACTGCTGAGAGCAAAAATCACCTCCTTCACCCCACCTTCAGCCACACGCTGAACCAGCGATTCTATCTCTATATCCGAAGGACCAATACCATCCATCGGCGAAATGATGCCGCCCAAGACATGATAGAGTCCGTGAAACTGCTGCGTGTTTTCTATCGCCAGTACATCCTGCACATTCTCGACAACACAGATGGTAGAAGCATCGCGCCGGGAATCAGAACAGATCGGACAGACATCAGTATCGCTGATATTATGACAAACTCTGCAGTATTTCACTTCACGCCGCATCCTGGAAATGGTATCAGCAAAGAGTTCCACATCCTCACTCTTACGCTTGAGCATAAAAAGTACAAGGCGCAAAGCTGTTTTGCGCCCTATACCTGGCAATTTAGAAAACTCCGCCACTGCCTTTTCCAACAAAGTCGAAGAAAACTGTTGTTGCATCTTAGCAGTTTAGAGATAAATACCAATACCCAGTTTCAAACCTACGGTAGAATAATCTACATGCTTCTTGAAACTCTGATCGTAGTAGATAGCTGGCTCGAGGGTAACCGACTTGCCGAGGAAGAAAGCATAACCTACCTCTACCCCTGGCATGAAATCATTATAACCTCCGGAATGAGCCAACTTTACGCCGCCACCCAGATACAGACCATTCTGCTCGATATAATAACGTGCCTGGGCACCGACAGAGAAATAATCCTTCACGCCTTCAAGACCAGAATGATTATATTCTACCTGCCCCAACAGCATCCAGTAGTCTTCTACGAAGTATCCTGCCTTAGCCTGAATACCGAGATTGAGGTCCTGAGAGCCATTATAACTCAAGTTTAAGCCCGTCATCGACGCACCTATATACTGTTTTCCACTTTCAAACTGAGCATGGGCAGTTGTCGAAACGACAAGTGCCAATGCTGCAATAGCTATTTTTTTCATTCGTATCATATAAATTCACGTATATTGATTAATACTTATATATAAATCTATTGTTTCTTCTGATAACTGCGATACCAACCCAGGAACCATACCAAGGCAATCACCAGAATGATGACACTGCCCGTATAAGCCAGGCTCTCACCCAAAGCCAAAGCTGTTGGCGAAATGAGCAGGAAGGTTGAACATATCACGGTCATAAACAAGGCAGGAACCAGCGTCATCACAAAAGGCTTCTTCTGCTGTACCAGATAAACCGTCAATGTCCAGAGAGTGAACACAGAAAGCGTCTGGTTAGCCCAGCCGAAATACTGCCAGATGATATTGAAACCATCAGGATTCTCCATCTGCCAAACCAGAATGCCCACCGTAAGAGCAAACAACGGAGCGCAGATATAAAGACGCTTGCGCATTGAGCGCTGCTCCAAACCGATAAACTCAGCGATAATCAGACGGGCACTTCTCAAAGCCGTATCGCCACTGGTAATAGGCGCTGCAACAACCCCCAGCAGAGCCAGGATTCCCCCAGCCACACCCAACCAGCTGGAACATACTATCTTAACAACGGTAGGCGCATCGAAGTTCTGGATAAGCGACTTGCCGCCATCAAACTGAGCAATAAACTGCTGAGCCGCCTCAGGACTTACGCATTCACGCCATCCACCATAGTAGAAGAAATACATGGAAACCGTAGCCCATATCAAGGCAACAACACCTTCTGTAATCATGGCACCATAGAAAATAGGGCGTCCCATCTTCTCATTCTTCATGCATCGGGCCATGAGCGGACTCTGCGTAGCATGGAAACCACTGATGGCACCACAGGCTATCGTGATAAAGAGGCAAGGGAAAATCGGACTCTTCTGTACAAAAGACTCCGTTCCCAACCAAGCCGGATTCTCATTGAGATTGCAACTCTGCAAATTGCTCCAGAGTTCAGGCAATGAAGGCCACTTCACAAAGAGAACTATCATCAGAGCACCCGCCATAAAGAGAAGCGAGAAGGCAAAGAGCGGATAAATCTTTCCGATAACCTTATCGATAGGCAGTAATGTAGCAATGACGTAATAAACGAAAATCACCACAATCCAAAACATCTGGCTGTCCCAGAATGCATCCGTATTACAAATGCCACTCATAATGATAGCCGGACTGTATACAAACACAGCTCCCACCATCATCAGCAAAAGTACCGAAAAGACCAACATCACTTTCTTGGTGCGTCCACCCAAATACTTACCTACCAATTCCGGCAAACCAGCTCCACCGTTACGGATACTGAGCATACCGCTCATGTAATCATGCATGGCTCCTGCGAAGATACACCCGAAGATAATCCACAGATAAGCCACCGGTCCGTACCAGGCACCCATAATGGCACCGAAGATAGGACCCGTTCCTGCAATGTTGAGGAACTGAATCATGAAGATCTTCCAACTAGGCAGTACCATAAAGTCGACCCCATCGGCTTTGGTCACTGCAGGCGTAGGGCGGTCATCAGGACCGAACACATGCGCCACAAACTTTCCATAAAGAAGGTAACCCAATACAAGGGCAACCAAACTAATAACGAAACTGACCATTTTTCTTTTATTGCTTAAAATTTTCTCTCTTTTCGGTGCAAAATGCACTTTATTTTAATATTTCAACCGCAAAAGTAATATTTTTATTTGAAATAAAAAAAAATATTGGTATCTTTGTTGCCAAATTGTAAGATTATGAAGAGATTTAAGATATTTTTTATCGTTTTATGCTCTGTTTTGGCCGCAAAAGCCCAGAGTATCGTGTTCAATAACCAGGTGCCGAAACATGAAGTAAGAGCTGTATGGCTGACAACCATAGGAGGTATCGACTGGCCACACTCTTATGCCCAGTCTTCTTATTCTGCCGAAAAGCAGAAAAAGGAACTGACGGATATACTGGACCGGTTACAGCAAGCTAAAATCAACACTGTACTGATACAGACCCGCGTAAGAGGTACCATGATTTATCCGTCGGCATACGAACCTTGGGATGGATGTCTGTCAGGATTTCCGGGCAGAAGTCCGGGCTATGATGCCCTGCAGTTTGCCATCGACGAATGCCATAAGCGCGGTATGGAACTGCATGCCTGGGTGGTAACCATCCCTGTAGGAAAATGGAACGCACTCGGCTGCAAAACCCTCAGACAGAAGATGCCGAAACTCATCAAGAAGATTGGAGCCGACGGATACATGGATCCGGAAAACAGCCGGACTGGTGATTATCTGGCAAACATCTGCAGGGAAATTACACATAAATATAATGTAGACGGTATTCACCTCGACTACATCCGTTACCCTGAAACCTGGAACATTAAAGTGAGCCGGGAACAGGGACGCCGGTATATCACCAACATCGTAAGAAAGATTCACGATGCAGTGAAGGCTGAAAAACCTTGGGTAAAGATGAGCTGCTCACCTGTAGGAAAGTATGATGACCTGAGCAGATACCGAAGTTTTGGCTGGAATGCATACACGAAGGTCTGCCAGGATGCACAGGGCTGGCTCAAGAGCGGTCTGATGGACGAGCTCTTCCCTATGATGTATTTCAAGAACGAACACTTCTATCCGTTTGCCATCGACTGGCAGGAACAGAGCCATGGCAAGATTGTGGTTCCAGGACTGGGCATCTACTTTCTCGATCCGAAAGAAGGAAAGTGGAACATCAATGACGTGACGGCAGAAATGTATCATATCCGAAACCTCGGAATGGGATATGCATTTTTCAGAAACAAGTTCCTCCTGGACAACAAACAGGGTATCCTCGACTTTACCCAACGTTTCAATCCATACCCATCATTGGTTCCGCCGATGACTTGGGCAAGCAAGAACCAACCAGAACAGCCACAACAATTATCGGTAATCACCACCGATAACAAGGTATCAGTTTCCTGGAGCAATCCTTCAAACTATACGGATGGCACTAAAATCGCAACCCCTTATATATATAATAATGTATACGCGAGCAAGAAATATCCGGTAGACATCACCGATGCACGCAACCTGGTTGCCGCACGAATCATAGGAAATTCGTTCAAAATAGAAAATTCTGATGCAAAACATCTGTTTGTTGCCGTAACTTCAATGGACGGATATGGCATAGAAAGCCAGCCAACCCAAGAAAAAGAGGAAGAAAATCCACTTTTTGCCCAAAGCACAGGAGCTGCGAAATTACTCAAATGTGACGGAAAGAAGGTATATCTAGCAGAAACCACAAAAAATCTCGTTTTTGACGTTCTGATGGTCGAAACCCTGCAAGGATGCGATATTCTGCACCTCCATGCAAAAGATAACACGCTAGATGTTAGAAACTTAAAGGAGGGTATCTACCGCGTGGTAAGCATCAACAAGAAGGGGTATAGACATACATTAGGAACCTTCAAGATGAAGAAAAATTGATTTTTTTCGAAAAAAGTTGCGAAAAAATTTGGTGGAATCAAAAAATAGTAGTACCTTTGCACTCGCAATTCAGAAATGAGGCTTTTAAATGTTGCACCCTTAGCTCAGTTGGTAGAGCAACTGACTCTTAATCAGTGGGTCTAGGGTTCGAATCCCTAAGGGTGTACAAAAGATAAGAATTGGCTCCGTAGCTCAACTGAATAGAGCACTTGACTACGGATCAAGAGGTTCAAGGTTTGAATCCTTGCGGAGTCACTCTCCTATCAAAGCTTCACTGAAACAAACGGTTTTGGCTCCGTAGCTCAACTGAATAGAGCACTTGACTACGGATCAAGAGGTTCAAGGTTTGAATCCTTGCGGAGTCACCAACAAACAGTTGCACCCTTAGCTCAGTTGGTAGAGCAACTGACTCTTAATCAGTGGGTCTAGGGTTCGAATCCCTAAGGGTGTACAAAAAGAGCATTTCTTAACAGAAATGCTCTTTTTTGTTTTATATTTCTCCCTACCATTTAATATCACCTTTAAATATCACTTTATATCTCTTTAAATATCAATATAAAAAAAGTTGCAGCCATCCAAAGTTTACACCCAGACAACCGCAACCAATTTACCAATCAAAAATATCTAAAATCTCATCCCGTCATCATCATACAACTCTACTATCAACAGAAGAGCCAGTAAAGAACTGCCAGCACGGCTATCATAACAACAGCTACCATTGCTTTAATCATGCAGGTAGCCACCTTCTTTAAGACAAACAGTCCTACAACAAGGACTACCAATACCAGCGCATAATATCCAAAATCATTCATATCACATTATTATATAGTATAAACTACCAATCAGTATTCATCACCCTATTAACGATCATTTTTTAATGCCCTACGGAATTCAGCCGGTATCGGAGTTTCAAATTCCATAGGCTGATGCGTTACGGGATGATAGAAACACAGCACATAGGCATGCAGGCACAAGCGCTGGCATGGATCATCACCATTACCATACTTGATGTCACCACACACCGGATGCCCCATATCAGCCGTATGAACACGAATCTGATTCTTACGGCCCGTTTCGAGTTTGAACTCCACCAGAGAATGAGCCGTTGTACGCTCTAATGTATGGAAATGAGTAACAGCATACTTGCCGCCATTATCCGTATCACTGCTGTAAGTAATATAAGCCTTGTTATCTTTCAGCCAGTTGGCAACGGTACCTTCATCTTCTTCCATCTCTCCGGAAACCAGAGCCACATATCTACGGTCGTACACATTATGATGCCAATCATCCTCCAAAGCCAACTCCGTCTGCTTATCCTTGGCATAAATCATCAAGCCCGAAGTATCACGATCCAGTCGGTGGACTACATGCGCCTGACAGTTCTGGCGAGTCTTATGAAAATAATCATCAAGTACCGTTTTCACATTCAGAGTAGAATGACCGGCTGCCATACTCAATATACCGATGTTTTTCTCGACAACAATCAGATATCTGTCTTCATAAACAATCTTAAGGTATCTGCTTTTAAATACCTCCTGATTCTTCTTTGTCTTGCTCACACTCACCTTCATACCCGGCTTCAGGGCATAATCAAACTGGGTAATGGTTTTGCCATTTACCTTGATTCCCCTACCCTGCAGAGTCTGCTTCACCTTAGTCTTGCTAGGTCCCTTCACATTCTCCATCAGCCATTCCAGCAACGGAGCAGTTTTTTCTACCTTGTAATGCTCATATTCATTTGGGTTTCCGTAGCCATAAGCATTATTGGTATGCTTATTAAAATTTCCTTTTCTATTTTGTTGTCTCATATTGTTATCGATATCATTTTCTTAACATGAAAAACACAGAATCAATGCTGCATTTTCTCCGTTTCAGCCTACAAAAGTAAGACTTTTCTGCAAAATAACAAAAAGCCACCATGTTTTTAACTAAAAATTAGTAACTTTTGCCAATAAATCATTGTGTTTCAAATATTTTTTTGTAATTTTGCAGCTGAATTAAAGATATAATCAGAATAAAAGATATTTAGGAACAAATAATGATTACAGTACAAAATCTTGCGATCCAATTCGGAAAGAGAGTGCTTTACAAGGATGTAAACCTCAAGTTCACTCATGGTAATATTTATGGTATCATCGGTGCTAACGGCGCCGGAAAATCTACTTTCCTCCGCGCTATCAGCGGCGACCTTGAACCAAACAAGGGTACAGTAGAAATGGGACCAGGCGAGCGCCTTTCTGTCTTGGAACAGGACCACTTCAAATATGACGATTTCCGCGTGATGGATACCGTTCTGATGGGCCATCAGCCATTATGGGAAAACATGAAGGAGCGCGAGCGCCTCTATGCTAAGCCAGAGATGACAGAAGAAGATGGTAACCTCGCTGCTGAGCTGGAGCTCAAGTTTGCAGAAATGAATGGTTGGGAGGCTGAAAGCAATGCCGCACAACTTCTGCAGAACCTCGGCGTAAAGGAAGACCGCCACGACAAACTCGTTGGAGATCTCTCTAATACAGAGAAGGTGCGCGTGATGCTGGCAAAGGCACTCTTCGGCAACCCAGACAACCTCCTTCTCGATGAGCCTACCAACGACCTCGACCTCGACACTGTTGAGTGGCTGGAAGACTATCTCAGCAACATTGAACAGACCGTACTCGTAGTATCTCACGACCGTCACTTCCTCGATGCTGTAAGTACCCAGACCGTAGATATCGACTTCGGTAAGATTACGATGTTTGCAGGTAACTACTCTTTCTGGTATGAGAGTTCTCAGTTGGCTCTCCGCCAGGCTCAGAACCAGAAGATGAAGGCTGAAGAGAAGAAGAAGCAGTTGGAAGAATTCATCCGCCGATTCTCAGCTAACGTTGCCAAGAGTAAGCAGACAACATCCCGCAAGAAGATGCTGGAGAAACTGAACGTTGAAGAAATCCGTCCTTCAAGCCGTAAATACCCAGGCATCATCTTCCAGATGGACCGTGAGCCAGGTAACCAGATTCTGGAGGTAGAGGGACTGAAAGCATGCGACGAAGACGGAACAGTGCTCTTCGACAATGTAAACTTCAACATAGAAAAGGGCGAGAAGGTAGTATTCCTCTCTCACAACCCTAAGGCGATGACCGCACTCTTCGAAATCATCAACGGCAACCGAAAGGCTGACGCAGGTGACTACAAGTGGGGTGTTACTATCACAACAGCTTATCTCCCACTCGATAATACAGAATTCTTCCAGAGCGACAAGAACCTGGTAGACTGGTTGAGCCAGTATGGTCCAGGTAACGAAGTTGCCATGAAGGGCTACCTCGGAAGAATGCTCTTCAGCGGCGAAGAAGTACTGAAGAAGGTAAATGTCCTCTCCGGAGGTGAGAAGATGAGATGTATGATTGCACGCATGCAGTTGCAGAACGCCAACTGCCTGATTCTTGATACACCAACCAACCACTTGGACCTGGAGAGTATTCAGGCATTCAACAACAACCTGGTAGGTTTCAAGGGCAATATCCTCTTCTCTAGCCACGACCACGAATTCATCAACACCGTGGCAAACCGCATCATCGAGCTCACTCCATCAGGCACCATCGACAAGCTCATGTCTTATGATGAGTATATCTACGATGAAGCTATCAAGGAGCAGAAGGCTAAGATGTACGGATTCTAAACAGAAAGTTATTCTGCTGTTTTAAACAGCAACCACAAATTATCTTATAATTTAATAGTGCCAATTCGATGAGAATCGGGTTGGCACACTTTTTGTCAAACAACCAATAACAAGAATTATCATGTTTAAAAAATTTAAGACTATGTCAAAAGAAAAAGAAATCAATATAGAGGACGGAAACGTTCAGGAGACTGTTCAGAATGAAAATAATGAGCAGACAACTCAAAATGAAAATACTGAGGAAAATCAGAATACTGACAACAAGGCAGAAGAAGGTGACAACAATACAGACGCTGCTGACAAGAAGGCAGAAGAGATTGATCCTTTAACAAAAGCACAGCAAGAGGTAGAGGAACTCAAGAAACAGTTGCTCTATAAGACTGCTGAGTTTGAGAATTACCGCAAGCGTACCCTCAAAGAGAAAGCAGAACTGATTTTGAATGGCGGCGAGAAGACTGTAGCTGCTATTCTGCCTATTCTCGACGACTTTGAGCGTGCCATCGCTGACAAGAGCGAAGACCCTAAGGCTATCAAGGAAGGTGTCCAGATGATTTTCAACAAGTTCGTAAAGACACTCGAAGGTCTTGGCGTTAAGAAGATTGAAACCAACGACAAGGATTTCGATGTAGATTTCCACGAGGCTATTGCTATGGTTCCGGGAATGGGCGATGACAAGAAGGGAAAGATCATTGACTGCGTCCAGACAGGTTATACGATGAACGACAAGGTGATTCGCCATGCCAAGGTAGCTGTAGGTCAGTAAGAAAGAAATATCAAGAATTATTTTTCAAAATCCAGAACATTCCATTAGAATTCTGCAAGAAAATTCAATATTTGAAATAAGCAAATGGCTAAGAGAGACTATTATGAGGTGCTGGGCGTAGACAAGTCGGCATCAGAAGACGAAATAAAGAAGGCGTATCGAAAGATAGCCATTAAGTATCATCCAGACCGCAACCCTGGCAACAAAGAGGCGGAAGAGAAATTCAAGGAAGCTGCCGAAGCTTACGAAGTTCTCCACGATGCCCAGAAGCGCCAGCAGTATGACCAGTTTGGTTTCGACGGGCCACAAGGTGGATTCGGCGGATTCGGCGGTGGTGCCAGCATGGACATGAACGACATCTTCTCTATGTTTGGAGATATCTTTGGCGGACACGGCGGTTTCAGCGGCTTTGGTGGCGGCGGTTTCGGTGGCGGCTCACAGAAGCGGGTTTACCAGGGTGGCGACCTTCGCGTAAGAGTAAAACTGACTCTCCAAGAGGCAGCAACAGGTGTTACCAAGCGCTTCAAGATTCGCAAGGATGTAACTTGCTCTGCATGTCACGGAACAGGTTGCGAAGGTGGTGCCCAGCCAGAAACATGTCCGGAATGTCATGGAAGCGGCTATGTCTTAAAAACGGTGCGCAGCATGTTCGGCATGATGCAAACTCAGGCTGCATGTACAAAGTGTGGCGGTGAGGGAACTATCATCAAAAACAAATGTAAGGAATGCGGTGGCGACGGAATCGTGAAGGGCGAGGAACTCGTAGAAATCAATATCCCTGCAGGTGTCGACAACGATATGGTTGTTACCGTTGAAGGAAAGGGTAACCAAGGCAAGCACAATGGTCTCTACGGAAACCTACAGGTAATGGTAAGCGTAGAAAAGAACGATGATTTCGAGCGTGTTGGTCAGGACTTATACCATAATCTTGTTCTTGACTTTGCAACTGCCACTTTGGGTGGCGAGGTAGAAGTCCCTACCTTGGATGGTAAGACGAAGATCAAAATAGAACCAGGCACACAACCAGGCAAACAGATTCGTTTGCGTGGCAAAGGTATGCCGGCTATTAAGGGATATGGTTATGGCCGTGGTGATATTATCGTCAATATTACCGTTTTCATCCCTACATCTCTGACCAAAGAAGAAAAGAATCTTGTTGTGAAATTCAAGGAATGCGATAATTTCAAAGCAGATAATGCAGAGAAGAAATCTCTCTTTGAAAGTTTCAAGAATCTCTTTAAAAAATAAACTGTAAAGAGCAATCCCCGAAGAGGGCGAACTATCTTCGAAAGAACGGTTCGCTCTTTTCGGGGATTATCTGTATATATAATAAGGTATAACATGAATTATCAAGAAACTGTTGAATATCTTTTCACCAGCACGCCGGTTTTTGAAAAGATTGGAGCCAAGGCATACAAACCTGGGCTTGATACGATGTATAAAATGGATGAACACTTCGGACATCCTCATAACCAATATAAATGTATCCATATTGCAGGAACCAACGGAAAAGGTTCATCATCCCATACACTTGCTGCAATCCTGCAGAGCCAGGGCTATAAGGTCGGTCTGTTCACATCTCCACATCTTGTAGATTTCAGAGAACGCATTCGCGTAAATGGTGAGATGGTAAGCGAAGAGTATGTAATCGACTTTGTAGAAAACAACCGGAAATTCTTCGAACCGCTACATCCTTCGTTCTTTGAACTGACCACCATGATGGCATTTCAGTATTTTGCAGAACAAAAGGTAGACTTTGCCGTCATCGAAGTTGGATTGGGAGGAAGACTGGATAGTACCAACATCATCACTCCTATCCTATCCGTTATCACGAACATCAGTTTTGACCACACCCAATTCCTCGGGAATACACTCGGCGAGATTGCAGGCGAAAAGGCGGGTATCATCAAGCCACAGATTCCTGTCGTCATTGGCGAATGGAACGAAGAGACCCAACCTGTGTTCATCAAGAAAGCCCATGAGCAGAATTCTCCTATTCATTTTGCACATGCAACTGACGCAGACATGAACTTCGAACTGAAAGGCAACTATCAGAAAAAGAACTTCTGCACCATATCCGCAGCCGTAGAATGCCTGAAGGAAGAAGGAATAGAAATCAAAGATGAAAGCATAAAAATCGGCTTCGAACATGTATGCGAGCTGACAGGCTTACGTGGCAGATGGGAAAAACTCAACGAGCACCCTCTCACCATCTGTGATACGGGACATAACCTTGCCGGATGGGAGTATCTGGAACCTCAGATTGCATCCGTCAAAGCCGATACGAAACATATTGTCTTCGGAATGGTTGACGACAAAGATGTAGAGCATGTAATGGGACTATTAGAAAAGTTGCCAAAAGAAAGCACGATTTTCTATTGGACACAGCCATCAACCAAAAGAGCGATTCCTGTAGACAAATTATACGGATACGCACAAAAGCACGGCTTAAACGGAACATGCTATCAAACTATCGCACAGGCATTTAACAAAGCAAAAGCAAACGCAAAAAAAGATGATTTTATCTTTATTGGCGGATCAAGTTACGTCGTTGCCGATTTGCTATCAGAATCGTTTTAGGATTTTTTAAATCAAAAAGTTCATAAAATATTTGTAATACTCATTTTTTTTTAGTTACTTTGCAGTACATTACTTAAACCAAAGTAAGGTAACTAAAAAAAGTGAGATATTATGAATACAGAACCAGCAAATAAGTGTGGTTTGAAAAGAGAAGATTTTCAGACCACAGTGAATGGCAAGAAGACTGATCTCTTCGTGTTAAGAAACAAGCAAGGCAACGAAGTTGCAGTGACTAACTATGGTGGAGCAGTCGTAGCCATCATGATGCCAGACAAGGATGGCAACTATGCCAACCTCATCCAAGGCCATGACAACATACAGGACGTCATCAACTCGCCAGAGCCATTCTTGAGTGTGCTCATCGGTCGTTATGGCAACCGTATTAAAGAAGGCAAGTTCATACTTCACGGCAAGGAGTATCAATTAGCATGCAACGATGGTCCCAACCACCTGCATGGTGGACCTACAGGTTTCCACACCAAAGTTTGGGATGCAACCCGCATGAGTGATAGCGCTGTCGTATTGAAACACACGAGCCCTTATGGTGAAGAAGGCTTCACTGGTGAGTTGACAGTTTGGGTAGCTTACACATTGACCGACGACAATGAGTTCGTTATCAAGTATCAGGCTACAACCAACAAGACAACCATCTGCAACCTGACACATCACGCTTTCTTCTCAATCCAGGGTATTGCTAATCCTACCCCAACAGTTGACAATATCATCTGTGAGGTGAACGCAAACTACTATCTCCCTATCGATAAGTATTCTATCCCTACAGGTGAGATTTTGAAGGTTGAGGGCACACCATTCGATTTCCGTACACCAAAGCCAATTGGTCAGGACATCAATGCAGACAACGAGCAGATCAAGAATGGTCAGGGCTATGACCACAACTATGTATTGAACAAGACAGAAGAAGGTGAGTTGAGTTTCGCTGCCCGTATAAAAGACCCTGTAAGCTGCCGTACCATGGAGGTTTATACCACAGAACCAGGTTTGCAGATGTACACAGGTAATTTCCTTGCAGGTATCTCAGGACAGTTTGGTGCAACATTCCCACGTCGCAGTGCAGTCTGCTTCGAGGCACAGAAGTTCCCAGACACTCCAAATCACACCTATTTCCCAAGTTGCAGATTAAATCCGGGTGAAACATACATCCAGAAGACAATCTATAAGTTTGGAATTGACAAATAAATCAGAATAAATCATGGAGCAGGTACTCTAAACAGCACTTGCTCCATTTTCGCGCTTGAATGACAAAACCCATCCAGCGCGACAACAATCTTAAAGAGAAGTCTTAACGTCTTTAAAGAAGAAACAACCTCTTTAGAAGAAAAGAGTAGCAACCTCTTTACCATAAAAGAGAATCAATAACCTCTTCAAAAAGAGTATAAACAAGCTTTTCGCAAATAATAATAACAAATAACAATATCAACTATCAAAAAAAATGGAAAACCAAAGTAAAAATGGCAATATCATCGCCATTATCACGATGATGTTCCTCTACGCCATGATTTCGTTCGTAACGAATTTGGCTGCTCCTATCGGAGTTATTTGGAAAAATGTATTCGCTGACAGCGGAAGTGCTAACATGATTGGTATGTTGGGTAACGCCATGAACTTCTTGGCTTACCTCTTCATGGGTATCCCTGCAGGTAAGTTGCTCACCAAGATCGGTTACAAGAAGACCGCCCTCACCGGTATCGCTACCGGATTCGTAGGCGTGCTCATCCAGTTCCTTTCAGGTAAGTTCGGTGCCGACATCTCAGGCTTCGCCGTTTACCTCTTCGGTGCGTTCATCTCAGGTTTCGCAGTTTGTATTTTGAATACTGTTGTAAACCCAATGTTGAACCTCATCGGTGGTGGTGGTAACCGCGGTAACCAGTTGAACCTCATCGGTGGTACATTGAACAGTTTATCCGGAACTTTAACCCCAATGCTCGTAGGTGCCCTTATCGGTACTGTTACTGCTAATACCAAAATGGTAGATGTGAACCTCGTGCTTTACATTGCCCTTGCCGTATTCGCAGCAGCATTCGTTATCTTGAACTTCATCCCTATCCAGGATCCAGAGATGGGTAAGACTACAGACAAGACTGTATTCGAGCATTCACCATGGGCTTTCCGCCACTTCAACCTCGGCGTTATCGCAATCTTCGTTTATGTAGGTGTTGAGGTAGGCATTCCTGGAACATTGAACTTCTACATTTCTGATACAACAGCAAATGGCGGTGGTTTCATCAATGGTACAGCCTTGGCAAATGCAGCAGCTATCGGTGGTTTCGTTGCAGGTACATACTGGCTTCTGATGCTGGTTGGTCGTCTTTGCTCCAGTTTTATTGCTGACAAGGTATCTAGCCGCATGATGATGATGATTGCCAATGGTGCAGGTATGATCTTTATCGTCCTCGCCGTACTTCTCGGCAAGTCAACAACAGTAGAAATGCCTGTATTTACAGGTACATCATTCCAGATGGTAACAGTGCCTATCGCAGCCATGTTCCTGGTACTCTGCGGTCTCTGCACTTCTATCATGTGGTCTTCTATCTTCAACCTTGCTACTGAGGGTCTTGGCAAGTATACAGCCCAGGCTTCAGGTATCTTCATGATGATGGTAGTAGGTGGTGGATTGATGCCATTGGTACAGAACTTCATCGCAGACAATGCTGGCTATATGGCTAGTTACATTGTGCCTCTCATCTGTATGGCATACATGTTCTTCTATTCTGTAGCTGGTTGCAAGAACATCAACAAGGATATTCCTGTTGATTAATAACACGAAATAAATTAGCCCTAAGGCTTATATAGTCTTGGGGCTAAATCATATAATCAAATCTTTAGTAACAACACAACAAAAACTTAACTAATTATGGATATTGAAAAAGTAAGAAGCCGCTTCATCAAGCATTTCGATGGTAAAACAGGTAACATCTACATGTCACCAGGTCGTATTAACCTGATTGGCGAGCATACCGATTATAATGGTGGATTTGTTTTCCCAGGTGCAGTAGATAAGGGTATCATGGCAGAAATACGTCCTAACGGAACAGATACCGTCATGCTCTACTCTATCGACTTGAAGGACCGTGTAGAATTCAAGGTTAATGATCCTGAAGGTCCACGCGCTTCATGGGCACGTTACATCTATGGTGTTTGCCAGGAGATGAAGGCATTGGGCGTTGACGTAAAGGGTTTCAATGCAGCATTCTATGGTGATGTGCCTCTCGGTGCAGGTATGTCTTCTTCTGCTGCTCTTGAAAGCTGTTTTGCTTTTGCTTTGAACGACCTCTTTGGTGACAACAAGGTTTCTAAATGGGATCTCGTTCTCGCTGGTCAGGCTACTGAGCACAAGTATGTAGGTGTTAACTGCGGTATCATGGACCAGTTTGCTTCTGTTTTCGGCAAGGAAGGTAAGTTGATGCGCCTCGATTGCAACAGCCGCGAATTTGAATACTTCCCATTCGAGCCTAAGGGCTATAAACTCTGCCTGGTAAACTCTAAGGTAAAGCACGAGTTGGCAGGTTCTCCATACAACGACCGCCGCAACTCTTGCGAAAATGTTGTTAAGCACATTGCAGCAAAGCACCCAGAAGCTAAGTTCGAAACTCTCCGTGATTGCACATGGGAGCAGTTGGAAGAGGTTCGCGCTGAGGTAGGCGAAGAGGATTACAGCCGCGCTCACTTCGTATTGGGCGAGAAGGACCGCGTTTTGGCTGTCTGCGATGCTCTTGAGAAGGGTGACTACGAGACAGTAGGTCAGAAGATGTACGAGACTCACTACGGCTTGAGCAAGGAATACGAGGTAAGCTGCGAGGAACTCGACTTCTTAAACGATGTTGCTAAGGAGAATGGTGTTACTGGTAGCCGTATCATGGGCGGTGGCTTCGGTGGCTGCACCATCAACCTGGTAAAGGACGATATCTACGACAAGTTCGTTGAGGACATTACAGCTAAGTTCACAGCTAAATATGGTCATGCTCCAGAGATTTACCCTGTAATAATCTCTGAGGGTTCTCACAAGGTTTGCTAATATATACATTATATATAATATAAGGAACTGCAGTTAGTATTGCTAACTGCAGTTTTTTTTTGTCCCAAATAAGACAAAAACAGGCGTTTTCATACAAATAGTGTTAAAAAGACACTTTAGAAGGAAAAAAGTTAGGGAAAACGCTTGCAGATTCGAAATAAAATTGTAATTTTACACCCAAAATGAATAGACAATAAAAAACAGCCTAAAAATGAGTACATTTAAGACCCTATTTATGGGAGTTGGTTTTGCGGCTATCGCTACCCTCTCAGCTTGTTCATCAAGCAGCAATGCAAGTCTCACACAATCTGGTTTGAATCCGGCAGATTTCGATTCAACAGTATTGGGCAAGAAGACTGAGTTAGTAACTCTCAAGAATGCAAACGGCATGGAAGTTTGCCTCACCAATTATGGTGGACGTGTCGTTTCCATTTCCGTTCCAAACAAGGACGGAAAGCCAACAGATGTGGTTCTTGGTTACGATAATATCCATCAGTATGCTGACACCCTTAACTCTCCTTCAGACTATGGTTCTTCTGTAGGACGTTATGCCAACCGTATCAAGGATGCTAAACTTTCACTTGCTGGTTCAACATACCAGTTGAAGGCAAATGATAATGGCAACTGCCTACATGGTGGTGGTGCTACAGGATGGTTGAACCAGGTTTACGACATTACAGAGAAGAACGACTCATCCGTTACCTTCATTATCAATGCGAAGGATGGCGAGAATGGTTTCCCTGGCAACGTAACAGCAACAGCTAAATATACAGTCAAGAGTGACAACACACTCGACATCGAGTTTGGCGCTACAACAGACAAAGAGACCGTTGTCAATATGACCAACCACAGTTACTTCAACTTGAATGGCGATCCATCTAAGGAAGGTTTCGATCAGATAATGTACATCAATGCAGATAAGTTTACTCCTGCAGATTCACTTTACATCCCAACTGGTGAAATCAAGAGTGTCGATGGAACCCCTATGGATTTCCGTAAACCTGCAGAAATCGGCAAGAAGGTTGATTATAACTTTGATCAGATTAAGAATGCTACAGGTTACGACCACAACTGGTGTTTGAACACATATAAGAATGGTAAGGGCGATGACAAAACAGTTTGCGCAAGCCTCTACTCACCAAAGAGCGGTATCCTTCTTGAAGTATTTACCAACGAGCCAGGCATTCAGGTTTACACCGGTAACTTCCAAGGCACAGGTATTGCCTGCAAGCATGGCATCAAGTATCCTAAACACGTAAGCGTTTGCTTCGAGAGCCAGAAATATCCTGATTCTTCAACCAAGATTGCTCAGGGTGTAAAGGATTGGACAGATGCCACATTGAAGCCAGGAGAGAAATACTATTCTCACCTCGCTTACAAATTCAGCGTTAAAAAGTAAGCGTAAGTTAGTTTAAAAGTCAGCGAACCGGCGGATAAAGTCCGCCGGAACAACTAACATCCAACAAGAAGTTTTCGCAATGACAAAAAAAAAACGAAATGTGCTGGATAAGAAACTAACATAATAAGCATTCAATAAAAGAAAAGAATAAACAAATAATAATAAACAAACAATCTTATAGTAATTATGAATTGGAATTCAACAGAATTCGTATGGCTTGATTGGGCTATACTCGCCATTGGTGTTATCGGCGTAATTTGGGCTGTCTGGCACGCAATCGTGAAAGACAGAAAGGCTCAGAAAGGTGAAGACTCTTCTGCCTACCTCTTCGGTAAGGGTGAGCCATGGTATGTAATCGGTATGGCTATCTTTGCTGCCAACATTGGTTCTGAGCACCTCGTTGGTTTGGCTGGTACAGGTGCCAAGAGTGGTGTTGGTATGGCACACTGGGAGATGCAGGGCTGGATGATCCTCATCTTGGGTTGGCTGTTCGTACCTTTCTACCAGTTGCTCATTAACAAGATGGGTAAGATCATCACCATGCCAGACTTCCTGAAGTTCCGCTATACCCAGCGCACAGGTTCATGGCTCTCTATCATCACCCTCGTAGCTTACATCCTTACTAAGGTGAGCGTTACAGCCCTTACAGGTGGTATCTTCTTTGAATATCTTTGGGGCTTGAACTTCTGGGTTGGTGCCATCGGTCTGATTATCCTCACCACCATCTTCACCGTATTCGGTGGTATGAAGGGTGTGATGACATTGTCAACTATCCAGACTCCTATCCTCGTCATCGGTTCTTTCCTCGTACTCTTCCTCGGTCTCTCTACCCTTGGCGGTGGCAGCATAGCTGCTGGTTGGGCCGACATGATGGATTACTGCGGCAAGCTGAACAATGGTTATGGTACAACTCACATGTTCCACTGGGAGGCAGGTGACTCTATGTATCAGGAGTATCCTGGTTTCGTAGTATTCATCGGTGCAACCATCATCGGTTTCTGGTACTGGTGTACTGACCAGCACATCGTTCAGCGTGTACTCGGTCAGGTTCCTGGCGAGAGCAACGTAGAGGTTATGAAGCGTGCCCGCCGCGGTACTATCGCAGCCGGTTTCTTCAAGGTACTCCCTTGCTTCATGTTCCTCATCCCAGGTATGATTGCAGCCGCATTGGCTCAGAAGGGTGCCATCCAGATGAACGAGACTGATGCAGCCTTCGCCATCATGGTAAAGACCGTTCTTCCTGCAGGTATCAAGGGTATCGTAACCATCGGTTTCATCTGCGCACTCGTTGCTTCATTGGCAGCATTCTTCAATAGCTGTGCTACCCTCTTCACCGAGGACTTCTACAAACCATTGAAGAAGGGCATGTCTGAGGCTCACTACGTACTCGTTGGCCGTATCGCTACCGTAGTAGTTGTGGTTCTAGGTTTCGCATGGTTGCCAATCATGATGAAGATGGATACTTTGTACAACTATCTCCAGGGTATCCAGTCACTCTTGGCTCCAGCCATGGTAGCTGTATTTGCAATGGGTATCTTCTTCAAGAAGATTACTCCAAAGTCAGGTGAATATACCATGATTACAGGTTTCCTCATCGGTATGCTCCGCCTCGTTACCAACGTCATTACTGATACAGGTAAGGCTACAATGGATGGTGCATTCTGGGATTACACCGCATGGTTCTGGCAGACCAACTGGCTCGTATTCGAGTGCTGGTTGCTCGTATTCCTCATCATCTTCATGGTAGTAGTAAGCTGCTTCACTCCAGCTCCAAGCAAGGAGCAGGTAGAGGCAATCACCTTCACATCAGACTTCAAGAAGTCTATCCGTGAGAGTTGGAGTGCCTTCGATATTATCGGTACCCTCGTAGTAATCGGCCTCTGCGCAGCATTCTACGCATACTTCTGGTAAAATATTATTCACGTCAGGAGCAAGAAGTGAGGAGTCTGGAATTTTCTCAAAGATCAGACAAAACTGTTTCTGTTGAAAAAATTCGCGATCCTTTCTTCTCCTTCTTACTCCTTGATTTTCCTCTCGAACCTGCTCTATGAAGAGCAAGCAAAAGAACACAACTATACATACATTGAATCATTACATCAAAACAGCAGAAAGACCATGACCCAGTTTTATAATGAATACTCCAAAGTATTAGTATCCGTCGATTGTATCATTTTCGGTTTCGACGGTAGTAACCTCCAGGTACTGATAGGCAAACGCAAGATGGACCCGGGAAGAGGCGAATGGTCACTCTATGGTGGTTTCGTTGGCGCAACAGAAAATCTCGAAGATGCTGCCAACAGAGTCATCCTGGAACTTACTGGAATGAAAAAGCTCTATATAAGACAAGTAGGAGCTTTCGGCCGCATCGACCGTGACCCAGGTGAGCGAGTTATCTCTATCGCCTATTGCACTCTCATCAATGTGAAAGACTATGATGACAGCCTCCGTGTAGAACACGGATTGGAATGGGTTAGTCTGAACGAACTTCCAGAACTTTACTCAGACCACAAACTCATGATCCGCAACGCTATCGCACAGATACGCCGCCGCATCAATCATGAGCCATTAAGCTTCAAACTCCTCCCAGACCTCTTTACGCTGACACAGCTTCAGCATGTATTCGAGGCAGTAATAGGCGAAGAGATTGATAAGCGCAACTTCCGCAAACGCGTGAAGGATATCGACTTCATCGAGAAAACAGAACTCATCGATAAAGTCAACTCGAAACGAGGCGCCGCCCTCTACCGCTTCAACAAGAAAGCATACGAGGAAGACCCATCGTTCAACTTGAAATAGAATAAACAACTTAAAACAAAAGATATTATGTTAGAAGAATTAAAAGAAAAAGTGTTCAAGGCAAACCTTGATCTCGTTAAGCACAACCTCGTGCTCTTTACATGGGGTAATGTGAGTGGTATCGACCGCGAGAAAGGTCTGGTTGTCATCAAACCATCAGGCGTCGATTATGACACCATGAAGGCTAGCGATATGGTAGTGGTAGACTTGGAAACAGGTAAGGTAGTAGAAGGCGATCTGAATCCATCATCAGATACACCAACTCACTTGGTTCTCTACCGCGCATTCCCAGAGTTGGGTGGCGTAGTTCATACTCACTCTACTTATGCTACCGCTTGGGCACAGGCTGGCTTGGACATCCCTAATATTGGTACAACTCATGCTGATTACTTCCACGATTGCATCCCTTGCACTGATGCAATGACAGAAGATATGATGGCAGAATATGAGCACAACACAGGTGTTGTCATCGTTGACCGTTTCAAGAAAGATAACATCAACCCAGTTCATACTCCTGGCGTATTGGTTAAGAACCATGGTCCTTTTACATGGGGTAAGGATGCTGACCAGGCTGTTTATCACGCAGTAGTAGCTGAACAGGTAGCAAAGATGGCTTTCATCTCATTCTCTGTGAATCCAAACACCACCATGAACCCATTGCTCGTAGAGAAGCACTTCAACCGCAAGCACGGTCCTAACGCTTACTACGGACAGAAAAAGCACTAATTAAAGGGTGTCTCAAATAAAAATATTGAATCACATTAACAATAACAATTAATACAACAAACAATCATGATTAAAGCATTTGAAAATTTAGAGGTATGGTTTGTAACTGGTGCACAGCTTCTTTACGGAGGCGAAACAGTTAAGATAGTTGATGGTCACTCTAAGGACATGGTAGATGGTCTGAACAACAGTGGCATCATCCCAATCAAGGTAGTTTACAAGGGCACAGCTAACTCTTCTGCAGAAGTAGAGGCTGTCATGAAGGCTGCCAACAACGATGAGAAGTGCGTAGGTATCATCACATGGATGCACACCTTCTCTCCAGCTAAGATGTGGATCAAGGGCTTGCAGGCTCTCGAGAAGCCTCTCCTCCACTTCCACACTCAGTACAATGCAGAACTCCCTTGGGATTCTATCGATATGGATTTCATGAACCTCAACCAGTCTGCTCACGGCGACATCGAGTTCGGTCACATCTGCACCCGTATGCGCATCCCTAGAAAGGTAGTTGTAGGTTACTGGAAGAGCGAAGAGGCTCAGAAGCAGATTGCAACATGGGCTCGCGTAGCTGCAGGTGTTGCTGATGCTCACAACGTACGCTGCTTGATGTTCGGTATGAACATGAACAACGTTGCTGTAACAGATGGTGACCGCGTAGAGTTCGAACAGCGCTTGGGTTACCACGTAGATTACTACCCAGTATCTTCACTCATGGAATACTACAAGAAGGTAACTGATGCAGAAGCTGATGCTCTCGTTGAGGAGTACAAGAAGGAGTACACCATCAAGATTGATGAGTCTGGCGAGGAAGTTTATTGGGAGAAGGTGAAGAACGCAGCTAAGGCTGAGATCGCTCTCCGTCGCGTATTGAAGGATGAGAACGCAGTAGCATTCACAACCAACTTCGATGACCTCGGCGATGCTGACATCGACGATCCAAACTTCTGCGGTTTCGACCAGATTCCTGGTTTGGCTTCACAGCGCCTGATGGCAGAGGGTTATGGTTTCGGTGCAGAGGGTGACTGGAAGACAGCTTGCCTCTACCGCACACTCTGGGTAATGAACCAGGGCTTGGAGAAGGGTTGCTCATTCCTCGAGGACTACACACTCAACTTCGCTGCCGACCGCACATCTAGCCTCCAGAGCCACATGCTCGAGGTATGCCCATTGATCGCAACAGACAAGCCAAAGCTCGAGGTTCACTTCCTCGGCATCGGTATCCGCAAGCAGCAGACTGCCCGTTTGGTATTCACATCTAAGACAGGTAAGGGTGTTAAGGCAACTGTAGTTGACCTCGGCAACCGTTTCCGTCTCATCGCAAGTGAGGTAGAGTGCATCGAGCCAAAGGCTATGCCTAAGCTCCCTGTAGCTTCAGCTCTCTGGGTTCCACAGCCAACCTTCGAGATTGGTGCAGGTGCTTGGATCCTTGCTGGTGGTACTCACCACAGTGCATTCTCTTACGATATCACTGCTGAGTACTGGGAAGACTTCTGCGAGATTCTCGGTATTGAGTTCGTCAACATCGACAAGAACACAACTATCAGCAGCTTCAAGCAGCAGCTCCGCAACAACGAGATTTACTACATGCTCAACAAGGCGTTGAGATAATTTAAGTGAAGAGTGAAGAACGAAGAGTGAAGAATTCCATTGCTTTTCTCTTTGTTCCTTACATTAAAGAAAGAATCAATAATGAGCGCAAAAACTATTATAGAATCAGGTAAGGCCATTCTCGGTATCGAGTTTGGCTCTACCAGAATCAAGGCTGTCTTGATCGACACCGACAACAACCCTATCGCACAGGGTAGCTTTGAGTGGGAAAACCAGTTGGTTGATGGTCTCTGGACTTACAGCATCGACACAATCTGGAAAGGTTTGCAGGATTGTTATGCCGACCTCCGCAAGAACGTGAAGGCTGAGTACGACTGCGAAATCAAGCAGTTGGCTGCCATCGGTATTTCTGCGATGATGCACGGCTACATGGCTTTCGGTAAGGATGAGAACATTCTCGTTCCTTTCCGCACATGGCGTAACACCAATACAGCCAAGGCTGCAGCTGAACTTTCAGAACTCTTCCACTTCAACATCCCATTGCGTTGGAGTATCTCTCACGTATATCAGGCTATCCTGAATGGTGAGAACCACATCAACAAGATTGACTTCCTTACCACTCTCGCCGGTTATATCCACTGGCAGCTCACAGGCAAGAAGGTTTTGGGCGTAGGCGATGCATCAGGTATGCTCCCTATCGACTCTAACACCAACAACTACGATGCAGAGATGGTAGCTAAGTTCGATAAGCTCATCGAGCCTAAGAACCTGGGCTGGAAGATTCTCGACATTCTCCCTGAGGTGCTGAACGCAGGCGAAGATGCTGGCGTATTGACCGAGGAAGGTGCAAAGAAGCTCGACCCATCAGGCACACTCCAGGCAGGCACCCCACTCTGTCCTCCAGAAGGTGATGCAGGTACTGGTATGGTAGCTACCAACGCTGTACGTCAGCGCACAGGTAACGTCAGTGCAGGTACATCTTCTTTCTCTATGATTGTATTGGAGAAAGCCTTGAGCCAACCTTACGAAGTCATTGATATGGTGACTACTCCAGACGGTAGCCCTGTAGCAATGGTTCACTGCAACAACTGTACTTCCGACCTCAATGCATGGGTAGGTTTGTTCAAGCAATATCAGGAGTTGCTCGGTGTTCCAGTAGATATGAACGAGGTATTCGGCAAGCTCTACAACCACGCTCTTGAAGGCGATGCTGATTGCGGAGGATTGATTGCTTACAACTATATCTCTGGTGAGCCTGTAACAGGTCTTGCAGAAGGTCGCCCTATGTTCGTACGTTCTGCCAACGACCACTTCAACCTTGCCAACTTCATGCGTGCCAACCTCTATGCTTCAGTAGCTGTATTGAAGATTGGTAACGATGTATTGTTCAAGGACGAGAAGGTACAGGTAGATCGCATCACAGGTCATGGCGGTTTGTTTAAGACCAAGGGTGTAGGTCAGCGCATCCTCGCTGCAGCCATTAACTCCCCTATCTCTGTCATGGAGACAGCAGGCGAAGGTGGTGCATGGGGTATCGCCCTGCTCGCAGGTTATCTCGTTAACAACGAAGAGAAGTTGAGCCTGGCAGATTATCTCGACAAGAAGGTATTTGCAGGCAATACTGGTGTAGAGATTGCACCTACTGCCGAAGATGTAGCCGGTTTTGATAAATATATTGAAACCTACAAGGCTGGTCTTGCTATCGAAAAGGCAGCAGTTGAGAACAAAAAGTAACTAAACGATAAATACGTTTGTGGGGATTCTACCTCCACAAACGTATTATACTAAAAATCGACAACAAATAATAAGAACAATGATGAAGAAACTATTCGCTACCACATTGCTTTCAACAGCAGTTGCATTCTCAGCTCAAGCTCAGGATGTAACAGGAACAATCCATGCCAACCAGGGAACACAGAAAATCAATAAAGAGATTTATGGCCAGTTTGCCGAGCATCTCGGAAGTTGTATCTATGGTGGTCTTTGGGTAGGTCCTGATTCTAAGATTCCTAACACTCAGGGTTACCGCAACGACGTGCTCCAAGCCCTCAAGGACCTGAAAGTGCCTGTATTAAGATGGCCTGGAGGATGCTTCGCTGACGAGTATCACTGGATGGATGGTATCGGTCCACGTGAGAAGCGACCAAAGATGCAGAACAACAACTGGGGTGGAACCATTGAGGACAACTCTTTCGGTACACACGAGTTTCTGAATCTCTGCGAGATGTTGGGTTGCGAGCCTTACATCAGCGGTAACGTGGGTTCCGGCACTGTCGAGGAATTGGCAAAGTGGGTGGAATATATGACCAGCGATGGAGATACTCCTATGGCAAAACTCCGCCGACAGAACGGCCGCGACAAGGCTTGGAAGGTAAAATACCTCGGTGTTGGTAACGAAAGTTGGGGCTGCGGTGGCAACATGCGTCCTGAGTATTATTCAGATCTCTTCCGCCGCTACTCTGTTTATTGCCGCAACTATGACGGGAACCAGCTCTATAAGATTGCATCTGGAGCGAGCGATTACGATTATAACTGGACTAAGGTATTGATGGACCGTATCGGCAACCGTGCCAACGCCATCTCTCTACATTATTATACAGTAACAGGCTGGACAGGCAGCAAGGGTTCTGCCACCAAGTTCAACAATGAGGATTACTACTGGACCATGGGCAAGGCGCTCGGCATAGAAGATGTCATCAAGAAGCACGAGGCTATCATGGACAAGGCTGATCCAAAGAAGCAGGTAGCCCTCCTCGTTGACGAATGGGGAACCTGGTGGGATGAGGAGCCTGGCACTATCAAGGGCCACCTCTATCAGCAGAACTGTATGCGCGATGCCTTCGTTGCAGCACTCTCGCTGAATGTATTCCACCGCCATACAGAGCGTGTGAAGATGACCAATATCGCACAGATTGTCAACGTACTCCAATCAATGATCCTGACAGATACAAAGGGAACAGGTCACATGGTTCTGACTCCAACCTATCATGTATTCAACATGTACAAGGACTTCCAGGAGGCAACCTATCTCCCAATGGATGTAAAGTGCGACTCTATGGATGTTCGCGGCGATGATCATGCAAAAGATGGAAGAAAGATTCCATTGGTATCTACTTCAGCAGCCAAGAAGGCAGATGGAACCATTGTGGTTGCTCTTGCCAATGTCAGTCTTGACAAGGCTCAGCAGGTAGAGTTTAATCTGGATGGTGCAGCTGCTCCAAAAACTGTAACAGGACAGATTCTTTCCTGCAACAAGGTGAGCGATTACAACGACTTCGCACACCCGGATGTAGTGAAGCCTGCAGTTTTTAAGGATGCAAAAGTAAAGAAAAACACCCTTAAGGTAAAAATTCCTGCAAAATCTATCGTAGTTTTGAAAATAAAATAGTATCTTTGAAGGCGAAAAAAGGAAGTATCCTTCTTTTGAGTAGCCTTCAGAGTTAGAAAAACAAGAATATTTCAGCAGAAATAACAACAATAATAAATATAAAATTATGAACGACATTAAAGTAATGAATCATGCAGCTGATAACATCCGTATCTTGGCTGCTTCAATGGTAGAAAAGGCAAATTCCGGTCACCCAGGTGGTGCTATGGGTGGTTCTGACTTCATCAACGTGCTCTTCTCTGAGTACCTGGTTTATGATCCAGCAGATCCAACATGGACTGGCCGTGACCGCTTCTTCCTCGACCCAGGTCACATGAGCCCTATGCTCTATGCTGGTTTGGCTTTGCGTGGTTTCTTCTCTATGGAAGACCTCAAGCAGTTCCGCCAGTGGGGGTCTGTAACTCCTGGTCACCCAGAGCTCGACCTTCAGCGTGGTATCGAGAACTCATCTGGTCCTCTCGGTCAGGGTCATGCCCTCGCAGCTGGTGCAGCTGTTGCAGAGAAGTTCCTCGAGGCTCGTCTGGGTTCAACCATGATGCAGCACAAGATTTACGCATACATCTCTGATGGTGCTGTAGAGGAAGAGATTTCTCAGGGTGTTGGTCGTATCGCCGGTAACCTCGGTCTGAACAACCTCATCATGTTCTACGATTCTAACGACATCCAGCTCTCTACAGAGTGTGGCGTTGTTATGAACGAGGATACAGAGATGAAGTACAAGGCTTGGGGCTGGAATGTCATCAAGATCAACGGTAACGACGTAGCTCAGATTCGTGAGGCGCTCGATGCTGCCCAGAAGGAGCAGGACCGCCCTACCCTCATCATCGGTAAGACCGTAATGGGTAAGGGTGCTCTCCGCGCAGACGGCACAAGCTACGAGGCTTGCATCAATACTCACGGTGCTCCTCTCGGTGGCGACGCTTACGTAAATACTATCAAGAACCTGGGTGGTGATCCTGAGAATGCATTCGTTATCTTCGACGATGTAAAGGAAATCTACGCTAAGCGTGCTGAGGAGTTGAAGAAGATCGTAGCTGAGCGCAAGGCTGCAGAGGCTGAGTGGCGCAAGGCTAACCCAGAGAAGGCAGCTCAGATGGATGAGTGGTTCAGCGGCAAGGCTCCTAAGGTAGACTGGAGCAAGGTTGAGCAGAAGGCTGGTTCAGCTACACGTGCAGCATCAGCTGCTTGTCTCGGTGTTTTGGCAGAGCAGGTTCCTAACATGATCTGTGCTTCTGCTGACCTTTCTAACTCTGATAAGACAGATGGTTTCTTGAAGAAGACCAAGAGCATAGTTCGCGGTGACTTCTCTGGTGCTTTCTTCCAGGCTGGTGTTGCAGAGTTGACTATGGCTGATATGTGTATCGGTATGATGCTCCACGGTGGTGTGGTTGCAGCAATGGGTACATTCTTCGTATTCTCTGATTATATGAAGCCAGCTGTACGTATCGCAGCCTTGATGCAGGTTCCAGTGAAGTTCATCTGGACTCACGATGCATTCCGCGTTGGTGAGGATGGACCTACTCACGAGCCAGTTGAGCAGGAGGCACAGATTCGCCTCATGGAGAAGTTGAAGAACCACGCAGGTAAGGACAGCGTTCGCGTATTCCGTCCAGCTGATGCTGACGAGACTACAGTTTGCTGGAAGCTCGCTATGGAGAACGTTGAGACTCCTACAGCTTTGATCTTCTCTCGCCAGGGCATCGCTAAGTTGCCAGAGGGTACAGACTACGAGCAGGCTGCTAAGGGTGCTTACATCGTAGCAGGCAGCGACGAGAATCCAGACGTTATCTTGGTAGCTAGCGGTTCTGAGGTTTCTACATTGGAGGCTGGTTGCGAGGCTTTGCGTGCCGACGGCATCAAGGTTCGCGTGGTAAGTGCTCCATCAGAGGGCTTGTTCCGTGGTCAGAGCAAGGAATATCAGGAGAGCGTATTGCCAAAGAACGCTAAGATCTTCGGTATGACTGCCGGTCTTCCTGTAACACTCCAGGGTCTCGTAGGCGCTAATGGTAAGGTTTGGGGTATGGAGAGCTTCGGTTTCTCTGCTCCTTACAAGGTACTTGATGAGAAGCTCGGTTACACAGGCGAGAACGTTTACAAGCAGGTAAAGGCTTTCTTGGCAGAGGCTTAATTAGCATAAACTAAACAGGAGTTGGAAGCTGGAGTTGGAGATTTTGCCGGATGGCAGATTTCCATTTCCGGTATCCGACTCCTTTCACTCTTTTAATATTAACCTTGTGAAGGATAAGGGTTTACCCCGTTTTCTTCACTTAAAAACTTAAGTATTATGGAAGTAAAGACAGTTGGTATTGCATGCGATCACGCAGGTTTTCCATTGAAGCAATTTGTATTGGAATATTTGGAAAAGAAGGGTTATCCTGTAAAGGATTATGGTACATACAGCGATGCGAGTGTAGACTATCCTGACTTCGGTCATGCTCTTGCTAAAGGCATTGAGAGCGGCGAAGTATATCCAGGTATCGGCATTTGCGGCAGCGGCGAAGGTATCGCCATGACATTGAATAAGCATCAGGGTGTACGTGCCGGATTGGCATGGTGCAAGGAGATTGCTCATTTGGTTCGTCAGCACAACGATGCCAACGTATTGGTACTTCCAGGTCGTTTCGTAGACAACAAGACCGCCGAGGCTATTCTCGACGAGTTCTTTGCCACAACATTCGAGGGTGGCCGTCACGAGCGTCGCGTCAAGAAGATTCCTGTTCAGCAGTAAAGTTCTGAATGGATAAAAAAGAATTAAGGCTGAGTCATCGCATGATGGCTCAGCCTATTTTTATGGAAAGGCTGACTGTCTTTCAACCTAAGAAATCTTTAAGCCATAACACCATTATCATAGAGATATTCCGGTGCAATATCAGCTCCATTATACCAGAAGATAGTTTGGTCTAGTCCGAATTGAACGAACTTTTTCTTGTCCTTCAATTCTGCAAATGCCGGATATTTCAAAAGAGGCTGCAAATCAACCTTCTTCGTCACTCCATCATTAAATGTACAAAGAAGAGTATAATCTCCTAAATAATCTACATCTTTAACTGTTAGTATCATATCCTTATTTATTGATGGTCAAAAGCATAAATATAAATCAATATACCTTGTATAACATATACTGCACCCATATATTTCCCTTTTAAAATCGTAAATACGCTTGCAAAGTTACGCTTTTATTTGGAAAGCGCAAAGAAAAATGAGATTATTTTTTTGTCAATCCAAGATTTTGTAGTACCTTTGTGCCCAAGTATGGCGAGGCAAATGCCAAACCTGCTCTATTTTCGTGGGTTAACGATTAGATTCGTATCGATTAGACTGGAAGTTCAATTCAGAATAGCTCCTACCAAAGCAAAATTCAACAAAGAGAATGTACAGTATGAGACGGTGCGCCATGATATGGCGTTCCCTCATCTCTTGTATTTCTCTTTGTGGCCCATCTGTGGTAGGAGCAGCCTTGAATTGGAATACAACGAGATGACGGGTACGCTCTTTTTGTATCTTGTACCCTCGGAATACATTTTTATTAGTTCACAGATTTCAGTAACAAGATTTAAAGCTCCTACCAACATGCAAAAGAATCTGCCAATTGAAAATCTTCTAGATGAGTACTTTAAGGCATTAAACGCAACCTATAGTACCCATGATGCCAGCGAGTATAGCTACCGCTCGGCCTTGGAGAATTTATTGAATAGTCTGCTACAGCCAGAATATCAAGCTATCAATGAGCCACGCAATATGACTTGCGGCAAGCCCGACATATCCATCATTCGCAAGCGTGATGCCGTAACTGTAGGCAGTATAGAAACCAAGGACATCAACAAGCCAGACTTAGAGGGAAAAGGAAGAAACCAGGAACAGTTCGACCGCTACAAGAAGGCGATGAACCATGCTGTCTTTACAGATTACCTCCGTTTTCTGTTTTATGAAAGCGGCAACGATACTCCTATCCTGGACATTCGTATAGGCACATGCCAGAACGATGAAATCATACCCGACATCGAAAAAGGCAAACAGCTATGTTCGTTCCTTCGCAAATACATCGGGAAGAAGATTCAACCTATTCGCTCTGCTACAACTTTGGCGGATCTCATGGCAAAGAAAAGCCAGTTGATGTGTGCCATTCTTACAGACTTGTTGAAGGAAAACGGCAAAGACAATGCATCGGGACTATTGAAGAAGACTTATACAGACCTCAAGGATTCTCTCATTCAAAATCTCGACGAGGATGGCTTTGCTAAGATATACTCGCAGACTGTAGCTTACGGCTTATTTGCAGCCCGACTAAACGACACCACCCCAGAAAATTTCTCTAGGGCAGAGGCAGCTGAGCTGATACCAAAAAACAACAAGTTGCTACGAGGAATCTTCAATGACTTGGCGGGTAATACAATCCCTGAACGCATCTCCTGGATTATCGACGACTTGGTTGAGATGTTCGGTGCCACCAATTTGCAAAAAATGTTCGAACGAGACATCAGAAACAACCGAGACCCACTGATACACTTCTATGAAGACTTTCTGAAAGCATTTAATTCTGCAGACAGAAAGAACTTCGGCGTATGGTATACCCCACTCCCCATCGTCAAGTTTATCGTAGATTCCATAGACATTCTTCTGAAGAACAAGTTGAGCATTGAAGAAGGCTTGGCCGACACAACCACAATCATTCACAAGACGCTGGATGGAGAAACGGAACTTAGTCAAGTACAGATACTAGACCCTGCAGTAGGAACCGGAACATTCTTAGCAGAAATCATCAATCATATCGCTGACCAATACAAGGGACAAGAGACACTTTGGCAGAAATATGTCCACAGCTGTCTTTTGCCTCGACTGTATGGTTTCGAGATACAGATGGCATCCTATACTGTAGCACACATCAAGTTTGATATGGTGTTGGCACATACTGGTTATAAGACTGAAAAAGACGATGCATTCCACATTTGCCTTACCGACTCTCTCAGAAAGCCAAACAAGACTGGAGAAAGCAACACAGGATATTGGATTTCCCTAGAACAAGCGGAAGCCGACCGCATCAAGTCGCAACGTCCAATCATGGTGATGTTGGGCAATCCTCCATACAATGGGGAGAGCCAAAACAAGGCTGACGAGATAGAAGAACTCATAGAAAAGTACAAGCAGGAGCCAGACCAAATACTCAACAAAAAAGAAAAGGCAAAGAAGATTGCCGACACGAAATGGCTAAATAATGACTACGTGAAGTTTATCGCTTTGGCACAGCGTTTCATAGAAGGAAATGGCAAGGGTATTATAGGTTACATCACTCCCAACACACATTTAGACAGTCTTACTTTTAGAGGAATGCGTTATCAACTGCTGAAGACTTTTGATAATATATACATCATTAATCTTCACGGCAGCAACAAAACAAAAGAGACTTGCCCTGATGGTTCTAAAGACGAGAATGTATTTGGAATCGAAAGCGGTGTATGCATCACTCTCTTTGTAAAAACCGGAACTGAAAAAGGCGAATCTTCCTTAGCCAAAGTATATTATAAAGATGTATATGGAAAAAAGAAAGAAAAGTTTGATTTCTTGGAGCAGAACAACTTGCTGGCTTTGGATTTCGAAGAAATTACACCTACATCACCGATGTTTTTTCTTCTCCCAATCAAGAAGAACATGGAAACAGAATTCGGTCAAGGATTCTCTGTTGAAGAGCTCTTTATAAAAAAGGCTCTTGGAATATGTACCAAAAGAGATTCTATCGCCTACCAATCTAGTCTAAATGGAATAAAAAGGATAGTTCAAGACTTCAGATACCTGGAGGAGCAAGCCATCAAAGAAAAGTATAACATCACCAAAGAGAGTGAAGATTCAAAAGTAATTAATGGTATTCGTAACATTAAAGAATTTGGCATAAAAGAAGAGTTTTTTAGAGAAGCTACATATCGTCCATTGGATAAACGATATACATACTTCACTAACAAGTCAAAAGGATTTATTGCCAGACCTGTTTATGACACGATGCGCCACCTTGCCCACCAAGACCAGAGCAAGAATCTAGGTTTAATCATCGGCAAGAGTGGCAATGTAGTTGGCGATATGCCTTGGAATTTATGCTTCGTTACCAACACAATAGTAGACTTGAACATCTTCTATCGTGGAGGAGGATACGTGTATCCTTTATACGTTGATACGAGTAAAGCTGTCAACCAGGGAGACTCCAGCACTCAGGAACTAGGTGACGAAAAGGAAACCATCATTTCTAATCTTAATGGAGACATCATCAAGAGACTAGGCGACTGCTTAGGAGAAGAACCTTCCCCAGAAGATTTGTTCGACTACATCTATGCCATCCTGCATTCCTCAAACTATCGAGATAAATTCAAGGAACAACTGAAATACCAGTTTCCTCGTATTCCATACCCTCAAAACGAAGAAGAGTTTAAAAAACTAGCGTCATTGGGTAACCACTTGCGCCACCTTCATCTTATGGACAATACGGCGACATGGAATGCCAAGAGTCAATTCCCTTTCAAAGGAAATGGGAGCAGCATAATCGTTAAGCCTCAATGGAAAGACGACAAAGTGTACATCAACAAAGAAAACTATTACGACAATGTACCAGAGGTAGTTTGGCGATATTATATTGGAGGATACCAAATAGCAGAGAAATGGCTTAAAGACAGAAAAGGCACAGAGCTAGACTTCAACGCCATCATCCACTATTCCAACATATTGTATGTCTTGACGCAAACAATCTATCTTTCTAAAGAAATAGACAAAATATACATATAATCCTTACTTCTCGCCAAGCACTACCGCCTTTACAGAAGAAGAGCTCGACTTCATTATCAACTACGACATTAAGTATCGTATGGGCGATGAGCTGAACAAGGACGAGGAGTAAAACGAAGAATCCCTGTTACTGATGCTACTCGGTAAGCATCGGCAACAGGGAATTTCGTCGTATTGTTCTATTGTTTTATCCTTCAGAATTATAAAAGTCTAGCAAGGGCGTACAGAAACTACCTTGGGGGTGTAATTTAAACTGTGTCAAGGCTTGTTCTTAACTTTCATTCCCACTCCC